>Ga0207677_10000218_pt1 | contig 45820 bp, 42 predicted proteins | sample KBSMisM42_FD_184311 | JGI IMG/M metagenome (GOLD analysis project Ga0207677, IMG submission 184311) | Miscanthus rhizosphere microbial communities from Kellogg Biological Station, Michigan, USA - KBS Miscanthus M4-2 (SPAdes) (version 2) | ecosystem: Host-associated > Plants > Roots >...
CGCCCAAGCTCGAGGCGAAGACGGTCAACTGGCCGATGTTCGGGCTCAATCCGGCGCGCACCCGCTACCTGCCGGCCAAGGGGATCAAGCCGCCCTTCCGCAAGCTCTGGCGCTTCAAGGAGCGGCCGCTGCTCGAGTTCCCGCCGATCTACGTCGGCGGCCGCCTTTACTTCGTCAACAACAACGGCACCGCCTACGCGCTCGACGCCGACAGCGGCAAGGTGCTCTGGGAACGCAGCGTCGGCAGGCTCAGCGCCTCCTCGCCGGCCTACTACAGGCACCGCCTCTACATCGTCAACCTCGTTCCCGGACACATCGTCAAGCTCGACGCGAAGACCGGCAAGACGGTCTGGAAGCGCTCGCTGCCGGGGCGGGCCGAGTCCTCGCCGGTCGTCGTCGACCGCACCGTCTACTTCGGCTGCGAAGACGGCAACCTCTACGCGCTGAGCACGGTCAGCGGCAACGTGCGGTGGGCGACCGCGCTCGGCGGCCCGGTCAAGTCGGCGCCCGCCTACTACCGCGGCACCCTCTACGTTGGCGACTACGGCGGCTACATGAACGCGGTCGACGCCAAGACAGGCGAGCTGAGGTGGCAGACCGCCTCGCTGGGCCAGGGCTTCGGCACCTCGGGCCAGTTCTACTCGACCCCGGCCGTCGCCTTCGGCCGCGTCTACGCCGGCAACAACGACGACCGCGTCTACAGCTTCGACCGTCACGACGGTACCCTGGCCTGGAGCTACTCGACCGGCGGCTACGCCTACTCCGGCCCGACCGTCGCCAACACCCGTCACAGCCCGCCGACCGTCTATATCGGGTCCTTCGACGGCAACGTCTACGCGCTCGACGCCAGGGACGGCCACGTGCGCTGGAGCCGCTCGGCCGGCGGCCAGGTCGTCGGCTCGCTCTCCGCCGTCGGCGACGTCGTCTACGCCGCCGAGTTCACCCACAACTCGACCGTCGGCTTCATGATGCGCAGCGGCCGCCGCGTCTTCCGCTACCGCCGCGGCACTTACTCCCCGGTGATCTCCGACGGCCGCCGCCTCTATCTGACCGGCTACAGCAGCATCACCGCCCTCGCCCCCTACAAGCTCAAGACAAGCGTTGCCAATGCCCGGCCAGTTCACCAGCGCTCCCGCTCCTCCAAGTAGTGGTCCGGTCCCAGGAGGAAGAGCGCCTCGGTGCGTAAAGGTCCGTCCGGGTAGGGGGTGGAACGTTTTGCCTTTTCGTCGTGAGCAAGAGGCGCCAGCCCACCCACGCTCCACCGAAAAGGTCAAGTGGAACCCCCTACCCGGACGGACCTTTAACCCTCCGGCGCAACCCCTCCCTGCGGAGGCGGAGGCGCCTTCGGCGGATTCGGCGCGTAGGACGGAAAGACCGGGTGGTGGATCGCGCGGCTCAGTTCGGCCAGACTGGCCGGATAGTTCTGCAGCCGGTAGGAGCTGGTAGAGCCGAAGTCCTGGTAGTAGACGAGTATCTTGCAGCGGGTGTGGTGGCGGACCCAGGCCATCAGCTTGCGCACGTAGGCGGAGTCGTCGCCGCCGGAGACGCCCCACTCGGGCAGCGCGAAGGGCTTGTCGGGGAAGCGGTTGTAGAGGCCGGTCAGCGCTTTCCAGTCCTGGTTGTCGGAGTAGAAGTCGGTGCCGACCCAGTCGACGTAGTCGGAGCCCGGGTAGAAGTGGCGCGGGCGGTTGCCCGGGGTCGTCGGCGAGCCGGCGGGCAGCGTCCCCCAGATCACCGCGATCGGGGCGCGCGGCAGGCCGGCGACGTCGCTGCGCAGCGGCGGCACGCCCGCCGCCGTCAGACGCCCGTCGATCGCCGCCCGCTTGCCGCCGCCGTGCAGGATCACGAACATGCGGCGGAAGGCGAGCCGGTACCAGCGCGGCTTGTGCGCGGCGTCGCGGAGTTTGCCGGCGCAGTCGTAGGCGGCGTAGGGATTGATGCAGCGGTTGGGCTCGCCGAGCGGTCGCAGGTAGGCGGGCATGTGCTTGGCCCAGAAGAGCCGGTTGAGGCGGACCAGGTAGTCGTCGCCATAGCCCTGGGCGATCTGCCGCGGGCTGATCAGCTCGTGGCCGTCCGCTGTGTCTGCCGTGGTGATGTGCAGGACCGGCCGCGCCTGCGCCGTCTGCCAGCGTTCGATCGACTCGGGGAAGTCGGCGCCCCAGGAGCGGAAGGACTCGATCAGCGCCGGGTGCTTGTTGAGCGCGTCGCTGAACTGGCCGAAGTCGGCCGGGTCGCCGGTGTCGCTGACCCCGAAGAAGATCCTCTTGCCGCGCGGCGCCAGTGTGCCGGCGCCGGCGCTCGTCGCGGCGGCGAGACCGAGCAGGAGCACGACGACGAGGAGGAACACGAAGAGCGTGTCTGGTGCCGGTGTCCTTTGCCTGAGCTGCATGCGTTCGAGCTTGATTCGACCCGCGGCGCCCGCGTCCCTGCCCGCTGGCGGCCCGGACATCGGAGGTGTTGGTCGAACCGGGCCGCCAGCGGGAGAGCTAGTACGGGCTGTAACACCCGACAGCGGCGATCGTTCCGCTAGAGGGGGCCGACGGGCCGAAAAGCGCTGACATAGAGCGCTTTTCGGCCCGTCGGCCTCTCAGTCCTGGACGATCGCCAGGACTTCTGGGGCGTACTTGGCGACGAAGCTGGGGCCGACGCCGCGGATCGCGGCCAGGGCGCTTTCGTCGGCGGGGCGGGAGGTGGCGATCGCGATCAGGGTCGAGTTGTGGGCGACGGTGTAGGCGGGCTTGCCCCGCGCGGCCTCCAATCGCCACGCTTTCAGCCGCTCGAAGAGCGGCGCGTCGGCGGCGGCCAGCTCGGGCGGCGGCGCCGCGGTCCCGGCGGTCCGCGGCTTTGGGCGGACCGCGATCATCGCCGGGTCCGGCAGCCAGGCGACCGGGTCGCAGACGTCGCAGCAGCGCCCGAGCGGCGCCCCCGCGGCGCGGTCGCCGAAATGGTCGAGGACGCCGCGACGCCGGCAACGCTCGCCGTAGACGAACTCCTTGATCGTGCGGTAGTCGCGCCAGCCCCGCTCGCGGGCTATCGCCAGCTCGGGGTCGCCGTGGCGCTGTTCGTTGAAGCGGACCAGGCGCCCGAGGTCGGTCTTCATCGCCAGCAGCGCGGCCCGCGCCGGCAGGCCGTCGCGCCCGGCCCGGCCTGCCTCCTGGTAGTAGGCCTCGAGGCTGGTCGGGATCGTCATGTGCCAGACCGAGCGCACGTCGGCCTTGTCGACTCCCATGCCGAAGGCGTTAGTGGCGACGACGACCTCCGCCTCGCCGCGCATGAAGCGCTCCTGGGCCGCCTCGCGGTCGGCAGCCTCCATCCCCGCGTGGTAGGCAAGCGCCCGCAGCCCGCGCTCGCGCAGGTGGGCGGCGAGCTCGTCGGTGTCGCGGCGCGTGCCGCGGTAGACGATCGCCGGCCGGTTGGCGTCGTCGGCGAGGCCGGCCTCGAGCAGGGCGAGGCGGCGTGCCACCGAGCCCTTGCCCTCGAGTGGCACGACGTCGAAGGAGATGTTGGGACGGTCGAAGCCGGAGCGGATCCGGAGCGGGTCGCGCAGCCCGAAGCGGGAGACGATCTCGGCCGCCACCGCTTCGGTCGCCGTCGCCGTGCAGGCCATCACCGTCGGCCGTCCCAGCCGCGCCGCGACCTCGGGCAGGCGCAGGTAGTCGGGACGGAAGTCGTGACCCCACTCGGAGACGCAATGAGCCTCGTCGACCGCCATCAGGTCGACCCGCCGCTGCCCGACCGCCTCGAGGAAGACGCTCGACCCGAAGCGCTCCGGCGAGCAGTAGACGATCCGCGCCGACCCGTCGCGCACCCGATCGAGCGCCTCGCGGACGCCTTCTGTGCTCATCCCCGAGGAGATCATCGCCGCAGGTCGCCCGGCCCGCGTCAGCCGCGTCCACTGGTCTCGCATCAGCGCGATCAGCGGCGAGACGACGATCGTCAGGTCCTCCGTCGCCAGCCCCGGCAGCTGGTAGCAGAGGCTCTTCCCACCTCCGGTCGGCATCACAACCAACGAGTCCCGTCCTGCCAGGGCAGCTTCCACCACCTCGCACTGTCCTTGCCTCCATTCGCTGAACCCAAGCTCGTGAAGCAGGCGGAGGGCGACGTGGTTTGCGGGCTCGCCGATCACGAGCGCCAGGCTATGCGCTCCTCCGGCGGGTGGCATGTGGGAGGGGGTCGAGGACAGCCCGTGGACTGCCCCTGGCCCCCTCCCACATGACAGGACCCGCCGGCTGGTACGTCACCCCTTGACGACCGTCAACGCTCCCCGTTCGGTCGTCCCGCCCGGGCAGTAGATCGTGTACTGGCCGGGGTCGAGATCCAAGTCGAATTCCCCCGATAGCCCCTCGGTCAGGTCCTCCTTCTCGCCGACGATCTCCTCGCCGTCCAGCACCTCGAACTCGGTCACCTTCGCGGTGCCGGTGTTTTCGACTTCGAAGACGACCGGCCCGGCCGGCGCCTTGGCGCTGCTCGGAACGCAGCCACTGTCGGTCAGCTCGAAAGACAGCTTCTTGGCATTTGGCGGAGGATCTTCACTCGAGCCACACGCTGTGGCGACGAGGGCGCTAGCGGTCAAGGCAAGGGCAATCGCCGCGGGGACGAGAGTTCGTGACATCTGGGCGTCTCCTTATTCGAGGTCGAATTAGGGCACCCTAACAAATCCGACAACACAAGTCGGACTATAAAGGCCTCCCGCCCTGCCCATCCCGGCGGAGGTCGCGGTGAATGGGGTGTCCGGGGAGGGTCTCCGGGAACTCCCGGCCGAAAGGCCGGCCCGGAGACCCTCCTCGGACACCCCACGGCAGCGAGGAAGCCCCGCCGGATGGGCCGCCTACGCGGGACTCTGGGCCGGCGCCTGCCTGCCGCGCGCCCGCGCCGGGACCGGCGAGCGCCGCGGGCGCAGCCGGTCCGGCCAGAGCACGTAGAGGACCATCGGCACCGCGTAGATCAGGTAGATCCCGACCTCGCCCACGGTCGGAGTCGGCCGCAGGCCGAGCATCCCGGTCAGCAGCGATCCCGAAACGGTCCCCGGTTGCACCAGCCAGGTCAGGTCGAGCGCCTGTCCCTGCAGCGTGTTGAACCAGCCGGCCTCGTGCGCGGTGTGCAGCGACGTGGCGAGCAGGCCGGCGGCGACGAAGACGAGGATCAGGCCGGTGACGCGGAAGAAGCGGGTGAGGTTGATCCGCACGCCGCCGCGGTAGATGCCGAGCCCGATCGCGACCGCGGCGACCAACCCGATCACGGCGCCGGCGCCGGCCGCGGTCGTATCGGTCGAGTCCTGGAAGGCGGCGAGCATGAAGACCGAGGTCTCGAAGCCCTCGCGCAGCACGGCCAGGAAGGCCATCCCGACCAGGGCCATCGCCGAGCCGCTGGCCAGGGCGCTCGCCGCGTTGCCTTCGAGCACCTTCTTGATCCCGCGCGCGTTGCGGCGCATCCAGACGATCATGTAGGTGACGGCGCCGACCGCGATCAGGCCGATCACCGTCTCCAGGCCCTCCTGCTCGCGCTGGGGAAGCTCCTGGCCGATCGTGCGCAGCATCACCGCGATTCCGACGCACAGAGCGACGGCGATCGCGACCCCTGCCCACATCTGGCGCATCGCGTCCTGCCGGCTCTCGCGGACGAGGAAGGCCGCGATGATGCCGATGATCAGCGAGGCCTCGACGCCCTCGCGCAGGGCGATGACAAGTGTGGGAATCACGCGGCTTCGTCCATCTCGGTCTGCCTGCCCGGCGGCGGGGCGAGTTCGGCCACCCGAATTAGGTGACCCTAATCGAGCTAGAAACCTAGCACGCCGGGAGACATCGCGGCGCTCGGGCCGGGCAGCCACGGCTCGTGCCACTGGCAGACGCCGCGCGTCAGCTTCTCCGTCTCCTTCGGTCCCCAGGTGCCGGGCTCGTAGGGATGCACCGGTCCCGGCTCGTCTAGCAGCGGCTGCACGATCCGCCAGGTCTCCTCGACCGTGTCCTGGCGGGTGAAGAGCTGGTGGTGGCCGGCGATCGCGTCTCCCAGCAGGCGCTCGTAGGGCTCGGGCTCCTCGCCGGGAACCTTTTCGAAGAGCACCTCGAGGTCGGCGGGCTCGAAGGCCTCCTCTCCGGCCTGCTTCGCGAACAGGCGCATGCGGGCTCCGGGCTCGGGCTCGATCCGGACCGTCATCCGGTTTGGGTCGGGGTGGTGGTTGAGGCCGCCGACGCCGAGCGGTGGCGGCCGCTTGAAGACGACGCTCACCTCGCTCGACTTCGTCGGCATCCGCTTGCCGGCGCGGACGAAGAAGGGGACGCCGCTCCAGCGCCAGTTGTCGACCGCGAGCTCGACCGCGGCGAAGGTCTCGGTGGTCGAGTCCGGGGCCACGTCCTTGACGTCGCGGAAGCCCACGTACTGACCGCGCACGTAGCGCTTCGGGTCGGCGGTGCGAACCGCCTTGAAGAATTCGAGCTTCTTGTCGCGCACCGAGTCGTGGTGGTTGCCCGTCGGGGGGCCCATGCCGACGAGCGCCAGGACTTGCAGCGCGTGGTTCTGGACCACGTCGCGCATCGCCCCGACCGCGTCGTAGAAGCGACCCCGGTCATCCACCCCGAAGTCCTCGGCGAGCGTCATCTGCACGTGCGAGACGTGCTGGCGGTTCCAAATCGGCTCGAGCACCGCGTTGGCGAAGCGCAGGTAGGTGATGTCCATCACCGGCTCCTTGCCCAGGTAGTGGTCGATGCGCAGGATCTGCTCCTCGCCGAGCACTTCGCGGAGCTCCTTGTTGAGCGCCCGCGCCGAGGCGAGGTCGTGGCCGAAGGGCTTCTCGATCACGACGTGGGCGTTCTCGGCGAGGCCCGCGTTGCCGAGCCCGCGCACGACCGTGCCGAAGAGCGAGGGTGGGATCTCCAGGTAGAAGAGCGGGCGCTCCGCCTTGCCGACGGCGTCGGTGACCCGGTCGAAAGTGCCGGCATCCGCGTAGTCGCCCCGCACGTAGGAGAGACGGCCGAGTAGCCGGTCGAGGACCTCCTCGTCGGGTTCCTTCACGGTCGTCTCGATCGCCTCGCGCCCTTGCTGGCGCAGCTGCTCGAGCGACCACTCGTCGATCGCGACGCCGACGATCGGGCATTCGAGCTTGCCGCGCGCCTCGAGCCGGTAGAGCGCCCGGAAGGTCATCTTCTTGGCAAGGTCGCCGGTGATGCCGAAGATGACGAGGACGTCGGCGGGTAGGGTGGGCGACATGGAGCTGGGAATAGTAGGGCTCGGTCGGATGGGCGCCAACATGGCGCGCCGCCTGATGCGCGACGGCCACCGGATCGTCGCCTACGACGTCAACCCCGACGCCGTCTCCACGCTCGAGGGAGAGGGGGTCGAGGGCGCGTCCTCGCTCGCGGACCTGGCCGCGAAGCTGAGCGCGCCGCGCTCGGTCTGGGTGATGGTCCCGGCCGGCGAGGTCACCGAGCGGACGATCGCCGACGTCGCCGCCGTGCTGGAGGAGGGCGACGCGATCGTCGACGGCGGCAACTCCTACTACCGCGACGACATCCGCCGGGCGGAGAAGCTGCGCGAACAGGGGATCGACTTCGTCGACTGCGGCACCAGCGGCGGCGTCTTCGGCCTCGAGCGCGGCTACTGCCTGATGATCGGCGGCCCGGACGGCGCGGTCGAGCGCCTCGACCCGATCTTCGCCTCGCTGGCGCCCGGCGTCGAGTCGGCCGAGCGCACGCCGGGCCGTTCCGGCGACCCCTCGCCCTCGGAGAACGGCTACCTGCACTGCGGCCCCAACGGGGCCGGGCACTTCGTGAAGATGGTCCACAACGGGATCGAGTACGGGGTGATGGCCGCCTACGCGGAGGGGCTCAACATCCTCGAGAACGCCAACGCCGGCAAGGTGCGGCGCGAGGCCGACGCCGAGACCGCGCCGCTCGAGCAGCCCGAGTACTACCAGTACGACCTCGACCTGCCCGAGGTCGCGGAGGTCTGGCGCCGGGGCAGCGTGATCGGCTCCTGGCTGCTCGACCTGGCCGCGGCGGCGCTGCGGGAATCGAGCGACCTCTCGGAGTTCGCCGGCCGCGTCTCGGACTCCGGCGAGGGCCGCTGGACCTCGATCGCGGCGATCGACGAGGGCGTGCCCGCGCCCGTCCTCACCACGGCCCTCTACGAGCGCTTCGCCTCGCGCGGTCTCGACGACTTCGCCGGCAAGGTGCTCTCGGCGATGCGCAAGCAGTTCGGCGGCCACGACGAGAAGCCGACCTAGGAGGCCGTCGATGGGAATCGACCTCGAGGTGGTGGCGGACGAGAAGGCGGCGTCCCGGCGCGCCGCCGAGCTGATCGCCGCGGCGGGCGCGGCGGCCGACGCCGAGCGCGGCGCCTTCGCCTGGGCGATGAGCGGCGGCCGCGACCCCTGGGCGATGCTGGCGCTGCTCGGCGACGACGATTCGATGCCCTGGGAGCGAACGGAGATGTTCCAGGTCGACGAGCGGATGGCCTCTCCCGGCAGCGAGGACCGCAACCTCACCCACATGGTCCTTTCCCTCTCCCTCGACCATCAGGCAGCGCTGCGTCCGATGCCGGTCACCCAGCGCGACCTCGAGGCGGCGGCGCGCGAGTACGAAGCCGCGCTGCCCGAGCGACTCGACTGCGTCCACCTCGGCCTCGGCCCCGACGGTCACACGGCCTCGCTCGTCCCCGACGACCCGGTGCTCGGGGTCGGCGACCGCCGCGTCGCCCTCACCGAGACCGCCTACCAAGGCCACCGCCGGATGACGCTCACCTATCCGGCCCTCGCCGCGGCCCGCCGGATCGTCTGGCTCGTCACCGGCGCCGAAAAGCGCGACGCCCTCGCCAAGCTGCTCGCCGCCGACCCCTCGATTCCCGCCGGCCGGGTGAAGAACGAGTCGATGGTCGTCGTCGCCGACGAGGCCGCGGCGGCAGCGCCGTAGCGAGGGGGAAAGTTTCCGCCGCTGAGCCCTTGGAGAGGGATGGCAGCGGCGCGCGCCCACACACCGGTATTGCCATCGGTATATACTCATCCTATGGCCAAGGTCATGATCTCAATCCCCGATGCCTTGCTCGGCGCCCTCGACGCCGAGGTCTCGCGCCGGAAGACCACTCGCAGCGCCCTGCTTCAGGACGCCGCCCGGCGCGAGCTCGGCCTCCTGCGCCGCGACCGCGACGCGCTGCTTGCCGAGCTCGACGCCCTCAGCGCCACCTGGTCCGGTCCCGTCGACGCCGCGGCTCTGATCCACGCCGACCGCCGCCGCGACGCGTGAGCGCCGAGGCCGGCGCCTGGCTGGTCGACGCCAGCGTCGCGGCGAAGTGGTTCCTCCCGGTCGCCCGTGAGCCGGACGGCGCGCTGGCGAGGACGGCGATCGGCCGCCTGGCGATGCGGACGACCGCGCTCGCCATGCACGAGGTCGGCAACGTCCTCACCATCCACTCGGGCTGGCCGCCGGAACGGATCGCTTCCGCCCTGGGCCTGCTCGGCGAGATCTGCGGCGACCCCTTCGAGCTGCGCCCGGAGGACCACCTGGTCGCCGCCGAGCTGGCCCTCGATCACCATCTGACGTTCTACGACGCCTCCTACGCGGCGATCGCCCGCCGCACCGGTCGCCGCCTGCTCTCGGCCGACTCCGACCTGCTCGACGCGCGCCTTGCCTCGAGCCTCAGGACGGCGCTTCGGACGTGATCTCCCGCAGATGTTGGACCCTCTGGTCGTCCTCTCCGACCATTCGCTTCAGCCAGCCTTCGATCTCATCGATGTCGAGTTCGTCGGTCGCGTAGAGCATCTGCTCGATGTCGAGCCAGTCCTTGCGGCGGTCGAACATCGCCTTGCGGACCGCGAGGTGCTCTGGGCTGAGGATCGAGACCGTGACACCGCCGAAGGGAACCCGGCGAGCTAGCTTTCGCATCTAGTCGTGGATCGGGTCGTAGGCGAAGAAGAGGTCGACGGCGTTGTCGCCCCACCACAGCCGGCACTGACCGTCGCGTTCGAGGGCCGCGACGTCGAGCGAGCCGGTGTCCACGCCTAGGGCCACGAGCTCGTCGACCGCCTCCCGCCAACGTTGCCGTCGGCAGGAAGACATTGACGTCGATGTCGATCGTCGCGCGCGGCTCGGCGTAATAGGCGAGGGCAAGCGCTCCACCGAGTGCATAGGGCACCTTCGCGTCGGTCAGGGCTTCGTGGATGACGATGACCTTCTCGGGGAGCGGTGGCTCCTCTTCGAGCGTGGGTGGCCGAGGCTCGCTCATGGGCCGCTCGTGGAATCGAGGCGGGGGAATTCAAGGGGCCTTCCCCCGCGGACGCTGGAGGGAAGTGCGTCGGCGAGCAGAAGAAGCTCGAAGAGGGCGCGCCCGCGCTCCTCCGCGGTAGCCGCCATCCAGGTGGAGACCGCACGCGCGGCCTCGTTGCGCGGCGAAGGGTCGCGGCTCTCGCGATAGCCCCGCTCCAGCATTTCGACCAGGATCTTGCGCAGCGTCGGGTCTAGACGCCTCCCTCTTGCCAGCTCGGCGATCATCTCGCGCGCGGCCTGCTCGATTGGCTCACGCGCGACGGGGGCGCCCGCTCGGCGAGCCGCTCGTCGCAGCTCTTCCGGGCTGGGTGCGTCGGCCGCCCTGACTCGCGCTTTCTGGATCACCTCGTCGGTCAGCTCGCGAAAGCTGGCAAGCGTGCGACTACGCGGCCCGCGCGGGGCGAGCTATGCGACTCCCGTACCTCGAAGCTTCCCTTGCGCGTTGGGACACGAACGCCATAGTGGTGCAATTGTGCCACTATGACTTTTACGCGGTCTCCAGCGAGACCCCGTGGTTGGCGACGATGCGACCGTCGGGGTCGTAGCGCCGCTTGACCTCGGCGAGCTTCGAGCAGACGTCGGGCGGCAGGATCGCGTCGACGTCGCAGGGTCGCTCGGTGAAGTTGTAGTAGGAGCCGGAGGCGGCCCAAGTTCGCATCGTCTCCTCGAGCTTGGTCAGGTGGGCCGGGATCGCCGCGCCGAGCTCCGGCGTCATCGGCAGGCCGACGCTGTACATGACCCAGCCGGCATCGAGGTGGGAGAGAGCACCGGCGTCATCGGCCGGCTGGCCGAGGGCGCCGCCGAGGTGACGGATCTCGCTTAGCAGCAGCGGCGAACCCGAGCCCGGGCCGGCGAGGCCGACGAAGGCCTCGATCGCCTCGTCGGGCAGCTCGGCGAGCGTCATCCCCTCGCCGATGCCCGGCACCGGGTTCTCCGGGTCCATGTGGATGTGGCTGAGACCCGCCGTCGGCATCTGAGCGAAGGTATCCATGATCGGCTCGCCGATCTCGTACAGCGGCGCGAAGGCGGCGCGGCCGCCCTCATCGTCGCCGATGCGAGCGCCGTCGATCGTCAGCAGCGGCGTGCCGCGCAGCGGCTCGGGCACGTCGGGGATGTTGGGCGGGGTGAGGAAGCGAACCACCGAGGTCACCTCGTCGCCGACGCCCGCGGTCCACTCGCGATAGGCGCGCACGGCGTCGGCCCCGAGCGCGGCCGGGAAGAGCAGGGCGCCCCCGTAGGCCTCGGCGAAGGGCAGCAGCTCGAAGTGCAGGGCAACGACGATCGCGCTGCCGCCCCCGCCGCCGCGCAGGGCCCAGAAGAGGTCGGGGTCGTTCTCGGCGTCGACCGTGCGGAGCTCGCCGTCGGCGGTGACCAGCTCGATCGCCCGCACGCGGTTGCAGGCGAAGCCGTGCTTGCGCCCGAACCAGCTGAGCCCGCCGCCCAGAGTGAACCCGATCGCGCCGACGTCGGGCGAGGAGCCCGGCATCGAGGCAAGTCCGTGCTCGTTGGCGGCGGCGCCGAGCTCGACCGAGAGCACTCCGGCCTCGACCCGCGCGATCCGCGTCCCGGCGTCGACGTCGATCCGCCGCATCCGCTCCGTCTTGATCAGGATCGTGCCGTCGAGCGAGCCCGCCAGCGCCGCGGCGCCGTGGCCGGTGCCCTGGCCGGCGACCCGCAGGTCGTTGGCGGCGGCGAAGCTCATGACCCTGGCGACGTCCTCGCCGCCCTCGACGAAGGCGACGGCCTCGGGTTGCTGGTCCGCGATCAGGTTCCAGGCGGCGCGCGCCTCGTCCCAGTCGGCATCGCTTTGGATCGCGAGGCGGCCGGCGATGGAAAGTCCGGTGAAATCGGTCATCGGGTCTCCTTTGGGGTCGCTAGAAGTTGGTTCTCTCCACGGCGCCTCCTACCCCGACCAGCAGCTCGCTCACCATAGCCGGGGGGAAGAGGCCGTGGGCCGCAACGCCCGGGTCGGCCGCGAGCCCGGCGGCAAGCGCCGCCGGGTCGCCGACGTCGCCGCGGTAGTCGGCGATGACGCCGTCGTCGGGGCTGCGGGGCGCGTCGCGCAGCTCGACCTCGGGGCCGAGCCGGGCAAGGGTCGAGCGCAGGCCGAAGGCGAGGAGCTCGAGCGGGACCGGCCCACTCAGCCGCTCGACGGGCTTGCTCGAGTCGGAGATGACGACGAAACGCTCGGCCGCCGCGGCGACGATCTTCTCGCGCAGGTGGGCGCCGCCGCCGCCCTTGATCAGCCAGCCGTCCGGCGTCACCTGGTCGGTGCCGTCGATCGCGATGTCGAGACGCTCCAGCCGGCTGAACTCCTCGACCGGGATTCCCAGCGAACGCGCCTGCTCCTCGGTGGCCACCGAGGTCGCCACGCAGCGGATCCCGCTCAGCCCCCGCGCGGCGAGCGCCGGCAGCAGGAAGGCCACGGTCGACCCGGTCCCGAGCCCGACCGTCATGCCGTCCTCGACCAGCTCCGCCGCCGCCTCGGCCGCAAGTCGCTTCTCCGCGTCCGCACCCCCCACGGCCCGGACTCTACCCCGCGCCTAACTCGCTGACTTCGCCTTTCGTTCCGGATAGCGGAACTAATGGCGAAGTCAGCGCAGGGATCTATGCTCGCGGCGAGATGGAGGCGCGGATCTGGATGACGGGACCCGAAGGGGAATCGCGTCAGCGGCGCTGCCGGAGGGGGGCACCACTGCGGCTCGCCGCCGGCGCCGGCGCGGTCTGGAAATCACGGTCGGCGGCGGCACCGTCTGGGTGGCCAACAGCCGCTCCGGGACGGTGACCCGCGTCGACCCCGAGGCCGTCGTGGTTGCCGGCAGCCACGACGGCACCCTCACCCGCATCGAACCCTAGGAAGAGTCGTCACCCGGTGGGGGTGGAACGTTTTAGGCTTTTCGTAGTGTGCTCGCGGCGTCAGCCCGCCCCTCTCCACCGGAAAGTCGAAGTGCAACCCCCACCGGGGGACGACTCCCCATAGGATCGAGCTCAGTGGACCGCGACATCGACCAGCTCGCGATCGACACGATCCGCACCCTCTCGATCGACGCGATCCAGAAGGCCAACTCGGGCCACCCGGGCACGCCGATGGCGCTAGCCCCGCTCGCCTACACGCTCTGGCAGCGCTTCCTGCGCTTCGACCCAGAGGACCCGATCTGGCCCGGCCGCGACCGCTTCGTGCTCTCCGCCGGCCACGCCTCGATGCTGCTCTACTCGCTCCTCCACCTCGCCGGCGTCAAGGCGGTCGAACCCGACTACGAGGTCGTCGGCGAGCCCTCGGTCTCGCTTGAAGACGTCGAATCCTTCCGCCAGCTCGACTCGCGCGCACCCGGCCACCCCGAGTACCGCTGGACCTCGGGCGTCGAGACGACCACCGGCCCGCTCGGCCAGGGCGTCGCCACCTCGGTCGGGATGGCGATCGCCGGCAAGTGGCAATCTGCCCGTTACGGGGCCGACCTCTTCGGCTTCGACGTCTACGCGATCGCCGGCGACGGCTGCCTGATGGAGGGCGTCTCCGGCGAAGCGGCCTCGATCGCCGGCCACCTGAAGCTCGACAACCTCTGCTGGGTCTACGACAACAACCACATCACGATCGACGGCAGGACACAGATCACCTACGAGGACGACGTCGCCGCCCGTTTCGTGGGCTATGGCTGGAACGTCACCCGGGTCGGCGACGCCAACGACACCGACCTGATCGCGACCGCCTTCGAGGAGTTCAAAGGGGAGGAGGGGCGGCCGACCCTGCTGATCGTCGACAGCCACATCGGCTGGGGCGCCCCGCACAAGGTCGACACGCCCGCCGCCCACGGCGAGCCGCTCGGCGAGGAGGAGGTGCGCGAGACCAAGCGCGCCTACGGCTGGCCCGAGGACGCCCGGTTCCTCGTCCCCGACGGCGTCCGCGAGCGCTTCGCCGAGGGAATCGGGGCCCGCGGCGCCGAGGCGCGCGCCGCGTGGGAGGCGCGTTTCGCCGCCTATTCCGCGGCCAAGCCGGAGCTCGCCGCCGAGATCGAGGCCCAGCAGCGGCGCGAGCTGCCGGCCGGCTGGGACGCCGCGATCCCGACCTTCGACGCGGACGAGGAGGGGCTCGCCACCCGCAAGGCCTCCAATCAGGTCGAGAACGCGATCGGCGAGCGCCTGCCCTGGCTGCTGGCCGGCTCGGCGGACCTCACCGACTCGACCTCGGTGCGGCTCTCCTTCGACGGCGCCGCCGACCTCGAGCCCGGCGCCTACGGCGGCCGCCAGCTCCACTACGGCATCCGCGAGCACGAGGCGGCGGCGATCTCAAATGGGCTCTCGCTCTCCAAGCTGCGCCCGCTCTGGTCGACCTACCTCACCTTCTCCGACTACGCGCGGCCGGCGATCCGCCTCTCGGCACTGATGGAGCTGCCGGTCCTCCACGTCTTCACCCACGACTCGATCGGACTGGGCGAGGACGGTCCGACCCACCAGCCGGTCGAGCAGCTCGCCTCGCTGCGCGCGATACCCGGCCTCGACGTGATCCGGCCCGCCGACGCCAACGAGGTCGCCGAGGCCTGGCGCGTCGCTCTCGACCGCACGCACCAGCCCGTCGCCCTCGTCCTCACCCGCCAGGACGTTCCCGTCCTCGACCGCTCCAGGTACGCGCCAGCCGCCGGCCTGCGCCGCGGCGGCTACGTGCTCGCCGACGCCGAGGGCGTCGACCCCGAGGTCATCCTGATCGCCACCGGCAGCGAGGTCGCGCTCGCCCTCGCCGCCCACGAGGAGCTGGGCGGGGACGGCGTCCGCTCGCGGGTCGTCAGCCTGCCGTGCTGGGAGCTCTTCGACCGCCAGGAGCAGAGCTACCGCGACGAGGTCCTGCCCCCGGCCGTCGCCGCCCGCGTCTCGGTCGAGGAGGCCTCGACCATCGGCTGGGATCGCTACGTTGGGTTTGGCGGGACGAAGATCGGAATGCACACGTTTGGGACCTCCGCCCCGCTGAAGGACGTCCAAGACAAGTTCGGCTTCACCCCAGACAAGGTGGCCGAAGCCGCAAAGGAGTTGCTCTCATGAAGCCGACCGCCAAGTTGCACGCCGAGGGGCAGAGCCTCTGGCTCGACAACATCACCCGCACGATGCTGGCCGACGGCACGCTGCGGGGCTACATCGAGGAGCTCTCGGTCACCGGCCTCACCTCCAACCCGACGATCTTCGACAAGGCGATCTCGGCCGGCGACGCCTATGACCAACAGATCGCCGAGCTCAGCGGCAGCGACGTCCCCGAGCGGGGAATCGGCGCGACCCCGACCGAGCGGATCTTCTTCGAGCTGGCGCTCGCCGACCTGCGCGACGCCACCGACCTCTTCAAGGGGGTCCACGAGCGCACCGCCGGCGTCGACGGATACTGCTCGCTCGAGGTCTCGCCGCTGATCGCCGACGACGCCGAGGCGACGATCGAGGAGGCCGCCGCCCTGTACGCGAAGGCGGAACGCGACAACCTCTTCATCAAGATCCCCGGCACCGAGGCCGGGCTCACGGCAATCGAGGAGTCGATCTTCGCCGGCATCCCGATCAACGTCACGCTGCTCTTCGACGCCGAGCAGTACCTCGCCGCAGCGGACGCCTACATGAAGGGAATCGAACGACGGATCGAGGCCGGGCGCGGCGCCGACGTCGCTTCGGTCGCCTCGATCTTCATGAGCCGCTGGGACGTTGCCGTCAGCGAGCAGGTTTCCGATGAGCTGCGCAACCGCCTCGGCCTGGCGATCGGCTTCCAGGCCTACCGCGCCTACCGCGAGCTGCTCGACTCGCCGCGCGTGCAGCGGCTGATGAACGAGGGCGCTCGTCCGCAGCGCCTGCTCTGGGCGAGCACCGGCACCAAGGACCCCGACGCCTCCGATGTCCTCTATATCGAGGGATTCGCCTCGCCGTTTACCGTCAACACGATGCCCGAGCCGACCCTGCACGCCTTCGCCGATCACGGCGAGGTCGGCGAGCTGGTCCCCGCCGACGGCGGCGATTGCGACCGGGTGCTGGCGGAATTCGACGACGCCGGCATCGACGTCGCCGCGCTGGCCAAGCGCCTGCAGGAGGAGGGCAAGGAGGCCTTCGCCAAGTCGTGGGACGAGATGCTGAAGACGATCGAGTCGCAGGTCGGGGCGACCGCGTGAGCGAAGCGCCCGGGCTGCGCCAGGGTCCGGCCTGGGCGTCCCTCGAGAAGCACCACGGCGAGATCGGGGGCGCCCACCTGCGCGACCTCTTCGCCGCCGACCCCGAGCGCGGCGAGCGCCTGGTCGCCGAGGGCGCGGGGCTCTACCTCGACTTCTCCAAGAACCGGATCACGGACGAGACCGTGATGCTGCTCGGCGCCCTGGCCAGGGAGCGCGGGGTGGAGGAGCGTCGCGAGGCGATGTTCGCCGGCGAGCGCGTCAACGTCTCCGAGGACCGCGCCGTCCTGCACGTGGCGCTGCGCATGCCGCGCGGGCGCTCGCTGATCGTCGACGGGGTCGACGTCGTCAAGCAGGTGCACGAGACGCTCGGGCGGATGAGCGCCTTCGCCGAGCGGGTGCGCGGCGGCGAGTGGCGCGGCCACACCGGCAAGCCGATCCGCAACGTCGTCAACGTCGGCATCGGCGGCTCGGACCTCGGCCCGGTGATGGCCTACGAGGCGCTGCGCCACTACTCGCGCCGCGATATGACCTTCCGCTTCGTCTCCAACGTCGACGGCACCGACTTCGTCGAGTCCACGCGCGACCTCGACCCCGAGGAGACGCTCTTCGTCATCTCCTCGAAGACCTTCACGACGCTGGAGACGATGACCAACGCGCGCACCGCGCGTGAGTGGGCCCTGGCCGGGCTCGGCGGCGACGAGGCGGCGGTCGCCAGGCACTTCGTCGCCGTCTCGACCAACGCCGAGGAGGTGGCGAAGTTCGGCATCGACGTCGAGAACATGTTCGGCTTCTGGGAGTGGGTCGGCGGTCGCTACTCGATGGACTCGACGATCGGGCTCTCGACGATGCTGGCGATCGGGCCGGCCCGCTTCGAGGAGATGCTGGCCGGCTTCCACGCGATGGACGAGCACTTCCGCACGGCGCCGGCGGCCGAGAACCTGCCGATGCTGATGGGGTTGCTCAGCGTCTGGTACGGCGACTTCTTCGGCGCCCAGACCTGCGGCGTCTTCCCCTACGACCAGTACCTGCACCGCTTTCCCGCCTACCTGCAGCAGCTGACGATGGAGTCCAACGGCAAGCACGTCACCCTCGACGGCGCCCGCGTCGACTACGACACCGGGGCGATCTTCTGGGGCGAGCCGGGGACCAACGGCCAGCACAGCTTCTACCAGCTCCTCCACCAGGGGACCCGGCTGATCCCCTGCGACTTCATCGGCTTCCTGCGCTCCAACAACCCGCTCGGCCGCCACCACGACCTCTTGATGTCGAACGTCTTCGCCCAGGGCGAGGCGCTTGCCTTCGGCAGGACGGCCAAGCAGGTGCGAGCGGAGGGCACGCCGGAGGCGGTCGTCCCGCACCGGGTGATGGAGGGCAACCGGCCCTCGAACACGATCCTTGCCGAGCGCCTCGACCCGCATACCCTGGGCACGCTCGTCGCCCTCTACGAGCACAGCGTCTTCGTCCAGGGCGCCGTCTGGGGCATCGACTCCTTCGACCAGTGGGGGGTCGAGCTGGGCAAGGCCCTGGCCGTGGCGATCGTTCCCGAGCTCGAGTCCGAGGGGGAGCCGAAGCTCCGCCACGACAGCTCGACCAACGCGCTGATCCGCCGCTACCGCGGCGCCCGCCGCGGAGAGTAGGCTCGCCGACATGCCCTGGCTGGACCCGCTTCCGTTGGCGGCGTCGGCGTCGAACCTGCTCGCGGCGCGCGAGCAGATGGCCTTCACGCTCGGCTTCCACATCGTCCTCTCCTGCCTCGGCGTGGCCCTGCCGGCGACGATCCTCGTCGCCAATTACCTCGGTCTCAGGCGCGGCGACGAGGACGCGCTGGAGCTGGCACGGCGCTGGTCGAAGGCGATGGCCGTCACCTTCGCCGTCGGCGCCGTCACCGGCACCGTGCTCAGCTTCGAGTTCGGCCTGCTCTGGCCCCACTTCATGGATCGCTTCGGCTCCGCCTTCGGCATCGCCTTCGCGATCGAGGGGATCTTCTTCTTCCTCGAGGCGATCTTCCTCGCGATCTACATCTACGGCTGGAAGCGGCTCTCCGGCTGGGCGCACTTCTGGTCCGGCGTGCCGATGGTCCTCACCGGCGTCGGCGGCGCCTTCGCCGTCGTCGCCGCCAACTCCTGGATGAACCAGCCCCAGGGCTTCACGCTGGGCCCGGCCGGGAACGTCGTTGACACCAACCCGGTCGAGGTTCTCTTCAACCCGGCGACGGGCTACGAGGTGCCGCACATGATCCTCGCCGCCTACATGGTCGTCGGCTTCCTCGTCGCCTCGATCTACGCGGTGGGGATGCTGAAGGGGCGGCGCGATCGCCTGCACCGGCTCGGCCTCCTGATCCCGCTGACGATCGCCTGCATCGCCACTCCGGTCCAGCTTTTCGTCGGCGACACCGCGGCGCGCGAAGTGGCCGACCACCAACCCGCCAAGTTCGCCGGCATGGAGTGCATCCAGAAGACCGGCACCCACCAGACCGAGTACGTCGGCGGCGTCTGCACCTCAAGCGGCGTGAAGGGAGCGATCCCGATCCCCGACCTCGACTCCTTCCTGGTCGGCTTCAGCGCCGACACCGAGGTGGTCGGCCTCGCCGGCATCCCGGCCGACGAACGACCCCCCGCCAACACCCTCCTGCATCTCGCCTTCGACGGGATGGTGGGCATCGGCAGTGCCCTGCTGCTTCTCGGTGCCTGGCTCGCCTTCGCCTGGTGGCGCCGCCGCGACATCCCGCGCACGCCATGGTTCCCGCGCGCGGTGGCGGTCTCCGGGGCGGGCGCGATCCTCGCCCTTTGGGCCGGCTGGATCGTCACCGAGGTCGGTCGCCAGCCCTGGATCGTGCAGGGCTACATGCGCACTTCCGAAGCCGTCACCGAGGCCAGCGGCCTCTGGTTCGTCTTCGCCCTCACCCTGGCTCTCTACGCGGCGATCGGGACGATCGCGATCCTCGTCCTCCGCGCGATGTCGCGTCGCTGGCGCGAGGGCGACGCCGGTCCCGAGACTCCCTACGCCCCTCCGGCACGGGCCATTTCATGACGCGAGCCGACGCCTGCGCGGGGATCCTCTGGCTGGGAGCGACGTTCTACGCGCTCTTCGGCGGTGCCGACTTCGGCGGCGGGCTCTGGGACCTGGTCGCCGGCGGCGCCGAGCGGGGGGAGAGGCCGCGGGCGGTGATCCAGCGCTCGCTCACCCCCGTCTGGGAGGCCAACCACGTCTGGCTGATCTTCATCCTCGTCGTCCTCTGGACCGCTTTCCCATCCGCCTTCAGCGCCGTGATGACGACCCTCTACGTGCCCCTTGCGCTGGCCGCGCTCGGGATCGTCCTGCGCGGCTCGGGCTTCGCCTTCCGCAAGTCGATCGAGGGCCTTGGCGCCCGCCGGGTCGCCGGCGCGACCTTCGCGATCTCCTCCCTGCTGACCCCCTTCTTCATGGGCGCCGTCGTCGGCGCGGTCGCCGCCGGCAACGTGCCCGCGGCCGGCGACGGCGACCCGTTCTCCAGCTGGCTGCGGCCGCTGCCGCTGCTGACCGGCGCGATGTTCGTCGCCAGCGGCGCCTACCTCGCCGCCGTCTTCCTCGTCGGCGACGCGCGGCGGGCGGGTGACGAGGAGATGCGGCGCTACTTCGCCAGGCGGGCGCTGATCGCCGCCGGCGTAGCTGGGGTCGCGGCCGCCTTCGGCCTGGTCGAGCTGCACGCCGAAACTCGCTACGTCTTCGATCGCCTGGTGCACGAGGGCCTGCCGCTGGTCGTCCTCTCGGCGCTGTGCGGTCTCGGCGTGCTCGCGCTCCTGCTCGCCGCCGCGCGCCGCGCGGCGGCACCCGACTCCCGCCTGCTGCGCCCGCTCGCCGCCGGCGCCGTGATCGCCGTCGTCTGGGGCTGGGGCGTCGCCCAGTTTCCCTACCTGCTGCCGACCTCGCTGACGATCTCCGGCGCCGCCGCCCCGCCGGACACCCTCGCCACCGTGATCGTCGTCTTCCTCGCCGCCGCCGTCCTCGTCCTGCCCGCGCTCGGCCTCCTCTACTGGTTGAGTCAGAAGGAGATGTTGGGTGAGTGATTCCGGTGCGATCCGCGCCGTGCTCTTCGACATCGACGGCACTCTCCTCGTCACCGGGGGAGCCGGCGGCGTCGCCTGGCAGCGGGCCTTCGCGGAGCTGCACGGGGTGGAGGCCGACGTCGCCGAGCACACCGACGCCGGCATGACCGACCCGGAGATCGTCAGGATCGTCTTCCACGAGGTGATCGGCCGCGAGGGCAGCGCCGCGGAGCGCGCCCAGGCGATCGGCTGCTACCTCAAGCACCTGCCCGACGCGGTCGCCGAGTCAGCCGGCTACAGGGTCATGCCGGGCATCGAGGCGCTGCTGCCGCGACTGATCGACGACGGCGTCCTGCTCGGCCTCGTCACCGGCAACGTCGAGGCCGCCGCCCACGTCAAGCTCTCTCGCGCCGGCCTCAACCGCTTCTTCAGCTTCGGCGGCTATGGCTCGGATTCGCCGAACCGCACCGAGGTCACCGAAGCGGCCCTGCGCCGCGGCTCGCTCGTCTCGGGGAGTGCCCTCGTCGAGGGCAGCGCGATCGCGGTCGGCGACACCCCTCGCGACGTCGCCGCCGGCCACGGCGCCGGCATCCGCGTAGCTGGTGTCGCGACTGGCGCCTATACCGTCGAACAGCTGAGCAATGCCGGTGCGGACTGGTCCCTCGAGTCCGTCAGCCGCGGCTTTCCCGTCTAAGCCAGGCCGCAGCGAGCCTGGTAAATCGACAGGAATCCGTTCTCGAACCCATTGCGGGCCGCCCGCAGGTATAGCCGCCAGACCCGCACCCGTTCGGGGCCCGCGAGGCGCAGCGCCTCGTCCAGGTTCTCGTCCAGCCGCCGCGCCCAGTGCCGCAGCGTCTCGGCGTAGTCGGCGCCGTGCTCGGAGACGTGGCGGGTCACGAACCCCGCCCGCTCCAGGGCCAGCAGCACGCGCGAGAGGTGCAGCGGTTCGCCGTCGGGGAAGACGTAGCGCTCGGAGAAGGCGCCGGCGTCGGGGTCGGTGTGACGGAGGCGGGCGATGCCGTGGTTGAGCAGTCGCCCGCCCGGCTCAAGCAGCCCGACCAGGGTGCGCGCGTAGACGTCGATCTGCTCCTCGCCGACGTGCTCGACCATCCCGATCGAGGCGATCGCGTCGAAGCGCTCGCCGCTCGCGGCCAGGTCGCGGTAGTCCATCACCCGGACCTCGACCCGGTTGCCGACGCCGGCCTCCTCCGCGCGCCTGCGCGCCAGCTCGGCCTGCGGCGGCGAGAGCGTGATGCCGAGGACCTTGGCGCCGTACTTGGTCGCGGCCCGCAGCGGGAAGGCGCCCCAGCCGCAGCCGACGTCGAGCACCCGGTCGCCCTCTGCCAGGGCGAGCTTGCGCGCCACCGTGTCGAGCTTCTCTTCCTGGGCTTGCTCGAGGGTCTCCGCTCCCTCGGCCCAGAAGGCGCAGCTGTAGGTCATCGAGTCGTCGAGGAAGAGGGCGAAGAACTCGTTGGAGACGTCGTAGTGATGGCGTACCGCCTTGGCGTCGCGCTCCTTGCTGTGGCGGCGCCCGCTCAGCACCAGCTCCGCGGCCGGGCGACGCGGCGGCCGCTGGATGCCGGCGGCGCGCACCGCGGCGAGCAGCAGATGGCGCTTGTCGCCGCCGTCCAGCGAGGGCGCCTCCCAGGTGTCGAGCAGCTCGATCACCGCGTCCATGTCGTCGACCTCGATGTCGCCGCTGACGTAGGCGCGGCCGAGGCCCAGCTGCCCGGGCGCCCGCAGCGCGTGCGCCGCGGCCCGCGGCGAGCGCACGAAGAACGTTGGCCCGGAGCCGTCGCTCGCCGGCAGCCGCGTGCCGTCCCAGAACTCGACCGCGAAGGGCCGCTCGGGGATGCGCGCTTCGATCTCGCGGCGCAGCGGCGCCGTGTTCGCGAACGGCATGCGCGGAACATACCGGGGGAGGGGGCTCGCCCGCCCTTTATCTTCTCTTGCCGGGTCGACCCGTATGATCGCCGTTCGGCATGGAAAGCACCGGGCCTCTCCCCTCAGACATCCAGCCGGTCGCGAACGAGACGCGCGACCGCATCATCACCGGCCTGGTGACGCTGGTCCCGTTCGTCGCGATCGTGCTGGCCGGCTGGCAGGTCTGGGGCGAGGCCCTGCACTGGAGCGACGTCTTCCTCTTCGGAGGCATGTACCTGTTCACGGGGCTGGGGATAACGGTCGGCTTCCACCGCCACCTCACCCACCGCAGCTTCAAGGCGAAAAAGTGGCTGCACGGCCTGCTCGCGATCCTCGGCTCGGCGGCGATCGAGGGACCGGTGATCTCCTGGGTCGCCGACCACCGCAAGCACCACGCCTTCTCCGACGAACTGGGCGACCCGCACAGCCCCCACGTCGACCACGGCCACGGCTGGTCGGGCGCGATGCGCGGCCTCTTCCACGCCCACATGGGCTGGCTCTTCATCCACACCCAGCGCGGCAGCAAGGAGCGTTTCGCGCCGGACCTGATCAAGGACCCGACGATCAATTGGGTCGACCGCACCTTCCTGATCTGGGCGATCGGCGGACTGCTGCTTCCCTTCTTCCTCGGCTGGATCGTCGGCGGCACCCTTTTCGCCGCCGTCACCGGGCTGCTCTGGGGCGGGCTGGTCCGCGTCTTCGTCCTGCACCACTTCACCTACAGCATCAACTCGCTCTGCCACGTCTTCGGCAACCGCGACTACGAGACGACCGACCAGTCCCGCAACCTCGCCCTGATCGCGATCCCGACCTTCGGCGAGGCCTGGCACAACAACCACCACGCCTTCCCGACCTCCGCCGTCCACGGCCTCGGCCGCTGGCAGTTCGACGTCTCGGCGCTGGTCATCGACGGCCTCGAGCGCGCTGGCCTCGTCTGGGACGTCGTGCGGGTCTCCCCCGAACGCCTCGCCGCCAAGGCGCTCTGATCAGGGCGCTTCGTCGGCTTCGTACCAGTCGACCCAGCTGCCGCATGCAAAGGGCAGCGGGACGATGCGGCGTTCGCCGGCCTTGACCGCGACGAGTTCGCCGAGCGTCGCCTTGCCCGAATAGCCGCTGAGTCGCTGCAGCGCCGTCGGCTCGTCGGCGGTGACGGTGAAGTGGGCCGGTCCGCCGTCGCTGCGCAGATCGCCGGCCGGCCAGAACTGGCCGTTGCTGGCGAGGCTGATCGTCGTCGGCCGCTGGCCGTCCTGGGCCGCCGGCAGCGGCTGGCGCAGTAGCCCCGGGGCCGTGAGCGTCAGGCCGAAGGGCGAGAAGTACTGCAGGGAGAGCTGCCACCTGCCCCGGGGCAGATCGAGGGTCTGCTCGGCGCTCTCGCCCCTCTCCAGCTCCGAGTCGGGGTTCCAGCGCCCCTTGCCGCCGACCACGGCGTCTGGGAAGAGCGAGGCCCGGCCGCGGTTGCCGAGGAGGATGCGCAGCTCCGGCGCGTCGCAGTCGGCGTGCGCGGCCGGCTCGACACCCTCGAGCAAGACGTGGCGGTTCTCCGGCGCCGGCCCGACTCGCTTCCAGAGCAGGAAGGACGAGGTGGAGGCGATCTGCCTGAAGTTGGGGGGAGCCTCGCTGTTCCAGGTGGCGCGGCCGGTGATCACGTAGGGGAAGCGGTCGAGCGTCTCGCGCGAGAAGGAGTCGAAGTCGATCGGGCTGTAGGCGTCCCCGGTGTCGAACGGCTTCTCGGGGTTTGCGGCGACCTGGGCGTCGGGGAACTCGACCAGGGGGACGTGCGTGTCGGCCCCCATCAGCTCGTAGGCCGCGTAGCGGTCCTGGCCCGCGTAGAGCACCGGTTCGCCTTCGATCTCGGGGATGAACGCCCGCAACTCGGCCCCATGCCCCGGCGGCCCCACCGGCGCGTCCCGCAACACCAACAGGCTCGAGTAAACCGCCCCGGCGACGAAGGCAACCGCCAGCATCCCCCATCCCAGGGACGCCGGGGCCGACGGGCCGAAAAGCGCTGACATAGAGCGTTTTTCGGCCCGTCGGCGCCCGAGGACGGTGCCGAGCTCGAAGAGCAGGGGGCGGATCGCGATCAGCATCGCCAGCGGAGCGGCGATCATCAGCGCCTTCGCCTGCGAGTACTCGCCGCTGGTCGCGAGCGCGGCGAGGTAGAGGACCGCGCACGCGGCCAGCGCGACGGGGACCGCGTACTGGCGCCGCCGCGGCCACCATGCGGTCCCGAAGACGAGGGCGAGCACCCCGATCGCGATCGCCAGCCCGGTCAGGTGCGGACCGCCGGCGGCGCTCAGCCGGTAGTTGGAGGCGGGCCATACGCCCAGCGCCTCGGCCGGCGAGACCGGTCCGTAGGTGTTCGTCCCCGCGACCCGGTTGAAGCCGTGGACGAAGGCAAACGGCCCGACCAGCATCGTCGTCACGGCCAGGCCCCCGACTACGAGGAGCGGCAGCAGCACCCGCGGCCGCGACAGGGTCCGCGCCAGCGCCCGCGGCCGCAGCCCCGCCCTGATCTCGGGCACCGTCGCCGCCCAGAAGACGAGGATCCCCAGCGGCCAGGCAAGCCCCGCGAAGCTGTAGGAGAAGAAGATCCCCCCCGCGAGCGCCAGCGGCGCCAGCCACCACCAACCCGAGGCCGACGGGCCGAAAAGCGCTGACATGGAGCGTTTTTCGGCCCGTCGGCCCAAATCGAGGTCGTGCAGGTAGACGGCGAAGGCGAGGACGAAGAGCGCCTCGGCGGTCTCCTTGAAGGCGCCCTGGGCGTAGTAGGAGGCGCCGAGGTACGGCACCGCGACGAGCAGGGCGGCGAGCACCCGCCGGGCGGGCCCCAGGTCGCCCAACGCCCCGAGCGCGACGATCGCGGTCAGCACCCCGATCGCCAGGATCTCGCCGACGAAGGCTTGCCCGAGTCCGATCCCGGGCAGGGTCGCGACGGTGTCGGCAAGGGCATGCGGCCCCAGCGGGTAGCCCGCTTCCGGCGCCGGGCCCAGCCCGCTGCGTAGCCACTCGGCCCAGGCAAGGTGCAGCCCGAGGTCGTTGTTGAAGCCGACGCCGAGCAGGCCCCAGCGAGCGCTGACCGCGAAGGGGATCGAGAGGACAAGCGCGACGACGACGGCAACCGTCAGCCCAATCCACCCTGCGGTCGACGGGCCGAAAAGCGCTGACATAGAGCGTTTTTCGGCCCGTCGGTCCTCAGAGTTGGGCCCCCGATGCCAGAGTACGAGCGCCGCCGCGGCCACGAGCGCGACGACGCCGATCGTCGCGCTCGTCGCGTGGCCCGGCGCTCGGGCGAGGAAGCCGGCGACGCTGAGCAGGGCGCCGAAGCCGACCGCCGGCGCCAGCCACGGCCGAGACCCAAAGCCCTCGGCGAATGCGAGGATCGCGCGTCCAACCAGCAGCGAGGCGGCGCAGATCAGCGCCGCCGAGGCGTAGGTCCCGATCATCAGGGGGCGGAAACTATGGCAGCGGGGCGGCGGAGCGCCGGCCCGGTCTCAGTACTCGTCCGCCGCCCGTTCCAGCGCCGGCCGCAGGTCCTCGCCCCGCAGCGGCCCCTCGTGCCCGGCGCAGACCGTCGCCGGCTCGAGCGCCGCCAGCTTGCGCACCGAGTCCTTCGCCTTGGCGTGGTCCCAGCCCCAGGCCGGGTGGGGAACGCTCGCCTCACCTGCTGGCAGCCGCTTGCCGAGCTTGGTCGAGTCGATCAGGTAGACGACGTCGCTGACCAGCGCCAGCCTGTCTTTCTCCCGCCATAGCCCGATCAGGCCCGGCGCGTGGCCGGGGAAGTGCAGGATCCGGAAGCCGGCGACCTCGTCGCCCTCAGACACCGTGCCGGCGATCTTCACCGGGCCGCCGTCCCAGCGCCGCAGGAGGAAGGGGTAGATCCAGCGCGCCGGAGCTGGCAGCGTCACGATCTCCATGTAGGGGGCGATCGCGGCGTCGGCTTCGGCGTCCGTGACCTCGTCGGGGTGGCAGAAGACCGGCGCGTCCAACGCCGGTGCCGTCCCCCGGTGATCGGCGTGGGCGTGCCCCAGCACGATCCGCTTCAGCCCGCCGAGCCGCCCCGCCGCCGTCCGCACCTCCTTCGTCATGCCCTTGGTCCCGGCGTCGAACTGGACGACGCCGCCCTCGTCCTCGAGGAAGTAGACGTTCATCGCGTCGCGCGCGTCGCCGCGCAGCAGCCAGACCCCCTCGGCGACCTGCTCCATGATGAGATCAGGCTAATGCCTCTGCTCTGGAGGGTGGGAATGATCGTGCTCGTCGTCTGCCTCGTCGCCTCGATGGCGATCGCGATCGTGCGCCTGGCGACGACCCCGACCGAAATCCTCGGCGACGGCTTCCGTGGCTTGCCCGCTCACGGCCAACACCGGCGTTAGTATCAGCCGCGTTCAGCGACCGGTCGAGAAGGAGGCGTTGTGTTCACTCGCATCGTGGTTGGCACCGACGGATCCGATACCGCCGCCGAGGCCGTTCGCCAGGCGCTCGAGTTGGCCAAGCTAAGCGGCGCTCGGCTCGAGATCGTCAGCGCCTACGAACCGGTCTCCCAACGGCGGGTGGAAAAAGAGGCCCTCGACGCGCCGACCGACGTCCAGTACGAGATCGGCCCCCGCGAGGACGTCAACCTCGTCCTCGACGGTGCCGCCGCCTCGGCCCGCGGCGAGGGCGTCGAGGTGCGGACCCACCCGGTCGAGGGCGAACCGGCCGAGGCCGTCCTCGACGTCGCCGAAAAGACCGACGCCGACTTGATCGTGGTCGGCAACAAGGGCATGACCGGCGCGCGCCGCTTCCTGCTCGGCAGCGTTCCGAACAACGTCTCGCACCACGCTCCCTGCAGCGTGCTGATCGTCAGAACCACCTGACGGTTCTAGGGCGCGGTCGCCTTGGCCGCGTCAATCAGCCCGGCTCCCTGCAGGGTCGTGGGCAGGCCCAGATCGCGGGCGCTGTGGCGCAGGCGCTTGGTCACCGCCGCCACCAGGCCCTTCTTCTTCGCCTTCGGATCGATCACGCGCGCCGCCAGGACCATCGCGGCCACGCCCGACACGTGCGCCGCGGCCATCGAGGTCCCGACGTAGTCCACCGGCTCGCCGAATTCGCTCGTGTTGTCGCCTTTCAGCGTCACCTGGTAGATCGGGTCCGACGAGACCGAGAGGCAGCCGAGCGCCGGGGGGCCGCCGCCCGGGGCCAGCAGGTCGACTCCCTTGCCGGCGAGCGAGTAGTTGCCTATGCAGCCGCCCGCCGTACTGCCGCCGACACCGATCACGTGCGGGCCCGTGGCAGGGGCCGAGACGCAGCCCTCCGATCCGACGTTGCCGACCGAGGCGACCGCGATCACGCCGCGTTCGTAGGCCTTGCGCAGGGCTTCGTCGACCTCGGGCACCCGGCGTTCGCAGCCGAAGTTGAAGCTCATGTTGATCACGTCGGCGCCGTGGCCGGTCGCGAAGCGGATGCCCTGGGCGATCTCGTCGGCCCGCCCGCGTCCGTCCCTGTCGAGCACGCGGACCGGCATCAGCTTCGCGCGGTAGGCGAGGCCGGTGAGTCCGATCCCGTTGTTGGTCTTCTCCGCGATCGTGCCGGCGACGTGCGTGCCGTGACCGTTTTCGTCGAGTGGCAGCCTGTCGCGGTCGACGAAGTCATAGCCCTTGACGAACTGGCCGGAGGCGAAGTCGGGACTGCGCAGGAAGCTGGGCGAGAGCGTGCGGTAGGCGATGCCCGTGTCGAGGACGGCTACCGTCACCCCCTGGGCGCCGGGACGCTTGACCGCGGCCAGATTTTCCCAGGCGCCGATCGCGTCGATGCCGCCCGGGGAGACCGGCAGCAGCGGCGTCGCGACTCCCTCCCACGGCAGGAAGTTCCACTGTTTTTCGACCCAGCCCCCCGGCGCTCCGGGCGGGCCGGCGATCGGGCCGGGGTCGTTCGGCACTTCGCGTTCTTCCGCGGATGGCTCAACCGACGTGGTGGCGACGTAGTTGGGCGCCGCGTACTGGACCCGCGGATCGCGCCGGGCCGCGGCGGCGACCGCGCGCGCGTTGGCCCCCGGCCGCAGGCCCACCGTGCGTGCCATCCGGTCGCCGAGGAGCTTGATCACGACCTGGCGCGGGACGAACCCGTGCGCGGTTGCGACGGCGCTTGCGGCATGCGCGGGCGCGCCAGCGAGGGCGAGCGTCGCGAGCGGGGTCAAGGCGGCGATCGGAAGGCATCGGTTCATTTGCGTCGGGAACTCGCGAAATCCCTGCTGCGGCGAGCTATCACCAAACACCGGCCCACCTGTGAAGTTGCCGCCTCGACTCGCGGCGAGAACATAATCTCGTATCGATGGAGGGCGAGGCGGCACGCGACGCGCACGAGCAGCTGATGGCGCTGGCGCTGGAGCGCGCCCGCGAGGCCGAGCGTCACGGCGACGTCCCGATCGGCGCCGTCGTCGCCCGCGACGGCGAGCCGCTCGCCGCGGCCGGCAACGAGCGCGAGCTGCGCCGCGACCCCACCGCCCACGCCGAGATCCTCGCGATCCGCGCCGCCGCCGAGGCGCTCGGCGGCTGGCGCCTGCCGGACACGACCCTCTACGTCACCCTCGAGCCCTGCGCGATGTGCGCCGGCGCGATCGTCCTCGCCCGCGTCCCCACCGTCGTCTACGGCACGCCCGACCCCAAGGCCGGCGCCGCCGGCAGCGTCCTCGACGTCCTCGCCGAGCCTGCCCTCAACCACCGTCCGGCGGTGATCGGCGGCGTGCTCGAGGAAGAGTGCGCCGCCGTCCTGCGCGGCTTCTTCGCCGCCCGCCGCTGAGCTAATACCTTCGTCTCTCCCGGAGAGGTGTCCGAGTGGCTTAAGGAGCGCGACTGGAAATCGCGTGGGCGGGGTTAACCCGCCTCGTGGGTTCGAATCCCACCCTCTCCGCTGCCGCCCTGGGCCAGCGCCTAGAATCGGCCCCAGAGTCCTCGGAGGGGTGCCGGAGTGGTTGAACGGGGCAGTCTCGAAAACTGTTGGCGTCGCAAGGCGCTCGTGGGTTCGAATCCCACCCCCTCCGCTCCGCTTAACTCGCCTCTAAAGCAGCGCGTCTATGCGCGAACCGCGGTGTTTGAGAGGATGCGGGCGCAAGCAGCAGTCGAGAAAGGGAGATACGGGTGGGGAAGAAGAGCTTTGCGGCGAGCGCGGTTGTGCTGGCTTTGACGACGGTGGCCGTGCCGCTCGTCCAGGCCGAAGAAGTGACGCGCGAAAGCTACAAGGAAGCGGTCGAGCCGATCTGCAAGGCCAACACGAAGGCCAACGAACGGATCCTCAAGGGCGCTCGCGGCAAGGTCAAGCACGGTCAGCTGAAGCAGGCGGCCGGGCAGTTCTTCCGCGCGGCGACGGCGCTGCGCGCGACGGTCAAGGAACTGGAAGTCGTTCCCCAGCCTCCCGCCGACGAAGCCAAGCTCGCCAAATGGCTGAAGACCGTCGGGGAAGAGGCCAATCTGTTCCAGAAGACCGGCCAGAAGCTGAAGGCCGGCAACAAGAACGGCGCCCTGCAGATGGTCATCCGCCTCGAACACAACGCCAACGTCGCCAACAATCAGGTGCTCGGCTTCGAATTCCACTACTGCCGCTTCGAACCGTCGAAGTTCACCTAGGACGGCGCGCGGGGGCCCCGCGTGGCTTTTCGCTCGCGCCCGCGTGGCTTCATGAGGAAGAGAGGTGGGGACACTTAATGCGTACCAAAAGAGGTGTAATAACTACGCTCGCCGTGACTCTGGCGTTCGCTGCTGCCGCCACCGCCGCCACGATCCAGCAGGGCGACCTGCGCATCACCGTCCTCGCTCAGGTCAAGCCATACAAGCTCCCCAGGACCGGCACCGCCCCGATCGCCGTCTTCGTCGCCGGGCACTTGCAAAACGCCAACGGCGGCATCCCTCCGCAGCTGCAGCGGATGACGATACGCGTCAACCGTCACGGCCTGTTGCAGTCGCGGGGCCTCCCTGTCTGCCGGGTTCACCAGATCCAGCCGGCCTCAGACGCACGAGCGCTTGAGAACTGCGGTGACGCGATAATCGGCTCGGGACAGTTTTGGGCCAACATAGTCCTCCCCGACCAAGGCGCCTACAGAACCCAGGGGAGGCTGCTGATCTTCAATGGCCGCGACAAGACCGGCCGCGCCCAGATCCTTGCCCACATCTACACCACTCACCCGTTTGCCTCCTCCTTCGTCATCCCTTTCTCGATGCGCCACCTCCACAAGGGCCCCTACGGCACCGAGCTGCGGGCCTCGCTGCCAGAAGCGCTTGGCTCCTGGGGCTACCTTGACCGCATCAAGCTCACCCTGCGCCGCAAATACGTCTACCGGGGACGCCAGCTCTCCTACTTCAACTCCGGCTGCCCGGCGCCCCGGGGAGCCAGGCGCGCGTCTTTCCCACTGGCCTACGCACAGTTCTTCTTCGCGGGACGCCCGCCGATGGGGGCGAGCGTGGTGAAGACCTGCGGGGTGAAATCATGAGCGGAGTTCAACGACAGGGGGAAAGACAATGAGGAAGGCGATCGCGGGGCTGCTTGCCCTGGCACTTCTGGCAATTCCGGCGGCCGCCCAGGCGACCTATGACCCGATCGGCTCCGGCAAGGCTCAGATCCTGCTCGACAGGGGTTTCGTCTCCTTCCTGGCGAAGGACGGCATAAAGCTCAGCGCCAAAGGCGGCGCCAGGCGCCACGGGCGAAACCTCGCCCTGCAGGTCGGCGGCGGCAACCTCGACCCGACGCTCGGCATGGGGGAGATCGAAGCCGAAGGCACGCTGACCTTCTCAGGCAAGAGGGGAGCGGTTCCCCTGCGCGGGCTGAGAGCCCGCACCAAGCACGACACCCTGATCGCCAAGGCCGGCGGCTCGCAGCTGAAGATCGCCACCTCGGCCAACAGAGACACCAAGCGCTCGGGCTTCGGCACCACCTACAGCGCCAAGGCATTGAAGCTCACCGCCAAGGTGGCCACCCGCCTCAACAAGAAGCTTCGCCCCAAGACCCCCTTCTACGGCGGCCAGCTCCTCGGCAGCCTCTCGGCCAACGCCCAGCCGGCCCTGGCGAGCGTCCTCCCCGAAGGCAGAGCCTCGATCTCGCTCGACCCGGGCTTCACCGCCAAGATGAATTCGCTCGTCGTCTCCATCAACCCGATCTTCCCCGCCGAACACCCCGGTCCCTTCACCTTCCCGGTCGCCCTCGGCGGCGCGATCGCACCCGACGGCCTGGAGGGGACCCTGCGCACCGCGGGCTCCCTCGAATTCCTGCAGCTGGGAGCGGGCCAGGTCTTCCAGAACGAACTCTGGCTCGACCTGGGCATCCGCTCCGACACGGCCGAAGTCGACGTCGAGCCCACCCCTTCCTTTCCCGGCAAGCTGGGGCGGATCGGCACCTATGACCTCGGGGCCGCTGATATCTCCTCCGATCCGAAGACGCGGACGATCTCGGTGTCTGGACCCCTGACCCTGACCTCCTCCACGGCGCAGACCTTCAATGAAGCCTTCGCCGCGGGCAGCGCGGCCTTCAGCGCCGGGGAGCTGGCGGGAACGCTCAGCTTCGCGGCGGTGGCGCAGTAGGAAGGAAGCCGGGACGCGAGCCGCGGCGGCCATGGGGGAGCGCGTTCTCCCCGGTAGGATTGCGAGTCCGGTCTTGGCTACAGCAAGCTAATCCGCCCAGGTAGCTCAGTTGGTAGAGCACTTCCATGGTAAGGAAGGGGTCACGAGTTCGAGTCTCGTCCTGGGCTTCGCCGTACACGCCCAAGTTCGCCTCTGAGCAGGCAGTTTGTGATTATTGACCGGTAGGCTCCCGCTTCGTGGATTTCGCTCTCACCGAGGAGCAGGAGGACTTCGTCGACGCGATCCGCCGGTACTGCGACCACGAGTGCGGGACGCCGGACCAGCGCGAGCGCCTCACCGACGGCTACACCGAGCACCACAACGAGACGATCTACAAGGAAATGGCCGAGCTCGGCTGGATCGGGCTGACCATCCCCGAGGAGTACGGCGGCTCGGGCGGCACGATGCTCGACGCCTGCATCTTCATGGAGGAGACCTCGCGGGCACTCGCACCGATCGGCGGCTACGCGACGACCCTGATCGTCGCCGGCGCGACGATCCGCTTCGGCAGCGAGGAGCAGAAGACCGAGATCCTCGGCGGCATCGCCGAGGGCGCGGTCGAGGCGATCGCGATGACCGAGCCCGACTCGGGCTCCGACGTCGGCTCCCTCTCCACCAAAGCCGAGGCCGTCAACGGCGGCTACCTGCTCAACGGCCAGAAGGTGTTCTGCTCCAACGCCCACATCGCCGACCACATCCTCGTCGTCTGCCGAACCAGTCGCGCCGCCGACAAGCACGACGGGCTCTCGATGATCTGGATCCCGCGCGAGGCCGACGGGCTCGAGGTGGTCCCGATCGACACGATGGGCGGCCGCGACACCAGCCACCTCTACCTGACCGACGTCGAGGTCCCGGCCGATGCCGTGCTCGGCGAGGTCGACCGCGGCTGGACCCAGCTGATGGCCGGGCTCAACGTCGAGCGCCTGATCCTCGCCGCCACCCAGCTCGGCTACGCCGAGCGCGTCTTCGACGACGTCATCGTCTACGTCAAAGAGCGCAAGCAGTTCGGCAAGCCGATCGGCTCCTTCCAGTCGATGCAGCACAAGATCGCCGACATGGCGACCGACATCGAGGCGGCCCGTCTGATGACCCGCTGGGTCGCTAGCCTGGTCGACGAGGACCCAGACGAGATGCTGCCCCGCGAGGCCTCGATGGTGAAGCTCTTCGTCACCGAGATCGCCCGCAAAGCGGCGCTCAACGGCATGCAGATGATGGGCGGCTACGGCTACGCCTCCGAGTACGACATGGAGCGCCTCGTCCGCGGCACCCTGGTCTCGACGATCTACGGCGGCACCTCCGAGATCCAGCGCAACATCATCGCCAAGACGTTCGGGCTCTGACCTCGGCATAATTCCGGGCGCAGGAAGTGAGAGCGCCCGTAGCTCAGTGGTCAACGGGGTTTTAACGAGCCCCAAAGAGCGCCGGTCTTTCAAGCCGGAGGTCGAGAGTTCGATTCTCTCCGGGCGCATTCCGCGGCGTTCCGAGCGGCGCCGCCCTTCTCCCGGCGCAGAGCCATTTGCGCCGGCTCCTCTCGAATCGGGGTTCCTCGCGCCGCCAAGGCGTTCCGGGCCGTGCCGCAAGGTCTTGGTCTCATCCTGGTCTCATTTTTCGGCTTCTCCGAAAGGTGAATAGGCTGCCCTGAGATGGCGGATCAGGCACGGCAGAAAGCCCTGGCGGAAGTACGCCGCGCACAAGCCAAACTCGCGAGTGCGCAAGGCAAGGTTGAGGATGCGCGCAAGGCCCGGCGCGAGAGCTTTGAGCGAGCACGGAAAGCCGGTCTGACGCTCCGCGAGATCGGCGAGGCGGCCGAACTGCATTGGTCCCGCGTAGGCGAAGTGCTCGGCAAATAGCATTCCGTCTGTCGGTACCCCCCGACAAGCCTGCTACTCTCCGCGAGAACCACTGAGAAATATCGGCCCCCGGCGGCGCTGGAACGCCAACCGGGGGCCTAACCACAAGGAGGCATAGCTCCTCATGGCTGATCGAAACCCTACGGGTCGCGGCGCTGCCGTGGCCCTCCAATTCCCCGCCGGTCACGTCCGTTTCCTGCGCGAGACGTTCGGTGATGCCCTCGACGGCGTCAGAGACGAGTTGGCCAATGCGACGCGACCGAGGGACCCAGACCGCCTGCGCGGCGAGGAGGCCGCCTACGGGCGGCTCCTCGCCGCTCTGGACGAGCTGGTGATCGTCCCCGACGACGAGGTGCGCGAGGTCGTAGGGACGCTCGCCCAGATCATCGACGCCGGCAACGAGTACGAGCGAGTCTTCGCCGAGCACGAGGCCCTTTACGGCCTGCTCGGCCAGATCGACGGAAGCGAGGTCGGAGGGTGAGGCCCGACACAACGGCGGTAGCCGAGCGCTTCGCCCACAACCTCCGACGCGCCCGCGCTTCCATCGGTCTCAGCCAGGAGGAGCTTGCCTTCCGCGCCTCCCTTCACCGCACCGAGGTCGGACTGCTGGAGCGAGCGGAGAGGACCCCCCGGATCGACACGCTCGCCAAGCTGGCCGGCGCCCTCGGGGTGGAGCCGACCGCGCTTCTCGCCGGCATCAGGTGGGACCCCGGCGACTACCAGCCCGGCGGCTTCGTGGAGAAGGCGAGCGCGGGTTGATGGCGGCGACGCTGCGGGGTGGGGTGGGTCAGCGGCGAAATGAGACCAACTCGTCAGATGAGACCAGCCAGACCAGTGAAGCCAAGACCGAGAGAGTCAGCCAAGCCCCTCGTCTCCGACCCGACGAAGAACCCGAAGCCGAGTCAACCGCAAAGGGAGCGATCTGGAGTCCTCGGAGCCTCCCCCGAGTCACCAACGCCGAACCCCCGACACATTATGAACCCCCTGGTTTGGTGCCTGGGGCACAGTTTGCCGACCTACAAAGTCAGCAAGCTCTTTCGAGTTGGTTTCGTCCGGGCGGCCGGCGGCCGATTGTGGCAGGGCTCCGCCCTGCGGACGGCCGCGCGTATGGCCGCCCGGACTGCTCTGACCTTCGGTCTTTCGCCTACCTGGAATTGGGTCTTTCGGCGCTCCACCCGGGGCAAATCGCCACCTTCTTGGACAGAGGAGGCATGGGCAGGAACACCACCTCGATGCCAGCCTTCTTCACTGAGCGCACTCTTGCCGCCTACCTGGCCGTCTCCGACCGCACGATCCGCAACTGGATCAGGCGCGGTGAGCTTGCCTCTTACAAGCTCGGAGCGGCACGGCGGATCGACCGCGCCGACGTCGACGCTTTCCTCGCCGGGCGAAGGGACGAGGCGGCGTGAGGCGCGAGGCCCCGACCAAGCGCCGCAACCCTTCCGGAGAGATTGTCTGGGTCGCCAGGTACACCGGCCGGGACGGCAAGCGTCACATCGCCAAGCCTCACTGGAACGCCGGCAAGGGCACCTTCGCACTTAAGCGCGAAGCCCAGCAGGCGATCGACGAGGCCTACGGGCTCTCCGATCGTCCCGACACCGTGGGCGAGTACGCGGCCACCTGGACGACGAGGCATCCGCGCTCCGAGCGCACCAACGAGACAAACGAGCATCGGATCGGCAGCGTCCTCGAGGTCGAGATCGAGGGCATACCTCTGAAGCAATGGCCTATGCGAGAGCTGCGCCGCCGCCACACCCTCGCCCTGGTCGACCACATGCTGCGCGTACAGGGTCGAGCGACCACCGGCGTCGTCGGCATCCTGCGCTCGCTCTCGGCGATGGCCGAGGACGCGATCACCGACGAAGTCGCCGACCTCAACCCCTTCAAGGGAGTGCGCGTCCGGTCCAACGACCCCAGGGCCAAGAAGAAGCGCCGCCCGATCCGGGTCTTCAGCTTCGAGCAGATGCACGCCTTCGCCAAGACCGCCGGTCCGTATGAGGCGATGGTCCGCGTCTTCACCGATACCGGCATGAGACTGGGGGAGGTGCTTCCCCTACGGCGCGAGGACTTCGACGGCGAGACGCTGAAGGTCAGAAGGACCGCCCACGAGGGCACGATTCTGGAGGGCACCAAGACCGACCACGGTGAGCACGACGCCGGGAGGACCGTGCCGGTCCCAGCAACCCTCGCCTGGATGCTCGAAGCTCAGATCCGGCTCAACGGCGAGGACTGCGATCTCCTCTTCACGACCCCGACCGGCCGCATGTGGCGTGAGCGCAACTTCTACCGCGACGTCTGGAAGCCGACCCAGCAAGCCTCCGGTCTAGACATCCGCCCCCACGAGTGCCGCCACTCCTACGTCACCCACCTCCGCGCCGCCGGCATCAACGATGCCGACCTAGCCGAGATCGCCGGCCACCGCGTCGAGACGATGCTCGCTCGGTATACGCATCCTTTGGGGCAAAGCTTCGAGCAGATCCGCGAGGTCCTCCGATAGGGGCCCCCATAGGATCGAACCGCTTGGTGGGCGACCCCTCCGCGCCGCATATGCTCCTAATAAGATCCGAAGCTAAGCTAATGATTAGCGAAGTCATGGAATCCGACCCTAGCGACGTCTTTATTGCGCACGCTGGGGAGGACAAGAATGCAATTGCCCGGCCGCTTGCTGAAGCCCTTATTGCTGAGGGTTGGACCGTATGGCTTGACGAGCTGCGCCTGAGAGTAGGGGACAGTCTTAGTCGACATATCGATACCGCGCTTGCTAACACCCGATTCGGTGTGGTTATTTTGAGCCCACATTTTTTTTCGAAGGAGTGGCCCCAGCGAGAGCTGGCGGGTCTCGCAGCGCGAGAGATCGACAACGGCACTAAGGTCATCCTGCCTGTGTGGCATGAAGTCGACCACGACTTCATTGTCAAGCGATCCCCCTTGTTGGCTGATCGCCTCGGAGCTCTCACCAAAGCCGGGATCGGGAGAGTTGCTGAAGAAATTTCCTCCGTACTGGCTGATAAGCAAGTAACAAAAACTGAGGCCACGGTCGATCTAATTGAAAACCCTGCCCCGATCCCGCAGGGCACCAGCCCCTCTCTGTTCGAAATACCGGCGACCCCAGACCAGCAGGAAAAGCTCCTTAAAGATCGTCCTGACTGGTGGGAGTATCGACTCTACGCGGGAGTTCTTATGCAAGGTCGAATCAGGCTTGAAGATAAGTGGCAAGACCATCAACTCCGCCTTCCGCGTGGAGATAGACGCGACATAGATGAGGTGTCGTTTTCTGAAACCATGAGACGTGAGCTTGGCTGGATGCGACGTCAAGTGGCGACGATGGATCGTGTGTTTGATCCCGAGACGACCGAAACCGCTTTTGGGCCTCGAGGCGAGCCCGGTGATCCATTGCTAGTTCGGAGGATTGCTGAGGGAGTTATAGGAGTGTACGAGGCCCTTATGGATTGGGCCGCTAATCTTCGGACTATGAGCGTCGACGACGACTACGAGGAAATCGTTGAGTTGACCGCGCGAATGGCAGACGGCCCTATTAGGCAGGTGCATAGTTTCATTCAGCTTGTTGCCGACAGCATAGCTCGCATTCCGACTCTCGAAGAAGAAGCAGCGCATATGGGAGCAACCAGGGAGTCTCCCAATATCCTAACCCTCACCCTTTCACTTGCCATAGATGAGGATATACAGGATGAACTTTATGCGGCCATAGCACGAGTGAGCTAGGCAGTAGACTATGCAAAAATACGAGGAGGCTTCGGAGAATCAAGTAAAGCACCTAGAAATGATCCAAGCTGTGATAGCGAGGCTAGGTAGTAACGGGTTCGTTATCAAAGGCTGGGCCGTCACGGTTGCCGGAGCGTTTTTGGCTTTCGCGGTCAATCGTAATAAATGGGGTCTCGCCGTTGCAGGAGTGATCCCTACATTTCTATTTTGGATGCTTGACGCTTCTTTTTTGCGAAGTGAGAGACTCTTCCGAGATCTCTTCGATCAAGTAAGAATGGGCTTTGAGGCACCCTTTTATATGGGCGCTACCACGTCGGAATATGTGAAAAAAATCAAAGCAGAAGCAGCGGAAAACAAGCGTGGCGAAAACATTGGCTCACGCTTTCGTACTTTCTGGCGAGAGACGTTGATTCTCTTCTATGGCGCAATACTTCTGACCTGTCTAGTTACTGCGGCAATTATCTGCCACTAATAACTCAGTCTTCGGTGCAGGCGGTACGGACGGCAGCAGCCAGGCTTTCTCTTAGCTCTGCTGCTATTTCCTCCTTGGGAGGCCAGATATTGAGACGATCATCTTCCCATCGAGGCACAATATGAAAATGCAAGTGAAGCACAGTTTGTTCTGCCGCCTCGCCTGCTGACGTAATCAAATTTAGGCCTTCCGGCTTGACGGCATGCCAAATCGCGTTCCCGACCCTTAATAGTGCTTGAAAAAGCCCGACCTCCAATGCGGCATCCACCTCCCAGAAATCTTGAATGTGTTTACGTGGTATGACGAGGGTGTGTCCCGGCGTGGCGGGATTCTCGGGAAAGAACGCTACCCAGTCATCACTTGAGCAGACGACCTCCACCTGATCGTCTCGTCCAGCGGCAATCGCGCAAAATGGGCAATCTTTTGGCGGCAAGATACTCCCTAATCCTTTCTTTGGTACGCGCACTCTAGCGGTCGGCTAAGCTCCTGGCCACCCAGTCATACAAGAAAGGGAGCCGTGGCTCGAAGAGTCTTTAATTCGTTTCATTACGAGGCTGACGTACATCGTGTCTCGCAGATTCGTCAAATGGGCGCTATCGAAGGACAGCGTATCTTGTCTTCCAATGAATGGGAGACCATAAAGCAGGGCGGAGATACGGCAATTAAAAAGTGGATTGACGAACAGATGGCGGGGAAGTCTTGCAACGTGGTTCTCATTGGAAGCGGGACTGCAGGTAGGAAATGGGTTGACTATGAGATCGGAAAGGCTTGGAACGACAAAAAGGGTCTCGTTGGGGTCTACATTCATGGACTGAAGAATTTGGGCGGCGAACAAGCCAACAAGGGTGCAAATCCCTTCGCCGGCTTTACTGTTGGGGAACAGAAAAAGGCACTTTCGTCCATCGTCAAGGCCTACGATCCTCCCTACACGAGCAGTAAATCGGTCTACGACCACATAAAGTCCAATTTGGCTAATTGGGTCGAGGAGGCGATTGAAATCCGAAACCGGTACTAGCGCCGAAGCGGTGTAATGGAATCCATGGACTATTCCGAGGCCATATCGCGCCTAGGGCTAGAGGTCGGTGCCACTGTCGAAGAAATACGCGTAGCGCATTCGCGGCTGGCAAAGCGCTTCCATCCAGATGCGGGAGGGTCAACGGCAGACATGGCTGGCCTTAATGAGGCTCGGGATGTCGCTCTTGCAAATAGAAGTGCCAACGGAGAAGCGATGCTGCCGGTGTCCGTCGTCCGAGACCTGGTGAAGGCTCAGACCGACCTGGTTAGAGATCAAACGGAGAGGCGAGAGGCGACCGACAGAGCGGAGCGATCTATTGTCAGATATGAAGTAGATCGACTTGAGCGCCGCAGGCGGATGGCTGGCTTGGTCGCCACGGTCAGCGGGGGACTGGGCCTGCTAATCGGGTTTTTGCGAGCGGCCGTTCTCTCCGGCGTATCTGATGCTCAATCCGAAACGTTCGCGGTGGTCATTGCGGCCATTGCATGCGTGGCGGCGGGATTTGCGCTCCTTGCTTGGACGCTGAGCGCTGGGGTCAAATCCTTCGAAGATCTAGTGAAAGATGCGAGCGATGCTCTGAGCGATCGAGGCCCCTACCTAGCGGTTATCACGGAGATCGAAGAAAAAAGTGGCAAGCCATCGCCGTGGCTCCAAGGGAGCCTGAATGATGCAATTTCCGCTTGGGCTCAGGAGATTGGATTGACTGTACGGGGGTCTGTGGCTGAGCTGGCTCATCGGGTTGGTCCCGAGTATTTCGCGAAACTCTTGATTGCCAAGGGAGTCGAGCTGGGCATGATGGAGGAAAGGATCTCCAACTTGGAGGGTCGATTGCGGATCGAGTACGAGCTTGTTTGGGCTGGTGAGCCGAGTGGAAAAGGCTAGGCCACTCAAGGAGATCCGTGATCCGATTACGATTTGGGCCTATGCGGGCAGTTGATGAGACTTTGATCGCCGAGGCGGGCCGTCGTTTGGCTGCGGCTGCTCCTGATTCCCAGGTGATCCTGTTCGGCTCTCATGCCCGTGGCGAGGCCAGTGTCCACAGCGATGTCGACTTCCTCGTGGTCGAGCCAGAGGTCGATAACGAGGCGGAAGAGTCAGTGCGCCTCCATCGAACCCTGCGCGACCTGCGCATGCCGGCCGATGTCATCGTTGTCAGCCGCGAGTACGCCGACCGCTGGAGCGAGGTGCGCGGTGGGCTTGTCCATGCCGCCCTGTCGCAGGGTCGGGTTCTCGCCGGATGAGGGCCACGCCGGATTTGCCCGGTGACCTTCTGGCTCTTGCACGGGAGGATCTCGCCGCTGCTGGGGCGTTGGATCGTGAGGAGCGGGTCTCGGATGCACCGGTGGGATTCCATGCCCAGCAGGCCGTGGAGAAGGCACTGAAGGCTGCGATCGCGAGTCGCGATCAAGACTTTCCCTTCACGCATGACATCGGGCTTCTGATGCAGCTCTGTCAAGACGCTGGGTTCAAGCTGCCTGCTGATCTCACGGAGGCTGATCGTCTAACGCCTTATGCGGCGACTATCCGTTACGGCCTTGGCGATCCGGGTGCCGTGCCGTCCCCAGATGCATTGCATTGGGCTGCGCTTGCCATCGAGTGGGTGGAATCCGAGCTTCGCTCAGATTCCTAGTCGCATCCTAGTCGCATAACCGCCGCAGACCCGCTCCCCGTGCGGACGCTCCTCGTCCTTTCAAGCCGGAGGTCGAGAGTTCGATTCTCTCCGGGCGCATTCCGCGGTGTTCCGAGCGACGCCGCGCCTCTCCCGGCGCAGAGCCATTTGCGCCGGTTCCTCTCGGATCAAGCGCGGCAGAAGGGACGGCGCTCGTCCCCCAATTGCGCGGACTGCGACACGCGTCGTCGTCCCGAAAGGCTACGTACGGCTTCGTTGCCATGCCGCACTTCTAACGCTTAGGCTTTGCTTGCGATTGTGACGGGAGGCCTCGAGGAGGGCGGATGCTGCACCTGACCCAGCGCGTTGCCTGGCACGACAGGGGATGGGACGGGGCGATCTGCGATCGGCCGGACGATAACTCGTTCTGCCTCGCCCTCGACCGCATTCGCGCCGAACGAGACGACCGTGCCGAGGTCGTGCGGGCAGGTAGCCATTGGGCTGAGCTACCGCTTGATGAGCTGCCTCCGTGCCGGGCCGAGGCCGCCGCTTTCATGAGCGCGCGTGAGTGGACTCGACTGATCGCACATCCGTATCAAAAGCAGAAGAACACCCAATCCACACATGGACACCTGCGACCAACTTCCGTCGAGGCCGCGCCTTACTCGACCTTCGCCGTCCCCTTCTCCTCGCTGAGGCGCAATATGCAGTCGGAGATCGCCGAACGCGCCGCGGAGATGCTGCCGGAGGACCGAGAGCCCCCTTTCCCGACGAACTGGGTCTTCGGCAGCCGGCGGCAGGAGGCGCTGTTGGAGCGGTTCTTCCGGCTATTGGAGAAGGACACTTCCCTGGCTTTCTTCTATACGAAGGAGGGCCAACCGGTCGACGAAGCGATCAACCGCCTTGTGGTGGGCGTGGGCAGAGTGACGAAGATCGGGCCACAGCTCTACTACGACGGTCCTTCCGACAAGCAGGCCTATCCGATCTGGGACCGCGAGATCCACCACTCGATTCGTCCCGACGGCGAGGACGGGTTCCTCCTCCCGTACCACGCGTATCTGGCGCCGACCGGCGATCCGGACGAGGACGCGCGACGTCAGGGCCTGCTCGGAGAGATCGCCGTCGTTCCCGATCGTGAGCACACGCGCGTCTTCTCTTACTTCTCCGAACACGCCTCCGCCGATGTCGCGCTCTCGGTGCTCGTCAAATGCCTCGACGCGGTGCGGCGCGTTCGCGAGCACGGCGTCGTCAAGGGGAAATGGGAAGGGCGTGAGGAGTGGCTGAACGAGCAGATCGCGCGGACGTGGACCGATCGCGGCGCCTTCCCCGGCCTAGGCTCGGCTCTCGAAGCGCTTGGGATGAGGATGGGAACGGCGCTCGCTCTGGAGCTGATCGCGGCCGGCCGGATCGCTCCGGACGGCGACCCGTGGCCTCTCGTCGACCGGCTTTTGCGTGGCGAGGACGAGCCGCCGCGGTCGGCCTACGTCGCCGACCTCGAGTCGGTGCGGGCGACTTGGGCGAAGCTCACCGACGAGCGCCGCGCCCTGCTCGAGCTGCTCTCCCGCTTCGCTCTCGATCCCGACCAGGCGAAACGCTGGTTCGAGCCCTCGCGGCGCGCCAAGGCGGCGGCCGAGAGCTTGACGGACCGGGAGCTGCTCGACAACCCGTATCGCATCTGTGAGTGCGACCTGAGCACGACCGAGTCGCCGGCGATTACGATCGGCGCGATCGACCGGGGGACGTTCCCGGACGGCAGCGTCGCCGCCAAGGCCCCGCTACCGGACGATTCGCGGGTCGACTCACCGACCGACCGGCGCCGGGTGCGCGGCGCGATCGTCAGCGTCCTGCGGCGTGCCTCCGACGACGGCGACTCGCTGCTGAGCGGCGTCGAGACGCTGACCCGGATGGAGAAGCTCGACCTCGCCCGGCCCTGCGTCGTTCCGCTCGACTGGTTCCCCGGCAACGAGGAGTTCCTGAAGTCGGTGGTCGAGCAGGCGGAGGTGGAGGTCCCGGGGCCCGATCCGCAAGCCCCGCGGCGGCTCCCGGCCTTGCAGCTCGCGACGCACGCGGAGACCGAGTCGCGCCTCGCCCGCATCCTCTGGAAACGGGCGGCCAGGGGCCTGGCCTCCGTCGGGGCGGACCAGTGGAGGGACCTGTTGATCGAGTCGATCCGCGCCAGCGGCCCCGAGGTCGACCTTGGCGATCCCCGTCACGCCGACGCGCTCGCCGAGCAGGAAGTCGCTCTTGAGAAGGTCACGACCCATCGCCTCGGCGTGCTCGTCGGCCGCGCCGGCACAGGCAAGACCTCGGTGCTCGGGGCGCTGGTCCGCTGCGGCGCGATCGCCGAGGAGGGCGTCCTGCTGCTGGCGCCGACCGGCAAGGCACGGGTGCGCCTGCAGCGCGCCACCGGCCACGAGGCGAGCACGATCGCGCAGTTCCTGTACCGGCTGGGGCGTTACGACGGCCTCCGCCAGCTGCCGCTGTTCGAGGGCCCGGCGACGCACCGCAAGGAGAAGACCGTCGTCATCGACGAGTGCTCGATGCTGACCATGGACGACCTCTACGCTCTCCTGCGGGCGCTCGATCTCGGCCACGTCGAGCGGCTGATCCTCGTCGGCGATCCCAACCAGCTGCCTCCAATTGGCGTCGGCCGTCCCTTCGCGGACCTCGTCGGCGTGCTGGACGAACCGTCCTCGGAGGAAGAGAGGACCGCTGCCACGGTGATGTCGCGGCTGACGGTCGAGGTACGGACAGCGCTCGGTGGGCCATCGGACGCGCTCCGCCTGGCCGCCTGGTTCACAAACGAGCCACAGCCCAAGGACGCTGACCGGGTGCTCAGCGACCTAGAACTGGGCGGGACCTTCGAGGACCTGGAGATCGTCACCTGGAAGACGCCAGCCGACCTGCGCCGGGCGATTGGCGAGCAGCTCCAGAAGCACCTCGGCCTGAGCGGCCCCGCCGACGTCGCGGGGTTCGACCGCGCGCTCGGCCTCGACGAGAAAGGCTGGATTCCCTTCGAGGATCCGGATGGCGTCGAGGGATTCCAGATCGTCTCCCCGGTGCGCATGCGCCAGTACGGCGTCAGGGCTCTCAACCGGTGGCTTCAAGCCACCTTCCGCCCGTCGGGTTGGCGCAAGGCGATGGGGGAGGAGCAGATCGGCCGCAAGGACAAGGTGATCCAGTTGCGCAACCAGAAGAGGGCTGGCTGGAGCTCGGCGATCGGCGAGCGGGAAGAGTACCTCGCCAACGGCGAGATCGGCACCGTCGCCAAGATGCGGGGCAAGTGGATCAACGTCGCGTTTGCCGGCCGGCCGGGGCTCACGTTCAGCTATCTGGCGTCCGGTAGCGAGCAGCCGCCTCTGGAGCTTGCCTACGCCTTGACGGTGCACAAGGCCCAGGGCAGCGACTTCGGCGTCGTCTTCTTCATCCTGCCCCAGACGGGGATGCTCTCGCGCGAGTTGCTCTACACGGGATTGACCCGGGCGAAGGAACAGCTCGTGCTCCTCGTCGAGGGCGAGGACGCCTCGACCCTCTACGACCTCACGCTTCCCACCCGCTCGGAGACCGCGCGACGCAACACGAACCTCTTCCGCTCGGTGGTCCGCGAGGAGGCCGAGTCCCCGCCGTTCGCCGAGCACCTGATCCACCGTGTCGGCGACGGCCGTATGGTTCGCGGCAAGTCGGAGCTGGCGATCGCGATTGAGCTCCAGCGCCTCGGCATGTGGGACCGCTGCGTCTACGAGCGGCCGCTGGACGGGACCGCCGCCCCCGGCCGCCTGCGCCCGGATTTCTCCTTCGTCGACGCCGCCGGCGACGTGATCGTCTGGGAGCACCTCGGCATGCTCGACAAAGCGAGCTACCGGCGCTCCTGGGAGTGGAAGCGGGAGTGGTATGAGCGCAACGGCTTCGTCCCCGGTGAGAGTCTCTTCACTACCGAGGACGACGCTGCCGGCGGTCTCGATCAGGACCAGCTGACCAGGATCGCCAAGCTGATCGAGGTCCAGCTCTAGCTGGTTCGCGACAGATTCGCGAGGAAGCAAACCTCGCGCCTATCGGATACCGCTGCGGTACCTGAGAGGATTTCGCATTCCTGAGCCGTTCCCGCGGGCCCTCGATGCTTTGCCGCCCCGATTAGGGAGACGCTTCGTTCCTTGACGTCTGGACGTAGCCGTGTTTCAATCGACCTGCTTCATGTACGTGTCGTTTCAACAAGCGGCCCGTGGGGAGCAACAGGGAAAGCGAGTCGCCGAGGCCGCCGGAAGCGGACCGGCAGGGGCTCGATTAACAAGGAGAGAGCTAAGTGAGACGTTTGACAATCTTGCTCGCGGCGATCGGAGCTTTGATGCTGGTGTCGGCCGCGTCGGCATTCGCCGAAACCGTGACCGTCAGCATCGCCGGCACCGGCAGCGGCGAAATCAGCAGCGCCGAAGGCCTGCACGCGTTCGAATCCCAATATCCACCGGTCTACGTCGGCGAACCGCCGATCGAATGCGGCTACGCCTCGCCGGGCCCGCAGACGGGAACCTGCGAAAACGAACCCGAAGACCTCGGCGAAGGCTACGCGGCCGACGCTCTCTGGGCGACGGCGGCGCCCGGCTCGAAATTCGCCGGCTGGAAAGTCACGGGTGGCATGCAATCAGGGACAAGGCTCCCCAGTTGCTACGAAGACCACTCGGAAACGACCTTCGAAAGCCGGTGGCGAAGTTGCTTTGCCTACACGAACAACGGCAGCGGCTCCAACGTCCAGGTCACCGCGACCTTCGACGTGATGACGCCGCCAAACCTGAAGCTCAACGTCGAAGAAGGCTCGGGCACCGTGATCTCCAATCCAGCCGGTCTTGAATGCACGGCTTCGGCGCCTGAATCCTGCGAAGGCGAAGTCGCCGAAGGCAAAGTCATCCTGACCGCCTCTCCGGCTCCGGGCTACCTGGTCAAGAGCTGGAAGGGCTGCGACGTCGGTGGCGTCAACGGTCGCCAGTGCACCGTCACGGCCGGCTCCTCGCTGAAGGAAGTTGGCGTCAAGTTCGTCAAAGTCTTCGAACTGAAAGGCTCGAAGAGCGGTGGTCTCGGCATCATGAGCACCGCGCCCGGAGGGATCAACTGCGGCTACGCCTGCACCCTCTCCAGCGCCCTCTACAAGGAAGGCGCCCTGACGGTCAAGGCCAAGCCCGCCAAGCACTTCCACTTCGTGGAATTCAAAGGCGGCACCGGCTCAGCGGCCTCCTGCAACGGCGTGACCTC
>Ga0207677_10000220_pt1 | contig 45648 bp, 32 predicted proteins | sample KBSMisM42_FD_184311 | JGI IMG/M metagenome (GOLD analysis project Ga0207677, IMG submission 184311) | Miscanthus rhizosphere microbial communities from Kellogg Biological Station, Michigan, USA - KBS Miscanthus M4-2 (SPAdes) (version 2) | ecosystem: Host-associated > Plants > Roots >...
GGGGGAGGAGGTATAAACGTTCGCATGCATTGTTCCAACAAAACTCAGGGGGCTACGACTTCGTAGCAACCCACCCCGGAAGGGCGCTCGCGAGAGCGCCCTTTTTGTTTTTTGTCTTGTTGTGGAGACGCCCCGCCGCCTAATCCAGCCGCGGAATCATCACCCGCCCGCTCTCCACTTCCATTGGCACCTGCGGACTTCCGGGGATCAGGATGGCCCGGAGCCTGGCCCGCAGCAGTTCCGCCGAATCCACTTCCGACTCGATGAGCTCCAGGATGGCGTCGACGTCCGCCGCGCGGATGCGCCGCGGCTTCCGGTCGAGGCAGGCGTTGGTGCGGCAGCGCGGCGTGCAGTACTTGCGAGTGGCGCGGGTCAGAGGAAAGCGCGTGCCGCAATACGAACAGGTTCCCATCTCACGTCCTCCCGTCACCGGATGAGAATAGGAGCGTTGCAACAGAAGGTCAAGTAGTTGACGACCGCTGGTGCCCCGGGCCGGACTCGAACCGGCACGTCCCTTTCGAGACAAGGGATTTTAAGTCCCGTGCGTCTGCCAATTTCGCCACCGGGGCCGCGCGCATCATAACGGCTCCCAATTCGATATCATTCGCGCGCAGACAACCCGCCTGGAGGCTTCATGACCACCGCAACCGAAATCGTCACCGGCGCACCGCTCACCCTTCTCTCCGAAGAAGAACAGATGTTTCAGCAGAGCGTGCGCGAGTTCGCCATCGAGCGCATCCGCCCCCTCGTCCACCAGATGGATCACGACGCGAAGATGGATCGCGACCTGATCAACTCCTTCTTCGAGCTCGGCATCATGGGCATCGAGACGCCGGAGCAGTACGGCGGCGCCGGCTCGACGTTCTTCAACGCCGTCCTCGTCGTCGAGGAGCTCTCCCACGTCGACGCCTCCTGCGGCGTGCTCGTCGACGTACAGAACACGCTCGTCAACAACGCGATCATCCGCTGGGGCAACGAAGACCAGAAGTCGAAGTACCTCTCGATGCTGGCCAAAGACACGATCGGCGCGTACGCGCTCTCCGAGGCCGGCTCCGGCTCCGACGCGTTCGCGCTGGCGACGAAGGCCGAGAACAAGGGCGACTCCTGGGTCCTCAACGGCCAGAAGCTCTGGATCACCAACGCCGCCGAGGCGGGGATGTTCATCGTCTTCGCGAACGCGAATCCCGACGCGGGCTACAAAGGCATCACCGCGTTCCTCATCGAGCGCGACTTCCCCGGCTTCCGCGTCGGCAAGAAGGAAGACAAGACCGGCATCCGCGCCTCCTCCACCTGCGAGCTGATCCTCGAGGACTGCATCGTCCCGAAAGAAAACGTCCTCGGCGAAGCCGGTAAGGGCTACAAGATCGCCATCGAGACGCTGAACGAAGGACGCATCGGGATCGGCGCGCAGATGCTCGGCGTCGCCCGCGGCGCGCTCGAACACGCCATCGCCTACTCCAAGGAGCGCAAGCAGTTCGGCGAGCCGATCTCCAGCTTCCAGGGGATCCAGTTCCAGATCGCGCAGGCGGCCACAGACCTCGAGGCGGCGCGTCTCCTCGTCTACAACGCGGCGCGGCTGAAGGATGCGGGCAAGCCGTTCCTCCGCGAGGCCGCGATGGCGAAGCTCTTCTCGTCGCAGGTGGCCGAGCGCGTGACGTCGGTCGCGGTCGACATCTTCGGCGGCAACGGCTACACGCGCGAATATCCGGTGGAGAAGTTCTGGCGCGACTCGAAGATCGGCAAGATCTACGAGGGGACGAGCAACATGCAGCTCGCCACGATCGCCAAGACGATCCTCACCGACCGGTTGTAGTCGTGGCCGACCTGAGCACCATCCGTCCCGCCATCGGCATCGGCGATCTCCGTTTCGGCGCGACGCGCGACGAGGTGCGGACGATCGCCGGCGAGCCGTCGGAGATCGTGCCGAGCGACGAAGAGAGCGGCAGCGAGTTGTGGGTCTACGAGAACGCCGCGGTCGCGCTCAGCTTCGCCTCCGAGGAGAACCTGCGGTTGGTGTCGTGCGAGACGTTCAGCGCGAAGTCGACGTTCAACGGCGAGCCGCTCGTCGGCCTCGATCGCGAGGCAGCCGAGGCCGCGCTCGAGCGCGCGGGAGCGGACGAGGGGTTGTTTCTCGCGGATGACGACGAAGAGGATGGCAGCGGTCAGATCGCGGTGCCGCGGCTAGGGCTGAGTCTCTGGTTCGAAGGCGGCGCGGTGGAGTCGGTCGGCTGGGGCGTGCTGCTCGACGACGACGACAAGGTGCTCTGGCCTACGACGTGACGCGCTGGCGGCGCGCGAGTCGCTGCAGAAAGTCGTACGCCAGCCCGCCGCTCGTCTTCTTCAACGTGAGGAAGTAGACCGCGAGCGCGACGAGCCCGCCGATCCAGGCGAGCGTGCCGTACTCGGTGCCGCGCAGCGCGAACGGCCAGAACATGAAGAGCAGCGAGCCGATCACGCCTACGACGAGCAGCGCGACGCGTTGCGCTTTCGGCGCGTCGACGTCGCGGTCGCAGCGCAGCGTGACGGTCGCCTCCCCCGCTTCGTCAGCTGCCCAGGAGATTGTGCACTCCACCGCGCCGGCCGTGGCCAGCCCGCGGCGCAGCGGCAGCGTGAACTCGCGCTCGTGCGTGCGCGATTCGCGCAGCTTGCCGCCATAGAGCTCGATCAGCTCCTCGATCGTCTCCTCGAGCCCCTCGGCCGGGATGCGGTCTTCAACGAATTCCGTCATTCACACTCCTGAGCCACTCCCGCAGCAGCGCGTTGTCGGGCTCGGTCACGTTCAGTTCGATGTCGACGCTGCCGTCGGCGCGCGGCGTCAGCATGCAGCGATCGACGACGCCCGCGCGCGCTAAGACCACTTCGACTTCCCGCTCCCCTGCTGCCGCGACCGCGCGCGTCGCCTCGCCGGCGTGACGCGTGCGCGCGCCGTCGATCGCGATCAGCTCGTCGCCCGGCAGCAGTCCGGCCGACATCGCCGCACCGCCGCGGGTCACCGATTCGACGATCAGCGCGCCGTCGCTCGTCTTCAACTTCGCGCCGAGCGATGCGCCGCGCGGACGCGAGACGAATGCAACACCGGCCGCCGCGAACAATTCCTCGTACGGCAGCGGGTCGAGCCCGTCGATGTAGTTCGCAAAAAAGTCGGGCAAGCCGACGATCCGCTCGAGCGCGTCTTCTTCGACGCCGCGGCCGGTCTGGCCGTAGTCGCGCCAGAGCGTGAGCATCACCTCGTCGAGCGAGCGGCCGTTGCGGCGCAGCTCGAGATCGAGGAGCGCGGCGACGATCTCACCCTTGTTGTAGAACGAGATCCAGGCGTTCGCGCGATCGTGCATCGCGTCGTGCAGCCAGCCGTCGAAGCTCGCCTGCGCGAGCGAGAGGATGCTCCGGCCGGGCGAGTTTTCCAGCAGCTCGATCTCGTGCTGCAGGTGCTCGAGGTAATGCTCTTCGCTCCAGATGCCGCAGCGCGCGAGCGTGAGGTCACCGTAGTACGAGGTGATTCCTTCCATCGCCCAGAGCAGTTTCGTCGCCGTCTCGCGCGTGTAGTCGTACGGGACGAACACCGCGGGAACGATCCGCTTGACGTTCCAGAGATGGAAGAACTCGTGCGAGGTGATGGAGAGGAAATGATCGGTGCCTTCGGTCGAGCGCTTCACGATGATGGAGCAGGAATCTTCGTGCTCGACGCCGTGCCAGCGGTCGCCGACGTGATACAGGAATCGATACTCGCGCAGCGGCAGCCCGCCGAAGAGCGCCGCCTGTTCGCGCACGATCTTCTGCACCGGCTCGACGTACTGCTCCGGTTTTTTGGCGTTGCGGAAGACGAGGCGGATCGTCGCGCCCGATTCCTCGAAGGAGTGCACGGTCATTCGCGGCGACGCGATGATCGGTGAGTCGATGAGATGGTCGTAGTCGCGCGCCGTCCGATCGGTGAGCTGCGTTTCAATCGGCCAGGTCGTGTCGATCTCCAGCGTGCACTGCTCGCTCCGCAATGCGTCGACGCACATGAAGAGATTCGATCCATTCACATACGCTTCATCCTCGGCCAGAAACGACGACCCGGCATCGAGCACGCCGGCGTAGTAGCGATACGTGACCTCGACCTCCTCGCCGCGCTTCGCGCTCACCCGCCATGCCGACTTCCCGACCTTCCGCAGGTTCGCGCTCCACTCCCGCACGTTCGCCGCAAAGTTCATGATCAGGTAGCGCCCCGGCCTCCACGCCGGCAGCCACAGGAGCGCGTCATCCTCCGGCGCGATGAAGCGGATGGCGACGTCGAAGAGCCGATCGTTGGGGTTGCGCCAGGAGAGGGAGTAATGAGGCATCCGCGCGAATGATACCGAGCATTCAGGGGAAGACTTCGACGGGGAGCGGTGACCGGCGAGGAGTCAGCGACGATCCCGCTCTTCCCGCACCGCCTCGGCGTTCGAGATCCGCGTGATCACGGCGTGAGCTTCTCCAGACGACGCATGGCAGAGAACGGAAGCGACTTCGATCGGCGCAAAGGGCTGCAGCAAGAAGTTCTCGCGTCGGTCCGCGGCTTCCGTGCGAGCGATCGTTCTCGCGCGAGGAAATCCATGACCGCAAGAGCGGCTAAGACATGCGCGCGCTAGAATTACTTCCATGGGTCTGGCCTTACGCGCAACTGACGCTGAGCAATCCTCGCGAACGTGAGTTGCAACCGCTCGTCGTTCGTGCGCTCGCCGATACCGGCTCCACCTACGTCTGCGTGCCGGAACACGTCGCGATTCAGCTTCGGCTGGAGACGCTGTACGAACGCGAGGTGACGATCGCGGATGGATCGCGGCGCCTGTGTCCCTACGTTGGGCCGCTGGAGGTGCGCTTCGACGGACGCGCTTGTTTCACCGGAGCGCTGGTCCTCGGCGAGGAAGTGCTTCTCGGCGCGATTGCGATGGAGGACATGGATCTGGTGATCTCGCCCTCGGATCGCAGCGTGACGGTGAATCCGAAGAGTCCGAACATCCCGAGCGGCACGGTGAAGTGACGCGAACCCCTAATCCCGCGCGCTGATGTTGTACTTCTGGATCTTCGCCTTCAACGTGTTCCTCGCCAGTCCCAGCCTTCGCGCCGCTTCGCGGATGCGGCCGCCGGACGTTTCGAGTGCTCGGACGATCAGCTGTTTGTCGACCGTCGCGATGACCTCGTCGTAGACGTCGCTGGTGATCTCCATCTTGCCGATCATGGGGTTGAGGATCGTCGACGGCATCGACACCGGGCCTTCGCTCGCGGCGACCGGGACCATCTCGGCGAAGAGGCCGTAGAAGTCGTTGCGCGTCACGGTCTCGTCGTTCGACATCACGATCGCGCGGTGCAGCGTCGCTTCGAGCTCGCGGACGTTGCCGGGCCAGTTGTAGCGGAGGAAGAGGTCGAGCACGCCGGGCTCGAGGCGCTTGGTCTCGATGCCGAGGTCGTGGCAGATCTTGCGGATGAAATGCTCGGAGAGCAGCGGGATGTCGTCCTTCCGCTCGCGCAGCGGCGGCAGGACGAGCGGAATGATGTTGAGGCGGTAGTAGAGATCCTCGCGGAACGTGCCGTCCTCGATGGCCCGCTCCATATCGAGGTTCGTCGCGGCGATGATCTTCACGTCGCTCTTGATCGTCTGCGTGCCGCCGACGCGCTCGAACTCCTTGTCCTCCACCACGCGCAGCAACTTCGCCTGCATCGACAGATTGATCTTCCCGATCTCGTCGAGAAAGATCGTGCCGTTGTTGGCCAGCTCGAAGCGTCCGAGCTTTCGGCGATCGGCGCCGGTGAATGCGCCCTTCTCGTGACCGAACAGCTCCGACTCGGCCAGCGTCTCCGGCAGCGCCGCGCAGTTGAACTTGATGAACGGTCCGTTCCGCCGCGTCGAGACGTTGTGGATGATGCGCGCGATGAGGCCCTTGCCCGTCCCCGACTCGCCGCGCAGCAGCACGGTCGAATTGCCGCTTGCCGCCTTGCGGATGGAGAACTGGATCTTCGCCACCGCCTCGCTCTGCCCGACCACCGAGTCGAGGTGCTTCTCCACCAGCACCTCGCGGCGCAGCGTCTCGTTCTCCAGCGACAGCCGCGTCCGCGCCTCCTCCAGCTCCTCGTACAACCGCGCGTTCTCGATCGCGATCGCCGCCTGATCGGCGAACGCTTCGAGAAACGAGAGGTCCTTCTGCGAGAAGAGATGCCGCGCCTGGCGATGATCGACATAGATCGCGCCGGCGATGCGGTCGCGGATGATCAGCGGCACGCAGAGGATCGAGAGGATGTTCTCCGCGATGACCGACTCCGATTCCGTGAAGCGCGAATCGGCGCGCGCGTCGGCCGACATGATCGACTGCCCGCCCTGGATGACTTCCTTGACGATCGACTGCGGCGATTTCTTCGAATCGCCCGCGTCTTCCTTGATGTTGCGGACGATGCGCGTGCGCAGCTGGCTGGTGATCGGATCGAGCAGCAGGATCATGCCGCGCTCCGCGCGCAGGCGGCGAATGGCGACGTCGAGCACGCGGTTGAGCACTTCCTCGAGGTTGAGCGTCGAGTTGATGATCTTGACGACCTCGTACAGCCCGACGACGTTCTGGTCCGGCGCCTTGCCGGCCGGCTTGATGCGGAACAGCGCGCCGCGCGCGCGCTCCAGATCGTGCGAGGCCTCGAGCCGTTCGAAGATGCGGATGGCGCTGCGGATCGTGACCGTCGCCTCATCCGGCTCGTCGCGCAGCAGGCCGACGTCGAACAGCAGCCGGGCCAGCTCGTACGGCGTGTCGAGCTCCTCGAACGTCGCGCGCGCCGATTCGAACTTCAGCGCGGCACCTTCGCGATCGCCCTGGAAGTAGAGCAGCTTCCCCCACATCCAGTCGTTCTTCGCCAGGTTGAAGCGGTCGCCGAGCTCCGTCGCGTACTTCTGTCCGAGCTGCGCGTGCTTCGCCGCTTCCTCGATCTTCTGCTGCCGGAACAGCAGGCTCGCGTTGGCCGTGTGCGCGCGCGCCAGCCCCTGCACCGTCTGGTTCTGCTCGAAGATCTCCATCGCCCGCGCGAGGTGCTTCTGTGATTCGAGCACGTTCTCGCGCTCGTCCTCGATGCTCGCCAGGATGTATGAAGCCTCGGCGATCAGGTCTTCGTCGTGGGCGCGCTCGGCGGCGATCAAAGCCTTCTGTCCGTATTCGAGCGCCCGCGCGATGTCGCCCTTCTTGTTCGTGAGCCGCGCCAGCGGCACGTAGACGGACGTGCGCGATGCGCGCGATTCGTCGAAGCCTTCCAGCTTCAGGCAGCGCTGGTAATGCGTCATCGCCTCGTTCCAGCGGCCGACGGCTTCGAGTGCCTCGCCGAGGTTCTCGCGGGCCAGCGCTTCGTATTCGAGCGCGCCGATCTTCTCGTCGATGCGCACGCTCTTTTCGAAGTACGTCGCTGCCGCGTGGAAATTGCCGCGGCTGAACTCGACCACGCCGACGTTGTTGTACGCCGTGATCAGGTCCCACAGGTCGCCCTCCGCCTCGGAGAGCTCCAGGTTTTGCTTGAAGTAACGGAGCGCGGTGTCCCACTCGCCGAGCTTCCAGAGCGTGTTGCCGAGGTTCGAGCCGGCGACTTTCTTCAGCTGATCCGAGCCGATCGTCGTGCCGATCGACACCGCCTGCAGCAGGAGCTCGCGCGACTTCTGCCAGTCGCCGAGCGCGTACTCGATCACGCCGAGCATGTTCTTGACGTAGCCGAAGACGATCGTCGGCTCCATCGGATCGAGGATGGCGCGGGCGCGCTCGGCATGCTCCTTGGCGCTGTCGAGATCGTCCTTCTCCCTGTACAGCCAGGCCATCCGGTTGAGCAGCTCGGCCACCTCGACCGGCTCCTCGAGCTTCTCGTAGATCGCCTGCGCGCTCTGAAAGTACGACAGCGCCGCGTCCTGCTCGCCGCGCTTCATCAGCACCTTGCCGATCTTCTTCATCACCCGCGCGACGTCGGCGCTCGGCGTGTCATCGCGATGGCGCGCCTGGATGCTCTTCAGCAGGAACTGGAACGACTGCATCGCCGAGCGATAGTCGTCGCTGCGGTAGTACTCATCGGCGAGCTTCTCGCGCACCTCGGACTTGCCCGCTTCGTCGAAACCGGCGAGGTCCATCAGCTCCAGCGCGGAGCGGAAGAACTCCGTCGACTCCGCGTGCGCCAGCGTGCGCGAGGCGATGTCGCCCGCCTCGATGGCGTAACGAATCCCCTTCTCCGCGTCGTTGGCGCGTGCGAAGTGATAGGCGATCTGGCCGATGAGCTGCGAGTCGCCGGCGAGCAGCATTGCTTCGAGCGCGTTGCCGACGCGCAGATGCAGCTCGGTGCGGCGGCGGTCGTTCATCGTGTTGTAGACCGCGTCGCGGAGATGGATCTGTGGGAAATGGATCGTCTTGCCGTCCGCCGATTCATCGAGCAATCCGAGCGCGATCAGCTCGCGGAGCGTCTGGTACGTCTCTTCGGGCTCGAGGTCGGAGATCTGCGTGAGCATCGGAAGCGCGCTCACCGCACCGCAGGTCGCGGCGACTTCGAGCAGCGCGCGCTGCCGCGGCCCGAGCGCTTCGACCCGCTCCAGCAGGATCGACGCGGCGCCGCTCGGGATGCGCAGCGAGCGGAGGTCTTCGAGATCGACCGACCAGCCGTTCGGCGCCCACTGCAGGTGATCGTGGGTGATGAGGTAATCGATGATGCGGCGGATGTTGAGCGGCGAGCCGGCCGACTCCCACAGCATCCAGCGGACGAACTCCTCGGTCACGTTCTGATCGCCGAGGAGCGACTGGATGTGCTCGCGGACGAGCGGCTCGGAGAGCGCGTCGACGCGGATCAGCGGGAAATTTCCTTCCTTCGCCTTCTGCTCCCAGAAGACGAGTCCGGACGTATTGCCTTCCATCGCCGCTTCGCTGGAGCTCTCCAGCGTCAGCGTGCCGATGACCAGCAGCTTGTTGTGCTTCGCCTCGCCGATGAGGAACGAGAAGAGCTCCGCGGTCGACGGGTCGGCCCACTGCAGGTCTTCGATGATGATGATGAGCGGCGTGCCGGTGGTGTCGCCGCCGGCGTTGAGATAGCCGTAGATGTCCTGCATCGACTGCACGATGCGGTTGTAGAGGCGGTACTTCTCGCCGTGCGCGCGCGAGGTGTCGGGAACGCCGTCGGCAACCGGCCGCAGGATGCGCCGGATCTCTTCCGAGACGTCGGCGTTCGGACTGACCGCGGTGACGAGCTGGTGGAAGATCTCGAGGAACGGCGCGTAGATCGTCTTGCGGTTGACCGGGCAGCGCCCCATGAAGACGCGCGCGCCGTCGAGCTGCGCGCGCAGCGTGGCATCGCGGACGATGCGCTTCTTCCCCATCCCCTCGTTGCCGGCGACGATCACGCCGTTGCCGTGGCCCTGCCGCGCGGCGTCGATCAAAGCAGTCAACTGGTTGACTTCATTGCGGCGGCCGATGAGCGGCGCCGCGAAGAGCTCGCCGCGCCCGAGGAGCAGCGCGCCTGTCGGCGCGGTCTTGTTCGCCGCCTCGGCCACCGCGAGCAGCAGCGCGGCGGCGGACGGATAACGGTCGCGCGGATCCTTCTCCAGCAACCGCATGATGATCTTCTCGAGCGCCTCGGGGACGTTCGGATTGATCGACGACGGCGGCCGCACTTCTTCGTCGAGATGCATCCGGATCACGTCGATCGGCGCCTTGCCGTAGCCCGGCAGCGCGCCGGTGACCGTCTCGTACAACGTCATGCCGAGCGCGTACAGATCAGCGCGCGAATCAACGCGGTCCTGTTTCAACACCTCGGGCGCCATGTACTGCAGCGTCCCGCGGATCTTGCGGTCGAGCACCTGATGCGTTTCGATGGCGAGGCCGAAGTCCATGATCTTCGCCACGCCGGCGTCGCTGACCAGGACGTTCGACGGCTTCAGGTCGAGATGGATGATGCCGAGGTGATGGATGTGATGCAGGCCGGACGCGATCTGCAGGACGGCGTCGTAGAGCGCATCCCAGTTCTGGCCGACGAAGTACTCCGAGATCTTCTTTCCGGCGAAAAACTCCATCGTGAAATACGGAAAGGAGCTGGGAAGGAGGCCGAAGTCGTAGACCTTGATGATGCTCGGATGATCGAGCGAGGCGAGCGTGGAGAACTCGGCCTTGAAACGGATGGTCTGCTGCGGATCGGACAGCTGGTGGCGAAGGATCTTGATCGCCTCGTCGCGTTTGTCCGAAACGTCGAAAACCCGGTAAACACAGGTGCTCGGCGTGTCCTTGAGGACTGCGCGAATTTGGTAACGCGGCGGCAGCTGCAGCTCAGGCGCGACGGTGTCTGTAGTTGTCATGTTTCGTAAAAGTTACTGTGACAGGGTGAGAATATAACCCATGTATGCGTGGAAAGGGTCAGAAATGTGACCACGAGAGACAGCAGGAGGCAGATAGCAGATAGCAGGAGCACCGGGGGTGCGTGCTATCGTTAGCCGAAAGTCCGCTGCTATCTGCTATCTGCGACCTGCTATCTATTTAGATGACTGACCTCCCGCAATCGCTCGACCGGTTCGAGATCGTCCGCATCCTCGGGCGCGGAGGGATGGGGACGGTTTATCTCGCTCGCGATCAACGACTTGGGCGGCCGGTGGCGGTCAAGGTGCTGCACGCGGAACAGCTTGCCAGCGAGGATCGGCGGCTGCGGTTCCTGCGCGAGGCGCGGGCGGTCGCGGCGGTGCGCCATCAGAACGTCGCTACCATTTATGAGGTCGACGAGACCGACGACGGCATCCCCTTCCTGGTGATGGAGTACTGCGAGGGAGAAACGCTCTCGCAGCGGATGCGCCGGCGGCCCCTCGATTCGGGCGAATTTCTGGCGATAGCACGGCAGATCGCGGCGGGCGTCGCGGCGGCGCACGACAACGGCATCGTCCATCGCGACATCAAGAGCGCGAACATCATCATCGAGCCGACCGGCCTCGTGAAGATCCTCGACTTCGGCCTGGCCAAGCTGGTCAACCGCGACGTCACCGCGTCGCGCGACTCGACGACCGGCCAGCTCTTCGGCACGCTGCACTACATCTCGCCCGAACAGGCGCGCGGCGCGCAGGCGGACGAGCGGAGCGACCTCTTTTCGATCGGCGTGGTCCTCTATCAAATGGCCTCGGGGCAACTGCCATTCACCGGCGATGCACCGCTGGCCATCCTGGCGAAGGTCCGCGACTCCGAGCCCGAGCCGTTCGTGCCGCTCGATCCCGGCCTCCCCTCGCCGGTCTTCCGGATCATCAGCCGGCTGCTGCAGAAAGATCCGAAGGACCGCTACCAGAGCGCGCGCGAGCTCCAGCAAGACCTCGACGACATCGACACGCCGACGGTGCAGATCACGACGTCGACGACGAAGTCGATGCTCCGCCGCACGGTGCGCAGGCCGCACACGCTGCAGATCGCGCTCGTCGTCATCGCGCTCGCCATCTTCGTCTCCGCGATCATCTTCTCGCGCCGGCACGGCGCCGACGACAAGCCGAAGAGCGAGACCGCGGCGAACGTCGCGACGCCGATGCGCTCGATGGCCGTGCTGCCGCTCGATAACCTCGCGAACAACGCGCACGACGACTTCCTCTCCGTCAGCCTCGCCGATGCGCTGGTGACGAAGCTCCAGCAGGTGCCGGCGCTGCAGGTGCGCCCGACCTCCGCGGTGCTCGAATATCGCGGCAGGAAAGTCGATGCGAAGACCGCCGCGAAAGCGCTGCAGGTCGACGGCATCCTCGAAGGGCGTTTCCTCGCCGCGGGCGATCTCGTGCGCGTGAACCTGCAGCTCACCGACGCGCGCACCGGCTACAACATCTGGAGCGATTCGATCGACGGCAAGCGGCAGAACCTGATCAAGCTGATCGACGACGTCTCCGATCGGACGACGCAGGGGCTCACCGAAAAACTCGCGGTGCGGCAAGCCTCGGCGGCGACGCCGCAGTCGGCGCCGCGCTCGTCGAATCCGAAAGCGTACGAGGAGTACCTCAAGTCGCGCGCGCTGGTCGGCAGCTTCTTCCCCGAGGATCACAAGAACCAGATCGAGCTGCTGAAGAAAGCGATCGATCTCGATCCGAACTTCGCCGCCGCGTATGCCGATCTCGCCATCGCGCTCTCCCTCGGGCAGGCCCGCGGACTCGCTGCCGACGACCAGACGTTGCAGCGCGCGCAGTGGTACGCGCGGCAGGCGGTGCGGCTCGATCCGAACCTCGAGACCGGCCACCTCGCGCTGGCGCGCGTGTTCGTGCGCGATCCGGAGCGCTACCGCGAGTCGGTGCGTGAGAACCTCGCCGCGCTGCGCCTCAACGCGAACGATCCGCAGGCCTTGCAGCAGCTGGCGAATTACTTCGTCGCGACCGGCGACACGACCGCGGCGAAGTGCATGGTCGATCGCGTGGTGGCGATCGATCCGTCGTCGAACGAAGCGCGGACTCGGGCCTACTGGAGCGTCAACGTGCTCGATCCCGACGCCGCGATGAAGAACGCGGAGTTTGCGCTGGCGAACAAGAACACCGAGGTCGCGGGACACGACGTGCGCGCGCTGGCGTTCCTCCTCCGCGGCAACGACAACGAGGCGGAAAAAGAAGCCGATCGCGTGCTGCAGCTCGTCCCCGCCAGCTACCTCGGCAAAGGACTGAAGGCGATGATCGCGGCCGATCGCGGCGATCGCGATACGGCAAACGCATTCATCAAAATGATCGAGGCCGACGGCGAGCGCTATCACTGGGCCGCGCTGCGCATCTGCCTCGTCTACGCGCGGCTCGGCGATCGCGACAACGCCATGAAGTGGCTGAAGAAGTCGTACGACCTCGGCAACCACTCCTGGTACCAGCTCGTGAAGCACCCCTGGCTTGCGCCGCTGCAGAGCGATCCCGAGTTCCAGCAGATCGTCGTCCGGATGAAGCACGACCTCGATGACGTCAACGACGATGTCACAGGCGTGTATCAGATGATCTGCCGGTAAGTTGCTTCCTTCCCTCCCTGCGCGTCTAAGGAAAGACGGAGGACGCCATGAAGAAGCTCGCGACCCTGGCTCTCACGGTTCTCGTTTCACTCCCCGCATTCGCCACGACCACCACCGGCCCGAAGAAACCGGTCATCCAGCTGGCCATCCTGCTCGACACGAGCAACAGCATGGACGGCCTCATCGACCAGGCGCGCAAGCAGTTGTGGCGCGTCGTCAACGAGCTCGCCATCGCGAAGAAATCGGGGCAATCGCCCGATCTGCAGGTCGCGCTCTACGAGTACGGCAACGACAGCCTCTCCTCCGAGAACGGCTACATCCGCCGCGTGCTGCCGCTGACGACCGACCTCGATCGCGTGTCCGAGCAGCTCTTCGCGCTGCGCACGAACGGCGGCCAGGAGTACTGCGGCCAGGTCATCGAAGCGGCGACGAGCGGCTTGAACTGGAGCCGTTCGAACGACGACATGAAGCTGATCTTCATCGCCGGCAACGAGCCGTTCACGCAGGGGAAAGTCGATTTCCACGAGGCCTGCAAGCGCGCGATCGCGCATGGCATCGTCGTCAACACGGTCTTCTGCGGCGACAAGCAGGAAGGGATCAACACCTCGTGGAAGGACGGCGCCACGCTCGCGGACGGCCGCTACATGGCCATCGATCAGAACGCGCAGGTGGCGGAGATTTCGGCGCCGCAGGACAAGGAGATCGCGGCGCTCGGCTCGGAGCTGAACAAGACGTACATCGCCTACGGCGCGGCCGGCGGTGAAGGCTCCGCGCGGCAGAACGCGCAGGATGCGAACGTCGCCGCCGCTCCCGCCGCGAACGTGCAGCGGCAGGTGGCGAAGGCTCAGGCGGTGTATTCGAATTCGTCATGGGATCTCGTCGATGCCGTCGAGGAGATGAAGGTCGTCGACGTCAGCAAGTTGAAGGACGACCAGCTGCCGGCCGAGATGAAGAAGATGACGCCGGAACAGCGCAAGACGTACGTCGCCGAAAAGGCGAAGAAGCGCACGGAGATCCAGACGAAGATCAAAAAGCTCGATGAGGAGCGGAAAAAGTACGTCGCGCAGGAGATGCGCAAGGTACCGGCCGCCGCGAGCACGCTCGATGCGGCGGTGATCTCCACGGTGCGCGACATCGGCAAGAAGCAGGGCTACAAGTTCCCGTAAGGCGACGACGATGCGCGCAGCTGCCGCCGCACTCCTCCTCTTTCTGCTGTTGCCGGTCACCGCACTCGCAGACGGGATGATCGTCATCCCGACGCCGGTGCCGGTGCGCGATCCCTTCCCGCTCGAGGTGAAGTACCACCACGTCGACGTCACGATCCGCGATCAGGTGGCGAAGACGAGCATCGATCAGGAATTCTTCAACCCGACCGGCGCGCGGCTCGAAGGGATGTACGTCTTCCCGCTGCCGAAGGGCGCGGTGATCCGCGACTTCGCGATGGAGATCGACGGCAAAATCGTGCAGGCGGAGCTGCTGGACGCGGTGAAGGCGCGCGGCATCTATGAGGAGATCGTCCGCAGGATGCGCGACCCGGCGCTGCTCGAATACCTCGGCAACGGCGCGTTCAAGGTGCGCATCTTCCCCATCGAGCCGCGCGGCCTCAAGCGCGTCAAGCTGTCGTACTCCGAGGTGCTCGGATCGGACAATGGTCTTTATCGGTATAGCTATCCGCTGAACACCGAGAAGTTCTCGGCGGCGCCGCTCGACGATGTCTCGATCCGCGTCGATCTGCAGTCGCAGCACGGATTGAAGACGATCTTCTGCCCGACGCACGAGGTGGAGGTCCGGCGCAAGGGCGCTCGAACGGCGATGGTCGGATTCGAGGCGAAGCGGACGAAGCCCGATACCGACTTCACGCTCTACTACAGCGCGGACGACAACGGCGTCGGCCTCTCGACGCTTTGTCATCGCGTGCCGGGCGAGCCGGGCTATTTCCTGCTGACCGTCACGCCGGCGTACGACACGGCGAAGAAGGCGCAGCCGAAGGACATCACGTTCGTGCTCGACGTCAGCGGCAGCATGGCCGGCGAGAAGCTCGCGCAGGCGAAGCGCGCGCTTCGCTTCTGCCTTTCGAACCTGAATCCGGACGATCGCTTCGACGTGATCCGCTTCTCCACCGAGGCCGATGCATTGTTCGGCAGACTCGAGGAGGCAGATGCCGAGAACGTGCGGCGTGCGCGGGAGTACGTCGACGACCTGCGTGCGATCGGCGGGACGAACGCCGAGGAGGCGCTGACGCTGGCGCTGAAATCGAATCGCGGGGAGTCGTCACGGCCGAAGGTCGTCATCTTCATCACCGACGGCAAGCCGACGGTCGGCGAGACGGACGAGGACCGGCTGGTCAAGCGTGTGCGCGATGCGAACGTCGAGCATCTGCGCGTCTTCACGTTCGGCGTCGGTGACGATCTCAACACGCACTTCCTCGACAAGCTCACCGAGGCGACGCGCGCGGCGCGGACGTACGTGAGCGAGAAGGAAGACCTCGAGGTGCCGGTGTCGAGCTTCTACGAGAAGATCAAGTCGCCGGTGCTCGTCGACATCTCACTCGAATTCGACCGCGGCCTCGGCGTCACGCAGCGCTATCCGCGCGATCTGCCCGATCTGTTCAAGGGCAATCAACTGACAGTGCTCGGACGGTATGGCGGCACCGGGACCTCGGTCGTCCTCACCGGAACCGCGGACGGAAAACGCGTGCGCATCCCGTACGTCGTGTCGTTCCCCGCGCGCGACGACGGCAACGAGTTGATCGCGCCGCTCTGGGCCGCGCAGCGCATCGGCTATCTGCTCGATCAGATCCGGCTGCACGGTCAGGAGAAGGAGCTGGTCGACGAGGTGACCGACCTCGCGCGGCGCTTCGGCATCGTCACGCCGTACACCAGCTACCTGATCATGGAAGACGAGCGGGTGAACGTGCGCCGCGAGAACCAGACGTTCAACGCGCCGAGCGCCGCGCCGCTCAAGGTGGAGTTCGACTCGCTGCAGGAAGTCGGCGGCGCGTCGGGCGTGCAGGCGAGCAAGGACGTCGAGGCGATGAAGAACGCCACGAACATCGCGCAGGCGAACCAGGGCGCATCGCGGATGCAGAACGCCAACACACAAACGCGCAACGTGCAGGGCCGCGCGGTCTACCAGATCGGCAACAACTGGGTCGATTCGAAGGTGCAGTCGGCGAACCAGCAGAACGTGCGGCGAGTCCAGTTCGCCAGCCCCGCCTGGTTCGACCTCCTGCACAAGGAGCCGACCACCGCGCAATTCCTCGCGTTAGGCAAAAACGTCCGCTTCGCCCTCAACAACGAAATCGTCGAAATCTACGAGTAAAGTTAAAAAATCGGGGTCGTATCTGGAAATTTAACTTAACGGGCGCTTTTCGCCCCGTTAAGTTAAATTTCCAGATACGACCCCCTTTTTTTAACTTAACGGGTGGCGGCGAACATTCTTTGGAGGGCGCGGTGGGCGGGGAGGCGGATGGGCTCGGGGACTTCGATCTCGTACTTGAGGTCGCGGAGGGAGTCGCGGACGTCTTCGAGCGTCGTCACCTTCATGAACGTGCAGAGCTTGCAGCCTTTGAGGAAGGTCTTGTCGGGGACTTCCATCGCCAGGCGGTCGGACAGCCCGCATTCGGTGACGACGAGGAAGCGCTTCGCCGGACGCTCTTTCGCCCAGCGGACCATGCCCGACGTCGACAGCACCGCGTCGGCGAGCTCCGCGACGTCACGACGGCATTCCGGATGGACGAGGATCTCCAGTTCCGGATCTGCGGCTTTGATCTTCCCGATCTCCTCGGGGGTGATCTGCTGGTGGACGTAGCAGAAGCCTTCCCACGGGATGATGTTCTTCTCCGGCACCTGGTCGGCGACGTGGCGCGCCAGGTTGCGGTCGGGAACGAAGAGGATGTTGCCGTTCGGCAGCGTCCGGACGACCTTCGCCGCGTTCGCGGATGTAACGATGATGTCGGACAGCGCTTTCACCGCGGCGGTCGTGTTGACGTACGACACGACCGCGAGATCGTCGTAGGTCTGTCGCAGTTCCTTGATCCGCGCCTCGAGGTCCTCGGCCGGCGCTGAATCGGCCAGCTGACAGCCTGCCAGCAGGTTCGGCAGCAGCACCGTTTTCGACGGATTCACGATCTTCGCCGTCTCCGCCATGAAGTGCACGCCGCAGAACTCGATGATGTCGGCGTCGCGCACCTCGGCGGCCATCAACGCCAGCTCCAGCGAGTCGCCGACGAAGTCCGCCACCTTCAGGATCTCGGCACGGTAGTAGTTGTGGGCGACGATCACCGCGTTGCGCTCTTTCTTCAGCGCGCGGATCTCCTCGTGCAGCGTCTCGAACTCGCGGACCTGCTCTTCGCTGTAGTCGTAGGTCGTGACGCGGCTCAGTTCTTCGAAAAGTGTCGGCATATCTCTCATTTCAACAGCACGACCGTCGCTCCCCATCCGCCGCCGCCCGGGTCGGCATCGGCGAACGATTCGACGAAATCGAGCGAGCGCAACAGCGAGTGGATCCGCTCCCGCTGCACGCCGATCCCGCGGCCGTGAATCAGCCTCACCTGACGCAAGCCGCGTGCACGCGCTGCGGTCAGGTACTCGAGAGCGACGTCGCGGATCTCCTTTGGCTGGAACGGATGGAGGTCGAGAGTGTCCTCGATCGGGATCTCGACGGGCTCATCATGCACGGCGCGGATTCTATGCGATACTCGTCGGCAAAACGTCGCGCATCACTGAGGTTAACTCTCATGGTCCTGTTCAATCACGCCACCCGTGAGATGACGGCCAAGATCGTGTACTACGGCCCCGGTCTCTGCGGGAAAACCACGAATCTGATGGTCATCTTCGACAAGCTCGCCCCCGAGCAGAAGGGGAAGATGCTGTCGCTGGCGACGAAGACCGATCGCACGCTTTTCTTCGACCTCCTGCCGGTCGACATCGGCAAGGTCGGCAACTTCAACCTCAAGATCCAGCTCTACACCGTCCCCGGCCAGGTCTTCTACAACGAGACGCGCAAGCTGGTGCTCAAGGGCGCCGATTCGGTCGTGTTCGTCGCCGACTCGCAGCCGTCGATGGTCGAATCGAACCGCGAGAGCTTCAGCAACCTGATGGACAACCTCGAGCAGAATCAGATCGACGCGAACGACACGCCGATCGTGATTCAGTACAACAAGCGCGATCTTCCCGGCGTCCTGCCGGTGGAGAAGCTGCAGGAACAGCTCGGATTTGAAGGTTATCCCTACACCGAGGCCTCGGCGCTGAAGGGCGACGGGGTCATGGAGACGTTCAAGCTCGTCTCGAAAATCACAGCCAAGCACCTCCTCGGGCGGCTCAAAGGCAAGAGCGAGCCGATCGAGCGGAAGAAACCGGCGGCCGCGGCGAAGATCGCCGCCAAAGCACCGCCGCTCATCGAGCCAGAGCGGGAGCCGGAGCCCGAGCCCGAACCGGTCGCCGCGGAGCCGGAGATCAACCCGTTCGCCGACTCCGTCCCCTTCCCTGAATCGGCGCCGCTCGAGAGCGGCTACGAAAAGATGGAAGAGGTGTCGCTCGAACAGCTGCTCTCCGAGGGGCGCGAGCGTCCGGCCACGATGACCGGAACGATTCCGGTGCCGATGATGGACATCGAGGAAGTCGAGGAGCTCGGCGCCGACGAGATGGTGGCGGTGGAAGAGCCGCCGGTGGCCGTCGCGGTGATGGAAGAGGAACCAGCACCCGTCGCGACGTCCGGCGACGGAGAGCTCGTGGCCGAGCTCGAAGCGGAAGTGGCCGCGTTGCACGAGCGGCTCGACGTCGTCAAGAAAGAACGCCGCGCCGCGCTGGAGACGATCCTGCGCGAGCTCGACGAGCTGGCCGCGCGTGTCCGCGCGCAGCTCGACTGACGCTCACTCCTCCGCGACCGGAAACCTGATCACGAACGTCGTCCCTTCGCCGACGCGGCTCTCGACGTCGATGGTGCCGCCGTTGCGAACAACGAACTGCTGGACGACCGCCAGTCCGAGGCCGGTGCCGTGCCGCTTCGTGGTGAAGAGCGGCTCGAAGATGTCGGGCAGCACGGCGGGCGGAATGCCCTGGCCTTGATCGGCGACGTCGATGACCGCGTCGCTGCCGTCGCGTCGCGCACGGATCTCGATCACGCCCTTGCCGTCCATGGCGTCCGCTGCGTTGATCACGAGGTTGGCCATCACCTGCTGCAGCTGCGCCGGATCGCATCGGATGGGCAGCGGCTCGTCGTCGACGACAAGCCACACTTCGACGGATTCAGTCGCCGCCGCCGAAAGTTCGGCGTGGTGCCGGCGCAACCACTCCGCGACGTCGAACCTCACCGTCTTCGGGTCGGCCGTCTGCGCCAGCGAGAGGATCTGCGCCGTGATCTGTTTGCCGCGCTGAATGCCGCGCATCAGGTAGGCGGCCGCCTTCACGCTCCGTTCGTCGGATGCGTGGCGGGCGATGATCTCGGCGAACGCGGTCATGCCCATCAGGACGTTGTTGAACTCGTGCGTGATCGTGGCCGCGACGCGTCCGAGGTAGCTCACCCGTTCCGCACTCTTGAGCTGCCGCTCCAGCCGGATACGCTCCGTCAGGTCCTGGAACGCGATGACGGCGCCTCCTCCTTCGAGTGGCGTACAGGTGCAGTGCAGGAAGCGCGGCGTGCCGTCACTGCGCCAGACGGTTTCGTCTCCGGAGGTCGCGCGGCCGGTCGTCATCGCGACGATGAGCGGGCATTCGTCGCGCGGATAGGTCGTCCCGTCGGGGCGCGTGTGATGCAGCCGCGCGTGCAGGTCGCCGGCCGCCATCAGCTCATCGACTTCCAGGCCGAGGATGCGCGCGGCGGCTGGGTTGACGCGCGTCGCACGGCAGCGCCGGTCGACCGCGATGATGCCGTCGCCGGCGTGCTCCAGGATGACCTCCGCCTCGCGACGCAACGCGCGGATCGTCTCCTGCGCGGAGACCATTTCGGTGATGTCCTGCAGCGTGGCGACGATGGTCTCCGGCCCGCAACGCACGCGCGCGTGAACGATGCGGACCGTCTGGTCGAGGCGGACGACGCGGAAGCGGAACTGGCTCGGTCCGTTGCAGAGCTCGCGCGCCAGCGGCATGACGATCTCGCGATCGAGAGGGTGGACTACCGAGAGGAATGCTTCGGCCGACGCGGCGCTGCCCGGCGGCAGACCGAGAATCCAGTACGTCTCCTCCGACCAGCGCAGGCGGTGTGTCGCACGATCGGCCGACCAGCGCCCGATCTTGGCCAGATGCTGCGCCTCGGCCAGCGCCTCTTCGGCCTCCTTCCGCGCGCTGACATCATGCATCGAGCCGAGGATCTGCACCGCCCTCCCGCTGTCGTCGCGCACGACGGTCAGCCGGTCGAGGACGTGACCGTACGTCCCGTCGGCATGCGCGAAGCGATACTCGATCGCGCAGCGCTCATCGCCTGACTCGATGCAGCTGTCGATCGTCCGGACGACATGTGCACGATCGCCGGGGTGCACGCGGTCGAGCCACCAGTCGCGGTCGAGGCGGGCTGCGAGGTCGTGACCCCACTCGCTCCGCATCCTGTCGTCGACCTGCAACCGGCCGCTCGCAAGATCGAGTTGCCAGACCACGTCGCAATGTTCGTGCACTGTCCGGCGGATCGCCGGCTGATGCTCCTCCGGGCTGCGAAGGCTCATGCCTCCATGATGCGAGCGCCGTCGAGCGGCCGCATCCGGGGCTCTACGCAATAACTAGTCGCGGAACCACGGAAAACGGAGCCTTAAATCGGCTTCTCCGGGGATAAGACACCGAGGCGGACGGCGCAGAGGACGAGGTCGGTATGCGTGCGTAGACCGAGCTTCTTCATCACGCTGCCGCGATGCGTTTCCACCGTGCGGGGGCTGAGGAAAAGGCGCGATGCGATCTCGTTGTTGGTCAGCCCGGAGGCGGCGAGATGGAAGATCTCGCGCTCGCGATCGCTGAGCGTATCGAACGGTTCCTCCGGCGCTTCTTCGAGCTTTTCGAGATACGCGTCGATCGCCTGCTGGGAGAAGACTTTGCCGATGTAGCGCCGCCCGTCGGCCGCCTCGCGAACGGCGGCGATGATCTCCCCGGTCGCCGATTGCTTCGGAACGTAGCCGACGGCTCCTTCGCGGAACGCCCGCGCGACGTGACTCTCGTCGACGTACATCGACAGGATGACGATGCGGGTGCGCGGCGAGACCCTGCGGATCCGGCGAATCGCTTCGAGGCCGTCGAGAAACGGCATCGAGATGTCGAGGAGCAGCACGTCGGGCCTGGCCGACTCGGCCATCCGCACCGCATCGAGCCCGTTACTCGCCTCGGCGACGAACTTCAGCCCCGTTTCGGTGGCCAGGAGCGCGCGCATCCCTTCACGAACGAGCTCGTGGTCATCAGCAATCGCAATCGTCGTCATTCAGGTGGTTGTGCACAGGCAGAGAAATCCGTACACACACACCTTTGGAAGACGAGGGGCCGAAACGGATATTGCCCCCCGCCAGCAGCGCCCGCTCACGCATGCCCGAAAGTCCACTGCTTTGAGTGAGATCCACACGATCGGGGTCGAAGCCGCGTCCGTCGTCGTCGATCGTGATCTCGAGCTGTCCGTCCGCCGCGGCGAGCTGCAGAACGACGCTCTGTGCGCCGGCACGCGCGGCATTCGTCAGCGCCTCCTGCGTGATCCGGAAGGCGGTGTGCTCGAGATAGGCGTCGAAGCGCGGAAGCTCGGCGGCCTTCATGTCGATCCGGAGTCCCGTCCGTGCCGAGAACCGCTCGACGTGCGCGTTCAGTGCAGGCACGAGGCCGTCGCGATCGAGCAGCGGCGGGCGAAGGTCGAGCGAAAGGTCGTGCACGTGACGGGCGAGCTCGCCGGCGATCGACTGGACCAGCTCCGCCTGGCGCGATCCGTCCGGCATTTCGCGGCGCCACGTCTCGACCGCCAGCTGCAGGCCGGTGACGAGCTGCGCGCTGTGATCGTGGATCTCGCGGGCCAGCGCGCGCCGCTCCTCTTCCTCGACCATCACCAGCCGGTGCGACAGCTCCCGCAACGCCGCCCTAGCCTGCTCCAGCTCCGCGGTGCGGGCGGCGATGGCGGCGTCGAGCTCTTCGCGCTGCCGGAAATGGGCCGTGACGTCGCGGACCGTGGAGATCACCTCGTCCTGATCGATCGCGGCGATCCGGGCCTCGAAGACCCGCCGTTCGCCGGGATACTCGAGCTCGTACGTCACGGTCGTGACTTCGCGGGTGGTGATCGCGCGCTGCAGGGCCTCGTCGAGGTCCGCCGCCACGGCCGCGGGAAGCAGCTCGGACATCGTCTTGCCGATGAAGAGCTCCGGAGCGACCAGCGGGGCATCCGAGGGACCGATGAAATCGACGTACGTGCCGTCGCGGCGGATGCGGAACATCATGTCCGGAATCGCCTGGAGCATGGCGCGGGTGACGGCATCGGAAGCGACGTTCATGGCGGCCGGACCGGATTGTAGCCAGCGCGGCGGCCGAGGGTGGCCTTACAGCCGGAACGGTGGGAAAATGCCGCGGACATACAAAATAACCGGAGGACTCTGATGCAAAGAATGATTGCAGTCGTTATCTGTATGGGCCTCGCCCTCGCCGGATGCAAAGCCAGGGAGAAGGCGTCGATCGCGCAGGATCTGCAGAAGCGCGGCACCGTCGACCTGATGAAGGAAGTGGCCGACGACAAGTACACCCCGCCCGCCGACGGCAAGCTGACGGATGCGCAGGTGCAGATGTATCTGAAGGTCCGCGATCACGAGAAGGCGATCGCGCAGGTGGCCCGGGCCGAGGCGCAGAAGCACGCCGAGGCCGCGAAGAAAGAGGGAGAGCATTCGATCTCCGGGATGATGGAAGGCTTCAAGACGATGGGCGCGGCCGCCGAGATGCTGACCGCCGACATCCGCGCCGCGAAGGACCTCCACTACAACACGCAGGAGTACCTCTGGGTGAAGGGGCAGATCCTCGGCGCCAGCGTCTCCGCCATGACGTCGCAGACCACCAAGGCGATGAACGCCTCGATGGACGCCAGCTATCAGCAGATGAAGAAGTCGTACGACGAGGCGAAGGACGAACAGACGAAGAAGATGTACGCCGACATGCTGGCGAACATGGACAAGCAGCGCCAGGAGATGCAGTCGCAGCAGGAGAAAGAGGACCCGGCCCTCGCCTACAACCGCCAGCTGCTCTCGAAGTACGAGAACGCCCTCAACGCGCTGACCAACGAGATGGGCAAGTACGAAGACAAGCCCGGCGATGCGCAGAAGAGCATGGAGCAGTTGCAGAAGGATATGAACGCGAAGAAGTAGAGAGGTCACAGGGGGCAGGGCGCAGGGGGCAGCCCCCTGTCACCTGCCCCCTGTCAACTCGTTAATAAATGATCGCCACTTCAAACGTATCGTTCTGATCCGTCGCCACGCCGGCCGACGCCGCAAGGCCGATCGTGTGCGCCTTCGCGGTCAGTTTGATCGGGAGGAACAGCGGCGGGAACGTGAAATGGCTGTTGGCGATACCGGGCTTCATGTGCGTCTTCGCCACCGGCTGGCCGTCCAGCAACACCTCGATCGCGGCCATCTGCGTTTTCGGTGTGAAGGCTGAGGCGGCCACGAACAGCACGCCGTCGCCCGTGATCCGCGACTGGAACGTCTTCGACTGCGGCAGCGCGCCGCTGAAGCGCCAGATGAACGGATCGACCATGCCGAGGTAGAAGATGGTGGCGGCGCCGAAGTCCCAGGGGCCGGCGATGCCCTCGCTGTTCGCGCTCTCCAGCGTGAGGGTGTGCTCCTCGAAGTCGCTGGCGATCGGCTGCAGATCGGCCACCAGCGGGCGCGCCGATCCGATCTCATTCGAAAACGCCTTCGGGTTCGCCACCTGCTTGCCGTCGATCTTGACGATCAATCCGACCGGCCCGGCCTTCGACTGCGGGGTGAGCGACGCGGCGACATACAACACCGCGCCGGCGCTGCTCCGCATCGTGAACTTCGTGGAGAACGGCAGCGACGTCAGCTGCTGCGAGAAAATCTCTTGAATGTCCATCGTTTCTCCTCAGTACACGAGCGTCGCCGTGAAGAAGTTGTCGGAGCTGGAGTCGACCTCGGGAAACGCGGCGCGGACCTCGAAGTTGTAGGTCTCCCCCGCGTTGAGCTTCATCTGGCCCCACTGGGAGATCATCGAGCGCCACCCTCCGATCGCCGAACCTTCGACGCGGCCGGTCGCCTCGCCGATCGTGTTGCCGGTGCTGTCGGTGATCACGAGATTGACTCCCGCCGGACCGTTCGGCGTACCGGTCTTGCGGTACGAGACCCCGGTGACGATCGCGTCGATGATGTCACTGCTGCGGCATTGGAACGTCCCCTTCAGAGGCAGCGGACCCTTCACCTGGTTGAGCAGAACCTGAAGCATGGCCATGCAGACGACCTCCCTCTTTCTCAGATTGTTGGTGTGGACGGGAACCTGACTTATGGTACGCCTGATGAGACTGATCTGCTCGCGCTGCTCCGTTCCGTACGACACGAATGCGTTAATTAACGTTTGCCGCCAGTGCGGAGCTCCGATTCTCGTGCACTACGACCTCTCCCCACGTCCGGAACTGCGGCACGAGATCGCCGCGCGTCCCGCGAACATGTGGCGCTACCGCGAGGTGCTGCCGCCGGTCGATGATTCCGACATCGTGACTCTCGGCGAAGGGATCACGCCGCTCCTCCCCTCGCGCACGATGCCGAACGTCTGGATCAAGGACGAGTCGAAGAATCCGACCCGCTCGTTCAAGTCGCGCGGCATGGCCGCCGCCGTGACGATGGCCAAGAAACTCGGCGCGAAAAGCCTCGGCGCACCGACCGCCGGCAACGCGGGCGCCGCGCTCTCCGCGTACGGCGCGCGCGCCGGACTGCCGGTCTTCGTGGCGATGCCGCGCGACACGCCGCAGTCGATCATCGACGAATGCCGCGGCTACGGCGCGCAGGTGGAGTTGGTGACTGGCGTGATCACCGACGCGGCGAAACGCGTCGCACAGTACCTCTCGGAGAACGGCGGCTTCGACCTCTCGACACTGAAGGAACCGTACCGCGTCGAGGGGAAAAAGATCATGGGCTACGAGCTCCTCGAAGACCTCGGCCGCCTTCCCGACGTGATCCTCTACCCGACCGGCGGCGGCACCGGCCTGATCGGCATGTGGAAGGCCTTCGACGAGATGGAGCGTCTCGGCTGGATCGGGAAAGAACGTCCCCGGATGTTCAGCGTCCAGTCAGCCGGCTGCGCCCCGATCGTCCGCGCGTTTCAGCAGCAGCTCGAGACCGCGCCGGAGTGGGAGTCGCCCCAGACCAGCGCCTGGGGCCTCCGCGTCCCCCGCGCGATCGGCGACCGCCTCATGCTGACCGCCCTCCGCGACTCCCACGGCGGCGCCATCGCGGTCCCCGAGGAGACGATCGAGCCCGCGGCCCTCGAGATGCGGACGACCGAAGGGATCGACGCCGGTCCGGAAGCCGGCGCGGCGCTCGCCGCGCTGCACGAGTTGCTCGCGCGCGGCGACGTGACGCGGGACGAGACGGTGGTGCTCTTCAATACGGGGGGGAACAAGTACCGGTAGTTAGTTGGCAGTAGTTAGTTGGCCGTTGGCCGGCGCTACGGCTAACTACCAACGACTAACTGCCAACTACCCCCAACGTGACCCTCCTCACCGACACCTTGTCAACGAACCATTAACATTGTTCGTCAAAGGTCCGACGTACCAGGAGAGGGCATGCGCTTCAGCGTGATCCGCAACATCTGTTTTGTGCTGTTCGTGTGCGTCGTCGCGGGCGACGCGCTCTGTCAGACGTGCCTGCCGGCGCCGACGCCGCTGTCGCCATCCAACAATGCCACCGGCATCAGCACGACGCCGACCTTCACCTGGTCGGCCGTCTCCGGCGCCACCGACTACGACATCCAGTGGGGCACCGACCAGACCTGCTCGACCGGCACGCTCGCCACCTCCGGCTCGACCAGCTTCAATCCGCCCTCCCTCTCCGCCGGCACCACCTACGGCTGGAAGGTCCGGGCGAAGAACGTCAACTGCCAGAACGCGGCCTACTCGTCGTGCTTCAAGTTCACCACTGTCGCCTGTAACGCCCCCGGCTCGTTCGACTTACGCTCGCCGAACAACCTCACGACCGGCGCCACGCCGCAGCTCTCGTGGAACGGCGCGAGCGGCGCCGCGAAGTACCTCGTGCGCATCGGCACGAGCAACCCGCCACAGCCGAGCGCCAACGATCCGCTGATCAGCGGGACGTCGTACACGCCGACCCAGCCGCTCAGCCCCGGCACCTATTTCTGGTACGTCGACGCCTACCCCTCGTGCAGCAGCCAGCTGTCGACTCGCAGCGCGTCGACCTTCACCTTCACCGTCCGCACCTGCCCCACCGGCAGCGCGAGCCTCACCTCGCCGGCGAACGGCGCGTCGCTGACGTCGACCTCGATCACGTTCAACTGGACCACCGTCGTATCGGCGTTGTCCTACGACCTCATGCTCTCGAACGACGGCGGCGCGAACTTCACCAACGCCGGGAACTCGTCCACCAGCAGCCTGACGAAGACCCTCCCTCTCGGCAGCTACGTCTGGTACGTCCGGACGAACTTCGACGCCACCTGCGCCTCGACCAACTCGCAGGCCTCGCGCTTCACGATCACGCAGTCGAACTGCCCCACCGCCACCCCGACGCTCATCTCCCCCGCCAACGGCGCCACCAACGTGACGCTCCCGGTCACGCTGACCTGGAACGGCGTCGCCGGCGCGACCGGCTACAAGATCTTCGGCGCCGCGAACGGCACCATCGCGCTCGTCGGCTCGACCACCGACGCCACCCGCTTCGTCACCTCGTCCGTCCCCTCCGGCACCGTCGCCTGGTGGGTCGTCGCGACCTTCGACAACTGCCCGAGCATCGAATCGCCGAAGTTCACTTTCACCACCGCCTCGACGAACTGCCCGACCACGGCCCCGACGCTCGTCTCGCCCGCCGACGGCGCGGCGAGCGTGGAGAACCCGGTGAAGCTCGACTGGACCGCCGTCGCCGGCGCCACGAGCTACCGCGTCCTCGTCTCGATCGATGGCGCGACCTCGGCGCCGATCGGCACGACCAGCGCCAGCGAGCTGGAGGCGACCATCCCCGGCTCGTCGATCGAATGGTGGGTCGAGGCGAACTTCGACAACTGTCCCGCCGTCGCCTCGCAGCACTTCCGCTTCACCACGACCGCCTGCCCGCAGAACCCCGGCATCCCGGCCATCACCTCGCCGGCCGACGGCGCGACGAACCTCGCCTCGCCGGTCACGCTGCAGTGGAGCGCCGTTCCATCCGCAAAGACGTACATCGTGATTGCCTCCTGGAACGGAACGGCGGCAGTCGTGCTGGGCGTCACGACGTCCAACCAGCTTTCCGTCCCGCTCCCCGCCGGCACGTTCTCCTGGGTCGTCGAAGCGAAGTTCGGCGACGACTGCCCGCCGACCGTCTCGCCGCGCGCGACGTTCACGGTCACGCAGGGGAAGGCTTGCACCTCGAACACCGCGCCGACGCTGACCTCGCCCCCGAACGGCGCCTCGAACCTCGCCTCGCCCGTGGCCTTCGACTGGAGCGACGTCTCCGGCGCGATCGCCTACAACGTCTACGCCGGCACCGACGCCTCGCAATCGCTCCTCGGCACGACCACCGAGAGCACTCTGACCCGCTCCGTGCCGCCGGGCACGACCGCCTGGTACGTCGAGGCGCTCTTCCCTGGCTGCGATCCGGTCCGCTCGAACGTCTCGCACTTCACGCTCGCCGTCGACACGAGCTGCGACGGTCTGACCCTCTCGCGCGTTGCCCCGATCGATCGCGCCAACGTCGTCTCACCGGCGACGTTCCAGTGGACCGCCGTCCCGAACGCGACGATCTACCGCCTCTGGGTGGCGATGGACGACGGCGCCGCCGCGATCGTCGCCCGGACCACCGACACGAAGGCCACGGTCGCGCTGCCGAGCGGCATCGTCTCCTGGTACGTCGAGGCCGTCCTCCCCGCCTGCCCCGCCATCCTTTCGTCCACCGGCCGCTTCACCGTCCCGAAAGCAGCGACCTGCAACGGCGCGCCGGCGACACTCATCGCGCCGCTCGCCAACCTGACGGCGGACAAAGTCACCTTCCAGTGGAACGCCGTCAACGGCGCCGCCGGATACCGACTCTGGCTCGCGGCGAACAACCAACCGTTCGCCCAGGTCGCGGTCACGAAAGACACTTCGCTCACGCGCGAGCTGCCGGCGGCGAGCTACACGTGGTTCGTCGACGTGCTCTACGAAAACTGTCCCGCCGTGCCGTCGGCGCACGCCTCGTTCGTGCTCGAGAACAGCACGCCGCGCTGCGCGAACAGCGCGCCGTCGCTCGTCTCGCCGGCCGACAAGGCGGAGAACGTCGCCTCGCCCGTCACCTTCCTCTGGTCGAGCGTCAGCAACGCAGTCGAGTACCGGCTCTACGCCTCGCTGAACGGCGGCGCCGCGCATCTCGTCACCACGACACCCGACACCTCCTTCAGCTCGCCGATGCCTCCCGGCACGATCGCCTGGTACGTCGAGGCGGTCTTCCGGAGCTGCCCGGCGACGCAGTCCGCGACATCGACCTTCACCGTCGTCCGCGCGAACAACTGCCGCGACGACAAGCCGCAGCTGGTCTCGCCGCCCGATGGCGCGAAGGACCTCAGCTCCCCCGTCACGCTGTCGTGGGACCCGATCACTGGCGCCTCCGGCTACGTCGTCTTCGCCCGGCACGGTGATGGCGCGCCAACCGCGATCGGGACGACGGTCAGCGAGACGACGCTGACGTTCAACTTCCCCGACGGCAGGATCGAGTGGTGGGTGCTCGCCTTCATCACCGGCTGCGATCCGGCCGAATCGAAGCACAACACCTTCACCGTCACGACGGCCGCCAGCTGCGACCATCGCCGGCCGATCCTCCTCGCGCCGGAGCAGGGCGAGCGCGACGTCCTCTCGCCCGTGCACTTCGCCTGGACCGCCGTCGCCGGCGCCACCGGCTACAAGGTCTGGATCAGACAAGGCAACGATCAGCCGTCGGTGATCGCGTCGACCACCGAGACGCACGTCAAAGCGCAGGTCCCGAGCGGCGTCGTCATCTGGTTCGTCGAGGGCGATTTCGTGCAATGCCCGCCGGTCTTCTCCGCGCCATCCGGCTTCACCGTCCTGAAAGCGCCTCCCGCCTGCCGCACGCCGGACAAGCCGGTCGCGCGCGTGGTCGGGCAGGTGCAGTCGGGGGCGACGTTCACCGTCCGCTGGACGCCGCTGGTCAACACCGGCCACTACGAGCTGCAGCAGTCGAACACGCCCGACTTCGCAGCTCCCACGACCTTCACCGAAACGGAGTTCTTCAAGACGTTCAGCTACGACGTCAGCGTGCCGACGCAGTACCTCTACCGCGTCCGCGGCGTCAGCTCCTGCAGCGACGACTCCGGGCCGTGGTCCGACGTCGTCGGTATCTTCGTGATGCCGGTCAACGTCGACGTGAAGTCGGCGAAGTCGAGCACCGAGGCGGGAGCGCTGGGGACCGTGGTGCAGACGGTACTGCTGCCGGCGGTGCAGACGCCGACGACGTTCACCGCGAAGACCGACAAGCCGTGGCTAACCGTCACGCCGTCGTCCGGCACCATCGGCCCCGACGGCGTCATGCTCACCATCACCGCCGCCCCCGGCACGCTGAACCTCGGGACGAACACCGGCACGCTGCTCGTCACCTACGGCAGCTCCGGAAAGATGGGGAGCAACGGTTCCACCGTGACGTCCGTCCCGATCTCCGTCAGCGTCGTCACGCCGGTGTCGCCGGTGCCGCGCAACACGCCGCGGCCCGACTCGCTGATCATCCCCGGCGTCGCGCACACCAGCGGCGCGAACAATTCCAACTTCCAGTCCGACGTCCGCGTGGCCAACGTCTCGGCGCAGACGATGAAGTACACGCTCAACTTCACCCCGGTCGCTACCGACGGCACGCAGAGCGGCAGCTCGACGACGATCGAGATCGAGCCGGGCGCCACCACCGCGCTCGACGACATCCTCTCCAGCTTCTTCGGCTCGGGCGGCGCCAGCTCCGGCACGCTGGAGATCCGTCCGGTGACGACCAGCAGCTCGAGCAGCTTCGCCTCGAGCGTCTCGCCGTCGACCCTCGGCGTCAACACGGTCACCGTCGCCTCGTCGCGGACGTACAACGTGACCCCGACCGGCGGCACGCTCGGCCAGTTCATCCCGGCCATCCCGTACGCGAACTTCATCAGCAAGTCGACCAGCTCGCTCACCAGCATCCTCTCGCTGCAGCAGGTGGCATCGTCCGCCGCCTACCGCACGAACATCGGCCTCGTCGAGGCCTCGGGCCAGGCGGCCTCAGTGCTGATGCAGGTCTTCGACGACAAGAACAACCTCCTCGCCGAGATCCCGGTCAACCTCGTCGCCGGCAGCTACGTGCAGGACAACTACTTCGCGAAGAACAGCCTCTCGTTCGACGACGGCCGTGTCGAGATCAAGGTGACGTCAACCGGCGGCAAGGTGACGGCGTACGCGTCGACGATCGACAACACGACCAACGATCCGCTGCTCGTCTCGCCGGTCGTGAAGTCGTCGGTCTCGGCGACGCATTACGTGCTGCCGGGCATCGCCGCGCTGAACACCGGTATCGCGAATTGGCGGAGCGACGTCCGCGTCTACAACGCCGGCTCGACCGACACGACTGCCACCCTGACGTACGTCCCGATGCCCGGACAGCCGGCAGCGTCGTCGCCGCTGACGGTCACGCTGAAGGCGGGCGAAGTCGCCGCGTTCGACGACATCCTCAAGTCGCAGTTCGGACTCAACACCGACTCCGGCGGCGCGCTCTCGATCACGACGGCCCAGTCGTCATCGCTGATCACCTCCGCCCGCACCTACAACCTCACCTCCGCCGGCACCCTCGGCCAGTTCATCCCCGGCGTGACGCCCAACGAGGCCGCCGGCAACGGCGAAGGCTCGCTGCAACTGCTGCAACTCGAGCAGAGCGACCGCTACCGCACCAACATCGGCCTCGCCGAAACCACCGGCCAACCCGCGACTGCCGAGGTGACGCTGTTTCTCCCCGACTCCAAGGTGACCCCGGTTTACACGGTTCCCCTCGAAGCCAACCAGTTCGTGCAGTTCCCCCTGAGCGTGTTCAACGCGGGCACCGTGTACAACGGCCGCGTGTCGGTAAAGGTGATCTCCGGATCGGGACGCGTGACCGCCTACGGCTCGATCATCGATGCCGTGACGGGCGATCCGACGTACGTGCCCCAGTTGAAGTGAGGAAAATGCGCTACCGCGGGGTGCGGATCAGCGAACCCTGGCCATTCACGTAATACACCCCGCAATCGTCGATCGCGAACTCCTCGACGAGCAGGTCGGCGTTGCCGACGATCTGGTGGCGGGGGCCGCCGGCGAGGGGGATGGATTCGATCGACCAGACGTCGTCGCTGTTGAAGTAGTAGAGACGGTCGCCGAGGACGACGAGGTGGGTGACGACGTCGAGTCCTTTGGCCAGGGACGTCGCGGTGCCGCCGCTCTTCGGCATCCGGAGCAGCTCGCCGCCGGTGTTGAAGTCGAGGTTCGCGAAATAGACGTCGTTCCCTGACAGCGTCACGCCCACGACGCCGGGGCGGGTGGTCAGCGTCCTGATCGTGCCGCCGTTCGCCGGGACCGAGCGGAGGCCGGCGGAAGTGTTCGCGGGTGAGAGACCCGTCTCCGTGAAAAAGACCGTCGTGCCGTCGGTCGCGACCATCACCGGCACGTTGAGGTTCGACGCCAGCGTCGTCCGCCCCGTGCCGTCCTTCCGGATGCGCTCCACCTTGCCGTCGGCGAGGAACCCGTCGTCCGTCGGCGTGCCGATCGACACCCAGTAGACGTAATTCGCATCGACGGCGAGCTCGAACGGCGTGAGGATCGTCGCGGCCAGCTGCTTCGGCGTGCCGCCGGTTTTCGCGACCGACCAGCACGAGCCGAGCGTGAGGTTGTCGTCGCCGATCGTCAGCGCGTAGACCGTCGTGTCATCGATGGCCAGCACGGTGATGAAGTTGTCCGGCAGGATGGCGAGCGTCTGCGGGTCGCCGCCGTTCTTCGGCATCCGGAAGATGCCGTTCGCGCTGTCGGTGAAGTAGACGTATGTGTCGTCGACCTCCTGATCGGCGCTGTACGTGCCGATGAGCAGCGTCTTGAGCGCGCAGGCGGACTCCTGTTGCGGCGGCGGCGGCGCGGACGGCCGGCGGCGCTGAGCTTGCGCCATCGGCACTGCGAGCAGGACTGCGAAGAAGAGCAGGGCCAGTCGATTCTTCACATTGCACATGATGAGGCCCGAATCGCGATCCGCGGTCAGCTTCCTGGAACAAAGCTCTGTCCGAAAACGAACACAACTGCCCGAACCCGAACACCGCGATCCTCGTAACTCATTGATTCTTCGTAGCTTTTGCTGGCATCCCGTTCGCGATAGGGGACGGTCATGGATCGCATCATTCCTGAATCCGAACGGCAGCGCAGGCGCGTGAGGCGCGTGGCCGGGACGCTCGTCGCCGCGGGGGCCGTCGCCTTCTCCGTTGCCGCGACCGTGCAGTGGCTTCGCCCGTCGCTGCGCCGCGCCGATCTGCAGTTCGCGCGCGTCGAGCGCGGCTCGGTCGATCAGACACTGCAGGCCGCGGGGACGATCATGCCGGCGGTCGAGCAGGTCGTCTCCTCGCCGGTCGACGCCCGCGTGCTCCGGATCATCCGCCGCGCCGGCGATCACGTGCGCGCCGGCGACGAGCTCGTGGCGCTCGACACCTCCGCCTCGCGCCTCGACGTCGAACGGATCGAGGATCGCATCAAACAGAAACAATCGGAGCAGGAGCAGGCGCGTCTCAAAGCCGACGAGACGATCGCCAGCCTCGCGGCGCAGATCGCGCAGAAGAACCTCGACCTCGACATCGCGCGCTACAAGCACAAGCAGAACGAGACACTGCATCGCGAAGGCCTCGTCTCCGAAAGCGAGCTGCTCGCTGCGCAGACCGTCGTGAAGAAAAGCGAGATCGAGCTCGCGCAGCTCCGCGAGGCGGCGACACGCGCCGCGCGCAGCCGCGACGCCGAGGTCAAAGCCGACGCCGTCGAGCTGCGTACGCTGGCGAACGAGCGGGAGGAATCGCTCCGCCAGCTCGGCCTGGCGATGATGCACGCAGACCGCGACGGCGTCGTCACCTCGATCGTGCGCGACGCCGGCACGACGTTCCGCAAAGGCGACGTCGTGGCCCGCATCGCCGACCTCTCGTCGTTCCGCGTCACCGCCACGATCTCCGACATGCACGCCGCCGCGCTCCGCCCGGGCCAGCGCGTGCGCGTGAAGCTCGACGATCAGACCTCCCTCGGCGGCGCGATCTCCGGCATCGATCCGCAGATCGACAACGGCACGGCGCGCTTCGAGATCGCGCTCGACGAGCCGTCGCATCCGAAGCTGCGCAACAACGTCCGCGTCGACGTCTTCGTCGTCAGCGGCCGCCGCGACGGAGTCCCGCGCGTCAAACGCGGCACGCTCGGGCAGAGCGACGCCGAGGAGGTGTTCGTCGTGCGCGGCAAACAGCTGGTGCGCACGCAGGTGCGCTGGGGATTGGCCGGCGAGGATGCGCTCGAAGTGCGCGACGGCCTGCGTGAAGGCGACGTGATCGTGATCAGCAACATGAACGACTACGCCGGAGTGAAAACGCTCCGGCTGGAGTGAGGGACAGAGATGATTCGACTGGAAAGCATCGACAAGGTTTACCGCACGGAACGCGTCGAGACGCTGGCGCTGCAGAACATCAACCTCGACGTGACGGACGGCGAGTTCGTCTCCATCATGGGGCCGTCGGGCTGCGGCAAGAGCACGCTGCTGAATCTCATCGGTTTGCTCGACGCGCCGTCGTCGGGACGGCTCACGCTCGACGGCGCGCCGATCAATGGTGCGGGCGACAAATCGCTGGCCCGCCTGCGCAACGAGAAGCTCGGCTTCGTCTTTCAGAGCTTCCATCTCGTGCCCGACCTCACGGTCCTGGACAACGTCGAGATCCCGCTGCTCTACCGCAGCATCTCCGGCGCGGAGCGGAAGAAGCTCGCGCTCGCGGCGATCGAAGCGGTCGGCCTCTCGTCGCGCGTGCACCACTTCCCGACGCAGCTCTCCGGCGGCCAGCAGCAGCGCGTGGCCATCGCGCGCGCCATCGCGGGAAAACCGCGCATCCTCCTCGCCGACGAGCCGACCGGCAACCTCGACTCGCAGATGGGCGAAGAGATCATGACCATCCTGCACGATCTCAACCGCAACGCCGGCACGACGGTCGTGATGGTCACGCACGACGAGCGTTTCGCGCAGCGCACCGACCGCATCGTGCGGCTGTTCGACGGACGGCAGGTGGCGTGATGCAGAGCTACGTCAAACTCGCCCTGAAAGTCCTCGGCCGCCGCAAGGTCTTCACACTCATCTCGCTCTTCGGCATCGCCATGACGCTCGCCGTGCTCGTCGTGGCGACGGCGATCCTCGACGACGCGTTCGAGCCGCGCGCGCCGCAGTCGCGCTTCGACCGCGTGCTCGCCATCACCATGGTCTCGATGATCGGACCGCGCAGCACCGAGACGATGAATCCCGGCTATCGCCTGATCCACGACTACATCTACACGCTGCCGGGCATCGAAGCGGCGACCGCGTTTTCGGAGCCGGCGCAGATCGGCATCTACCGCAACGGCGGCCGCACCGACGCGCAGTTCAAGCGCACCGACGCCGCGTACTGGCGCGTCCTCGATTTCCGTTTCCTCGCCGGACGCCCGTTCACCGCAGATGAAGAAGAGCGCGGCGCGCTCGTCGCCGTCATCAGCGACGGCCTGCGCAAGCGGCTCTTCCGACGCGAAGCAGCGCTTGGCCGCTCGATGGAGATCGACGGCCGCGACTTTCGCGTCATCGGCGTCGTGCCCGACGTCCCGATCACCCGCTTCGCCGCCTACTCCGACGTCTGGGTGCCGCACACCACGGCGCGGTCGTCGGACTACCGGCACGAGCTGATGGGCAACTACAACGGCATCGTGCTGGCGCGCACGCGCAACGACCTGCCGCGGCTGAAGAGTGAATTCGCGGCGCGCGTGAAGCGGATCCCGATCGACGATCCGAAGCGCTTCAACCGCGTCGCGGCGAGCCTCGACACGCCGTTCGAATCGTTCTCGCGCGGCGCGTTTCCCGCCCGCTTCGGCTACGACGCGGCGGCGGTGATGCGGATCATTCTCACGATCCTGACGCTCCTCTTCATGACGCTGCCGGCCTTGAACCTCATCACGCTGAACCTCAGCCGCATCCTCGAGCGCGCCTCGGAGATCGGCGTGCGGAAGGCGTTCGGCGCTTCGCGCGGCGCGCTGGTGATGCAGTTCGTGTTCGAGAACGTCGTGCTGACGCTGATCGGCGGCGCGATGGCGCTCGTCACCGGCGCCGCGCTGATCGCCGCGCTCAACCGCGTCGACATCATCCCGAACGCCCAGTTCGCGCTGAACGTCCGCGTGCTGCTCTACGGCCTCGTCCTCGCCGCGTTCTTCGGCATCTTTTCGGGTGTCTATCCGGCCTGGCGGATGTCCCGCCTGCACGCAGTCGATGCGCTTCGCGGAGGTGCACAATGATTCGTCATCTGCTCAAGCTGGTCTGGCATCGCAAGCGCACCAACGCGCTGCTGATCGCCGAGATCTTCGCCTCGTTCATCATCGTCTTCGTCGTGGTGACGATGGCGCTCTCGCTGCTGCTGCGCTGGCACCAGCCGCTCGGCTTCGATTACCACGACGTCTGGACGGTCAGGCTTTCGGGCATCGAGCCGGACTTCGAGGCCGCCGATGATGCGCACCGTCCCGTCGTCGAACAGCTGCTGCGCGAGGTGCGCTCGTTTCCGCAGGTCGTCGACGCCGCGATGTCCGCGACTCCGCCGTACGGCAACGCCACGTGGGACAGCATCCGCGACTTCGAGGGGCGCACCGTGCGGCTGACGTGCGACAGCGTCACGGACGGTTTCGCCAACGTGATGCGCATGCGCGTGCTGCGTGGCCGCTGGTTCACGCCGGCCGACGACGCGCTCTCGTATCAGCCGATGGTGATCGACGCCGACGTGGCGCGCGAGCTCTTCGGCGATCGCGATCCGATCGGCCAGAAGTTCGACAAGGACGAGCGGATCATCGGCGTCGTCGCGCCGTATCGCAAGAACGGCGAGGTCAGCGCCACGGCCGAGCATTTCGCGTTCTACCGCAAGTCGCTGACGAAGCCGAACGGCCCGGTCCCGCGCATGATCATCCTTCGCGTCCGACCCGGCACCAGTCCCGACTTCGAACAGACCATCGCACAGCGCCTGCACGCCGTTTCGCCCGAAACGACGGTGCACGTCCACCGCCTGGAGCGGACGCGCGATGGCTTCCTCCGCGTGCGCACCTCGCCCATCCTTTTCCTCGGCATCGTCAGCCTCTTCCTGATCTCGATGGTCGCGCTCGGGCTCACCGGCGTGCTCTGGCAGACGGTCACGCGCCGCACGCGCGAGATCGGCTTGCGCCGCGCGGTCGGCGCCAGCGGCACGAACGTCCGCGCGCAGATCCTCGGCGAGGTCGCGCTGCTGACGACGCTCGCGCTGCTGCTCGGCACGATCATCGTCGCGCAGCTGCCGCTGCTCGGAGCGTTCCGCCTCGTGCAGCCGGCGGTGTTCGTTTCGGGCATGGCCGCCGCGCTTGCGACGATCTACGCGATCACGCTACTTTGCGGGGCATACCCGAGCTGGCTGGCTTCCACGGTCGAACCGGCCGAGGCACTGCGCTACGAATGATTCTGATCGTCGACGACGACCCATCGATCTCCGCCTCGCTCTCGCTTCTGTTGAAGCAGCACGGCTACGCCTCGGTCACGGCGCCCGCGCCGGCCGAGGCGCTCACCGCGCTGCGGCGCGAACGTCCGTCGCTCGTGATTCAGGACATGAACTTCACGCGCCGCACGACGGGTGAAGAAGGATTGCAGCTCCTTTCGGCGATCCGCTCCGAGGCGCCGGCGCTGCCGGTGATTCTGATGACGGCGTGGGGCTCGATCTCGCTCGCCGTCGAAGGGATGAAGCGCGGCGCGGCCGACTTCATCACGAAGCCGTGGTCGAACGCGCACGTCGTGCAATCGGTCGAAACGGCGCTCGGTCTCGCGGCGATGCGCACCAGCGCGAGTGATGTGAAATCGCGCGGCGAGCTCGATGAAGCGTTCGACTTCTCGAACATCATCGGCAGCGATCCGAAGATGCTGCGCATCCTCGATCTGGTCGGCCGCATCGCGCCGACCGAGGCCTCGGTGCTGATCATGGGCGAGAGCGGCACGGGGAAGGAACTGATCGCCGAGGCGGTGCATCGCAACAGCCGCCGCCGCGTGAAGCCGTTCGTGAAAGTGAACCTCGGCGGCATCTCGGCGACGCTGTTCGAGAGCGAGATGTTCGGCCACGTGCGCGGCGCCTTCACCGACGCGCGGCAGGATCGCAAGGGACGGTTCGAAGTCGCCGACGGCGGCTCGATCTTTCTCGATGAGATCGGCGAGCTCGATGCGACGTCGCAGGTCAAGCTGCTGCGCGTGCTGCAGGACCGCACGTACGAAGTGCTCGGCTCGAGCCGCACGCGCAGCGTCGACGTGCGCGTGATCGCGGCGACGAACCGGCCGCTTCCCGACCTCGTCGCGCGCGGCGAGTTCCGCGAGGACCTGCTCTATCGCCTGAACCTGATCACGATCCAGCTGCCGCCGTTGCGCGAGCGGCGCGGCGACATCCCGCCGCTCGCTTCGCACTTTCTGCGGCGCGCGGCCGAGGCGTACGGCTCGAGTGTCGAAGCGATCACGCCGCGCGGCATGGAGTGGCTGAAGGGACAGAACTGGCCGGGCAACATCCGCCAGCTGCGACAGCTGATCGAGCGCGCGGTGCTGATCCGCGGCGGGCGCGAGCTGGACGTCGACGACTTCGGCGCGGTGCGCGATGCCGTCTCGAAGGAAGGGCGGGAGGACGCACTGCCGGACGTCGGCGCGATGACGCTCGACGACATCGAGCGCGGCATGATCGTGAAGTGCATGCGGCACTACGACGGCAACGTCTCGCGTGTGGCGGAGGCGCTGGGACTGAGCCGCGCGGCGTTGTACCGGCGGCTCGAGAAGCACGGGATCGAGGCGTGACTCTTCGCGCCAAGCTCGTCGCCTGGCTGGTCGTGCTGCACCTGATGCTCGCCGTCGCGGGCGTCTTTTTTCTGTTGCAGCAGCGGATGCTCCTCTTCGCGGTGGAGCTGGTGCTCGTGCTCACGATCGTCGTCAGCGTGCGGCTGGTGCGCGCGCTGTTCGTGCCGCTCGACCTGGTGCGGTCCGGCGCGCAGTTCATCGCCGACCGCGACTTCACCACGCGCTTCGTCACGATCGGCCAGCCGGAGATGGACGCGCTCATCGAGGTCTACAACGGCATGATCGATCGCCTGCGCGAGGAACGGCTCGCCGCGGAGGAAGAGCGGCACCTGCTCGCGAGCATCGTCGAGGCGTCGCCGTCGGGGATCGTCATCTGCGATTTCGACGGGAACATCGAGCAGCTCAATCCTGCGGCGCGGAAACTCGTCACGCCGGAGTCGTTCGCGTCGATGCGGACCCTCGCGCCGGGAGAATCGCGGCTCGTTGCGCGCGACCTGCCGCGCCGCATGAAAGTCTGGCGCGCCGAGTTCCGCGATCATGGCTTCGCCAAGAGCTTCTTCATCATCGACGAAATGACCGAGGAGCTGCGGCTGTCGGAGAAGGCGGCGTACGAGAAGCTGATCCGGATGATGTCGCACGAGGTGAACAACTCCGTCGGCGCGGTGCGCTCGCTGCTCGAATCGTCGCTCCGCTACGCGCCGCAGGTCGGCGAGGCGGATCGAAACGATTTCGTCAACGCATTGACCATCGCGTCATCGCGCATCGATGCGCTCAATCGCTTCATGACCGGATTCGCCGACGTCGTGCGCATTCCGCCGCCGCGGCTCGCCCGCGTGCGGCTCGCGGACGTCATCGACAGCGTCGCCGCGTTCGTCCGTCCCGAGCTCGACGCGCGATCGATCGGCTTGACGATGACGCTCGATGAGACGCAGGCCGACATCGACCGCAGCCAGTTCGAGCAGGTGCTGATCAACATCATCCGCAACGCGGCGGAGAGCATCGGCGAGCACGGCACGATCGACGTCACGCTGCGCGATTCACGGCTCACGATCGCCGACAGCGGCGCCGGCATCGCGAGCGAAGACGCGGCCGAGCTCTTCACGCCGTTCTTCAGCACGAAGCGCGAAGGCCGCGGCCTCGGGTTGACCATCGTGCAGGAGATTCTCGCCAACCACGGCTTCGCCTATTCGCTTCACAACCGGGACGACCGAGGCGCCGAATTCGCGATCGATATAATGCGCGCCGCATCGACGAACCGGAGGTCATCATCCTGGAACAGCAATACGACTTGATCGTGATCGGCAGCGGGCCGGGCGGCTATGTCGCCGGCATCCGCGCCGGTCAGCTCGGCCTCAAAGTGGCCGTGGTCGAAAAAGACAACGTCCTCGGCGGCACCTGCCTCCACCGCGGCTGCATCCCGACGAAAGCGCTCCTCGAAAATGCCGACATCTGGCAGAAGATCCAGAAGGCGAAAGACTTCGGCATCACCGTCGGCGACGTGACGCTCGACTGGAGCGTCGTGCAGACGCGCAAGCAGGGCGTCGTCGATCAGAACGCGAAAGGGATCGAGTTCCTCTTCAAGAAGAACAAGGTGGAGCGCATCACCGGACTCGGTCGCGTGATCGATCGCAACACCGTCGACGTCGACGGCAAGCAGTACAAGACGAAGAACGTCATCCTGGCGATGGGCTCTGTCCCGCGCGACCTGCCGCACATCAAGGCCGACGGCAAGCGGATCATCAACTCCGATCACATCCTCAAATTGACGGAAGTGCCGAAGTCGATGCTGGTCATCGGCGCGGGCGCCGTCGGCTGCGAGTTCGCCTCGATCTTCTCGCGCTTCGGGACGAAGGTCACGGTCGTCGAAGTGATGCCGCAGCTCCTCCCGATCGAAGACGAAGAGGTGGCGAAGGAGTTCACCCGTATCTTCAAGAAGAAAGGGATCGACGTCTACGCCGACGCAAAAGTGCTGTCGTGCGAGGTGACGGATTCCGGCGTGAAGTCGGTCGTCGAGACGAAGGGGAAGCAGATCACGATCGAGACGGAGCTCGTCCTCTCCGCGACCGGACGCCGTCCCGTGACCGAGACCGCAGGCCTCGACAAGACGAACGTGAAGCTCGATCAACGCGGCTTCGTGCAGGTCGATGAATTCATGCGCACGACGGAGCCGGGCATCTACGCGATCGGCGACATCTGCCCCACCCCCGCCCTCGCCCACTGCGCCTCGGCCGAAGGCATCCTCGCCGTCGAGCAGATCAAAGGTCTGAATCCGCGTCCGATCAACTACGACCACGTGCCGAACTGCACGTACAGCGATCCCGAGGTGGCGTCGGTCGGACTGACCGAGCGCAAGGCGAAGGAGCGCGGCTACGACGTGAAGACCGGCAAGTTTGCCTTCACCGCGAACTCGAAGGCGAAGATCATCGGCGACGCGAACGGCTTCGTGAAGTACGTCGTCGACGCGAAGTACGACGAGATCCTCGGCGTACACATCGTCGGTCCGAAAGCGACGGAGCTGATCGTCGAGGCATGCGCCGCGCTGGAGCTCGAAGCGACAAGCGAGTCGATCGCGAAGACGATCCACGCACATCCGACGTTGTCCGAGGCGCTGATGGAAGCGGCCGAGGACGTGATGGGGCATTCGATACACCAATGAGCATTGAAACGCACGGCCTCACCCGCGACCAGCTGCTCGACATCGAGTACTACCTCCGCCTCACCCGCTCGCTCGAGGAGCGCGTCGTCGCGCTGTTTCGGCAGGCGAAAGTGATCGGCGGGCTTTACCGATCGCTTGGCCAGGAGGGCGAATCGGTCGCGGCGGCGTATGCGCTCGACTACATGCAGGGCGACGTCGTGCAGCCGCTGATCCGCAACATCGGCTCGATCCTCGTCGCCGGCGCAAAGCCGGTCGAGATCCTGCGGCAGTACATGGCCAAGGGCAACTCGCCGACGCGCGGGCGCGAGCTCAACATCCACTTCGGCAATCCGCAGACCGACGGCTTCATCGGGCAGATCTCGATGCTCGGCGACATGATCCCGGTCATGGCCGGCATCACGCTCGCGGGGCGCATGCAGAAAAAATCGCTCGTCGGCCTCGCCTTCATCGGCGACGGCGGCTCATCGACCGGCGCGTTCTGGGAAGGGATGAACTTCGCGTCGGTGCAGCGGCTGCCGCTCGTCGTCATCATCGAAGACAACGGCTACGCCTACTCCACGCCGACGTGGAAGCAGAGCGCCGCGCGGACGCTCGCCGACAAGGCGTACGCGTTCGGCTGCGCCGGCGACACGGTCGACGGCAACGACGTCCTCGCGGTCTACGCGGCGACGAAGCGCGCGGTCGAGCGGGCGCGCAGCGGCGGCGGCGTCACGCTGCTCGAGGTGAAGACGTTTCGCATGAAGGGCCACGCCGAGCACGACAACCAGGCGTACGTGCCGAAGGAACTGATCGAGGAGTGGAAGACGAAAGACCCGGTCGCCTGCTTCGAGCAGCTGCTGCTCGACAACGGCTTCGCCACGCGCGACGACCTCGACGCGATCGAGCAGCGGGTGAAGCGCGAGATCGATACCGCGACGGATGAAGCGGACGCCTCGCCGATGCCGAATCCATCGGACGCGGCGCTGGGACTCTTCGCCGGGGACGGATACTGGAATGCCTGAGACGACGTACCTCGAAGCAATCACGCAGGCCATGTCCGAGGAGATGGCGCGCGACGAGCGCGTGTTCCTCATCGGCGAAGACGTCGGCGTTTACGGCGGCGCGTTCAAGACGAGCGCGGGCCTGATCGACAAGTACGGCGCGGAGCGTGTGATCGACACGCCGATCTCGGAGATCGCCATCATCGGCGCAGCGTCCGGCGCGGCGATCATGGGCATGCGGCCGATCGCGGAGATGCAGTTCATCGACTTCATCACCTGCGGCTACGACATGCTGGTCAACTTCGCCGCGGTGAATCGCTACCTGTTCGGCCGCGCCTGCCCGATGGTCGTGCGCGGTCCGGCGGGCGGCGGCACGCACGGCGGTCCGTACCACTCGCTCAACCCCGAGGCGATGTTCATGAACCGGCCGGGGCTGAAGATCGTCGCGCCGGCGACGGCGTACGACGCGAAGGGGCTGCTGAAAGCGGCGATCCGCGACGACGATCCGGTGCTCTACATCGAGCACAAGTACCTCTATCGCCGCATCAAAGAGGATCTGCCCGAGGACGATTACATCGTGCCGCTCGGCAAGGCCGCGATCCGGCGCAAGGGGAAAGACCTGACCATCATCACGTGGGGGGCGATGTTGTACGTCGCGCTCGACGCGGCCGCCGATCTGGAAAAAGACGGCGTATCGGCCGAGGTCATCGATCTGCGGTCGATCATCCCGTTCGATGAAGAGGCGATCCTCGAGTCGGTATCGAAGACCAATCGCGTGATCATCCTGCACGAGGCGCCGCTGACCGGCGGGGCCGGCGCCGAGTTCGCCGCGCGCATCGCGGAGAAGGCGTTCGATTATCTCGATGCGCCGATCAAGCGCGTCGCGGCGCTCGACGTGCCGACGCCGTACTCGCCGCCGCTCGAAGCGTTCGCGCTGCCGAATAAAGAAAAGGTTTTGGCGGCAGCGCGGGAATTGCTTTCTTATTGATATAATTCGACCCACGACACGAGTAAATATGCACAGTTCATGGGCCGGTATCGCGTTCGTGATCGGTCTGGCGTGGTCGAGCAGCGCTTTCGCTTGCAGCGGCTGCGCCTGGCATTATGAATATCAGGCTGACGGCAACGGCGATTGGTGCTTGACCTGCGACTATGACCTCGACTGTGGCACTGAAGTGTGCAACATCGTACAGGTCGACGGCTGGGACAGCTGCGAGACACAGGGCAATGGCTGCTTCACTACACACCGTCATTGCCCGCTCGAACCGCAAGGTATGCTCACTCCGCCCACACGACGCGAAACAACGACACCCGTTCGCGCGGCAGCCCGGAAACCGGCGCAGCGACGCACCGCCTCGTGACGAAGCCAATCATCGCGGTCCTCTTCGCCATCACCGCGAACCTGATGGCGGGCGAGCCTGAAACGATCACGGGAAAACTGTGCATCGATGGTTCGCCATGTGTCGAGCGGAATTGCGGGCAGCCCATCGATGCGCCAACCACCGAACGACGAGCCTTTACGTTCACGTCCGCCAGCGTTGCGGTTCTCGGATTCGTCGAACCTGGCCGCACGACGATCGCCTGTACCGCCGGCAGCACGCTCGAGCTTCGCGTCAACGCACCGGCTCTCATTCGCCCCGTCAACGCCCGCGTGACGATCGGTGCGTGGGCGATCGATGTTCCGGTGCAGCGGAAAGCGCTCCTCGTCCGCCTTCCGCGCGGCGAGTACACGCTGACCATCGAAGCTCCGCATCACGTCACGCTGAGAGATCGGATCCGCGTTGCCTCCGAACACCTGGCGTATACCGCCGAGCTGAAAGCGGTTCCCCGGCTTTCGGGACGCATCGTCACCGCGAAAGACGGAGTGCCCGTCGCAGGAGCAGTGATCAGGACTGATACGACAGAACCGGTCACGACCGACTCCACAGGCCGCTTCGTGCTCGAGATCGATCCGGACAAATGGCCGACGCGCGTCGACGTCGATGCCATCGGGTTTGGCACGACGAGCGCCTACGTTCCCCGGCTGCGGGTGAACACGAATCTCGATGACATTCGCGTCGTGCCCGGCGCGTCGATCGCCGTGCAAATCAAAGGCCTCGATTCGGCGGTGGAGGTCGCGCTGGAGAAACGGCTGCCGGGACGCGTGGAAGGAACTCCGTACAAGCGTCTGAGTGGTGCGGGCGGAACGTTCACCGGCGTGGAGCCGGGAGCCTACGTCGTTCTGCTGAAGGGACCGGGCCCGTGTCAACGTCACGGAACGCTCGTCGACGTCACAGCGGCCGAGCGAAAGGACGTCACCATTGAAGTGGAGCGCTTTGTCGTAAACGTGCGCACGTCGATGGCGGGACAGCCGCTGCCATCGGCATCGGTGGTGCTGCGGAATCATGACTTCCACTGGCACGGAGAGTTCAAGACCGACTCGACGGCTGAAGCGACGCTCGAGCTCTGGCAGGGCGGGAAGTCGACTGCCTGGCTGGCGGAAAAAAGCGCGATGACCGTTGCCTATCGGGTCGATCGCGAGCTGGCGAACGGCAAAGACACGGACTGGGTGATCGACGTACCCGGACGCGAGATCAACGGCGTCGTCATCGATTCGCAGTCGGGCGATCCTGTTCCGCATGCGGCGGTCGCGTTGCAGGTTCAGGACGTGGACAATGGCGTGGGCGTGCACACGCGAGCGGACGACAATGGCCGTTTCCGTTTCATCCCCGCGCCTTACGGACGTCATACGCTGAGGGCTGCGTCCAACGACCACATGCCGGGGGAAATCAGCTACACGTTCGTCGAGCCGGAGCAGAGCCGGACCGTGACACTGCGACTCGACCCCACGGTCAAAGTGCGGCTCACGGTTCAGGACGCGCGCGGCGTACCGCTTGCGAATGCACGCGTCCTCCAGTTTCGCGGCGGCGCGATGGCCGGCGCCGGCGTGACCGACGCGGAAGGCATCCTCGACATCCCGGCTGCGAAAGACGAAGTGCGCGACGTCTACGTCCTTCCACGCGACGGTTCCCTCGCCTTCCTGCAGATTCGCGACGATCAGCCGCAGGTCGTCGCCGTCCCGGATGGCTCGAGCCGCATCATCATTCGCGCCGAATCGCCATCGCACGCGCCCGCCGTGAACGCGAGCATTGCGATGAGCATCAACGGCCGTCCTGTTCCGCGTGAAGTGCTGAGTGCGATCGGCGCGATTCGAGGCGTGGCGATGCGTTCCGGAACCGACGGCCGCATCGTTCTCGATCGCATGCCGCCCGGCATCTACGAATTGCGGGCCGAGGCAGCGGACGGTTCGCGCGTCGCGCGATTTACGATCGGGCCGGGCGACAACGAAGCGAGCGTCGACGTCCCCGAGTAGTTCGCGGGATGCGGCTCGTTCGCTCTTCTACTTTCGCGCCCTCGCTTGCTCAACTCCCTGCTTTGCATTAAAAAGCCGACGCGAAAGAAAGAAGAGGAATTCATGGCCACTGATGTCGTCATGCCCCAGATGGGAGAATCGATCGCCGAAGGGACCGTCGTGAAATGGCTGAAGAAGCCGGGCGACAAAGTCGAGCGCGACGAGCCGCTGCTGGAGATCTCCACCGACAAAGTCGACGCCGAGATCCCCGCCCCCGCCGCCGGCACCCTCACCGAGATCCTCGCCCAGGAAGGCCAGACCGTCTCGGTCAATTCAGTCATCGCCCGGATCGCCGCCGAAGGCGCCGAACCCGCGGCTGCGCAAGCTCCCGCTCCGAAACCGGAGCCTGAGCCCGAGCCCGCGCCGCAGCCCCCCGCGCCCCCGCGCACCCCCGAAACCGCGCAACCCGCCCCAACAACCCAACAACCCCCAACAACCCAACAACCGGAGATCGACGACCTCGACGAACGCCGCCGCACCAAATCCTCGCCGCTCG
>Ga0207677_10000225_pt1 | contig 44520 bp, 34 predicted proteins | sample KBSMisM42_FD_184311 | JGI IMG/M metagenome (GOLD analysis project Ga0207677, IMG submission 184311) | Miscanthus rhizosphere microbial communities from Kellogg Biological Station, Michigan, USA - KBS Miscanthus M4-2 (SPAdes) (version 2) | ecosystem: Host-associated > Plants > Roots >...
AGGTCCTTGCCTTCGGCCGCGCCAGCGGGGTGCCCGTCACCTTTCGCGCCGGCGGCACCAGCCTCAACGGCCAGGGGCAGACCGAGGGAATCCTCGTCGACGTGCGCCGCCACTTCGGCGGCGTCGCGGTCGAGGACGGCGGGGCGCTCGCCCGGGTCAAGCCGGGCACCGTGCTCGGCCACGCCAACCGCGTCCTCGCTCCCTACGGGCGCAAGCTCGGGCCCGATCCGGCGAGCACCGACATCGCCTGCGTCGGCGGCGTGATCGCCAACAACTCGGGCGGAATGCGCTGCGGCGTTGCCAAGGACTCCTACTCGACCGTGCGCTCGATGACCCTGGTGCTCGCCTCGGGGACGACGATCGACACCGCCGAAGCGGACGCCGGCGAGCGCTTCGGCGCCGCGGAGCCGGAGTTGGCGAAGGGGTTGGAGGCGATCCGCGACGAGATCCGCGCCGACGCCGAGCTCAGCGAGCGCATCCGGCGCAAGTTCGCGATCAAGAACACGACCGGCTACCGGCTCTGCGCCTTCCTCGACGCCGACGAACCGCTTGAGATCTTCCGCCGCCTCGTCGTCGGCTCCGAGGGCACGCTCGCCTTCGTCGCCGAGGCGGTCTTCGAGACCGTGCCGTTGCCGGCGCGGACGACGACGGCCTGGATCCACTTTCCTGGCATCGACGAGGCGATCGCCCCGGTGCGCGACCTGGTCGAGTCCGGGGCGACGGCGGTCGAGCTGATGGTCGCGCCGGCGCTGATCACGGCGGCCTGGAACATGGTCGGCGCCCCCGAGGAGTGGAAGGAGCTGCCGCCGGAGTCGGCCGTGCTGCTGGTCGAGTACGGGGCCGAGGACGAGGCCGGCCTCGACGCCCGTCTGGAACGGGCGAATGAGATCCTCGCCGGCCACGAGACGATCCGCCCGATCGGCTTCACCCGCGACGCCGAGGAGATCGAGCTCGCCTGGCGCGTGCGCGAGGGCCTGCACGGTCTGGTCGGCCGCGTTCGCGTCCCCGGAACGGCGCTGATCGTCGAGGACGTCTGCGTGCCGCCGGAGCGGATCGCCGAGGGGGCCAAGGACCTGCAGGCGCTGCTCGGCGAGCACGGCTTCCTGCCCGGCGTTGCCGGCCACGCCTCGGCCGGCAACCTGCACTTCATGCTCACCCCGGACTTCGCCAAGCAGGAGGACCTCGAGCGCTACGAGGCCTTCATGGCGAAGCTGGTGGAGCTAGTCGTCGACAAGTACGACGGCTCGCTCAAGGCCGAGCACGGAACCGGGATCAACATGTCCCCCTACGTCGAGCGCGAGTGGGGCGAGAAGGCGACCGAGTGGATGTGGCGGGTGAAGGCGCTCGCCGACCCCGACGGCGTGCTCAACCCCGGCGTCGTCCTCAACCGTGATCCCGGCGTGCACCTGCGCAACCTGAAAACGACGCCGCCGATCGAGGGCTCGGCCACGACCTGCGTCGAGTGCGGCTTTTGCGAGCCGGTCTGCCCGAGCCGCAACCTGACCACGACCCCGCGCCAGCGGATCGTCCTGCGCCGCGAGATGGCGCGTCAGCCGGCTGGCTCCCCGGTGCAGCGCGCCCTGCTCGAGGAGTTCGAGTACGACGCCCTCGACACCTGCGCCGTCGACGGCTCCTGTCAGCTCGCCTGCCCGGTCGGGATCGACACCGGCAAGCTGGTCAAGGAGCTGCGCCGGGAGCGCCACACGCCGCGGGCCGAACGCGCGGCGCTGGCCGCGGCGAAGCGCTGGAAGACGGTCGAAAAGGTCTCCCGCGCGGCCTTGAAGGTTGGCGGCCCGCTGGCGCGGCGGACCAAGCGTGGGCGTGGCCTGCCCGGGGCCGCGCGGTGGGGAGTCGGGGGGGACCCTCTCCCGACAAAAGCGGGGAGTGTCGGGAGAGGGTCCCCCCCGACCCCAACAAGCGCCGTCGCGGTCTACGTCCCGAGCTGCACCAACCGCATCTTCGGCCCCAACCCCGGGGCCGACGGGCCGAAAACCGCTGACATAGAGCGCTTTTCGGCCCGTCGGCCTTCGGTTGTCGAGGCGCTCGTGGAGGTGTCGGAGCGGGCGGGGGCGCCGGTGTGGGTGCCGGCCGAGGTGGCGGGGAGCTGCTGCGGGCTGCCTTTCGGCTCCAAGGGCTACGGGGATGCGCACCGGCACAAGGCGAACGAGATGGTCGACCGGCTCTGGGGGTGGAGCGACGAAGGACGGCTGCCGGTGGTGATCGACGCGGCGTCATGCACCCAGGCGGTCGCCGAACCCGGGGAGGGAGTCCTGACCGAGGAGAACGCCGAGCGGCTCGGGATGCTCGAGATCCTCGACTCGGTCGCCTGGGCGCACGACCGGCTGCTGCCGCTGCTTGAGATCCCCGAGAAGGTCGGCTCGGCCACGGTCCACCCGACGTGCGCCACCCGCCACATGGGGCTGGCGCCTCGCCTGCGCCGCCTCGCGGAGGCGCTGGCCGACGAAGTACACGTCGCCCCTTCGGCGACGTGCTGCGGCTTCGCCGGCGACCGCGGCATCTCCCACCCGGAGCTGACGGCGTCGGCGACCCGCCCACAGGCCGAGGAGCTCGCCGGCCGCGACTTCGACGCCCACCTCTCCAGCAACCGGACATGTGAGATCGGCATGTCCCGCGCCACGGGCGCGACCTACGAGTCGGTCGTGATCCTGCTCGAGCGGCTAACTCGAAGCGACTGAAGCCGAGGCGCCACCACTGGCCCGTTCCTCGGCCTCGCGCAGGGCGGCCACCGCACGCGGGTCGCCTGCCATCCGCTTCTCCAGCAGCGGCATCAGGATGCCGCGCAGGGCGGAGACGTAGCGCCACCACTTGGGGGCGAAGACCCGGGGCGCCCGCTCTTCGATCCCGCGCACGACGGCGGCGCCCGCTTCGTCGGGATTGATCCGCTTCATCAGGAAGCTCGGCAGCGCCTCTTTCAGCCTGCCGCCGTCCTCCCGCTCGTCGAGGGCCTCCTGGACCATGCGCGTGTCGACCCAGCCGAAGTAGCAGACGGTCGCGCTGGCGCCGAAGGGCAGCAGCTCCGCCCGAAGCGAACGGCCGAAGGCCTCGACCGCCGCCTTCGAGGTCGCGTAGGGGCTCATCATCAGACCGCCGGCGAAGGCCGCTACCGAGGCGACGATCACGATCTGGCCGTTGCGCTCGGAGATCTGCGGCAGCGCCGCCTGCACGGTGTTCCAGACGCCCATCAGGTTGACGTCGATCACCCGCTCCCACTCCTCGGGCGGCATCGTCCGCGTCGTCGTCGCGGTCGGCGGCGCGATCCCGGCGTTGGCCATTGCCAGGTCGAGACCGCCGAAGCGCTCGACCGTCTCGGCGACGGCCGCCCGCATCGCGCCCATGTCGGTGACGTCGCCGGCGATCCCGATCGCCCGCTCGCCGATCCGCTCGGCCGCCTCGCGCGCCTGCCCGGCGTCGAGGTCGACGACCGCGACCGAGGCGCCGCGCAGGTGCATCTGGCGCGCCGTCTCGAAGCCGATCCCCCGCGCCGCCCCCGTGACGAGGGCGACCTTGCCGTTCAGGTCGTAGACGGGCATGCCGGGGCAGCCTAGTACCGGCGCGAGCCCATCGCTTTCCCGCTCCTAGAATCTGCCGACCATGCCCGGCTTCCGCCCCGTCGACACCAGGCAGTCCTTCCCCGAGCTCGAGGAGCGGGTTCTCGAGCGCTGGCGCGAGCGCGACGTCTTCGGCCGCTCGCTCGCCCAGCGCGAGGGAGCGGAGATATGGAGCTTCTACGAGGGCCCGCCCACCGCCAATGGCCGCCCCGGCTCCCACCACGTCCTCTCCCGCGTCTTCAAGGACGTCTACCCGCGCTACAAGGCGATGCGCGGCTACCGGGTGCCGCGCAAGGCGGGCTGGGACTGTCACGGTCTGCCGGTCGAGCTCGAGGTCGAGAAGCAGCTCGGCATCTCCTCCAAGCAGGAGATCGAGGAGTACGGGATCGACAGGTTCAACGAACGCTGCCGGGCCTCGGTCTTCGAGTACGTCGAGGAGTGGAACCGGCTGACCGAGCGGATCGGCTTCTGGATCGACCTCGACGACCCCTACGTGACGCTCGAGGACGACTACATCGAGTCGGTCTGGTGGTCGCTGAAAAGGCTCTGGGACGAGCAGCGCCTCTACGAGGGCCACAAGGTCGTCCCCTACTGTCCGCGCTGCGGCACCGCGCTCTCCTCGCACGAGGTCGCGCTCGGCTACGAGGACGTCGAGGACCCGTCGATCTACGTGCGCTTCCCGCTTCTCGCCGAGGACGGGAGCGAGAGCGGCGAGTCGCTGCTGGTCTGGACGACCACTCCTTGGACGCTGCCCGGGAACGTCGCGGTCGCGGTGGCGCCCGACGTCAACTACGTAAGGACTCGCTTCGAAGGCGAGGTCCTGATCCTCGCCGAGCCGCTGGGGGAGCGGGTGCTGGGGGAGGGCGCCGACGTGCTCGAGAAGCTGCCGGGGTCCGACCTGATCGGTCGCTCTTACAAGGGCCCCGTCTTCGAGCTCGAAGACCAGCCCGCGAATGCCTTCCGCGTCCTCGCCGGGGAGTTCGTAACCACCGAGGACGGCACCGGCCTGGTCCACATCGCGCCCGCGTTCGGCGAGGACGACTTCGAGGTCGCCGCCGAGAACGCCATCTTCGACCGCACGGTCGCCGGCTCCCTCTTCAACCCGGTCGGGCTCGACGGCCGCTTCGACCGCCGTGTGAGCGGCTTCGAGGGAGAGTTCGTCAAGGACCCGGACGTCACCCGGCGGCTGATCGACGACCTCGACCGCCGCGGTCTGCTCTTTCGCGAGCAGGTCTACGAGCACGCCTATCCGCACTGCTGGCGCTGCGGCACACCGCTTCTCTACTACGCCAAGTCGAGCTGGTACGTGAGGACGGCGGCGGCGAAGGGGGGTTTGCTCGCCAACAACGAGACGATCGGCTGGCACCCCGAGCACATCAAGCACGGCCGCTTCGGCAAATGGCTGGAGAACAACGTCGATTGGGCGCTCTCGCGCGACCGCTACTGGGGCACGCCGCTGCCGATCTGGGAGTGCGCGAAGCCGGGCTGCGCCGGCCGTTTCTGCGCCGGCTCGGTCGCCGAGCTGCGCGAGCGCGCCAGGGACGAGGTCCCCGACGACCTGCATCGTCCCTTTATCGACGAAGTGACGGTCGACTGCGAGGAGTGCGGTGGCGAGATGCGCCGGGTCGAATCGGTGATCGACACCTGGTACGACAGCGGCGCGATGCCCTTCGCCCAGTTCCACTACCCGTTCGAGAACGAGGAGCTGTTCGCGGAGCGCTTCCCGGCCGACTTCATCTGCGAGGCGATCGACCAGACCCGCGGCTGGTTCTACACGCTGCTCGCCGAGTCGACCCTGCTCTTCGGCGAGTCGAGCTACCGCAACTGCGTTTGCCTCGGCCTCATCCTCGACCCCGAGGGCCAGAAGATGTCGAAGAGCAAGGGCAACGTGGTCGAGCCCTGGGACGTGATCGCCGCCCACGGCGCCGACGCCTTCCGCTGGTACTACCTGACCGCCCAGCAGCCCTGGGCCGGGTACCGCTTCTCGCTCGAGACCGTCGGCGAATCGGTGCGCCAGTTCCTCCTCACCCTCTGGAACACGTATTCCTTCTGGGTCCTCTACGCCAACGCGGAGCACCTAGGCCCATCCGATTTTTCGGCTCCGCTGACTTCGCCTTTCGTTCCGGATAGCGGAACGAAAGGCAAACTCAGCACCGGGGACGACCTGGACAGGTGGGTGCTCTCGAAGCTGCAGTCGACGGTGGAGACCGTGGGCGAGCGGATGGACGCCTTCGACTGCACCGCCGCCGGGCGGGCGATCGCCGAGTACGTCGAGGAGCTCTCCAACTGGTACGTGCGGCTCTCGCGGCGCCGCTTCTGGGAGGGCGACCGCGCCGCCTTCGCGACCCTGCGCCACTGCCTGCTCGAGGTCGCGGCGCTACTCGCTCCGTTCACGCCGTTCCTCGCCGACGAGATCCATCTCAACCTGGCCGGTGGAGAGGCGGAAGAGCTGGGCACGCTCCCCGACTCCGTCCATCTGCGCGACTTCCCCGAGCCCGACCCGGACCTAGCCGACGCCGAGCTGGAGGCCGCGATGGACGCGGTGCGCCTCACCGTCGAGCTCGGCCGCGCCGCCCGCGCCCAGGCCAAGGCCAAGGTGCGCCAGCCACTGCGCCGCGCCGTGATCGTCGCCAACGAGGCCGAGCGCGCCGCGATCGAGGCGCGGGCCGACCTGGTCAAGGCCGAGCTCAACGTCAAGGAGCTCGACTTCGTCAGCGACGAGTCGGAGCTGGTCAGCTACGAGGTCAAGCCCAATTACCGCGCGCTAGGGCCGCGCTTCGGAAAGCGCATGCCGCAGGTCGCCGCCGCGGTCGCGGCGCTCGACCCGGCCCACGTCGCCGAGGTGATGGCGAGCGGCGGCGAGGTCGGGATCAGCGTCGACGGCGGCGAGCACACGATCGGCGCCGAGGAGGTCACCCTCTCGCTGCGGCCGCTCGATGGCTACGAGGTGGAGGCGGAGGCCGGCCACGCCGTCGCCCTTCAGCTCGATCTCGACGACGAGCTGCGCCGCGAGGGCTTCGCCCGCGAGATCGTCCACGCCGTCCAGAACGCGCGCAAAGCCGCCGGCCTCGAGATCACCGACCGGATCGCGCTGTCGCTGGGCGGCGACGACGAGCTCCTCGCCGCCGCCCGCGAGCACGAGCGGTACGTCACCGGCGAGGTGCTAGCCACCTCGATTTCCTACGAGGCGGCCGACACCGCCCCAGTTCGCGTCGACGGACGAGATCTCCGCATAGCCGTCAGCCGCGCCTGACTTAGAGCACGAAGCGGTGGAGAGCCCCGGTGCCCCTCCGTCAGAGGCCGTCGCGCAGCTGAGTCGCTGGTATCACTTCGGGCAGTCTTACCGGGAGCCTCTGTCGGAGGGGCACCGGGGCTCTTTTCCAGCTACGGCTCGAGTCGGACGCGGCGTGCCATCCCGGAAAGCTTCCTTCGAAGAGAGGTCTCTCGGGAAAGCTGTCCGTTAAAGCTTCGGCGAGTCGACACCTGGTGAGCGCCCGGAGGAGCAGGAGGCATCCCTCCACGGAGGCTCCCGGTTCACGGTTTCGAAGTGCCGCAAGCGACTCAGCTGCGCGACGGTCTCCGGGGAGGGATGCCTCCTGCTCCTCGGAGCCTGACCTACGTCTCGGGCTGCTCGCCGATGATGAAGTCGGACTTCTTGGAATCTGAGAACTTGATCCAGCAGTGGTCCGGGGTAACCCCGGCGACCTCGACCAACGCCGCTTCGATCCGTTTGGCGATCTCGGCCTTTTGCTCGTCGGAGCGGCCCTCGAACCAGTGGACGTGGACGAAGGGCATGCCGCGGTGCCCGCTAGGCGAGGGCCGGCTCGAGCTCGGCCTCGAGGCGCCGCTTCGGCATCGCCCCGATCACCTTCTTAGCGATCGCCCCGTCCTTGAAGAGGATCAGGGTCGGGATCGAGAGGACTTCGTACTGCGCCGCCGTCTGCTGGTTCTCGTCGACGTTGACGCTGACGATGTTCAGATCCTCGCGCTCGGCGTCCATCTCCTCGAGCACCGGGTGGACGACGCGGCACGGGCCGCACCAGGGCGCCCAGAAGTCGACGAGAACCGGGCCCTCCGCCTCGAGGACCTCGGACTTGAAGGTGGCGTCGGTGACGTCGTGGAGTTTTCCTGTCACTGGTATCGGTCTCCCGGGGGTCGAATTTCGCCGCTCAATACTTCAGAAAGTATAGCGAGGCGCTAGCTTGCCGATGTGACCAACGCCGAGATCGCGGCCGCCCTCGAGGAGCTCGGCGTCCTCTACGAGCTCGACGGCGCCGTCAAATACCGGGTGCTCGCCTACGGCAGCGCGGCGAAAGCGATCCGCGAAAGCCCGGTCTCCGTCGCCGAGCTCGCGGCGGCCGGCCGGGCGACGGAGATCCCCGGCGTCGGCAAGACGCTCGCCGAGAAGATCGACGCGCTGATCGAGACCGGCGAGATCCCGGCGGCGGCCAGGCTTAAGGCCAGGTTCCCGCCCTCGCTGATCGAAGTCACCCGCGTCCCCGGTCTCGGCGCCAAGACCGCCCGCCGCCTCTTCGAGGAGCTTGGAATCGCCACCCTCGACGATCTCAAGCTGGCCGCCGAGGCGAAGAAGATTCGCGGGCTGAAGGGACTCGGCGCGAAGGTCGAGGAGAACGTCCTCGCCAACCTCGAGCGCCTCGGCGAGCCTGGCGAGGCGAGTGGCAGGGTCCTGCTCTCGGCGGCGCGGCCGATCGCCGAGGAGCTGGCCCGGGAGCTGCGCGAGCATCCGGCCGCCGACCGCGTCGAGGTCGCCGGCTCGGTCCGGCGCTGGGCCGAGACCTGCAAGGACATTGACCTGATCGCGACCGCGGAGGAGCCGGCGGCCCTGGCGGAGGCGCTCGTCGCCAGTCCGCTGATCGCGGCAGCCGGCAAACCGGGGCCGAACGGCGTGCGTGCCCAGACGCAGAACGGCCTCTCGGTCGACCTGCGCATCGTCGCACCCGAGGCCTTCGGCAACCTGCTCCAGCACTTCACCGGTTCGCAGGCGCACAATGTGCGGTTGCGTGAGGAGGCGGTGGCCCGCGGCCTCTCGGTCTCCGAGCACGGGATTACCGAGGTCGAGAGCGGCGAGGTCGATCTCTGCGCAAGCGAGGAGGGCGTCTACGAGCGCCTCGGCTACGCCTATGTCGAGCCCGAGCTGCGCGAGGGTCGCGGCGAGCTGAAGGCGGCGCGCGAAGGGAAGTTGCCCGAGCTGGTCTCACTCGACGACGTGCGCGGCGACCTGCACTGCCATACCACGCTCTCCGACGGTCGCAACACGCTGGAGGAGATGGCCGAGGCGGCCCGGGACCGGGGCTACGCCTACCAGGCGATCACCGACCATTCCGCCAGCCACGGCTTCGGCGACCACGTCACCGCCGAGCGCCTCTGGCAACGGGTCGAGGAGGTCGCCGCCTGGAACAAGGGCAAGCGCGGCTTCCGCCTGCTTGCCGGCTCGGAGGTCAACGTCGGCCTCGACGGCTCGCTCGACTACCCCGACGACCTGCTCGACGCTCTCGACTGGGTCGTCGCCAGCGTCCACACTTCCTTCTCGATAGCGGAAAAGGAGATGACCGCCCGCGTCCTCGCCGCGATCGAGAACCCGCGCGTGGACTGCATCGGCCATCTCACCGGCCGCCTGATCGGCCGCCGCGAGCCCTACGCGATCGACGTCGAGGCCCTCGTCGAGGCTGCCGCCCGCACCGGCACGATGCTCGAGCTCAACGGCAACCCCAACCGGCGCGACCTCTCCGAGCAGCACGCCCGCCTCGCCGCGGAAGCCGGCGTCACCATCGTCCTCAACGCCGACGCCCACGGCGTCGACACGCTGGGCAACATGATCTACGCGGTGGCCACGGCCCGACGCGCGTGGTTGACCCCTGATGACATCGCCAACACCCGGGGCTGGCGAGAGTTCAAGTCCCTCCTCGACCGGTAGGAGCGCCCGGGCCAGCGTCCGCCGCTACGTCGTGCTCGAGCTTCTCAACCCTGGGGTGCGGACCAGTTGGATGGGGCGCAGGGCGGAGTTGGGGACCACATAGAAGCGGACGCCGTCGCGCTGCTCGATCGCTTCGACGGCCGTCTCGCGGGAGTGCCAGGCGAGGGAGACGAGCAGAGCGTAGCCGGCGCCGATCGCGGCGACGCCGGGGAAGAAGACCCCGAGGGCGCCGGCGCCGATCGCGGTCACCGCGATCGGCCAGAGGCGGGCGATCGCGATGCGCGAGGGTGTCTCCGGCGGCAGCGAGGTCTCGGTGCGGGCACGGGCGAGGGCGTCGCGCATGCCGTCGGCGGCGCGCGAGGGACGGCCGAGGTAGAAGCCGATCGTCAGCGCCGCCAGCCACCAGACCGCGGCGACGAGCAGGGTCGTCGTGTCGTTGTCGCGATTGGAGACGATCGCGGTGATCGCGGCCAGCGCCGTCGCCTCGGCGCCGGTGAGCAGGACGGTGACGCGAAGCAGGTCGGTGTAGGGCATCGCTATGCCGCCAGTTCCGCCAGCAGCTCGATCCAGCCGTCGGGCCCCTCGACCGTCAGGTCGGACTCCTCGTCCAGCTCGGGGGGGCCCTCGGGGGAGCGGACGCCGACGCAGACGGTCCTCGTCAGTAACCCTTCCTCGCGCAGCTCGTGCAGTCGGCGGCAGGCGTCGAGGTCGGTGCGATCGTCGCCGGCGTAGGCGACCGTGGAGACGTCGAGGCCGGCGAGCAGCGCTGCCACCGCCGCGTCCTTGCCGCCACCGCCGACCGGGCGCAGCTCCAGCACCTTGCGGCCCCAGCGCGGTTCGAGCCCGGCGCGGCCGGCGTCGGCGGCGATCTCGTGGGCGCGGGCGTCGGCGGCCCGCTCGTCCGGCGCGCCGCGCCAGTGCAGGGCCTGGATCGGTCCCTTGTCCTCCCGCCGCAGTCCGGCCCCGTCCAACTCCCCGTCGAGATCGGCGAGGAACTCCTTCGCCTGCCGCTCGCGACCCTCGATCGCGGGGTCGAAGCTCGGCGCCTCCTCCCCGGGCATCAACAGCTCGAAGCCATGGTTGCCGGCATAGGCGATGCCATCGACCGCGACCAGGCGCCGCGCCTCCAGCGCCCGCCGTCCCGAGACGCAGGCGACGAGGCCGTAGCGCTCGCTGAGCGCGCGCAGGAGCTCGCTTGCCCGCGCCGGCACCGCCGCCTGCTCGGGGCGCTCGACGATCGGCGCCAGGGTGCCGTCGACGTCGCTGAGGATCGCGGTGCGGGAGGGATCGTCGCGCAGCGCGTCCAGCAGCCGGGAGCGGCCGACGCCGCGCTCCCCGGTCTCGGAGTCGGGAGACACGGCATCTAGTATCGCGGCACGATGGCACCGGACCCCGCCATGCCCTCGCGGCGCACGCTGAAACTGGCGGCGATCGGGACCCTCGCCGGCGCCTTCAGCGGCCTCTTCGGGGTCGGCGGCGGCACGGTCGTCGTGCCCCTGCTGATCTTCTGGTTCGGCTACGGCGAGCGGCTCGCCACCGGCACCAGCCTCGCCGCGATCGTTCTCATCGGCCTGCTCGGGACGCTAGCCCAGGGCGGGCTCTACGGCAACGTCCACCTGCTCACCGGGCTCTGGCTCTCGATCCCGGCCGTCGCCGGGGTAGTCGCCGGCACCGCGATCCAGCAGCGCATCCCGCAGCGCGCCGTCTCGCTGCTCTTCGCCGCCCTCCTCGTCGCCGTCGCGATTGAGCTGATTTTCAAGTGAGGCCCACGCGATGGACGTGCTGATCGCGATCCTGATCGCCTTCGCCGGCGGCCTTGCCGGCGGGCTGGTCGGCGTCGGCGGCGGCATCCTCTTCGTCCCGGCGCTGACGATATTCCTCGGCCTCTCGCAGGTCGAGGGCGAGTCGACCTCACTGCTGATGATCGTGATCGTCGCCCTGGTCGGCACGATCCGCCAGCGCTCCTACGGCAACGTAGAGCCGCGCGACGCCCTCGTGATCGGCGCGCTGTCGCCGCTCGGCGTCCTGATCGGGGTCGTGGTCGCCAACGCGATTTCCCAGCGCGCCCTCGAACTCTCCTTCGCCGCCCTCGTCCTCTTCATGGCCTACAGCCTGATGCGCCGCGCTCTGACCCCCAGATAGAAGCGAGGACTACGGCCGTCTGTAGTCTCAGAAGGGTGGATTCGCTGACCTGGGAAGGCGACCTTCCGGAGCTTCGCGACCCGATCCTCGTCTGCGCCTTTCGGGGCTGGAACGACGCCGCCAGCGCCGCCTCGACCGCGCTGGAGACGCTCGCCGACGCCTTCGACTCGGAGGTCGTCGCCAGCGTCGATCCCGAGGACTACTTCGACTTCCAGGCGACCCGGCCGACGATCGTCCTCACCGAGGGCCAGTCGCGCCGCATCGACTGGCCGCGCAACGACCTCGTCGCGGTTCGCATCCCGGCCGCCGAGCGCGACCTCGTCCTGCTCGACGGCACCGAGCCCAACCTGCGCTGGCGCACCTTCTCGGAGACGATCGCGACCGCCGCCGACGCGCTCGGCGTCGAGATGGTGATCACCCTCGGCGCCCTGATCGCCGAGGTCTCTCACTCGCTGCCGGTGCCGATCACCGGGCTTGCCTCCGACGAGCAGCTGGTCGAGGAACTCGACCTGCAGCGCTCGACCTACGAGGGCCCGACCGGGATCGTCGGCGTCGTCCACGACTGCTGCCGCGAGGTCGGCATGACCTCCGCCTCCCTCTGGGCCGCCGTGCCCCACTACATCGCCGCCGTCCCCAACCCCAAGGCGGCCCTCGCCCTCCTGCGCCGCCTCGAGGGCCTGACCGGCATCGCCGTCGACGCCACCGAGCTCGAGGAAGAAGCCACCGCCTTCGAAGACCAGATCACCCGCGCGATCGCCGCCAACCCCGAGATCGAGGAACTGGTCGACCGCATCGAGGCCGAGCAGTCCGAGCAACTCGACGCCCTCGAGGACCTCCCCTCAGCCGACGCGATCGCGAGGGACTTCCAGCAGTTCCTCAGGCAGCAGGGCGAGCAGTAAGCCCGAGTCTCCCGATGCCGATATGGGCGACGTGCCGAATACGGACCCATCTTCTTCGCAATCGGCCTCGTCGGTGTCATAGCCATGGCGATCCAGTAGTCGCTTGCGGTTTGGTAGTTAGTACAGCGGCCGGTGACCTGGCTATACGACATCGACGGTATGGCTGTGGCTTTCGGGGTCGACGGCCTGGGTCAGGTGGCAACGAGGTTCTTCGACGGCCCGCCCGACCGCATCGGCGAGACCACGTGGTCTGCCCCAGTGGCGCTGAGCCCGCCCGGTCTCGGCAGCCCCTCCTGGGAGTTGGGGGGCGGAGAGCTCGACACGCTCTACGCGCCGGAGCAGGCTGGTAGCCACCGCATGTGGGTTTTCGTCGTTGACGATGCCGGCCAAGTCCACGTCTCCAGCACCACGGATCCGACCGACCATGATGCGGAGTGGACGCCTTGGGCCGCCATCAGCAACCCGGGCTTCGGTTCGTCGGGTGCTCGCATCGAGGCCGCTGCATTCGGACCCGGCTGCGTCGGGGCGGTGACGATCGCTGAGAATGGCGCCGTGAACGCGGTCCTCCGCCTGGGCGATCGGTCGCCTTGGCGCGCGCTCGCTGTGGCGCCCGCGGGGACCGCGGCGCCGTGGGCGCCGTTCGCGCTGGTGGCCGCGTCCCCGTACCGGTTGCAGCTGTTCCTCTCGACCGAGGCGGGCGACGTCGCCCACAGTGCCTACGACGCAAAGTCCGATCGATGGACGACGACGACGCTGCTCCCGTTCGAGCAGCCCCTCCGCCCGTGGGCCCAGCTCGAGGGGGTGGGACGGGTGCCGAGCGCTGAGGAGAGACTTGGCAGTGCAACGCCGTGGGGAACTACTGGGCGGGGGATGCTCCTGTCACTCAGCCCTTTCGGCCCGGTGGTCTACGCGGCGTTTCACCTGACGAAGGCCGGAGAGGTAAGCATCGATCGCTGGCGGCCGGTGGCCCCCCCGCCCCCAGATTTCGGGCTCGTCCGCGCATATGACAAGGGACTTCCTGACGTCTGGGGGGATTACCGAACCAACCTATCGGTGACAACCGATCCGAACACCGGAGCGCTGACGCTCTACGCGTCATCGGGTAGCCCCGCCCGGGTGCTTGAAAGCGATCCCACGGGGCTCGAGAAGCGGTCTTTTTGGCAGTCGTCACCAGCCCCTGGATCGTGGTCGGATTGGCAGAACCCGCCCACGGGCTGGGGTGCCCGTCAGATCGGTCCGCGGTCGTTTGACCGGGAACCTTCGCGGGCCGCGCTTCCGTGCTGCTTCAGGTACGCGGAGGCGGTTGGCGGGGTGGGTGATGACGTCGACTACATCCGCATGAGCGTAGCTCCGGGTACCCCCGGTCGGCTCGAGATTGTCCTCAGCGCTGGGGACGCTGTCACCTGGCGCAAGCGAGCGGTGCTGGGGTCGGACGCGGGCGAGCTCGATCCCACCAAGCTTCCTCATGTCGGGACCCACGATGCCGATCGCGGCCCACTGACTCTGTCGCTCACCGCCGAGGAGGCGGCGACTGCGGGCAACAAGCTGTTCCTGTTCAAGGACAAGTTGTTTCGAGGGCTAACTCTGACGTACGGCGGGTGGGACGTACGGCCATGGGTGGGGAAGCGGATACATATCGATTGGCTGCTTGACGGGCAGGACGACGACTACTACCGCCGCGACTTGCTCTCTTCCGCGTTCTTCTTGCCCGACCCGTTTCCACGTCAGGATCGGCTGCGCTACCCCACCGCTTGGGAAGCTTTCGAGGCCGGTTTCCCCCAGTTGCTGCGTGTCGGCGATCTGATCGAGCTAACGTGGGAAACGGGGGATCCGGGGATGGTCGAAGTATCGCTCGAGGCTACCTCCCACACGACTTTCGATAAGCAGATCGCGATCCTCGACAAGGACCTCGTTTCGCTGGGAGTCGCCCACACACACGGAGGTGACCTCGGCCCGAAGTCGCTCGCGGTGCCGGCCGCTAAGCTCAACGGCGCGCGGCTTCGCTTCAGCAAGGGCGAGGCGTTCGACTTTCTCACGGACATCTATGAGCTGACCCGCATCGATTGGCTGGCAGGACGCCGACTCGCGTTCCGTTGGATTCGCGACGACATCGCGTCAGGACTGCCCCCCGACCGTCCGACTAATCGTGGAGGGGCCGGCACGATCGACGCTGCCAATATCTGTGGCCTCTCCACCTCGAGCGACGCGGGAACCCCGGCGCTATCGGATGGCGACCAGATCACGATGTCGATCTCCGATCTGCCCGACGCTCCATCGCCGACGTGCGTGGCGATCTCGCTGACCACATCACGGTCGATGTGGTGGAAGGAGGTCCGCCTCGACGACCGCGCGGGCGAAAGGGTCGGAAGCGTGCACACGCAGGACGCGGACGTCAGGTCGGAAGTATTGATGGCGGATGTTCGTGACCTTGCCTGGGGCAGGTTCGTGTTTTCGAAGGCCAAGGAGCTCGGCTGGCACCGGGAGCGATACGCGTGGCGGATCCGGAAGCATTTCGCGCGGCAGATGGCGGGCAAGCATGTGAACTTCACCTGGTGGGAGGACCGTCTCCCGCGACTCTCGGATGCCGGTGCCGGCGATTGCACCTCGGTCGCCAGCAGCTGACGGCGAAGATAGCCTCAGTCGGCGCTCAGCCTACGCGTAGGCCAGCACGGTCAGCTCGTCGAAGCGCAGGACGCCGTCTTTCAGCCTTGGGTTCTCGGTGAGGGCGGCGTGGACGGTTACCGAGAGGCGTTTGGGGTCGCCGAGGCGGAGGGCCGCGTCGGTCACCTCCATCGAGATGTTGGTCGGGCTGAGGTGGTGGGGAGGGCGGCGGTCGAAGTCGCTGGCCGGGCCTCGCTGCCAGTCGCAGTGGCCCTCGCCGCCCCAGCATTCGCTGGGAGCGAAGATCGAGAAGGAGCCGGCGAAGCGGTCGTGGTCCCGTCCCGCTTCCGGACCGAGGTCCTTGGCGTTGAGGAAGACGAAGGCGGTGAAGGAGCCGGCGTCGCGGCGGACGTTGACGAACTCGAGGTCGATGCGTTTGACGCTGTCGAAGGCGATCGGGACCGCCAGCGGTTTCGGCGTCGTCCAGCGCTGCATCAGCCGGTGCCTTTCACCGTCGAGGACTGGGCGGCGTACTCGTAGCCGAGCTCCTTGACGTGCAGTACGTCCCGCACCCGCAGCGAGGGCGCCTTGGCGAACGTCATCGGCGTTTCCAGCAGCGAGGGGTCGGGGTCTTCCCCGCGCGGGGAGTGTTGCCAGATCCGCCAGAGGCGGTCGACCATCGCGTGGTGGGCCCAGAAGATCGGGTCGAAGGCGGCCCAGTTGGGGTCGCGCATCTGGCCGTTGGCGCCTCCCACCCAGACGTGGATGTTGCCGTGGAGGCGTTCGCAACGGCCGGCGAATTCGTCGTAGGACGACGCTTCCATCATCCACTCGTAGAAGCCCCGCAGCGGAGGCGGCGCTCCGGCCGGTTCGCCCGGCCGGTGCCCGCCGGGGTCGCGTTTCGTTTTCGTCGGCCAGCCCGGGCGTTTTGGGACTCCCATCGGCTTGATCGGCGCGCTTGCCAGGACGTTGGCTTTGCCTTCGGCGCTCTTGGCGTCGTACGCGGCCGGGATGCCGGCCTCGTCGATCCAGTTCCACCAGGGAAGCGTCACGCCCTCGTCGATTTCCTGCAGCGCCAGCTCGAAGTGGTACAGATAGCCTCGGTGCCAAGGAAGAAAGAGCGGATTTTCGTGCTCGCAGATCGCCAGTGGCACGCCGTGCCAGCCGGCGAAGAACTGGTATCCGCGGTTGTCTTCGCGTTCCAGCATCTTCGCCAGCGCTTTGCGGAATCGGGTCACCTCCTGCCCCGACATCTGGGTGATGCTCTGGCGGACCTTGACCGTGGCAAGTTTGCGCTGACCCCGTGCAGCGACCTGAAGCGTCATAACTCCACCGTCCCCGTCCCGGTCCAAAGGATCCGCCGCAAACGGACGAGGACGAACCCACACAACGCCGTCGCCACCGGTGCGAGGGAGAGGAAGGTCTCCTCGACCGGCACGCCGGCAATGTGAGCTGAAGTCAGCACGGGCCGCAGCGTATGCGGGGAGCCACTCAAGTCAATACTTACAACTCAGGATTTCTCTAAATCGGAATCCCCAGTAGCAAGCGCAGTGCCGCTCTCTCTCAGCTCTCAGCCGTCGGACACACCAGCCGGTAGTCGCACCAGCCGCAGGTGGTCGGGGAGGGGCGCGGCTCGAAGTCTTGACTCAACACGCCCTCGCCGACCTCCAGGACGGTGCGCTCGACGCGCTCGGCGTCGTCGGGCTTGGTCGGCGCGGCGACCTTGTCGGCGTCCAGCACGTAGTAGTAGCTGCCGGTCGCGGCCTCGATCTCCCAGGCCTCGCGGGCGGCGAGGCGGTAGAGGGCGAGCTGCAGGTCGTTCTCGAGATCGGCCTCGCTCTTGCGCTCGCCCGTCTTGTAGTCGATCAGCTCGTAGCTGCCGTCGGGGAGGCGGTCGACGCGGTCGACGCGGCCGCGCACGTAGTGGGGGCCGATGCGGATGTCGAACTTGCGCTCGAGCCAGATCGGTTCGCCTTCCCCTTCCCGCTCGCGCTCCCAGTAGGCGCGCATCGCGGCTAGGGCGCGGTCGCGGAACTGGAGCTCGTCGTCGCTGTCGCGGAAGCCGGTGCGGCGCCAGCCCCCCTCGAACAGCTCCATCAGCCGCTCGAAGCTGTCGTCGTCCCCGGCCTCCTTGTGGAAGCGCTCGAGCACGTTGTGGATCAAGATGCCGAAGCGCTGGTTGATCGTCGGCTCCTGCGGGATGCCGAAGACGCGCGCGAACTTGTACTTCAGCGGGCAGGTCAGGTAGAGGTCGAGGTCCGAGGCCGAGAGGCTTAGCGCGCCGTCGCCGCGACGCGGCAGGAAGCCTTCCAGCGAGGGTTCGTGACGCGCGGCGAGCAGGCGGCGACGCCCGTCGCTCTCCCGCTCGGAGTCGAGCAGGTAGGCGTCGAGCGGCGAGGCGTCGAGCTCGGCCTGCTGCTCGGGCGTGGCGACCTGGCGCAGCAGCCCGTTGACCGCCTCGATCGCCTCCGCCGTCGCCTCCTCGCCCGGTCGCTGCGCCAGCGCCGCGAGCTTGAGCAGCTCGAGGTGGCGGGCGATCGCCCGGTTGACGTCGACGGCGGTGTCGAGTCGCGGCTCCGAGAGCTCGCGCCCGGCCCTCCATGACGCCTCCAACACCTCCTCGCGCAGGCGCCGGTAGGTCGCGTGCAGCCCCTCCGCCGGCCCGAACAGCTCCTCCTCCTGCTCCTCCTCCTCGCCCGCCGCGTCCGCCTCGGGGCCGACCCGGGAGAGGACCAGCGTCTCGCGGGCGGCGACCGCGCCGAGGTCGGTGTCGAGGGCGAAGACGTGGTCGAAGCTCGTGCCCTTGGCCGCCGCTCGCCCCAGCCCCTGCACCGCGCCGGGTGAGGTCGGCTCCTCGCCGCCGCTCGGTTCCATGCCGGCCTCGGCGACGGCGCTCAGATAGCGGACGAAGTCCCGCGTCGACCCGTGCGGCTCGCGCCGCGCCCAGGTCGCCGCGAGTTCGGCCAGACGCGAGAGCCCGAGCAGCCGCTCCGCCACCTCCGGCTCGGCGGCGAAGAGCCGCTGGCGGCGCAGCCCGACGCGCTCGATCAGCCGCCGCGCGAAGACGTCCGCACGCCGCTCCTCCATCGCCGCCGAGGCTTCGCCGTAGAGCTTGAGGAAGGCCTGGATCCGCTCGCGCCCCTCGGGCTGGATCTGGGGACTCTCCAGCGCCGCCTCGCAGGCGGAGACCATGTCGACCTTGCGCCGCCGCGCGATCGTCGTCAGCCGCGCCAGGTCCGCCGCCCGCAGCTCGGTCGGCGGCCGGGTCAGCGCCCGCGCGACCGCGGCCGAGTCTTCGGGATCGGCCAGCGCCCGCAGCCAGGCGATCGCGTCGCGCACCTCGGGCCGCTGGAAGAGCGCCGCCGGCCCCGCCAGGTGGAACGGGATCTCGCGTTCCTCCATCGCCGCCGAGACCGCGCCGCCGCCGGTTGCCGCGTCCTCGACCAGCACGCAGATCGACTCCGGCAAGGCCCCGCCGGCGATCAGATGCTCGACCTCGCGGGCGACGGCCTGAGCCTGCGCCCGCTCGTTCGTACAACGCCAGTGGCGGAGGACGGGTTCCCGGAACACCTCCTCCAGGACCAGCGTCTCGATCCGGGCGTCCGCCGGCGGGAGGGGAGCGCTTGCCGCATAGAGGTGGTTCGGGTTCGCGGCCGCGAGCGCTCGCAGGATCGACCGCTGCGCGGCCGTCGCGTCCTCGTGCTCGTCGACCATCACGTGGAGGAAGCGCGCGCCAAGCTCGGTTAGGGCCTCGGCGCGCTCGTCGAGGAGCTTTGCGAGCTGCAGGAAGACGTCGGACCGGTCGAGGCTTCCGCGCTCGGCCAGGATGCGGTCGTGGGCGGCGCAGAGCTCGGCCAGTTCGGGCTCGGGCGGCTCCGATCCCGACTTGAGCTCGTCGATCTGCTCGATCAGGCGCGCCAGCAGACCGGTCGGGTTGCCGCGGATCTCGCGGTGGCGGAGCGGCAGGTCGTCGAGGCGGTCGAGCAGGATCGCGAGCCGCTCGGCCGGGCCGAGGACGTCGAAGAAGGGGTCGAGGCAGGCTGCGGTCGAGTACTCGCGCAGGAGACGCTCGCCGAGCTCGCCCCAGGTGCCGATCCAGAGCTCCTCGTAGGGAGCGTCGAGGAGTGCTTCGACGCGCCGTCGCAGGCGGGCGGCGGTCGCCCGGGTCCAGGTGAGGACGAGGATCCGGGCCGGGTCGATCCCCTCGCCGGCCAGGCGGGCGAAGCGACGGGCCAGCGCCTCCGTCTTGCCCGTGCCCGGCGCCCCGACCAACAGCAGCGGCCCCTCGCCGTGCTGGACGGCTCGGGCCTGGGATCCGGCGAGGGCGAGCATGGTCCAACGCTAGCGGCTGGCCGCTCTCCATAGGATGCCTCGATGGACGTTCTCTCCGCGGATTGGCTGGGAATCTGCCGCCGCGTCGTCGCTGCCCAGCGAGTGATCTTCGACGAGGTGCGCGGGATCGAGGCGCGCACCGTCTACGAGGGCGTCGGCGAGGGCGGCGACCGCACGCTTGTCATCGACCGCCGCTGCGAGGACGTCGTCTTCGCCGAGCTGGAGGCGCTCGCCGCCGAGGGCGCCTCGTTCGTCGCGGTTTCCGAGGAGCGGGGCGAGGTCGAGTTCGGCTCCGGCGGCCCGGCACGGGTCGTCATCGACCCGATCGACGGCTCGCTCAACGCGCGCCGCACGCTGCCGTCGCACAGCCTCAGCGTCGCCGTCGCCTCGGGCGACTCGATGGCCGCGGTCGAGTTCGCCTACATCTTCGACTTCGGCGCCGGCGAGGAGTTCGTGGCCCGCCGTGGCGAGGGGGCGAGCCTCGACGGCGAGCCGGTCCGGGTCGGCCCCGACGTCGAGAAATTGGAGCTGGTCGGCATCGAGGCGGCCGAGCCCGGACATGCCGTCGAGGCGATGCGGGCGCTCTCCGAGCGCGTCTACCGCGTCCGCGTCGTCGGCTCGCTCGCGATCACCCTCTCCTACGTCGCCGCCGGTCGCCTCGACGCGATGCTCGGCCTGCGGCCGTGCCGCTCGGTCGACATTGCCGCCGCGCAGTTGATCGCTCGCGAGGCGGGGGGCAAGGCGAGCTTCGGCGATCTCTCGCTCGAGGAGGCCGGGCTGGGGTTGTCCGCGCGCTACCCGATCGCGGCGGCGGCCGGCGAGAGCGGGCTGGCGATCGTTCGCTCGGCCCTGTAACCCGCGGGACCGGCTCGGTTAGAACCGGTGTTCGCGTAGAACATACGTTCGCTACACTCGCGAGCCTCCAGGCAGGAAACCCCGAAGGAAGGATTCATTCCCCAATGCCACAGAGCAAAGAAAGCAGCAGCACGAACGGCGCTGCCCGCAAGGCTACGACGACCCCGGCCCTCGACCTGCCGGTGGGCGCCGTGCTCAGCGTCACCGACCGCGTCGGCGAGCTGGTCGAGCCGTTCAGCGGCCGCAAAGGCGCTGAAAAACAGCTCAAGTCGTACCGCAGCAGCCTGCGCCGTCAGGTCAAACGAGCCGAACGGCGCGGCGCCACCGCCCGCCGCCAGGCGACCGACACGATCAAACGCAACCGCACCGAGCTCGAGCAGCGTGTACGCAAGGCCCGCGAGCTTCTCCCCGTCTAAGGCTTAGACACCGATTACCGCTACCGGGGCGGACCCGGCTGGCTCGAAGGGCCAGCCGGGCCGCGCCGGGACGAAGGCGCGGAACTGGAAGCGAACGCCGCGACTGTCGTCGTCGGCGAAGCGGTAGGCGTAGCGAAAGCGTCCCCGCCGGTTCGCCCGCACCGTGCGGAACTCGCTCCAGGGCAAACCGGGCAGGCGGAACTGAAGCTCCACCGGCGTGCCGGCCGCCCCGGCCGAGGCCGGCGCTGCCAGCACTCTGCCGCTGAACACGACCGGGCGCCCGCCGATCTTGGCGGTCCCGGCCGACACCGCCAGCCTCACGCCGCCGCGGACGGCGACCTTCAGCGGAGGGCTGCTCGCCCCACGCAGGGTGCGCGTCGCCGCTGCCAAGACGACGACTTCCCGCGTCGGCCCGGCTCGTAGGCGCAGGCGGAAACGTCCCCCCGCCTCGGTGTCGATCTCGGTGGTCCGTTGCACGATTGCGGCCCCCTCGGCGAAGCGCTCGAGGATCGTCACCGGAGCCCCTGCCAGGGGCGTGTGCCTGCCGGCGACCAACTTCCCTTCGACCGCGACCCGGGCGCCGTAGGCCACGACGCGGCGCGAATCGCCGCCGAGGGTCGCGGAAAGCCGTGTCTCGGTCTTGAGTGGGGCCCGCAGGCGCATTGGGCTGCCGTTGCCCCGGGTCGTCGCCACCGCGGCGTTTCCGGCGCGGTCGTAGGCGATGGCTCGCAGCTCATACTCGCCAGGCGGATAGGCGCCCGAGTCCCAGCCGGCGCGCAGCACGCCGTCGACGTTCTCGGTCGGCAGCCCCGCGAACGATCCGCCCGAGTCGAGCGGCCGGACGGCGATCGCTCCACGCCGCGGGTCGATGCCGGAGAGGGGATCGGCGACCTGCGCTTCGATCCGCTCCGGGTCGGCCGGGTCCTGGGAGTTGGCGAACGCGACGCTTGGCGCCTGACGGTCGACGCGAGCGACTGCCCGCTCGGGCTCACGGTGGCGGTGGCCGTTCGCCGCCCCTCCGTCGTTGACGTTTCCGGCGGCGTCGCGGGCGTAATAGACGACCGTGTGCGCGCCCGACTCGATCACGGTGGCGCTGACCGAATCCCCTTCGGCGACGACGGGCGCGCCGTCCTCGACGCGGATCGCGGTGAACGGCCCATCGCCTCCGCTCGCCTCCATTCCCGAGGCGGAGTCGGTGGCCGTCGCGGTAAGTCGCAGCGGGCTGTTCGACCAGCCGTCCGGGATGCCCGCAAGCGTCGTCGTCGGGTCGGTCTCATCCACGTGAAGGGCAGTGGAGCCGACCTCGGCCGAGCGCATGCCCGAGCCTGAGACGGCGGCGGCATGCAAATAGCTCGTCCCCTCCGGCAGGTCGTCGAGCGTGAGCGTGCGCGAGGCGGTACCCAAGAGGTCGGTCTCGGCTTCCGTGCAGGCGACCGCGTCCGCGCAGGGCTCTCCGTCGGGAATGCGATCGAGCGAGGTCGCGTAGCCGCGGATGCCGGCGAGGGGCTCTTCGCCTTCCGCCGGTCCCAGTCGCAGCGTAAGGGGGAAGGCGTCGCGCGATATCCAGCCGGGAACGGGTAGAGGCCCGACCCGGCCGGGCGCGGCGTCGTCGAAGCGAAGCGTGACTCGCACCGGGTCTCCCACGGCGCCTTCGGCGTCCTCCAGCCAAACCTCTGCGCGGTAGGCGCCCGGGGTTGCCGGCACCGAGAGGTACTGGATCGAGGTCGCCGCCCAGCCGATCCGGCTTTCGGCCAGCGTCGTCGTCCCGCTCGGATCGAGCAGCCGGTAGTGGACGGCGACGATCGGTGGGTCGGAGTCGGGGTTGCCCCAGCGCACGGCGAAGCTCGGTTCGGAGTGCCAGCTTTCCTCGCCGCCGTCGACGCGCACGTCGAGTGGCTGCAAGCCGCTGGCAGCGGCGTCGCCCGGAGCGAAGGCCATCGAAGCCAGCAGCGTTGCCCCCAGCGCAAGGGTGCAACGTTTTGTACCCCGTATAAGGGAAGAAAACGTTGCACCCAACGGGGGGCGCCGTCTCATGGGCCGAACTCTCCGGCGGCGGAGCCGGTCGATTCGCCGGCGGAAGGCGGGGGCGAGCTTTCGGGCGCGGTCGGCGCGGGGGCTTCCGCTTCGACGGGGACCGGCGCCGGTTCGTATTCGATCGCGCCAGTGACGGGCGTCGTCGAATCGGCGGCGTGCTCATGGCCGTCACGGTGCGCCGGCGCTTCGGGCTGGGATTCCGGTTCAGGAGCCCGTTCGGGTTCCCTGCTCGCTTCCGTTGTGACGGCTCCCTCGCTCGGCTCCGCCTGCCGTTCGATCGCGGGCTGCCGCTGCGGGTCCTCGGCGAGGAGCGGCGCCGGTACCACTCCCGTCGCCACGCAGGCCGCTCCGCCGGCGGCGCCGGCACAGAGGACGGCGAGCTTCGCCAGCGCCGCCGTCCCGACGCCGCGCGTGCCGCCGTTGGCCGCGATTCCTGCCGCCGAGTCGCCGCCGGAGCCCAACCGCGACCAGGCACCGCTGACGGCGTCATGAAGGCGCTCGAGCAGCGAGCGCGACGCCGGCAGGGCCGGGACCAGCCCGGCGGCGATGCGAGGCGCGGCGCGGTAGGCGCGCACGGTCGCCCGGCAACCGCCGCAGGCGCGCAGGTGCGCGCGCACGGTCACTGTGTCGGCCGCGCTCGCCTCGCCGTCGCAGAAGGAGGAGAGGAGCGGGCGCAGCTCGCGACAGCGACTCCCGTCCTCGCTGCTGGCGAAGAGCCCACGGAAGCGGTCGCGCCCCTCCGCCAGGACCCTGTTGATCTTTGTCTGGCTATAGCCGGTGATCCGGCCGATCTCGGCGTAGGAGTAGCCGCTCGCCAGCAGGCTGAGCGCTCGCAGCTCAGCGGGCTTCAGGGCTTCGAGCGCCTCGCGACTGCGCGCCACGATCTCGCTGCGCGTCGCGCGCTCGTCGGGCCCGGCGTCGCCGGCGGGGAGCGAAGACAACGGGTCGTAGTCCTCGTCGCGGGGAACGTTGGCGCCGAGCAGTTTTTCGCGGCTCTCGCGCACCGCCATCGCCTCGTGCTTGGTCACGGTCTGGGTCCAGCGGATCAGCTGCCGCTGGTCGGTGGTCGGCGCTTTGGTCAGCAGGATCTCGAGAGCGCGCTGGAAGGCGTCCTCGGCATCGTCGAGGTCGAGCGAGAAGCGGCGGGCGGTGCGCCTCAGCGCCCGCTCGTGGCGAGCGATCAGCTCGATCGCGGCCCGCTTGCGCGCCGCGTCGGCAGGTGGCGGCCCGGCGCCCCTTCCCTCGACCCGCACCCCCTGCGCCTCTGTCGCCTCCCGCTCCGTCAACCCACTCAGTCCCCCTGCACCGGTTCACAATCGCGATCCAAAGATGACTGCCTAAAGGCCGGAGGCTGGTGAGTTCCTCCCCCAGCTGGACGTATGGACGGCGGAAAGCGCCGCAAATTGCGAATGACGCGAGACGGCGACGGGTCGACCGGGCGACCGGTAGCATCGGCGACGATGAGCACCTGCGTCGTCACCGGCGGAGCCGGCTTCCTCGGCTCGCATCTGTGCGATCGCCTCCTGGCCGAGGGCCACCGGGTGATCTGCATCGACAACCTCGAGACCGGCTCGCTGCAGAACATCGAGCACGTCCGCGACCCGGCCTTCGAGTTCCGCAACGTCGACATCACCGAGAAGGTCGACATCCCAGAGGACGTCGACTTCGTCTACCACCTAGCCTCGCCGGCGAGCCCGATCGACTACCTGCGGTTGCCGCTGCACACGCTCAAGGTCGGCTCGCACGGCACTCATCACATGCTCGGCGTCGCCAAGTTCAAGCGTGCCCGCTTCCTGCTCGCCTCGACCAGCGAGGTCTACGGCGACCCCCAGGTGCACCCGCAGGAGGAGTCCTATTGGGGCCACGTCAACCCGATCGGCCCGCGCGGGGTCTACGACGAGGCGAAGCGCTACGCCGAGGCGCTGACGATGGCCTACCACCGCCAGCAGGGGGTCGACACCTCGATCGTTCGTATCTTCAACACCTACGGCCCGCGGATGAGGGCCCACGACGGGCGGGCGATCCCGACCTTCCTGCGCCAGGCGATCGAGGACCGGCCGCTGACCGTGTTCGGCGAAGGCGAGCAGACGCGCAGCTTCTGTTACGTCGACGACCTGATCCGCGGCATCGTCGCCCTCGCCGAGTCCGACGCCCACCTGCCGGTGAACATCGGCAATCCCGACGAGTTCACGCTGCTCGAACTGGCGAAAACGGTGATCGAGGTGACCGAGTCGCGCTCGGAGATCGTCTTCGAGCCGCTGCCGACCGACGACCCGCGGCAGCGCCGACCCGACATCGCCCGCGCCCGCGATCTGCTCGGCTGGGAACCGCAGGTGGGACTGCGGGAAGGTCTACGCATGACCATTGAGAAGTCGGGCGTCGATCGCTTGGTAGGCGCGGGCGACTGAGCGTACGGGGGCCGTCGGGTACCCCTCTCAAACGCTCGGCAGAAGCCTCGCTTGAGTGTTTTGAGAAGGGTACCCGACGGCCCTGTCCAGCTTCAAGCCGCGCCCACCTCGCGGAACTTCCGCCGAAGCTAAGCGGGGACGGGCGCGGGGACGTCGCTGGAGCGGTAGAAGGCCAACGACGTGGGGACGTTTGTCAACTCCTCGCACATCGCGTTGTAAGTGCGCATCGCGGCGGTCTCGGTGGGCCAGCCGTAGCGGGCGAGCAGGGCTTTCGAGCCCTGCTCGTCGGGGGCGGCGACCGTGGCGTCGGTCAGGGCGCTGGCCAGGGCGGCCATGCCGCGGACGAAGCCGTCCTCGTCCCAGCGGACGCGGCCGCGCCGGTCGATCTCGACGAAGCCGTTCTCGGCGAGGAAGCTGAGTTCGACGTAGGCGGCGCCGGGGTCGCCGTAGTACTTGGGGCCGCGGCGCATGTAGTGGAGCAGCTCGGCGACGTGGGTCGCGCACATGTCGAGGCGACTGACCCCGGTGATCCCCAGCCAGGCGTCGGAGATCGTCAGCAGGAAGCCGTAGACGTCGGCGATCGCCTCCTGCAGGGCCATGAAGGGCTCGATCCCGAGCGTCTCCATCCAGCTGTCGTAGGAGGTCTCAGGGACGACCACGTTGTGACCGTGGTCGTGGCCGCGGATCCAGGGCATCAGCGTGTGCTCGATCGGGGCGTCGCCCGCGTCCATTGGCCCCTCGAGCAGCTTTTCCGCCAGCGGGATCGTGATCGTCCGGTAGCGGGCGAGGTGCACGTTTCGCATGTAGAGGGTGCGCTGTTCCTCCAGCGGCAGGCCGTCGACCCATTCGTCCTCGGGCATGAAGTAGGCGAAGTGCTTGGGGTGGCCGGCCGCCTCGCCGGCCGAGATCAGCAGGTTGGTGACGTTCATCGGCAGCTTGAAGGGGACGTACATGCCCTTGGCGCCGATCTCCGCTTCGACTTCCTCGAGGGCGTCCTCGAGCGAGTCGTCGAGCCGGTCGAGCAGCTCCTGCTGGGCCTCGTCGCGCGCCGCGGCGAGGAACGAGTGCAGGCCGACCCGGGTCTTCATCCGCCAGGTGCAGAGCGGCCCGCAGACCACCTCGAGCGGCGGCGGCGGGCCGCTGCGCGCGATCTCCAGCGTCATCTCGCGATGCTCGATCCCCCCGGCGAGGCCCTTGGCGCGCAGGCGGACGATCCGAGCGCTTTCCGGGTCGAGGAGGTCGGCGAGCTCACGCATCGTCTCGGCCATCTCGCCGCGCAGCACCGAGGCGGCGCTCTCCGAGAGCGCCTCCGCATTGCTGGTCTGCAGGCCGCGCATCGCCTCGCTCTGAGCGGCGAGCTTGAGCAGCAGCGGCATCGCCTCGTCCGGGTTCGTCGGCGGCAACCCGTCCAGCGCCACGTGGCCGACGCCGTGATGAGCGTCGAGCGGCCAGAACGGCGGCAGGAGCTCGGGCCCGTCCCTGTCCGCAAGCCGCGACATCTCCCTATCCCTTCCCTGCCCGTCTCATGGGTACGAGCGAAGGTACAGAAGGGAACAAGCAATTGCAAACAAATTTCCTTTGTTTTCTCGATGGAAGTCGAGCAAGAGAAAGGGCGGCCATTTGGCCGCCCTTTCCGGAACTCGGTTCGCGGTTTGGCTATTGCGTCTGGACGGCAAAGGAGAAGGTCCCAAGCCCGTCTCCAGGAGCGAATTTGGTGTACGGGATTTTCAGTGCTTCAAGCGGCGATCCGAATACCGAGTTCAGCGTTTCCGCGGTGACTGCCTGAAGCGTGGCGGTCGCGTTAGCGACGCTTACCTTTCGGTTCGTGGGATCCGAGATGATCGTCGCCCCGGTCAGGCTGAGGTCGGCGATCGAGCTCCTGCCGAGGGAGCCCAGGTTGAGTTTCGGATCGACCGTCGATTCAACCTTTACTTCGACCGTGGCCGTCTTTGCTCCGAGGTCGATATAGATCGCGTTGAGCGTCATCGTGGTTTCCTTTTCCCCTGGCACGATGATCTGATGCAGGGTCACGGCCCCGCTCGACTGCACGATGCCGCCGTTCGCATCGGGGGCGATGTTCCCGCCGGTGATCGGGAACAGCAGCTTCGGCGTGAACGGATTAGTGGTCAGTTGGGTTTCCGCGGGCGAGACGGTTTTGATTTCGACCCCAAGGCCACCGAGGCCGATCGGGGTGACGAACTTTTTAACCGTTGCTTCGTTGGTGAGCAGTTCGGCCTTGCTGCCGTCGGCCAGCACGGTCACGGTCTTAGGCTGCGTTTCGCTGCTGGCGCCGCCGAGGTTCATGTTGCCCTTGAACAGAGGTGACACGGGCACCTTCTTGCCGTGCTTGTTCCTCTTCTTGCCGGTGAATCCCAGCTTCTTGTTCAACTGCTTGGCCGCCTTGCCGGTCAGCTTCAGCGACTTGATCGTGAGGTTGACGCCGAAGCCGTTGCGGGCGAAGGAGTATCCCTTGACCGACGCGAGCTTCATTGTCTTCCCCGAGACCTTGGCCTTCAGCGAGGCCGTCGCGGTTTCGAGCACGATGGCGTTGACCTTCGCGGTCTTCTTGCCGTGCTTGAACTTGATGCCGCCGCTGTGTTCGACGCTGCCCGCGCCGCTGAGCGGGTCGAGCGAGCCGCCGCTCACGGGCAGCGTCGCCTTGCGCTTCTTGACGGTGGCCGGACTCAGCTTCTGCACCTTCACCCCGGCCTTCTTCAGCTTCTTGTAGAGGCCCTTGTTCAGCGTGATACGCGTCGTGCCGCTGGCGACCGGGTCGCTGGCGGCCGATGCGAAGGGCGCGAGGGCGAGCAACGCGGCCAGCGCGGCGAGCACCGCTACCGCTGACAGCATCGTCCCCCTTGCCCTAACTGGCTGGGTCACTTCTCTCATCTCGATCCTCCGTTTGCTGCCGCCCCCTGCTGCCCCATTGGCGACTTACGGCATGTCGATTGCAGCCAAGGTTATTCCCGGCCTGCTTCTTCACAAACCGTAATTGGCCACATTGTTCCGGTCGGCCGCAAATGCGATGGCGGCCCCATATCCTTCCGCCATGGCCACCGAAGAGACCCACCGCACGATCGCGCCCCTCGTCGGCCCCGACGACGAGCGGGTCTTCACCGACTCCGGTATCGAGATCAAGCGCGTCTACGAGGAGGGCGACGTTGCGCCGGGTCTACGGGAGCGCCTCGGCGAGCCCGGCGCGCCGCCTTTCACGCGCGGGATCCACGAGGGGATGTACCGCGACCGGCTCTGGACGATGCGCCAGTACGCCGGCTTCGCCACCCCCGAGGACACCAACGAGCGCTACCGCTACCTGATCGAACATGGGTCCACCGGCCTCTCGATGGCCTTCGACCTGCCGACCCAGCTCGGCCGCGACTCCGACGACCCGCTCTGCCAGGGCGAGGTCGGCCGCACCGGGGTGCCGATCGACACGATCGAGGACATGCGGATCTGCTTCGATCAGATCCCGCTGGACGGCGTCTCGACCTCGATGACGATCAACGCGCCGGCGGCGATCCTGCTGCTGCTCTACGAGCTGGTCGGCGAGGAGCAGGGCGTGCCCTCCGAGAAGCTGCGCGGCACGGTCCAGAACGACGTGCTCAAGGAGTACATGGCCCGGGGCAACTACATCTACCCACCCGAGCCGACGATGCGGCTGACCACCGACATCTTCGAGTACTGCCGCGAGAACGTGCCGAAGTGGAACACGATCTCGATCTCCGGCTACCACATCCGCGAGAAGGGCTGCTCGGCGGTGCAGGAGGTCGCCTTCACGCTCTCCAACGCGATTGCCTACGTCGAAGCGGCGCTCGAGCGGGGGCTGAAGATCGACGAGTTCGCGCCGCGGCTCGCCTTCTTCTTCAACGGCCACAACAACGTCTTCCAGGAGATCGCCAAGTTCCGCGCCGTGCGCCGCATGTGGGCGAAGATCGTCGGCGAGCGCTTCGGCGCCGAGGACCCCAACTCGATGAAGATCCGCTTCCACACCCAGACCGGTGGGGTGACGCTGCAGGCCCAGCAGCCCGAGGTCAACATCATCCGCGTCGCCCTGCAGGGCTTCGCCGCCGTCTGCGGCGGCACCCAGAGCCTGCACACCAACGGTTTCGACGAGGCGCTGGCGCTGCCGACCGAGCGCTCGGCCCGGATCGCGCTGCGCACCCAGCAGGTGATCGCGCACGAGTCGGGCGCCGCCGACACCGTCGACCCCTTTGCCGGCTCCTATTTCGTCGAGTCGCTCACCGACGAGGTCGAAGCGCGCGCCTGGGAGCTGATGGAGAAGGTCGAAGGGTTGGGCGGCTCGGTCGAGGCGCTGGAGTTCATGCAGCGCGAGATCGAGGAGTCGGCGCTCAGCTACCACGAGCGCTACCGCAGCGGCCAGGACGTCGTCGTCGGCGTCAATAAGTACGTCACCGACCAAGTCGACGACGTCGACATCCTCCGCGTCGACCCCGAGGCCGAGCAGCGCCAGCTCGCCCGCCTGAAGGCGTTCAAGGAGCGCCGCGAGCAGGCGGCCGTCGATGCCAAGCTCGAGTCCCTGCGCGACATCGCCCGCGGCGAGGGCAACCTGCTGCACCCGATCCGCGCCGCGCTCGCCGCCGACGCCTCGATCGGCGAGGTCTGCGGCGCGATGCGCGACGTTTTCGGCGAGTACCGCGGCGGCGCGTTCTTTTAGGTCCCGGCGCCGGGCGGAGGTTCGCGCCTCGCCTCGGTGCGACGTTTTGTTGTCCATATAGGCCCACAACGTGTTGCACCGTCGCTTTCATCGGGCGCCGGAGGGAAGGAAGCGCTGCCGGCCGGTTGAAGCGGGCGGCATGATCGAGGTCGCGCGGACGGTGATGAAGTCCGAGCCCGAGCTGGCCGCGTTGGTGGCCGGCGTCGAAGGGGTAGAGGTGACGATGGCCGAGAAGGGCTTCGGCACCCGCGTCGCGTTGCGCGCGAGCGAAGGCTCGGGACTCTCCGAGCCCGACCTCGAGCGGATCTTGGCCGACCTGGCCGAGCCGAGCAGGCAGCCCTTCGCCGGCGCCTGAACCCCCGAACGAGAGGAACAGAGTTGAAGTCGACGATCGAGAGGAACCTGAACCCCGCGACCGTGATCGCGTGCATCGCCCTTTTCGTGGCGCTGAGCGGTGCCGCGATGGCGGCGAAGGCGACGCTGAGCAAGAACGCCGTGAAGACGAAGAACATCGCCAACGGCGCGGTCACGACTCCGAAGCTGCGCAACGGCGCGGTGACGGGAGCGAAGCTGCGCAACGGCGCCGTCACCGGCGCCAAGATCGCCAACGGGACGATCGGCTCCGATCAGCTCGCCAACGGTTCGGTCCGCTCGGGCCAGCTCGGTGGCGGCGTCGTCACCGAAGCGAAGATCAAGAACGGCGCGGTCACCGAGAACAAGCTCGGCGCCGAATCGGTCACCACGGGCAAGATCAAGAAGGAGGCGGTGACCGCGACGACGCTCTCGCCCAGCCTCTACGGCCAGCTCGTCAAGAACGTCGGCTACGTGACCAAAACGAGCGCCAGCGACGAAATCAGCCCGAAGTCGATCACGGCCGAATGCCCGGCGGGCAAGGAAGCGATCGGCGGCGGCGCCAGGTCGGTGCCGGGCACGGCCACCGAATTTTCGCTGATCGAATCGACCCTCTTCGTGGACGGCGCCGGTAAGCGCACCGGCTGGACCGCAAAGGTGGCGGGCGGACCTGCCACAAAAACGTTCGCCGTCGAGGCGACCGCGATCTGCGCCGAACTCTAGGCCCCAGCCCTCTACGGCCTCGCTTGGCCGCGACGCCTCGGGGCACGTGACGAGCAGCCGAAATAGACTCTCGCGCCCGATGCGCGAACGAAACCCGGTCACCCACGACGAGAAGCTCGCCTACCTGCGCGAGCTGCGCGAGGAAGCGATCCATTCGGCCTCCGAGGAGGCGGTGGAGAAGCAGCACGCGAAGGGCAAGATGACCGCCCGCGAGCGGGTCGAGAAGCTTCTCGACCCGGGCTCCTTCGAGGAGCTCGACGTCTTCGTCCGCCACCGCACCTACGACTTCGAGATGCAGAAGAAACGGCCCTGGGGCGACGCGGTCGTCACCGGCCACGGCACGATCGACGGCCGTACGGTCTTCGTCTTCTCGCAGGACTTCACCGTCTTCGGCGGCAGCCTCGGCGAGGTGATGGCGGAGAAGATGTGCAAGGTGATGGACCTCGCCGCCCAGGTCGGGGCGCCGGTGATCGGCATCAACGACTCGGGGGGCGCCCGGATCCAGGAGGGCGTCGTCAGCCTCGGCGCCTACGGCGACGTCTTCGTCCGCAACGTGCGGTGCTCCGGCGTGATCCCGCAGATCAGCCTGATCATGGGGCCCTGCGCCGGCGGCGCCGTCTACTCGCCGGCGATGACCGACTTCATCTTCATGGTCAAGGAGACCAGCCACATGTTTATCACCGGCCCGGAAGTGATCAAGACGGTGACCGGCGAGGAAGTCGAGTTCGAGGAGCTGGGCGGGGCGATGAGCCACAACACGAAGTCGGGCGTCGCCCACTTCGCTTCCGAGGACGAGGAGAGCTGCCTCGAGGACGTGCGCTACCTGATGGGCTTCCTGCCCTCGAACAATCTCGAGGCGCCGCCGCGGTTTGAGCCTTCCGACGACCCCGAGCGCGAAGACATCGAGCTCGACACGCTCGTCCCCGAGGACCCTGCCAAGCCCTACGACATGCGCGACGTGATCTCGCGGATCGTCGACGACGGCGAGTTCTTCGAGGTCCACGAGCACTTCGCCAAGAACATCGTCTGCGGCTTCTCCCGCCTCGACGGCTTCCCAATCGGCGTCGTCGGCAACCAGCCCGCCCACCTCGCCGGCGTGCTCGACATCGAGGCCTCCGAGAAGGCGGCCCGCTTCGTGCGCACCTGCGACTGCTACAACGTCCCGATCCTCACCTTCACCGACGTGCCAGGCTTCCTGCCCGGCACCGACCAGGAGTGGAACGGGATCATCCGCCACGGGGCGAAGCTGCTCTACGCCTTCACCGAGGCGACCGTGCCGAAGCTCACCGTGGTCACCCGCAAGGCCTACGGCGGCGCCTACGACGTGATGAACTCGAAGCACATGCTGGCGGACTACAACGTCGCCTGGCCGACCGCGGAGGTCGCGGTGATGGGGCCGGAGGGCGCGGTCAACATCATCTACCGCAGGGACCTCGAAAAATCCTCGCCGGGAACGGAGGCCGAGCGCCGCCAGAAGCTGATCAACGACTACAAGGCGCACTTCGCCAACCCCTACTCGGCGGCCGAGCGCGGCTACATCGACGACGTGATCGAGCCGCGCCAAACGCGCCCGAAGCTGGTCCGGGCGCTGCGCATGCTGCAGTCCAAGCGCGTCGCCCAGCCGAAGCGCAAGCACGGCAACATCCCGTTGTAGGGAGCGCTCAGGCGGGCGGTACGGCTTCGATCGCGCCGACCCTGCCGTAGATCCATTTGCGCAGCACGTCGACCCGGGTGAAGAGCTGCGGCCGGTGGGTCGAGCACTTGTAGAGCACCGCCTCGGTGACGCCGATCTGCAGCCAGCCCCGCTTCGGGTCCTTGACGAAGAGCGGGCCACCGGAGTCGCCATGGCAGACCGACGATTCGGCACGCGGGAAGTCGATCGCGCAGATCCGGCCCCAGAGGCCTTCACAGCGGGAGCTCTCGACGACCGTCTTGGCCCACATCAGGGATTCGGTGAACCCTTCTTGTTCGTAGTAGGTCTGTCCCCATCCCGCGACGCGGGCATGGGCGCCGACGCGCAGGAAGCGGGCGTCCCCCGGCTTCGCCAGCGCGATCCCCGGCGCGCTAACCGGGGCGCTGAGGACGAGCAGGGCGGCGTCGCCGAATTCGTAGCGCGGGTCGCTGCTTTCGAAGGCTCCCCACTTCGGATAGGGGATCATCTGCGTGACCTCGGAGACCTGACCCGCCGGGTCGGTCCAGTTCGTCACCCCGGTCACGACCCTGTAGCCAGCGGGGTCGTTGATACCGGTCCGCTGTTCGTTGACGACGCAGTGGGCGGCGGTGAGGACGACCCTGGGCGCGATCACCGTGCCGCTGCAGGCGAGGACCCCTTCGCCGACGAAGCCGACGACGAAGGCCATCCAGGGGTACTGGCCCGCCGCGGCCGGCTTGCCGCCGACCACGGAGGCCCCCGCCAGCGGCTCGCCAGAGGCGGCCGGGGCGGGCAGGATCGCGACCGCGGCGATCAAGACCGACGCGAGCAGCGCAGCCAGCGGGGCGCCGGTCTTGGCTGGCGGCGTCTTCACCGTCGCATCATCGGCAGAGGGGCGGGCACGGTTTAGTCACGGCACCGCCGTCGCCTCGGCCCCGACCCCATCGCCGGCGTCTTCCCGCGTGAGGCGATAGGCGAGGTAGACGGGGACGATCGAGATCAAGACGACGAGGACGGCGACGGCGTTGACGATCGGGCGCTGCTGGGCGCGGAAGAGGTTGCTGAAGATCCAGTAGGGGAGCGTCTGTTCTCCCGCCCCGATCGTGAACGTGGTGACGATGATCTCGTCGAAGGAGAGGCCGAAGGCGAGCAGGCCGCCGGCGCCCAGCGCGGAGCGCAGGTTGGGGAGCGTGACGTAGCGGAAGGTCTGCCAGGTGGTGGCGCCGAGGTCGGCGGAGGCCTCCTCGAAGGACGTCGACATCCTGCGCAGGCGGGCAATCGAGTTGTTGTAGACGACGACTATGCAGAAGGTGGCGTGGGCGACGATCACGGTGAACAGCGAGAGGTCGATGCCGAAGACCTGGGTGAAGGTGTTGTTGAGGGCCACGCCGGTCACGATCCCTGGCAGCGCGATCGGCAGGACGACGAGGAAGGAGATCGTCTCGCGGCCGAAGAAGCGGTGCCGCGCGACGGCCAGCGAGGCGAGCGTCCCCAGCACCAGGGCGATCGCGGTCGCGGCGAGGCCGACCTTGATCGAGGTCCAGAAGGCGTCGCGGGCGGTGCTTTCGATCGCCTTCGGGAACCATTCGAAAGTGAGGCCTGGCGGCGGCCATTCGAGGATCTTGCTCGCGTTGAAGGCGTAGATCCCGAGCACGAGCAGCGGGATGTAGATGAACGCCAGGCCCGCGCCGACCGCGACGCGGAGCAGGATCGTGGATCGCCTCGAGAGCCTCACCGTTCTCCTATATGTGCTCGAAGGCGCCGAGCTTCCGCGCGACGAGCAGGTAGCCGATCATGACCACGATCGGCACCAGCGCCAGGGCCGCGGCGAAGGGCAGGTTGTTGGAGATGTTGTTGAAGACGACGTTGCCGATGAACTGGTTGTTGGAGACGAGCTTCGGCGTGATGTAGTCGCCGAGGGTGAGGGCGAAGGTGAAGATCGAGCCGGCGACGACGGCGGGGAAGGAGAGCGGCAGGATCACCCGCCGGAAGGTGGTGAAAGGCTTGGCGCCGAGGTCCTCGGAGGCGCTGATCAGCGAGTCGGGGATGCGCTCCAGGCCGGCGAAGATCGGCAGGATCATGTACGGCAGCCAGAGGTAGCTCATCACCAGCCAGACGGCGACGTTGCCGTAGCCGGGCCCGCTGAGGCCGAGCGGTTCCAGGGCCCAGTCGATCAGGCCGCCGCCCCCGATCATGTTGCGCCAGGAGAGCACCTTGACCAGGTAACTCGACCAGAGCGGGATCAAGACGGCGACGACGAGGGTTGCCCTGGCGCGGCGGCTCGCGACCTTTGCCATGTAGAAGGCGATCGGGAAGGCGAGCACCGCGTCGGTGAGCGTCACCAGTGCGGCGATCGCCACCGTTCGACCGATGATCGTCCGGTACACCGGTTCGTCGAAGAGGGTTTCGAAGTTTTCGAAGCTGAGGTTTTTGACGAGCTCGCCGCTGACCGCGTTGACCGACCACAGCGAGGCAATCAGGAGGAGCGCGAGCGAGCCGAGGTAGCCGACGACCAGCCAGCCGGCGGGGCCCGCCAGGAGCGCCCCCGCCTGAAGGCGGGGGCGTCCGTGGAACAGATTGGCGAGCCGGCGGCTCAACCCTTGATCGAGGTCCAGGCCTGGACCCAGTCGTTGTAGTCCTTACAGTCTTCGGACCCGTTGCCGCAATCTGCCAGCGGGGTCTTCCAGTAGTAGACCCGCTTCCAGAAGTTGGGTTCTTCCGCGTGGTATTCGCTGCAGAAGTTCGGGTTCTTGGTCTGTTCGCAGGCCAGTTCCTGGGCCGGTGCCTCACCGAAGTATTCCGCCACCTGGGCGTTCGCCTTCGGTTCGATGATCCAGTTCATCCACATGTACATGCAGTTCGGATGCGCGGCTTCGGAGCTGATCATCCAGGTGTCGGACCATCCCGTCGCGCCCTCTTCGGGCAGGAAGCCCTGACTGGCCGGGCTGGCCGCCACCGGCTTGCCTTCTCCCTTGAGCAGGAAGTACTGGTACTGCCACGTCGTCCCGACCTGGATGTCGCCACTGGCGAAGGAGGAGATCTGCTTTTCGGCTTCCGACCAGTATTCGCCGACCAGCGGGCGCTGTTCCTTCATCAGCTGCACGGCCGCTTCGAACTGTTCTTCGTTCAGCTCGTAGGGGTCCTCGATCCCGAGCTTGGGGTTGTGCGCCTTCAGGTAGACAGCCGCTTCGGCGATCGACATCGGGTCGTCGTACTGGCTGATCTTGCCCTTGTACTTGGCCGCGACCTTGGGGTCGAGCGTCACGTTCCAGGACTTGGGCGCCGGCGTCACCGAGTCGCTGTTCCACATCAGCAGGTTCGCGCCGCGGCCGTGGGGTATGCCGTAGGGCGTGCCGTCGAAGGTGTTGTAGGGCTGGTTCTTGAGGTCGGGGAAGACCGTCTTGTAATTCGGCACGAGGCTGACGTTGACCGGGTCGACGTCGTTGCCTTCGACCAGCCGCGCGGTGGCGTTGCCCGAGGCGGAGACCCCGTCGTATTCGCCGGTCCGCATCAGCTGCACCATTTCGTCGGAGGTGCCGGCGATCTTGTCGTTGACCTTGCAGCCGGTCTTCTGTTCGAACGGCTTGGTCCATTCCTGTTCGACGTAGCCCGCCCAGGAGATCAGGTTGAGCGACCCCTCTCCCTTGCCGAGCTTCCGCGGTTCGTTGCCGGACGTGCTTTCGTCGTTGCTGGAGCCGCAGCCGGCGAGCAGGACCATCGCCGCCAGCAGCCCTCCGACGATCATCCACGCGGTTCGCGCTGGGTTTGCCTGTCTGGTTCTCACGGTGGTTCCTCCTCTGTAGTCGAACTACCCCGGACGGCGACCGTGTGCTCCGGGCGCCAGCCCACGATTACCTCCCTACCCTGCTCGGTGGCCGTGTCGGACGACGCACCCTCCACGTTCTGTCGAACGAGTTGCAGCTCTCCACCCGCGTCTAGGGCGACCGTGTAGCGTGTGATCATCCCCGCGTAGGCGACGGCGACGACCCGGCCGCGCTCGGTGCGCAGGCCGTTCGGCTCCGCCGCCGGATCGACGAGTTGGATCTTCTCCGGGCGGATGGTGAAGCGCGAGCCGTCGCGCTCAAGCAGGTTGGAGACGCCGACGAAGCCAGCGACGAACTCCGTCGCCGGCTGCTCGTAGAGCTCGACCGGCGGGCTCACCTGCTCGATCCGACCCTCGTTGAAGACGGCGATCCGGTCGCTCATCGTCAGCGCCTCGTCTTGGTCGTGGGTGACGTAGACGAAGGTGATGCCGACCTCCTCCTGGATCGCCTTCAGCTCGACCTGCATCTGCTCGCGTAGCTTCAGGTCGAGGGCGCCCAGGGGCTCGTCGAGGAGCAGGACCCGCGGCCGGTTGACGATCGCCCGGGCGAGGGCGACGCGCTGGCGCTGGCCGCCGGAGAGCTCCGCGGGCTTGCGCTGGGAGTAGCCGGGCAGGCGCACCATCTCCAGCGCCTCCTCCGCCCGCCGCGTGCTCTCCGCCTTAGCGATCTTGGCGACGCGCATGCCGTAGGCGACGTTCTCGCCGACGGTCATGTGCGGGAAGAGCGCGTAGTCCTGGAAGACGGTGTTGACGGCGCGCTCGTAGGGCGCGACCCCGCTGACGTCGGTGCCGCCCAGCTCGACGCGCCCGCTGCTGGGCAGCTCGAAGCCGGCGATCATCCGCAGCGTCGTCGTCTTGCCCGAGCCCGACGGGCCGAGCATCGTGAAGAACTCGCCGGCCGCGACCTCGAGGTCGATTCCGGCAACCGCGACCACCTCCCCGTAGTGCTTCGTGAGGCTGGTCAGGCGGATGTCGGGAGTAGCAGCTACACGGAGAAGTTATCCGAGTGGTTCAGGAGGTCAAGGACAAACCCGCCCCGACCGGTTGGCCGGGACGGAGTATGGGATAGGCGCGGACCCGGATCAGTAGCCGGCGGGGTGACGAGCCACGTAGCCGACGTTGTCGCGCAGGTCTTCGTGCCAGCGCGGGCCGGTGCCGCTCGAATCGCCGGAGGTATCCCAGCGGAAGCCAGCGATTTCCGCGTAGGCGTGGCCGGCGTTGGCGTAGACGGTGATCCAGCGCCCCGCGCCTTCCAGGCCCCAGCTCTCGAGCGGGCCCGAGGGCAGCGGGCTTTCGAGGAAGCTGCCGCCGTGCAGGGCGTAGCTGACCGAGCCCGAGCAGTCGTAGCCGCGGTCCCACCAGCGAGCGTGGCCGCCGCCCCAGACGTAGGGCTTGGTGCGGATCCGGTTGGCCGCCCAGATCACCTGCTTGACGCGGGCCGGGGCGGACTTGGGCGGGACGAGCATGCCGCTCGGCAACAGCCGGGCCTTTTCGGTCGGGGTGCAGATATCCGTTTCGGCTGCCGAAACGCCACCGCCGCCACAGTCGGCGGACGCCGCTCCCGGAGCCGAGACCATTGCCGCCAGCACCCCGATGGCGGCAATGCATAGCTTGAGCTTCTGCCTGTTGTTGCGCAAACCGATCTCCTTCGTCGGCCTACGGGGTTAGCTGTCGGGCTGGCGCGAAAGGAGCCTGCGCCCCCGCCTGTGTCAGGCGAGTTAGCCCCGAAAACGTGGTTCCCCCGCTCCCGCGGCGCCTCCAGCGGGCGGGATTAGGCGTTTCGGTTGTTTGGAACGGCGGCACTGTACACGATCCACCGGTCGTTTGCTCACAAGACACAAACATTTTCTCGGGCACCGGCATTTGTCCTGGTTCGACACCCGCGCTGGTAGCTTGCGTGCTGCGATGGAACTTGCGGGCAAGACGGTTCTTCTCACCGGGGCGACAGGCGGCCTCGGCCGGGCGATCGCCAAGGCACTCGCTGTCCGCGGCGCGAAGCTCCTGCTCAGCGGGCGCAAGGCCGAGGCGCTGGAGGCCCTCGCCGCGGAGCTGCCCGGCGACGGCCACGTCGCCCTTCCCCGCGATCTCGGTCAGGCCGGCGCCGCGGAGCGGCTGTCGGCGGAAGCGGGCGAGGTCGACGTCCTCGTCGCCAACGCGGGCCTGCCGGGCTCGGGCCGCCTCAACGACTTCACCAGCGAGCAGCTGGTCAAAGCGCTGCGCGTCAACCTCGAGTCGCCGATCCTGCTCGCCCGGGCGCTGGAGACCCAGATGCTCGAGCGGGGCGACGGCCACATGGTCTTCGTCTCCTCGCTCTCGGGCAAGTCGCCGACGCCGCTCTCCTCCGTCTACAACGCGACCAAGTTCGGCCTGCGCGGCTTCGCCCTCGGCCTGCGCGCCGACCTCGACCGCCGTGGCGTCGGCGTCTCGATCGTCTCGCCGGGGACGATCCGCGAAGCCGGCATGTACGCCGACTCCGGTGCCGCCCCGATCACGGGCCTGGGCACGAGCTCCCCGCGGGAGGTCGCCGACGCCGTCGTCAAGGCGATCGAGCGCAACAAGGTCGAGATAGCCGTCGCCCCGATCCAGCAGCGCTTCCTCGCCCACTTCGCCTTGACCAGCCCCAGCATCGCGGTCAGGACCGCGAGCGGCGACGCCGGTCAGAAGGCCGCCGCGGCGGTCGCCGCGGGGCAACTCGACAAGAGGTAGTCCTCCCTAGGATGGAGTCGTGACCTCTCTCGACTCCTTTGGCGCCCGCTCGAGCCTCGACGTCGGCGACAGGACGTACGAGGTCTTCCGGCTCGATTCGCTGGCCGAGCGCTTCGACGTCGCGAAGCTGCCCTACTCGATCAAGGTGCTGCTGGAGAACGTGCTTCGCTTGGAGGACGGGGAGAACGTCACCGGGGAGGCGATCGAGGCGATCGCGGGGTGGGACGCGGCGGCGACGCCGTCGGTGGAGATCCCGTTCCAGCCGGCGCGGGTCCTGATGCAGGACTTCACCGGGGTCCCGGCCGTCGTCGACCTGGCGGCGATGCGCGACGCGATGGCCGAGATCGGCGGCGACCCGGAGGCGATCAACCCACAGGTCGACGTCGACTTGGTAATCGACCACTCGGTCCAGGTCGACGCCTTCGGCAACGAACGCGCCTTCGCCGTCAACGCCGAGCGCGAGTTCGAGCGCAATCGCGAGCGCTACTCCTTCCTCAAGTGGGGCCGGGAGGCCTTCGCCAACTTCAGCGTCGTGCCGCCGGCGACCGGGATCTGCCACCAGGTCAACCTCGAGCACATCGCCCAGGTCGTCTACAGCCGCGAGAACGATGGCGCCCCGCGGGCCTATCCGGACACGCTGGTCGGCACCGACTCGCACACGACGATGGTCAACGGGCTCGGCGTGCTCGGCTGGGGCGTCGGCGGGATCGAGGCCGAGGCGGCGATGCTCGGGCAGCCGATCTCGATGCTGCTGCCGCAGGTCGTCGGCTTCGAGCTCGGCGGCGAGCTGCCCGAGGGCGCCACGGCGACGGACCTCGTCCTCACCGTCACCGAGATGCTGCGCGAGCGCGGCGTCGTCTCCCGCTTCGTCGAGTTCTACGGGCCCGGCCTGGCGACGCTCAGCCTCGCCGACCGGGCGACGATCGGCAACATGTCGCCCGAGTTCGGCTCGACCTGCGCGATCTTCCCGATCGACGCCGAGACGCTGCGCTACCTCGACCTGACCGGCCGGCCGACCAAGACGATCGAGCTGGTCGACGCCTACGCCCGCGAGCAGGGCATGTTCCACGAGCCGGGCTTGCCCGACCCCGTCTTCTCCGACCGCCTGACGCTCGACCTCGGCGAGGTGGTCCCCAGCATCGCGGGGCCGAAGCGTCCCCAGGACCGGGTGCCGCTGGCCGACGCCAAGCAGGCCTTCATCGGGGCGATGCGGGAGTTCGACGCCGAGGCGGCGGCGCAGCTCGAAGACGGCGTCGACGAGGCCGGCGCCGAGTCCTTCCCCGCTTCCGACCCGCCGGCCGAGGACCACGATGGCGACGCCGGAAGGCCGCGCCCCGCGGTTTCGCACGCGACGGCGCTGGCGCCGCGCACCAGCGGCGACGCGATCGAGGTCACCCTCGAGGACGGGACGAGCTTCGAGCTCGACCACGGCCGGGTCGTGATCGCCGCGATCACCAGCTGCACCAACACCTCCAACCCGAGCGTGATGATCGGCGCCGGCCTGCTCGCCCGCAACGCGGTGCAGCGCGGTCTCGCCCGCAGGCCCTGGGTGAAGACCTCGCTCGCGCCCGGCTCGACCGTCGTCACCGACTACCTGGAGAAGGCCGGCCTGACCAAGTACCTCGACCAGCTGCAGTTCAACCTCGTCGGCTACGGCTGCACCACCTGCATCGGCAACTCTGGCCCGCTGCCGCCCGAGATCTCGGCCGCTGTCGAGGAGCGCGACCTCGCCGTCTGCGCCGTGCTCTCGGGCAACCGCAACTTCGAGGGTCGCATCAACCAGGACGTGAAGGCGAACTACCTGGCGAGCCCGCCGCTCGTCGTCGCCTACGCCCTCGCCGGGCGCATGGACCTCGACCTGACGAGCGAGCCGCTGGGCGAGGGCAGCGGCGGCGAGCCGGTCTACCTGCGCGACGTCTGGCCCGACCCGGCAGAGATCAAGGAGTTGGTCGGCCGCTCGATCGCCTCGGAGATGTTCAGCCGCAACTACGGCGAGGTCTTCGAGGGCGACGAGAGCTGGCGCGCTGTCGAGGTGCCCGAGGGCGACCGCTACGACTGGCCCGACTCGACCTACGTGCGACGGCCCTCGTTCTTCGAGGGGATGCCAGCCGAGGCACCCGGCGTGGAGCCGATCGTCGGCGCTCGCGCCCTTGCCCTGCTCGGCGACTCGATCACCACCGACCACATCTCGCCCGCCGGGGCGATCAAGCGCGACAGTCCGGCGGGCGCCTGGCTGATTGAGCAGGGCGTCGAGCCGCGCGACTTCAACTCCTACGGCTCGCGCCGCGGCAACCACGAGGTGATGATTCGCGGCACCTTCGCCAACATCCGCTTGCGCAACCTGCTCGCCGAGCGCACCGGCGGCTTCACTCGTCACTTCCCGGACAGCGGCGAAACGACGATCTTCGAGGCCGCGATGACCTACGCCGAGGAAGGCGTGCCGCTGGTCGTCCTCGCCGGCAAGGAGTACGGCTCGGGTTCCTCGCGCGATTGGGCCGCGAAGGGGACCAAGCTGCTCGGCGTCCGCGCCGTGATCGCCGAGAGCTTCGAGCGCATCCACCGCTCCAACCTGATTGGGATGGGGGTGTTGCCGCTTCAGCTCCCCGAAGGCGAGAGCGTCGAGTCGCTCGGCCTCAGCGGCGAGGAGACCTTCGACGTCGGCGACCTCGAAGGCGGCGAGGCGAAGACGGTGACGGTCGGCGCGGCCCGCGACGGTTCGACCTCGGTCGAGTTCGAGGCAACGGTCCGCCTCGACACGCCCAACGAGGTCGCCTACTACCTCAACGGCGGCATCCTGCAGACCGTGCTTCGAAATCTTCGAGGCTGACGCCCTCTTACACGAGGAAGTGGTGCAGGAGGGCCGCGGGAGGCAGGGGGGTCCGCGCGACCCTCACTGCACCTGCGCGTCGGTAGCCAGGGAGGGATGCCGACGCTGCCGTCCCCCTGAACGGGACTGCTCAGAGGAACAGTCGCTTACTACCTATACAGGTCGGAGCACTCGCGGTCAAGCCATCATCCTCTTTCTTACGACGATTAGGCGACACTTTGCGAGGAATCCGCGACACCCCACCCACGGCGCTCGATCAGCTCGATGCCGATCACGCTGCCCACCGGGCCGACCGGCGTCAGCGTCGCCGCGAGCAGGGTGTAGGGCGCCTCGCGCTTGCCGCAGGCGACCCAGATAACGAGGCAGAGGACGACGAAGCCGAGCCCGTGCGCCCAGCCGAAGATCATCGTCTCGGTCTCGAACCCCGGCAGGAGCCAGAAGACGATCAGGCCGGCGAAGATCGCCAACTCGATCCACGAGAGCAGCTTGACCCGCGCGAACAGCGGCCCGGGCGTCGGCTTTCTCAGCGTCCTCATGCCGCCACGATACGGGAGCTTTGAGGCCGGCCGCGCTTGCCAGCCCTGCCATTCCGGCGGGTGCTGAGGGACAGACACTCCTGTTTGCACAAAGTTTGGACATTTGCCGTTGCAGCGCGCGAGAGTTCCAGCGCTTTGGCCGACAAAGCCGATACATGACCTTGCGAAAGAAGCTCGATGCTGTCAGCGCGGTTCTCACCCTCGTCTTCCTGCTTCTCTTCGCGGGACGAGCTTCCGCGGCTACCCAGGTCTGGGACGGCGGCTGCGGAGCGGATCATTCCTGGAGCTGCGCGGACAACTGGAAGAGCAACGTCGTGCCGGCCCCAGCCGACACCGTTACGTTCAACGCCAAGTCCACGGGCCCGTCATTGGTCGACCCCGGCTTCGGCGGCGCGGTCACCACGCTGAACCTTGCCGCCGGCTACTCGGGCACGGTTCTGCTCGAACGTTCGCTCACGGTCGCCAAGAACTTCCAGCAGGTGTCCGGGCAGTTCGCCGCCGGAGCGAACGCTCTGACGACTCAGACGTTCCTGCTTTCCGGCGGCACCTTCGAAGCCAGCTCCGCGACGACGACGGTCGGCGGGACGATGAAGATCTCCGGAACGCCCAAATTCGACCCCGACGGGGGAGACGTCGTCTTCACCGGGACGGGGGGAACGCTGACCTGCGGCGGAGCCGCCTTCAACCGGGTCGTATTCGCCAACACCGCCGGCACCAAGACGGTGACCTCCAGCTGCGACCTGCCGCTGGGAACCGACCCCGTCGTCGGCGCGGGCGGCTCGATCAAACTGGAAGGGACCCTCTCTGGCTCCGGCACTCTGGACGCGACCGGGACCCTTACCCTCGGCGTGGTCGGCAGCCTCTCCGGTTTCTCGGGGCTCGAGGCGGACAATCTCACCGTCAACGGCGCCTATGACTTCGGCGGCTACTCCGGCTTCTCGGTATCCGAAACCTTCACGGTGAACGCCGGCGGCGATTTCGTCGCCCCGGCGACCAGGGCCTCGTTCGACGGCCGGTTTCGGGTCCTCGCCACCTCGAGCTTCGACGCCAACGGGGGCGAGATCGTCTTCGACGGCGCGGCCAACAGCTCCGTCGCCTGCGGCGGCAAGGCCTTCGCCCTGGTCAGCTTCGAGCAGACCCGCGGCGTCAAGAGCGTCGAAAGCGACTGCTCGCTACCGCTCGGCGCCAACCCGACGTTGGGCCACGGCAGCGAGGCGGGCGTCAAGCTCAGCGGCACGCTGTCGGGAGCCGGGACCATCGCGGCGGGCGGGAACCTGACCATGAACGGGACCGCGCAACTTTCCGGCTTCGGCGGCCTCGACGTCGACGGCAACCTGACCGTGACCGGCGCGACCGCCGGCTTCGGCTCCTACGCGCCGTTCTCGGTCGACGGCAATTACAGCCAGGCGGCCGGCAAAGTCACGTTCCCGTCAGGCGCCGACGTCGACGGCGCGTTCGCGCTCAACCCGAGGGCGGCCTTCGAAGCGCCGGCCGGATCGGTCTCGGTCGGCGGCGACTTCACGGTCGGCCCGGAAGCGACGTTCCGCGCCAACGGCGGCACGGTCGTCCTCGATGGCGGCAATCAGAGTGTCAGCGGCAGCACGACCTTCAACAACCTGACCAAGGTCGGCGGCTCCTCCGACACGCTCAGCTTCGCGACCGGCCAGACCCAGACCGTCCAGGGCCTGCTCAAACTGCGTGGCAAAGACGGAAGCAGCCTGCTGAAACTCGCTCCGACGAGCTCCGGCAGCCCCTGGAAGATCGACCGAGCCGGAACGGCCGAAGTCGAATTCGTCTCGGTGGCGGAAAGCACCAACGTCGGCACGCCGATCGTGGCGCCCGAAAGCTTCAACGAAGGCGGCAACACTGGCTGGAGCATCTCCGGGCCCGCCGCCGAACTGACCCTCGCCGCCCAGACAACCACGCCCCTTGCCGGCGAAACGGACAACCTGACGATCACGGCCAAGGACGCCTACGGCAACGTCTCCGCCTCCTACACCGGGACGCACAGCCTCACCTTCGGACCGGTCGCCGACA
>Ga0207677_10000230_pt1 | contig 43746 bp, 40 predicted proteins | sample KBSMisM42_FD_184311 | JGI IMG/M metagenome (GOLD analysis project Ga0207677, IMG submission 184311) | Miscanthus rhizosphere microbial communities from Kellogg Biological Station, Michigan, USA - KBS Miscanthus M4-2 (SPAdes) (version 2) | ecosystem: Host-associated > Plants > Roots >...
GCCGCGATCGACTCTTCCGACGCTCCTGCCTTCAGCACCTCGGCACAAGCAGTTCCTTCGGGATACTTGAGCACTCCGTGCTGCTGCACGATGAGCGCGCGCCGCAACGGAATCATCATCAGGATGCCGAGCAGACCGCCCAGAACGGCCACGAGCATCACGCGCGTGAACTCGAGGTCGAAGCCGAGGATGAGGATGGCCGGCATCGTGACCCCGACGCCGAACGCGATCGATTCGCCGGCCGAACCTGCCGTCTGCACGATGTTGTTCTCGAGAATCGTGGCGTCTTTGCCGCCCAGCTTCGAGAGGATGCGGAAGAAGGTGATGGAGAGGACGGCCACCGGGATGGAGGCGCTGACCGTGAGGCCGACCTTCAGCACGAGGTAGAGCGACGCCGCGCCGAAGACCATGCCGAGGATCGTCCCCAGGATGATCGGCAGCAGCGTGAGCTCGCGAATGTTGGTCGCCGCGGGGATGTATGGCTCAAACGCTGCACTGACCGGCACGTCGGGTTTCATGCCGACGACGTCGGGGTACTCCTGTTCAGCAATGCTCATTTTGTCTCCTGCGCTGGTGGGTCAGAAGCCGCCTGTTGCCGGGGTCAGGCATGCATCGGGCAGGCCATTCTAGCATCGGAACTTGTGCGGTTTCGGGAGGCGTAGAATCGCGCGCATGCCGACCGTCGATGACCATTTCTCCGGCCGTTCCGCACAGGTTCGTCAGATCTATCGAAAGATCGTCGATGCCTCATCCACCCTGGGGCCGGTGGAGGAAGATCCGAAGAAGACGTCGATCCATCTGAACCGCCGCGTCGCGTTCGCCGGCGTGCAGACGCGCAAGGACGCGCTGATCCTGACGCTGAAATCCGACCGCGACGTGAAACACCGCCGCGTCCACAAAACGGAACAGACGTCCGCGAACCGGTGGCACTTCGAAGTCCGCCTCAACGATCCCGCCGAGGTCGACGAGCAGATCCTGCAGTGGCTTCACGCATCGTACGAGTTGGCGCAGTGAGCGCCGGCGACCGTCTGCGCGACGCGATCGAGGCGGCGTATCCGCGCCTGACGTCGATCTCCGATTCCGATGCCGCGATACCGCCCGCTCCCGGCAAATGGTCGCCGAAGGAAGTGATCGGACATCTGATCGACTCCGCCTCGAACAATCACCAGCGCTTCGTCCGCGCGAACTTTACCGACGACTTGATCTTCGCCGGATACGACCAGGAGAAGTGGGTCATCCTCGGCAACTACGCCAATGCGCCTTGGATGTCGTTGCTCTCGCTCTTTCGCGAGTTCAATTTACAAATCGCGCGGGTGATGGATTCGACGCCGTCGTCCGTCCGCGATGCTCCACGATCACGACACAACTTGCATCAGGTGGCGTGGAGCTCGGTGCCGGAGTCTCAGCCGGCGACGCTTGGATACTTCATGAACGACTACGTCGATCATCTGGAACATCATTTGCGGCAGATTGGAACGGTCCTCTAGTCGAGACCCAGTTCGCTGAGGTCTAGGCGCTGCGCAAAGTCTCGGACGGTTAGAATCGATACAGTCGATTTGTCCACGTTGTAGAGGACGCGATGTGACTTTCTATAGACGATCTCTCGATACTCGGCCAAACCGATCTCAGGGACGATGCGACCCGAATGGGGAAAATCTACGAGGACGTCGGTCGAATCGAAGAGACCGTCGAGCCACATCGATGCTGCCTTTGGCTTGTCGCGTGCGATGTACGCCGCTGCTTCCGTAGCCCGTTCGATCGCAAAGAACGTCCAGACGACCCTCACCGAGCAAACCGTTTACGAAGCTCTGCTTTTGCTGCAGAGTTGGACAAGACTTGTCCAGCTGCCACCTGCTTCATGGCCGTACGCACATCGCTGAGAAGTTCGAGCTCTTCGATCAGCTCCGAGTAGACGGCAACGTCCAGAAGGACGGCGGCAGATTCACCGCGCTGCGTGAGAACGAGGGGACGTCCAGTCGATTTCACCTGTTCGATCATGCCAGCGGCGTTGGCTCGGAAATCGGAGACCGGCTTGATGTCGGTAGCAATCCTCATGTGACGTTTCATCGTACCTCCTGAAGTACGTCGCATTGTACATCAGAAGGTCGGCTGTCGGTGAACTCAATCGAGGATCTCATCTCCTTCGACAGGCTCTACGTCGGCGACCTTCGCTAAAGCCGCATCAACTTGCGGCGACGGGTGTTGCTTGTCAAATACCGCCCCGTGATGCTCCGCTCATTCGCGGCGATCTCCTCGGGCGTGCCTACGGCGAGCAGTTCGCCGCCGCCGTCGCCGCCTTCGGGGCCGAGGTCGATGATGTGGTCGGCGGCTTCGATGAGCTGGATGTTGTGCTCGATGACGAGGACGGAGTTGCCGCGGTCGATGAGATTGCGGAAGGTCTTGATGAGCTGGGCCACGTCGGTGTGATGGAGACCGGTGGTCGGTTCATCGAACAGGAAGAGGCGGCCGGTGTCGTTCTTCGTCGTCTCGGAGAGGAACGAGGCGAGCTTGAGGCGCTGCGCTTCGCCGCCGGAGAGCGACGCGGTCGACTGGCCGAGGCGGAGGTAGCCGAGGCCGACGGAACGGAGAGCGGAGAGTTTTTTGAGCAGCGCGCGCTTGTCGACGAAAAACTTCATCGCCTCGTCGACGGTCATCTTCAGGATGTCGTTCACGTTGCGGTTTTTGTACGTGACCTTCATGACCTGCTCGTTGAAGCGCTTGCCGCCGCATTTGTCGCAGATCACTTCGACGTCGGCGAGGAACTGCATGTCGATGGTGACGGTGCCGGCGCCTTCGCAGACGTCGCAGCGTCCGCCGACGGTGTTGAACGAGAACATGCCGGGCGTGACGCCGTTCAGTTTCGCGGCCGTCGTTTCGGAGAGGATCTTGCGCACTTCGTCCCACGCCTTCACGTACGTCGCGGGATTGGAGCGCGTCGAACGTCCGATCGGCGACTGATCGATGAACTGCATGTCGTAGATCTTGTCGACGCCTTCGAGCGTCGATGCGCCGACGTCGAGACCGGTCGCGCCGCGGACGTCGCGCTGGTAGCGGTTGTAGAGGCAGTTGCGGATCAGCGTCGACTTGCCCGAGCCGGAGACGCCCGTGACGGCAACGAACTTGCCGAGCGGGATGGTGACGTCGATGTTCTTGAGGTTGTGCTCTTTCGCGCCGCGGATGGTGATCGCGCCGAAGCTGTCAGACAGGGACGACGGTTCGTCTGCAACCGCCTCGGGCATTTCGATCGGCCGTGGCGGGCCAACGTACAGAACCGATCCGCCGTACTCGCCCGCTCCCGGTCCGAGCTCGATCGTCTGATCGGCGCCGGCGATGATCGTCGGATCGTGTTCGACCACGATGACCGTGTTGCCCGCATTGCGCAGGCGTTTCAGCACGGCCAGCAGCCGCTCGCTGTCGCGCGCGTGGAGGCCGACGGTTGGCTCGTCGATCACGTACATCGTTTCCGTCAGCGACGATCCGAGGGCCGCGGCGAGATTGATGCGCTGCGACTCGCCGCCGGAAAGCGTGCGCGTCTGGCGATCGAGCGTCAGATAGGACAGTCCGACCTCATCCAGATAGGTCAACCTGTTGACGATCTCGCGCCGCAGGTGGCCGGACTTTGCTTCTTCCGATTTCGAAAACGGCAGGTACTCCCAGAATCGCCGCGCATCGCGGACGTTCATGGCGAAAAGATCGCCGACGGTCAATCCGCGGAACGTGACGAATGACGCGGACGACTTCAGCCGCGAGCCGTGGCAGTGCGGGCACGTCTCGTAGCTGCGGTACTTTGCCAGCTTCACCCGCACGTGAATCTTGTATTTCTTCGTCTCCAGCCACTCGAAGAAGCCTTTGATCCCGTACCACTTGCTCCGCCCTTCGTGCAGCAGCGTCCACTCCTCGGGCGTCAAATCGTTGATCGGCACGTCGAGCCGGATGCGGTACTTCGCGGCGGCTTTCTTCAGATCGTCGTAGCAGTCTTCGTAACCGGCCGAGTTCCACGGCGCGATCGGCATCTCGTCGAGCCGCAGGTTGCGATTCGGGATGACCTTCTCCATGTCGATGCCGATGATCCGGCCGTAGCCCTGGCAGTTCGTGCACGCGCCGAGGGGCGAGTTGAAAGAGAAAAGATGCGGCGTCGGCTCGACGAATTCGGTCCCGCACTTGTTGCAGGCGAAGCGCGAGGTGAATCGATGGCTGATCCAGTTTCCATTGCCGCCATCCTCGAGCAGATTCACGTTTCCCTTCGAAACCTCGAATGCTTGCTCAATTGCCTCGGTGATCTGACCGCTGCGTTCCGGATCGACGCGCAGACGATTGATCACCAGCTCCAGCGACGTCGAATCGCTCGTGTCGGTTTCATTAAGGTCGCGAACTTCGCCGCCGATCCAGGCGCGATAGAAACCGGCTTTGACGAGTTGCGTGAGCACCTCGCCGCGGTTTTCCTTCTCGAAAAAGATCGGCGCGAGGACGACGACGCGCTTTCCTTCCAGCGACGATGTAATCGCAGCCGTGATCGACTCCGGCGACTCGCGCCGCACCGTGACCTGGCAGTCGGGACAGATCGTTTCGCCCGCGTAGGTCATGAAGAGACGGATGTGGTCGGCAAGCTCGGTGGCCGTGGCGACGGTCGAGCGCGCGTTTTTCACCGTGTTCTTCTGCTCGATGGCGATGGCCGGCAGAATCCCGTCGATCTCGTCGACGTCGGGCCGGTCGATGCGCTCCAGGAACTGCCGCACGTACGTCGACATCGACTCCACGAACCGCCGCTGCCCCTCGGCGTACAGCGTGTTGAACGCGAGCGACGACTTCCCCGAGCCGGACGGACCGGTCAGAACCGTGAGCTGGCGCTGCGGGATATCAACCGAAACGTTCTTGAGGTTGTGCGTCCGCGCCCCGCGAATGGAGATCGTGCGTGAGGGCATTCGTATGGAGAACGTTTGGAAGGCGTTCGCTCATCCCAAAATCGCGCGTCTTTTGCTCATCACGCGATGTTGGCCGAGCCTTGGGCAACCAACGCTGCCGGCCGTGCCGGCTCAGATCCGGATGTTGTGGCGCTGGTAGAAGTTGTAGTCGCCTAATCGTGTGCGCAGCTTCTGGACGACGTCCTCGGGGAGCCAGGCGTCGCCGGCGGTGACGTTCGTTTCGACCTGGTGGATGTTCTTCGCTCCGGGGATGGCGGTGGCCACGGCGTCGTTGGCGAGGACGAAACGGAGGGCGCCTTCGATCAGCGTGCGGGCGGTGCCGCCGATGATCGACTTCACCTCGTCGACGCGCGGGAGCGCCTCCTGCAGGCGGCGCGGCGTCAGAAAGTTCTGGCGGATATCGTCGGCGGGAAAGACGGTGTCGTTGCGGAACTTGCCGGTGAGCAGCCCCGAGGCCAGCGGAACGCGGGCGATGATGCCGTAGCCCTTTTCGTTCGCGGCGGGAAAGAGCTCCGTCGCCGGCGCCTGGTTGAGGATGTTGTAGAGCACCTGCAGCACGTGTCCCCAATTTCGCTTCACGACCTCCAGCCCATCCTCGGGATTGAAAACCGAGACGCCCCAGAAGCGGATTTTGCCGGCGTCCTGCAGCCGCTCCATCGCGTCCTGGATCTCTTCGCGGCGAAGGTCGTCGATGGTCGGGTTATGAACCTGGTAAACGTCGATGTAATCGGTGCGCAGGCGTTTGAGCGAGCCGTCGACGGCAACGTAGATGTGCTGCTTGGAGAAGTCTTTCTTCAGCTCGCCGCTCGACGTGCGGACGACGCCAACTTTGGTGCCGATAACGACGTCCTGCCGTTTGCGCGAAAGCACGATACCGAGGAGCGACTCGCTGCGGCCGAAGCCATAGCTGTCGGCGGTATCGAAGAAATTGACGCCGAGATCGCGCGCGCGGCGGATCGCGGCGAGCGAGTCTTCGTCGGTCGTGCGTCCCCATCCGAGCGGCGCACCCGAGGCTTCGGACGGACCACCGATGGCCCACGCGCCGAAGCCGATGGCGCTGACCTTGATCCCCGTTTTTCCGAGCTCGCGGTACTGCATTGCGAGGGATTCTAAGTCACTGCTGCGGTTGGAGTGTGACGTTGATGACGTGCGGGTCGTGGTCGTACATGGCACCCGTGACGCGATCGACGATCAATCCGGCCGCGCCGGCGACACCGAGGATGAGCCATCCGGCAGCGGTCGAGTCGCTGCCCGAGAGGCCTACCGAGTACAGGTAGACCGGCAGTCCGAGAGTGGGAGCCAGATTCAGCCAGTAGGCCGCGGAGAAGCCGCGCTCGATCTGGACGTTCTGCGTCGTCCTCCCGCTCATCTCGATGTTGATGTTGCAGCCATCGGCTTTGCGCGGAATCGTCAGGCGCGCCGGCGTCGTGCCGCTGGCGGAGATGTTGCCGGCGCATCGGATCGTGGCGATGGCTCCGGAAGGACTTGATTCGACGCTGATGACTTCATCGCGTCCGTGGGTGATTGTGGCGCACGAAGAAAGAATGCAGCCGATCAACAGCAGTGCGAGCGAACGCATGTCGATTTTCCTTTCAGGCGGACCTGTTTGGGCGGGAGTGCGTTCAATCGTAGCGGTGTCGAGCGGCCGCCGATGGTAACAATCGCCAACGCTTTGCGCGGCCGTTAGTGCTCCCGTTGCAGCGTGACCTTGATGACGTTCGGGTTGTGGTCGTACATCGCGCCGCTGAAGCGGTCGACGACGAATCCGATGCCGCCCGCGAAGCCGGCGATGAACAACGCGCTGACGACGTCATCGGAACCATTGCCGGTGAACGCGGCGACCGTTCCGACTGCCAGCCCCGAGGCCGGGATGAAGTTGAGCCAGAACGAGGATGTGAATCCACGCTCGAGCTCCATGCTCTCCGTCTTCATGCCGTTCTGCGCGACGGTGACCCGGCAGCCCTCCGCCTTGCGCGGAATCGTCAATTTCGCGGGTGTCGTGCCGCTCACCGATATTTTGTTGTTGCACTTGATCGTCGCCTCGGCGCCGCTCGGATTCGAATCGACCGAGATCACTTCATGAGTGCCCTTCGTGATCGTGGCGCACGACGAGAGGACACAACCGATCAGGAGCAGCGATAGAGCACGTTTCACAATCTCACCTGCTTCACCTCTTCGATCGCCTTGAAAAACCGGAGTGCGTTCATCGTATCGCTGTCGAGCGGCGAATCGATGGTGACGATTGCCAACGCTTTGCCGCCGCTCGTTTCGCGCGCCAGGTTGTACTCGGCGATGTTGATCTCGCGGTCGCCAAGGATCGTGCCGACCTTGCCGACCACGCCGGGAACGTCCTTGTTGATGATGTAGAGCAGCGTCCCCTCCGGCTTGAACTCGACGCGGAAATTGTTGACGGAGACGATGCGCTGGTTCTTCTCGCTGAAGAGCGTCGCGGAAACGCAGGTCTCGTCGGTGGCCGACGACGCGCGGAAGGTGACGAGGTTCGTGTAATCGAGCGGCGTCGGATGCGTGGTCGCGCCGATGGCGATGCCGCGCTGCTGCGCCACCTGCTCGGCGTTGACGAAGTTCACCGACTCCGCAAGCCGAGGAGTGAGCATCCCTTTGAGCGCGGCGACGGAGAGGATTCGCGTCAGCCGCTCGTCGACTCCCCAAAGCTCGACTGCGGCGCGCGTGATCGGACCGCTGATGATCTGCGCCGCAAAGAGTCCGAGCCGCTCGGCCATGTTGATGAACGGCGCGGCATCGGCGTCGGCCAATCCTTCGAACGGCAGGTTGACGGCGGAGACGAAGATCGAGCCGCGCAGCGCGTCGATGACCATTTCCGAGGTCTGCACGGCCACACGGTCCTGCGCCTCAATCGTGTTCGCGCCGATGTGCGGCGAAAGGATGATGTTCTTCGCCGACAGCAGCGGGTTGTCCTTCGGCGGCTCTTCGACATAGACGTCGATCGCGGCGCCGGCGATCTTGCCGCTGTTGAGCGCATCGGCCAGCGACTGCTCGTCGTAAATCCCGCCGCGGGCGATGTTGAGGACGATCACTCCGTCCTTCATCTTCGCCATCTCGGCCGCGCCGATCATGCCGCGCGTCTCGTCGGTCAGCGGTGTGTGCACGGTGATGACGTCCGCGCGCGCGAGGAGGTCGTCGAGCGAAACGCGCTCGGCTCCCACTTTGTCGAACACACTCGGCGCGATGTACGGGTCGTACGCGATGACCTTCATCCCGAATGCGCGGGCGCGAATGGTGATGCGCGTGCCGATGCGCCCGAGACCGATGATGCCCAGCGTCTTGCCATCGAGCTCCGTGCCGAGGAACTTCGAACGGTTCCACTCGCCGCGCTTCACGCTCGCATGCGCCTCGGGGATGTTGCGGCAGAGCGCGAGCAGCATGGCCATGGTGTGCTCGGTGGCCGACATGATGTTGGCCGTCGGCGCGTTGATGACCAGGATGCCGCGCGCGGTGCAGGCATCGACGTCGACGTTGTCGAGCCCGACGCCGGCGCGCCCGACGATGCGCAGCCTCGTCCCCGCATTCACCAACTCCTCGGTGACCGCCGTCCCGCTGCGCGTGATGAGCGCGTCGGATTCCGAGACCGCCTTCAACAGCGCATCGCCTTTGAGCCCCGGCCGATAGTCGACTTCCATGTCGCTCGCGGCGCGGAGAATGGCCAGGCCGGAATCAGCGAGCGTGTCGGTGACAAGGATGCGGAACATGGAACCGGTCACTCGCTGACCTCCTTATCGGCATCGAACTTTCCTTTGACGAGGCCGCGCTCCTTGAACCATTCGTGGAGCTCGACATCAAACGGCGCAAACGTCGACACTTTCTTGACCGGGATCAGAATCGCGCGGCGATCGGCTAGTTCCTCGAGATCGCGGTCGGTCGGTTCCGTGTTGGATGCGATGTAAGGAGTTGTGAATTCAACAAATCCTGTATCGGTCTGCCTGCGGCCGCTCATAATCGGGAGGATTTCAATATACCGATCAGGTTCGTCGGGATCCGTCGTGAAGTCGGTCAGGAACCCGACGTACACTTTTCCGCCGTCGACGCTGACAATGACGGTCTTGTTTTCGAGCTGCCGACAACGGGACAGAAAGATGTCTGAAGGCGACGACTTGGGCGATAGCTTCTCCACGAAACGCTGAGCGGCGGCAAAAAGCTGCCTGCCCCAGGTAACGATCGTCGCGATCAAGGGTGATGCGGCAATCGCGATGACCCACAAGCCCGAGTTCGTAAAGGCAAAATGCGAACTCCACCATCGGTGAACGGTCGAAGCGCCGAGCCATGGCGACCACGCGGGAAGGAGACCGAGCGAATGCCGCCAAGTGAATGAAAGGATCGATGCAACGGCGTACGAAAGAATACCGAGGCCGGCAGCCTGAAAGAACCACTCGTAGCTTTGTTTGCTTCGGAGAGGATTAACGTGGAGATACAGGAGTAGGACGAGGTAGCCCGGCACGAGCCAGACCGCAAGCTCGGCTGCGGGCAAACGTTATCCTTGTTTCCGCTGGGGGAGTGCCGCTGTCGTCGGAGTGTCGCGGTGCATGTTCAGGATTCTGACGATCAGCGGCCAGTTTTCTTTCAGGACCTGCCCGCGATTAGCGGGACGGGAACCATCTTCCCGCGTTCGAAGGTTCGATTTAGCATTTCGCATTTGCACGGGAAAGTATGACGAAATCGTGCCTGCGCTTCAACTCATGACGCCGCCACCTCTTCGAGCGCGTCGAGCATTGTGTTGAGGTCGGCGAGCTGGATGTCGCCCATGTGGCCGATGCGGAAGGTGGTCGGCTTCCATTTGCCGTAGCCGCCGCCGAGGGTGAAGCCGCGCGCTTTCATGGCCGCGCGCAGCTCGTCGGGCGAACGATTCGGAATGAGCGCGGAGACGGTGGCCGAGGCGTACTCGGCATCGGAGGCGAGCTCCGCGTAGGCGGCCGTGCGGCGGATGGTCGTCTCGCGCATCGCCTCGTGGCGCTTGTACCGCGCGTCGAGCGTCTCGACGTTGATGATGTCGTCGAGCTGGCGGCCGAGCGCGTAAAAATGCGGGATGGATGGCGTGGTCGGGACGTTGCCGTCGTCCGCGTGCTTTTTGTAGCTGAGGAAATCGAGATAGGTGCCGCGGTACGGCCGCTTTTTGCACTGCGCGAGGGCGCGCGGCGAAACGGTGAAGACGGTGATTCCGGGCGGAAGCGCGATTCCCTTCTGCACGCTGGCGAGGCAGACGTCGAGTCCCCATTCATCGAAGCGAACTTCGATCCCGCCGAGCGATGAGACGGCATCGACGAGGATGAGCGTGTTCGGCGATTCTTCGCGGATTACGCGCGCGAGTGCGGCGACGTCATTCGTCACGCCGGTCGACGTCTCGTTGTGCGTGAGCGTCACGGCGTCGTACTGCGTGCGGCGCGAGGCGAGGTGGTCGGCGAGTTTTTCGGGATCGACGGCGCTTCCCCATCCCGCGTTCAGTTGGTCGACCTCGAGTCCGAGGCTTTCGCCGATGGCCATCCAGCGCTCGGCGAAGGCGCCGGAGGTCGTCACGAGCACACGGCGCGGCACGCAGTTCGTCAGCGCCGCTTCGAGCAGCGCCGTGCCGCTGCACGAGGCGACGAACGTGTCGCCCGTCGTGCCGAAGAGCGGCTTCAGATTCGCGGCGACGCGCTTGAAGAGATCGCCGAACTCGGACGACCGGTGCGCGATCATCGGGCGCGTCATCTCCTGCAGGATTTCGGGACGAACCCACGTCGGACCGGGAACGAAGAATTTGGCGTCGCTCATAAAAGATGTGGCAGCACGTCGCGAAGGTTCGTGACGTAGAGGTCCGCATTCTCCTTCACGCGCGGCCGGACGACAACGCCGCCGAATCCGATGAAGAGATCGACGGCCGGCTTCGCTTCGAGATCGCTGACGCCGTCGCCGATGAATGCGGCCTTACCGTGCGAGCGCGCGCGGACGTCGCGCACGACCAGCTCCTTGCCGCCGGGACGACTGAGAAATGAGCGGCGATCGAAGTCTTTGTAGTGGCCGTTCGCGTCGAACACGAGTTTCACCGCGTGAACGTTGCGGATGTTCAGGGCGTCGGCAAGTGGACGAATCGCTTGTTCGATGCCCGCGGTGACGAGATGGACGATGACGCCGTTATCCTGCAGCGTCGCAATCGTTTCCGTTGCTCCGTCGACCAGCGACTGAACATACGTCGCCCCGAGTTTTTCGACGCGATCCTTCGACGGCCGGATCATCTCCAGCCGTTTCGCGTACACCTGATCGAGCGGGATCTCTCCATTCATCGCCGCGTCGGTGAGATTCGCGATCTCGGGGTTGCCATCCGCGAGAACGTCGATGCCCTCGATCGTGACGAGCGTCGAGTCGACGTCGAAGAATACGAAGCGGTACTTCACGCGAGACCCCCAGATTTTTGACCACAGAGGCACAGAGAGCACAGAGAAATCCCCTCCGTGTCCTCTGTGTCTCTGTGGTTCAAAGCTTTCATCCCGCCACCACTTTCACCAGATCGCCGAACCTCGCCAGATAGTGATCCGCCCGCGCCGCTTGCAACGCCTCGGGCGTCGACGATCCGGTCGACACCACCGCCACATCCAGCCCGCTGTTGCGCGCGGCGTGGACATCGATCGGCATGTCACCGACGAACAGCGCCTCGGATGGCATACACGACGTCGCTTCCAATGTGTGCAGCACGTGCCGCGCTTCCGGCTTGCGCGCGCCGGCAAGGTCAGGGCCGACGATGGCGCGAAAGTACGGCGCAAGCTTCAGGAACGTCAGGATCTTTTTCGAGAACGACGTCGGCTTGTTCGTGCAGACCGCCATCGCCACGCCGAAGCCGTGGAGCGTGCCGAGCGTTGCTTCGACGTCGGCGAGAATCGTCGATGCCTCGCAGCAGATCTCGTCGTAGCGCGACTCGAACGCTTCCGTCACGCTGCGCGGAACCTTGTCGACGTCGAACGCGCGTCGAAGCATCGTCTCCAAACCGTCGCCGACGAAGTCGCGGATGCGCGCGGCGCTCAACTCGTGCAGGCCGTGTTCGCGGCGCGCGAAGTTGACGGCCTCGGCAAGCGCCGCATACGAATCGACGAGCGTTCCGTCCAGATCGAACAGCACTGCCCGGTAACGAAGCGGTGGCAAGGCCATACGGCAACGGCAGATTCTATCGCCGTGCCTGCGCCGGACGTGGAGAATGGCGGGATGAAACGTGCGCTGCTCGCGCTGTTCCTTCTTCCCGCGTCTCTCCTCGCGGCCGACGGCAAGATCAACATCACCCTCGATCCCCTCGGCGATTCCGCGCAGGGCGGCGTCGTCACGCGCGTCTCCTATCGCTTCACGATTCCGACCGATGCGCCTTCCGGCGTCCCGCTCGTTCTCACCGGTTCGATCTCGCAGAACGGCGCAGTCGTGAAGCGCTTTCGTTTTCCGGTCGAGCCCTCCACGCCGAATCCATTGACCTCGGTGCAGACGCTGCAGCCGGGCGATGCGGAGATCGACGCGAAGCTGATGGTCCCGCTCGAAGAGCAGACGCCGGTGATTCTGGCGAAGGCAACACAGACATTCGCGATCGTAAAAACGAACAAGCCGTACGCCGCAAAGGAAGGCGACGACGCGGAATCGATTCTGGCCGAGGGCATCGTGCCGGAGACGAGTGGCGCGGTGAAAATCGTCACGCCGCGGCGCGACGTCGCGCCGAACCTGTTCATCGTCGAAGTGGAAGTCCAGCCGCCGGTGACGCGCGTCGAGTTCTGGATCGACGGCAAGCGCATCATGGCCCGCAACGCGCCGCCGTACCGCGCGGAGCTCGACCTGGGCGCGCTGCCGAAGCGCGTGGAAGTGCGCGCCGTCGGCTACGACGCGCAGAACCGCTACATCGACGCCGATGCCTTCGTCGTCAACGAGCACGAGACGCCGCTGGAGGCGAAGATCACGCGCGTCGTGACGCCCGACGGCGTTTCGCATTTCAAAGTGAGCGTGCAGAATCCTAAGGCGACGACGATCAAGTCGGCGTCGTTTTTCGCCGGACAGAAAAAGCTGATCGACTGGAGCGGTCCGCCGTACGCGATCAACATTCCGAATTCGCAACTGAAGGGCGTCGACTTCGTCCGCGCCTCGGTGGTCGACGAAACGAACTACGAGGCCAGCGATCTGCTCTTCCTGAACGGCAATCGCTTCGCCGAGGAGATCGAAGTCAATCTCGTGGAGCTGCCGGTGACGGTGACGGACAAAGGCGGTCTTCCCGTCACCGATTTGAAGGAAGCCGACTTCACCGTGCTCGAAAACGGGAAGCCGCAGAAGATCACCACGTTCAATTACGCCTCGAACCTGCCGATCGCGGCCGGCGTGCTGATCGATCATTCCGGCAGCATGAAACCGCGAATGGAGCAGGCCAAGTCGGCCGCGCTGGAGTTCTTCAAGAAGATCATGCGCCCCGGCGACCGCGCGTTCGTGACCGGTTTTGCATTCGACGCGAAATCCGCATCGCCGTTCGTGACCGACGTGTCGTCACTGCAATCGCAAGTCAACGCGATCCCCGAGGCAAGCGGAGGAACGGCGCTGTACGACGCCATCGTCACCGGCCTCTATCGTTTCCGCACGCTGCAGGGACGCAGGGCGCTGATCATCCTCACCGACGGCGAGGACACGACCTCGCGCACGTCATACGAGGAGATGCTGACGTACGCCCGCTCGGCGCGCGTTCCGTTGTACTTCATCGGCGTCGGCCTCGGCATGTTCGACGCCAGCGGCACGAACAAGATGAAGACGCTGGCCGCGGAGACCGGCGGCATCGCTTACTTCATCCGCGACATCAAGCAACTCGACGAGACGTACGCGCAGCTCGACAAGGACCTTCGCTCGCAATACCTGATCGCCTACAACGCGCAGACGTCGGTGAAGGACCGCGCATATCGCAAGGTGGAGGTAAAGGTGCCGAGGCCCGGGATGACCGTGCGCACGATCCGGGGATACATCCCGTAGCGTTACACTTGGCACTTCGGGCACCAGTAGGTCCCGCGTGCGTCGACGCCCTGCTTGCGATAGCGAATCGGCGTGCCGCACCTGCGGCACGGATCGCCGCCGCGGCTGTAGACGGAGAACTCCGAGCGTCCGCCGGCGCTTCGGCGGAGAAGTTTGTATGCGCAGTCGACGATCCGTTCGAGTTGCGCGTCGTCGAGATCGGCGACCTTGTGAAATGGATCGACGCCGGCGCAGAAGAGCGATTCCGATTTCCAGATGTTGCCGATGCCGGCCAGCACCCGCTGATTGAGAAGCACGTTCGCGATCTCTTCGTTCGGACGCGCGCGAATCCGCCGCAGCGCTTCGTCGCGATCGAAGGTTGCGCCGAGGAGGTCCGGACCCATCGCGCGGAGATCGTTGTCGCGGGCGAGGCTGCGGGTGGTGTGAAACTCGGCCACGGGAACGGTGAACGCGACGGCGACGAATTCGTCCGTTCCGATCACGATGCGCATGTCGCGGCGCGGCCGTCTCCAGCGTTCGCCGGGCCGATAGATGTGCCAGCTGCCGTTCATCTTCATATGCGTGTGCAGATGGAGATCGCCGGAGAACTCGATGATCAGATTCTTGCCGGCCGAGGTCACGCGCTCGATCGTGCGTCCCGTCACCGGGGCGTCTTCATCGACGCGCGCCAGCTTTGGCAAGACGGTCTCGAACGACGTCACCGTCTTTCCCGCCAGCGCGTGATGAAGGCCTTTCGCCGCGCGATAGATGCTGTCGCCTTCGGGCATCCTGCAACTGTACCGGCGATTTGAACTATCCTGCGTCCACAACTCACTCACCGCACGCGAACGAAAAAGGAGACCTGTATGCGTCGTCTGTCCTTCGTGCTCCTCGCGCTCTCCCTTCTGCTGGTGACCCTTCCGCTGATCGCGCAATCGCAGGCCACGACCGGCGTCATCGAAGGGACGGTCGTCGATGCCAGCGGCGCCGCGGTTCCCGGCGTCACGATCACCGTGAAGAACCTCGCCACCGGCTACGAGATGATCGTCGTCACCGATGCGGCGGGCCGTTTCCGGGCGGTGCTTCTGCCGCTCGGTCCCTATCAGGTCACGGCGACGCTTCAGGGCTTCGCCACCGTCGTGCAGAAAGGTCTCGACCTCGGCGTCGGCCAGACGCTGACCGTGAACATCGCCTTGAAGCAAACGACGGCCGCCGAGGAGATCGTAGTGACCGCGGCGCCACCGCTGGTCGAGACGGCGCGGACAGAAGGAGCCACGCGCATCGACCAGAAGGCAGTCGAAGGTTTACCGAACAACGGCCGCAACTTCCTCGAGTTCACCAAGCTGACGCCGGGCGTCACTATCGTCCAGGGTCCGGACGGCGACGAGCTGTCGATCAATGGCCAGAAAGGCATCTCCAACAACGTCTCCGTCGACGGCGCCGACTTCAACAATCCGTTCTTCGGCGAGCAGCGCGGCGGGCAGAGACCTCCGTTCACCTTCAATCTCGACGCTGTGAAAGAGATGGTCGTCATCGCCGACGGCGCGAATGCGGAGTTCGGCAGGTCGATGTCGGGCTTCGTCAACGTCGTCACGAAGTCAGGCACGAACGACTTGAATGGAACGGCGCACGTCACCTTCAAGAACGACTCGCTGAGCAGCCAGCCGAAGAATCCCGACGGGACGACCTCTCCGAAGTTTCCCTCCAAGCAGACCCAGGCCGGCTTCACGTTCGGCGGACCTCTGCAGCGAGACCGGCTGTTCTACTTCGGAGCCTTCGATTATCAGAAAGCAACGACGACGAAGCAGACAAATCCGGGCCGCATCGAGCAGCGCGTCGTCGACGCTCTGGCCGCGCTGGGCAGTCCGAACGAGAACGGCTCGATCGAGCACACGAACGATGCGCGCGTGCTCCTGATGAAACTCGACTGGAATGCTTCCGCGAAGCACCTGGCCAACCTCCGCTACAACTACACGTGGTCGCAGCAGGGCAACGGCACGTTCGACGTCGATTCGTGGGGGCGCAGCGCGAACGCGATCGAGAAAGACTCCTCGAACGCCATCGTCGGCGGTCTTACGTCGACGCTGCAGGCATCGCTGCTCAACGAGTTCCGCTTCCAGTTCGCCAGGGAAAACCGGCCGCGCCCATACAACGGGCCGCTGATTGCCGGACAGAATCGGCCGCTGCCCGATACGGCCTTCGATTTCGCGAAGAGCTATCGTTTCGGCGAGCCGTTCTTCATCCCGGTCAAGTACTACGACACGCGCGTTCAATTCAACGAAAACGTCAGTTTCCTGCGCGGCGCGCACGACATCAAGGCGGGTGTGGAGTTCAATCGCGTGAACTCGGTGCAGACGTTCGTCGGCTTCGCCAACGGCCGCTACATCTTCAGTTCCACCGACGGTTTCCTCAAATACAACGCCAATCCGAAGTACGTCGAATGCACCGACCCGAAAAACCCTGATCCGAAAACCAACTTCACGACCTCGCCCGACGGAGTCTGCCCAAAGGGATATGACATCACCGGCCCGGTGCTGCTCTACCTGCAGCAGGCCGGCGTCGGCAACATCAGCGTGGAGGAAGCCGGCACGCAGAGCATTCCGCAGACCGAGCCCGCTGTCTTTGTCCAGGACTCGTGGCAGGCCACGCCGCATCTCAATGTGCATTACGGGCTGCGTTGGGAGGCAGAGATCGAGCCCGATCCGATCACGCCGCCCGATCAGGTTTTTTACGCCGGGTTCATCGGCAAGACGTCGAAGGGGCAGGAGTTCCCGTCCAACGGCAAGATCCCCAGCGACCGCAAGATGTTGCAGCCGCGTTTCGGCCTGGCCTGGGATCCTCACGGCGACGGCAAACAGGTGCTGCGGGCAAACGCCGGCATCTACTACGGGCGCGTTCCCGGACTGACGCTGGCATCGTCGCGTTCGACCAACGGATCGCGCGGGCAGACCATCTTCCGCAACAGCGCGCTGACGGCAATCCTAGGTCCCGTGCCGGCGTATCCGAACATCATTCCGCAGTCGCAAGTCGGCTCGCCGTTCGATCCCGACGTCTTCGTTTTCGACAAACACTTCGAGAATCCGCGGACGACGTCGGCCAGCGTGTCGTGGGAGCAGGAGTTCGTGAAGGACTATGGCTTCCTGGTGAAGTACAACTACGCGAAGGGCGAGCACATCACTCGCTTCACCAACCGCAACGATCCGCTCCTCGGATCGCCCTGGTCGACCGGCCTCGGCGCCGGCGGAGCAAACGGAATCGGCACACTCACCACGATCGAGTCGACGGCCAGGAGCCTCTACAACGGCCTCACCCTCGGCATCAACAAGCGGCCGTCGAACCATTTCGCATACGAAGTGAATTACACGTACTCGAAGGACAAGTCGGACGACGACAACGAGCGCGATCCGTTCTCCTTTCGTTACGCCAAGATCACCGATCTGGCGGCCGAATACGGCTACTCCGACCGCGATCAACGCCACCGCCTGAACAGTTGGCTGCTCTGGAACGCGCCGATGGGAATCGACGTGAACGTGCGCTACTCCTACCGATCCGCGCAACCGAAGTCGCTCTCTTGTGTCGTGAGCGATGCCTACTGCGGCAAGGACGCGTTCGGCAACCCGCGATTCATGGCCACGGCGCAGACACCGCAGGACCGCATCAATCTCATCGACGGCTCAGTTACGCGACGCAACCTAGGCCGCAAGGACAATGTCTTTTCGTCGCTCGATTTCCGCCTCACCAAGGACTTTCCGTTCGGCAAGTACAAAGTGCAGCCGGCCATCGACGTCTTCAATCTCTTCAACAGCAAGAACTTTCACCGGCCCGAAGTCACGAACCTGATCTTCAACTTCGACGGCACCGTGCAGAGCGGCGTCGGCGAACCGCGTCAGATGCAAGTCGGCCTGCGAGTCCTCTGGTAGCGCGTCATGAAACACGAGGCCGGCCTGAAGCCGGCCTTCCCGACGTGGTTACAATCGCGAATGCCTCGCCCGCCCCTCCTCGCCCGCGCCGGATCGCGCATCGCGGACGTTTGCGAACGCTGGTTCCCCGACGCGTTCGTCTTCGCGCTCGCGGCGATCGTGCTCGTGTTCATCGGAGGGATGTTCGCGGGCGTCAAGCCGGTGACGATGGCCACGGAGTTCGGGAACGGCTTCTGGTCGCTGGTCAACTTCACCATGCAGATGGCGATGGTGATCGTGGGCGGATTCGTCGTCGCGTCGTCGCCGCCGATCGCGCGTCTGACGCGGTGGCTGGCGTCGATTCCGAAGACGGCGCGCGGCGCGGTGGCGTTCGTGGCGGCGTTCGCGATGCTCTCGTCGCTGCTGTCATGGGGATTGTCGCTCGTGTTCACGGGCCTGCTCGTGCGCGAGATCGTCAAGCGCATCGACGTCGACTACCGCGCCATCGGTGCCGCGGCGTACCTCGGCCTCGGCAGCGTCTGGGCGCTCGGACTCTCGTCATCGGCCGCGCTGCTGCAGGCGACGAAGTCGGCGATTCCGGCGTCGCTACTGCCGATCACCGGCGTGATCCCGTTGACCCAGACGATCTTTCTGCCGCAGAGCATGGCCATGGCGGCGGTGCTCGTGATCGTGTCGGTGATCGTTGCGTACGTCTCCGCGCCGCGCGAGGGGGAAGCACGGACCGCGAAGATGATGGGAATCGAATTTCGCGACGACGATGCGGGAGCACCACCGGCAACGACGCCCGCCGAACGATTCGAAAACAGTCCCGTCCTCAACATCGTCATCGCGCTGCTGATGTTCTGGTTTCTCATCACCCAGTTCCGCGACAAAGGCGGTATCGCTGCACTCGACCTCAACAACTTCAACTTCTTCTTCATCGCCGCCGGACTGCTCATGCATTGGCGTCCGCGATCGTTTTTGCGCGCGGTGACGAAGTCGGTGCCGGCTACCGCGGGCGTGCTGATTCAGTTCCCGTTTTATGGCGGCATCTTCGGGATGATTTCGAAGACGCCGATCGCCGCGCAGCTCGCGCATGTTTTCGTCGGCATCACCACGAAGACGACGTTCCCGATCGTCGTGGCGATTTACTCCGCAATCCTCGGCATGTTCGTTCCGTCAGGCGGCGGCAAGTGGATTGTGGAAGCGCCGTACGTGATGGCCGCCGCGCGGCAGTGGGGCGAGCACCTCGGCTGGACCGTGCAGATCTACAACGCCGCCGAGGCACTGCCGAACCTGATCAACCCCTTCTGGATGCTGCCGCTGATGGGCATCCTCGGCGTCCGCGCGCGCGACCTGGCGGGGTATTCGATCCTGCAACTGCTGTTTCACGCGCCGATCGTGCTGCTGTTGTGCTGGGCGTTTGCGATGTCATTCTGAGCCGCCGTAGCCACATAGCGCGAAGCGCGAAGTGGCGGAGGACGGTCGAAGAATCCCCGGCTGTAACCCGTGTGGGCGGTGGCTGACGGCCGGGGATCCTTCGCCGTCCTGCGCTGCTTCGCGCTTCGCGCTATGCAGCTCCGGCGGCTCTGGATGACACCTACTTCAAAAACTCCATCAGGTAATCGGTCGCGTCTTTCGAGCGCATCACCGACAGCTTCTGGATGATCTCGTGCTTCGTCTCGGCATCCTTTTCGTTTCGGGCGAGGTTCACCAGCGTCTTTGCGTTGCCCTGGATGAAGAGGGCATTGATCACCGCTTTGCGGACCTCGGGGCGCGGGTCGTTGGCGTAAAGCGAGAGGAGAAGGTCGCCGGTACGGCCGCCGCCGAGGAGGCCGAGGTTGCGGATGGCGGTGACTTTGAGGTCGAGCACCTTCTCGTTGCGTGCGATCTCGGCAAGCTTCTCGGAATTGCCGCCGATGAACATCGCCTGGAGGATTTTCTTGCGCACCTCGACAGACTGCTCGCTGCCATACAGCTCCGTCAGTTCGTTGCGCGCGCCGATCACGCCGAGTTGCAGGACCGCATCGGCGCGCAACTCCGCGTTCGATTCCCCTTTCGCAAGCGCGAGGAGACGAGTGCGGTCGCCGGCGATCATGTACGACTTGAGCACCGACTTCTTCACCTCGATGTCGTTCGTCGAGTTGTAGATATCGGTGAGCACGCCGCGGCTCCGTTCGCCGCCGAGGATGCCGAGGGTGCGTACGGCGCGCTGCCGAAGATCGGGAGGGCCGGTTTTCGCCGTTTTCACGACGATGTCGAACGCGCGCTGCGATCCGGACTGGCTGAGCACGAACAGCGCGCGCTCCTTCAGCTTCGCGGGCTGGTGGCCGTTGATGATGCCTTCCAGGATCGGGATGGCGCGCTCGGGATCGCTGTTCATCAGGCCATTGATGGCCATCAGCTTCACGTCTTCATCGTCGACGTGCTCCGGCTCGATCTGCTGGCCGGCGGACTGGCGGATTTCGACTTCGAGCGTCTTGCCGTCTTCGACCCACTTCGACTTCGGATACGACTTCTGGAGTTGCAGCAGCGTCGACAGCGCCTCGGAACGCGCGCCCATCTTGCCCTGCGCATACGCGAGCCAGTAGAGCGCCGCGTCGGCGTGCTGCATGCGCATCTCGGCGACTTTGCTGAAGGCCGCGGCGGCGCGGCGCCAGTCGTGATCGTCGAGCGAGTCGGTGCCGGCGTCGTAGAGGTCTTCCTCTTTGTCTGCCTTGGCCTCGGCGCGTTCCTTTTCGCGATCCTTGCGATCTTTTTCGCGATCGTCGTTGTCATCGTCGTCCGAGACGGCGACCGCGATCGCGCGCTGCTCGGGCGAAACGTTCCAGTTCGCGCGCACGGCCGGCGCAAGCGCGACCAGCGCGGCGGCGAGCGTGTAGATCAATTTCGTTTTCATAGTGAATCCATTCCTTTCTGCGGGACTGTGGCGGGGGCTTCGTGGCCGCCCACTTGTGCGCTGACCACGCGCACTTTGAAGAGGAGACCTTTCGAATCGATCCGCTTCTGCAGTGCGGCGATTTCGTCGGGCGAGAGAGTCGAGCCTGCATGCGACAGCTCGACGAGAACCGGCTCGAGGTCCGACAGCAGCGAAGCGATACGCGTCTCGCCCCTCCGCGTGGCCGTTTGCCGATAGATGCGATTCGATGCGACAAGCTCGCCGGCGCGTTTGCTTTCCGACGCGACGTCGAGCGGATGTTTCGCGTCGGCATTCGAGATCTCGAGCAGCATCCGTTCGGAGCTGTCGAGGTGATCGCTGACGACGACGAGAAGGAGACGGTCTTTCGATGCGGATGCGATTGCGGCCGGCTGCGCGGCAGGAGCAACGGGCAGCGCGTTGTGCGCGACGACCGTCTGCGGCGTCACGGTCGGCTGCGTCCGCGCGTGCCAGAGGATGCCGCCGATGAACGCGACGATGAGCGCCGCGGCGATCGACATCCAGCCGTAGACGGAGCGGCGGCGATTGCTGCCGAGCTTCCAGCGCAGGCGCGTCCAGACTTCGTCGCCGTACGCCTCGCCGCGCTCGGGAATCGGAAGCTGATCGACGAGCGTGAGCACGCCGCAGAGCGTGTCGAACTGCGCGCGGCACTCCGCGCATTCGGTCAGATGTTGCGGCGCGAACGGCGCATCGCCGTCGTGGTAGTAGTGCGAAACCAACTGTTCTTCTGTCAGGTGTTGCATGGTGTCGACCTCACAATCGGCTCCAGCGCCTCGCGCAACTTGCGCACGGCGCGGAAGATCGTGTGTTTTGCGGCATTGACCTGAATGCCCAGTGTTTTTCCGATCTCTTCGACCGGCATTCCTTCGAAATGGCGGAGGACGAAGGCCGTCCGCTCGTTGCTGCTCAGGAGCTCCATGGCCGCGGCGACGTGCTTCTGCAGATCGGCCGACATCAGCAGGCGATCCTGTTGCGCGTCCGTCCGAGCCGCCGCCGCGCCCGCCAGCTCGGCAGACTCCGGATCGCCGCCGTAATGCTTATCGGCCCGCCCCCGAGCGCGCAGCAGATCGAGCGAACAGTTGACGGCGATGCGATGAAGCCACGTGCCGAAGTTCGCGCGTTCCTCGAAATGGCGGAGCTGCTTGTACGCGCGGAGGAAAGTCTCCTGCACCACGTCGTCGGCATCATGTTCATTTCCAGTCATGCGATAGGCCACTCGAAACATCGGTTTGGAATGACGCTCGACCAGTTGCCGGAACGCATCGGCATCGCCGGATCGGGCCCGGCTTACCACGGCGAGGTCGGTCGTCATCTCCATCGTCGGAACCTTAGACTGGATGGGCGCGGTTTGGTTAGCCAGTACCATTCCCCCGTGCACTCGCTCGTCCACTACGTTCTCGTCTACGGCGTCTCGTTGATTTTCATCAACGTGCTGCTGGAACAGCTCGGCGCGCCGGTTCCGGCCGTTCCGGCGCTGATCGTGGCGGGGGCGTTGTCGCGCGACGGGAAGATGTCGTCGACGAACATCCTGCTGGCGGCGATCGCGGCATCGCTCATCGCCGACTACATGTGGTTTCTCCTCGGCCGCCGTTACGGATATCGAATCCTGCGCACGCTCTGCCGCATCTCGCTCTCGCCCGACTCGTGCGTGCGCGACACCGAGGCCAGGTTCGAGCGATGGGGATTGAAATCGCTGCTGATCGCGAAGTTCATCCCCGGATTCTCGACCGTCGCCCCGCCGCTCGCGGGCGCCTCGGGGCGCAGCACGCTGGCCTTCGTCGCCTACGACGGGATCGGCGCGCTGATCTGGGCCGGAGCCGCCGTCGCCGCCGGCCGCGCCTTTCATCGCGCCATCGATCGCGTTCTCGCCGCGCTCGAAAACCTCGGCGGATGGGCGCTCGTCGTCATCGGTTGCCTGCTGGCCGTGTTGATCGCCGTGAAATGGGCGCAGCGGATTCACTTTCTCAAGCAGCTTCGCTTGGCGCGCATCGAGCCGCACGAATTGAAGGCAATGTTCGACCGCGGCGAGGTGCCCGTCGTGGTCGACGTTCGCACGCCCGGCGCGCGCAAGCACAATCCGCGCGCCATTCCCAACGCCATCCTCGTGCACATGGATGATGTGGCCACACAACTCGGAGACGTCGCACCGCACACCGAGGTGGTGCTGTACTGCACGTGACCAAACGAAGCCTCAGCCGCCCGTGTGGCGCGCATGCTGATCGACAAGGGATACACGAAAGTGCGGCCGCTCGCGGGCGGACTCGATGGCTGGCTCGATGCCGGCTATCCCGCCGACGTCATCGCTTGAGCGCGCGTTTTTTCGCGTAGCTGCGTGCTGCGAGCGTCAACGATTCCGCGTCGATCTCGGCGGCCAGCCGCTCCGCCTGCGCGTCGTCGAATCCACACTCGCGCGCCACCGCCGCCGGTTGCGCCAGAAAGCGCGCCCGCAACGCGTCATCCGTGTAGAGCCGCGCCAGAAAGCGCTGCAGATCGGGCATGTTCCACTTCCATGAGCAGCTCCGCGAACGGCGGATAGTTGCCATCGCGTTCGATGATGACGGTAATGCCGCTGGTGTCGATCATCGCCAGCAGTTCGAAGACCTCGGACGGAACGGCGTGCTGATGATCGTCGAGGATGCGATTCCCTTCGATGCGATGTCCGCCGGCCAGATGAATCGCTCCGATGCGGCGGCGATCGAGCGACGCGACGACGGCACGCGCGTCGAAGCCGAAGTTCGCGGCATTCGCGTACAGGTTGTGAAGATCGAGAAGGAGATCGGTGCCGGTGGCGCGAAGAACGGCATCGAGCCACGGCGCCTCGTCGTAATCCGAAAACGGCGGATCGATGAGCGTAGCGACGTTCTCCAGCAGCGGCAGCGAGCCGATGACGTGCCGCGCCGTGTCGACGTTCCGCATCAACCCTTCCAGCGTCTCATCGTTGCGCGGCGGCGCGACGAGATGGCCGATCTCAATCCCGCCGGCGCGGACGAAGGCGAGATGCTCCGACCACGACTCGGGTTCCAGCCAGCCGATGACGCGGGCCACAGCGTCGAGCCGCGCGGCGTCGACCGGTTCCGTCGAAGCCATGCCGAGGCTCGTGGCGTGAATGACGACGGGAAGGCAGGAAGCAAGTGTGCGCAGCGCGCGCCGTTCCTTCGCCGTCGCCTTCGCGAACTCTTCGGCGAGCACTTCGACGACGTCGATTTGATCGGCGTGCGCGAGGATCGCCGCGCCGATTTCGGGACGCCATCCCAGGCCGGCTCTCATCCGCCGCAACCTCCGCAGCCGCCTCCGCAACCTCCGCCACAACCCGAGCCGCACGATCCCGAACTGCACGATCCCGAGTTGCTGGTGCTTGGTTCCGGAAAGAGCAGCCTGGTCCAGGCGAAATCGCCGCCCTTGACTGCATCCGTTCCGAAGACTGCCACGAGCAGCACCAGCTCCGCCGTCGCGCCTCCCGGGCGAATCTGCGCCGCGCGCAGCTTCAGCGCCGAAAAGAGGTTGCGTATCTCGTCGAGAAACGCCTTCCCGGCGGCGGTTTGACGCGGAAACGCCACGACGCGCGCTGCCGCGACGGCGACGACCGTGAAAATGATGAGGAACAGGACGTTTGACCGTCCGCGCGTGAGCGCAACGAGCAACTTCACTACCGAAACCGCGATCAGGATGGCGATCGCGCTTTTGAAAACCTTCCTGCGATCGGCGTTGATCGTTTCGTCGGGCAGCAGATTCCGCAGGACGAGCTGCTGCTCGTATTCGTGGCACGCCTCGACCAGTTTCGAATCCTTGTAAAGGCGCCTCGGGTCGGAGCTCGCGGCACAGTATTCGAGCAACGCACGTTCGATCGTCTTGCGCACCGTGGTGCTGGAACCGGTCGATGACGTTCGAACCTTCTCTCCTTCCAGCGTGAGCAGGCCGCGATCGACGAGCGACACCGTCGCGGTGCGGATCGTCTCGGCCGCGCCGCCGCGAAGGTACGCGATCAGGTATGGATCGCCGAACGCGGACTGCGAGAGTCCCGGATGCGTATGCGCGAGCACGAGGTCCCGCTTCGCGGTTCCGCTGACGGATTTCAATCGCATCTCGCGGCCGCGGCGGAGCCCCCAGATCACGAGCAGCGTCAGCAGCGTCAGCGCCGCGTAGAACGCCAGAAACTGCGGTCCGCGCAGATCGAACGGGTTCATAGCCGCTTCGAACGGTCGTAAAGGGCGCGGGCCAGCTCGGTGGCGAGAAAGAGTTGGGCCGCCGCCGTTCCGACAGGCAACGCGCGCTGCTCCCGCGCCTCGGACAAATGCGGCAGCAGCGCCGCCAGATCCTCGCGTCCCAACTCGCGCACGACCGTCTCCAGCGCCTCCTTCGGCGCCTTCGACTCTCCCCGTTCCAATTCGAAAATCGCCGCAGCCGAGGTGCGTAGAGGCCCCGCAATCTCGGCCAGCGTGAGCGCGGCCTGCTCTTCGCGCAGACTGCGCTCGACGTACATCTCGCGCAGACGCAGCGTCAGATTGAGCAGCACCTGTTGCACGCGGCGAACGAGCGCCGCGCGCGGAATGTCGAGTGCGGCGAAGGGATCGTCGCCGAAGAGAACCACGTGCCGCCGCCGGATGTCGGCAAATTTCTGCGCGAATTCCTGCGCGGCATCGCCGATCTCGGCGTCGAGAAGGAACATGACCTTGAGATCGATGGCTGCCTGCGCGACGCGGAACGGCTCGCGCAGCGCGTTCGCTTTCTGCTGATCGAAGCGATGCAGAACGATGATGAGATTGACGTCCGAGGTCGCGCGCATCCGTCCCTCGGCAGCGGAACCGTAGAGAACGACCGAGCGCAAGTCGTCTCCGAACGTTGCTCTCGCCGATTCGACGAACGCCTCCAGCGTTCCGCGAACGGCCTCCGGCATTTCCGCAACTGACATCGGTGCCGAAAAGCGTAGCAGAATGACGATTGCGATGACGTCCACGTACATCCACGGAACCGATGACGACGAGCAGCGGCGCCTGTCACTGATGAACGACGTGCTGCTCAACTCCGCGATGCTGCGCGAGATGAACCTGCGCGGCGACGAGCGAATCCTCGACCTCGGCTCTGGCCTCGGACAGTTCACGCGCATGATGGCGCGCTCGGTGCCGCAGGGACATGTCGTCGGCATCGAATACAGCGACGAGCAGTTGTCCGCTGCGAAACGGCTCGCCGCGAACGATGGTGAATCATCGCTTGTCGAGCTCCGTTCCGGCGACGCGCTGAACTTGGATCTGCGTGACGAATGGGGAACATACGACGTCGCGCACACGCGCTTCCTCCTCGAGCACATCCCCGATCCGCTGCGGGCAGTGAAGTCGATGGTTCGCGCGGTGAAACCCGGGGGACGCATCGTCCTCGCCGACGACGATCACGCCGTGCTGCGCGTCTGGCCGGAGCCGCCCGGCTGGATGAGTTTGTGGGACGCCTACATGCTCGCCTACGACCGCGCCGGCAACGATCCGCACGTCGGACGGCGCTTAGTTCAACTGCTGCACGAAGCCGGCGCGCAACCGGTGCGCAACACCTGGGTCTTCTTCGGCGGTTGCGCGGGGATGGAAACGTTCCCGATCCTCGCCGCGAACATGGCCGGCGTCGTCCGCACCGCGCGCGACACGATCATTGCCCAGCGCCTCTTCGACGCGGATGCCTTCGACCGCGTCATGGCCGATTACCGCGAATGGTCGCAGCGACCGGATGCCGCGCTCTGGTTCTCGGTGGCGTGGGCGGAAGGGATAAAGCGTTGAACCACAGAGACACAGAGGGATCTACGCTGTCACCTCTGTGCCTCTGTGGTTTAAAGCGTGTAATTTTTTTCCAGCAGTACCCTCGCCCGCCGATCGCGCAGGTTCCGGATCTGCGACTCGATGTCGCGTTCGAACGGGATCTTGCGATGGCTGGCGTACACCGGCGCGTCGACCGTGATCTTCTTCAGCTCGTCGCCGAAGGTATTAGGAGAAAGATGCGCGGTCTCGTCCGCGAGTGATTGCTGATCGTTCGGGAACGACGCCTCGGTCACTACCGCCACCACGTTCGGCGTCTTGTTCGTCCGCTTCCAGATCTCCGAGGTTGGGCCGGTATCGCCGGTGAACGAGATCGCCTGGCCGTTCATCTCCACGATCACGCCCGCGGCGGGAATCAGATGATGCACGTTCACGGCGGTCAGGCCGACGTTGTTGCACATCACCTTCTTGCCGGGAGTCATCGGGCGATAGATCACCGCCGGCGCCTTCGTAATCGGCGAGATCAGCTTCGCGAAATCGGGCCAGACGATGCCGTTGAAAACATTATCGACCAGGAGCTGCATCACTTCTTTCGACGCGAAAACCGTCAGCGGACCGGCGTTCTGGCTGAAACGGTTATGGATGAGGTGCGGCAGATCGCGTATGTGATCTGCATGAGGATGGGTAATGAAGACGGCCTGGATGCGGGCCTGCTGGGAGAACGATAGTTTCGAAGTGAGGGTCCCGGCATCGACCGCGAGCCAGTCGTCGATCAGGTAGCCCGTCAGATTATGTTCAGCGTCTGACGCGCCGTACGCGCCGAGCACTTTGAGCCGCATCCCTGTCTTTCGCCCCGCTGTCTGTGGTCGCCTGGAGGGAGACTATTCTTGCAGCGGAAGAACTTAATGTCCAGCGCGGTGCAGAGGTAGAGAGGTTGAAGAGGAACGAAAACGAGCCGGCCGGCGACGCCATGCAGCCGTTTCATCCGGCCGTGCGCGACTGGTTTACCTCCGTCTTCCACACGCCGACGAAGGCGCAGGCGATGGGTTGGCCGGCCATCGCCCGCGGCGACTGGACCTTGATTTTCGCTCCCACCGGCAGCGGTAAAACGCTGACCGCATTCCTCTGGGCGCTCGACCGGCTGATGTTCGCGCCGCGTCCGCCGAAGGAGCGCCGATGCCGAGTGATTTACATCTCGCCGCTGAAGGCGCTGGCGGTCGACGTCGAGCGCAACCTGCGCGCGCCGCTCACCGGAATCGCCAACCTCGCAGCCGAACGCGGCGAGGAATTCGTCGTGCCGTCGATCAGCATCCGCAGCGGCGACACGCCGCCCGCGGATCGGGCGCGATTCCTTCGCGATCCCGCCGACATCCTGATCACCACGCCGGAGTCGATCTACCTGATGCTGACGTCGAACGTGCGCGAGGTGCTGCGCGGCGTCGAGACGATCATCGTCGACGAGGTTCACGCGCTCGTTCCGAACAAGCGCGGCGCGCACCTGGCGTTGTCGCTGGAGCGCTTGTCGCGGCTCGCTGACAAACCGCCGCAGCGGATTGGTTTGTCGGCGACGCAGAATCCTCTCGAAGAAGTCGCGCGCTACCTCGGTGGAGCAGGGACGAGGGACGAGGGACGAGGGACGAGTGAGACCGAAGGCGCAGCCCCCCTCGTCCCTCGTCCCTCGTCCCTGCCTCACCCCCCTGTCTCCATCGTAAATACCGGCGAAAAAAAGCAGCTCACGCTCCACGTCGAAGTCCCGGTCGAGGAGATGGCCAAGCTCAATGAATATTCGCGCGACGAAGTGCCGAGCGGACCGGCGGGACAGGGCGTTCGCGCGTCGATCTGGCCGGCCATTCATCCGCGGCTGCTGGAGCTCATTCGCGCGCACCGGTCGACGCTGATCTTCGTCAACTCGCGAAGGCTCGCCGAACGAATGGCCGGCGCGCTCAACGAGCTCGCTGGAGAAGTGCTCGTGCAGGCGCATCACGGATCGATCGCGCGCGCCCAACGGATCGAGATCGAAGACAACCTCAAATCGGGACGGCTTCCCGCGCTCGTCGCCACCTCGTCGCTGGAGCTCGGCATCGACATGGGCGCCATCGATCTCGTCATCCAGATCGAAGCGCCGCCGTCGATCGCCAGCGGCATGCAGCGCATCGGCCGCGCCTCGCATCAGGTCGGGACGGTCAGCGAAGGGATCATCTTTCCGAAGTTTCGCGGCGATCTGCTCGCCTGCGCGGCCGTGACGGACGCCATGCATCGCGGCGCGATCGAGCCGACGCGTTATCCGCGCAATCCGCTCGATGTGCTCGCGCAACAGCTCGTGGCAATGATCGCCGTCGAGCCGTGGCACGCAGATGAGCTATTCGCGTTCGTCCGCCAGGCAGCGCCGTTTGCGGAGCTCGCGCGAACGTCTTTCGACGGCGTCCTGGACATGCTCTCCGGCCTCTACCCCTCGGACGAATTCGCCGAGCTGCGGCCGCGCGTGACGTGGGACCGCGTCACGAACATCCTCACGCCGCGCCCCGGCGCGAAGCGCATCGCCATCACCAGCGGCGGCACGATTCCCGACCGCGGATTGTTCGGCGTTTTTCTGGCGGGCGGCGAGAAGATGCAGAGCGCGCGCGTCGGCGAACTCGATGAAGAGATGGTGTTCGAGTCGCGCGTCGGCGAGACCTTCCTCCTCGGTGCGTCGACGTGGCGCATCGAGGAGATCACTCATGACCGCGTCCTGGTTACGCCCGCGCCGGGCGAGCCGGGCAAGATGCCGTTCTGGAAGGCGGACGCCGCCGAGCGAACCGTGCCTTTTGGTGAGGCGATCGGCGCGCTGGTGCGCGAAGTCGGCGCCATGCAGCCCGCCGCCGCGGTGAAACGTCTCACGTCGAAACACGATCTCGACGAACGCGCCGCCAAGAACTTTCTGCAGTACCTCGACGATCAGCAGGCCGCCACCAACGCCGTTCCCGACGACCGCACCATCGTCGTCGAGCGCGTCCTCGACGACCTCGGCGACTGGCGCGTCTGCGTCCTCACGCCGTTCGGCGGCCGCATCCACGCGCCGTGGGCGATGGCCGTCACGGCGAAAGTTCGCAACGAGCTGCAGATCGACGTCGAGACGATGTGGAGCGACGACGGTTTCATCGTCCGCTTCCCCGATACGGATGCGGCGCCGCGCGCGGAGCTGGTCATCCCCGACGCCGACGAGATCGAGCAGCTCGTCGTGCGCCAGCTCGGCGCCAGCTCCATGTTCGCGGCGAAGTTTCGCGAGGCCGCCGCGCGCGCGTTGCTCCTGCCGCGCTATCGCCCCGACCGCCGCACGCCGCTCTGGCAGCAACGCAAGCGCGCCTACGACCTGCTGCAGGTGGCGTCGCGATTCGGCTCCTTCCCGATCATTCTCGAGACATACCGCGAAGTGCTGCGCGACGTGTTCGACGTACCGGCGCTCGTGGCCACGATGAAGAAAATCCAGCAGCGCACCATCCGCGTCGTCGTCGCCGATACCGAGAAGCCGTCGCCGTTCGCCGGCTCGCTGCTCTTCCGCTACGTCGCGAATTTCATCTACGACGGCGATGCGCCGCTCGCCGAGCGCCGCGCGCAAGCGCTGGCCATCGATCAGGCCCAGCTTCGCGAGCTCCTCGGCGAGCCGGAATTGCGCGAGCTGCTCGACGCCGATTCGCTCTATCAGCTCGAGTTGGAGCTGCAGCATCTCGACGATCGCCACAAAGCGAAATCGATCGACGCGCTTCACGATCTCCTCCTCCGCCTCGGCGATCTCTCGCTCGACGAAATCGCCGCGCGATCGCTCGTCGATGCGAAAGAAGCGACGCGCGAGCTGGCAAAAGCGCGGCGCATCATCGAAATCTCGATCGCGCGCGAAAAACGCTTCATCGCCATCGAGGACGCCAGCCGCTATCGCGACGCCCTCGGCGTCCCGCTTCCGCAAGGCCTCGCCGATCGCTACCTCCAGCCGGTCGCCGATCCCGCCGGCGATCTCGTGCTCCGCTTCGCGCGCACGCACGGCCCGTTCACGCCGCCCGACGTGGCGCGGCGCTACGGCCTCGGCGTGGCGGTGGTGAATGCATCGCTGGAGCGCTTCGTCGAGCGCGGGCGCCTCATCGAAGGGGAGTTCCGTCCCGGCGGAACGCAGCGCGAGTGGTGCGAAGTGGAAGTGCTGCGATCGATTCGCATGCGCTCGCTGGCCAAGCTGCGCAAGGAAGTCGAGCCGGTCGACACCGCCGCCTACACGCGCCTGATCACCGGCTGGCAGCACGTCACGAAAAAACGCCGCGGCCTGGAAGGCCTGCTCGAAGTCATCGAAGCGCTGCAGGGCGCGGCGATGCCGGCGTCGATCCTCGAATCGGAAATCCTGGCCGCGCGTATCGACGGCTACAAACCGTCCGACCTCGACACACTCAGTGCCGCCGGCGAGATCGTCTGGACCGGTGTCGAGCCGATCGGCGAACGCGATGGACGCATCGCGCTCTACCTCACCGATCATCTGCCGCTGCTGCACGACGCATCGACGGCGGAGCTGAGCGAACTGGAGCAGCGCATCGTCGATCACCTGCGCGCGAGCGGAGCCTCGTTCTTCGCGCAGATTCAAACCGCGCTCGGCGGCTTCGCCAACGACGTCGTCGACTCGCTCTGGAACCTGGTCTGGCGCGGCGTAATCACGAACGACACCTTCCACGCGCTGCGCGCCTACACCCGCCCGAAGAAGGCGCCGCGAACGCAGGCTTTCCGTTCGCGAAGAGTTGCGCCGCCGTCGACGCAGGGACGCTGGTCGCTGCTCCCGCAGCCGCGCGGCAGCTCCACCGAACGCGCCAGCGCGCTCGCGCATCAGCTTCTGGCGCGTTACGGAATCATCGTTCGCGAAGCGGCGTCGGTCGAGTCAGTGCCCGGCGGTTTCAGCGCGATTTATCCGGTACTGAAAGCGATGGAGGAGTCAGGCCGCATCCGCCGCGGCTACTTCGTGGCGGGCTTCGGCGCCACGCAATTCGGCAGCGCCGGCGCGCTCGACCTGCTTCGCTCTTATCGCGACGAGCCGGACGAGCCGGAGACGGTGATGCTCGCCGCCACCGATCCCGCGAATCCCTACGGCGCGCTGCTGAAGTGGCCGGTCCCCGGCCTGATGCGCGTTCCCGGAGCCAGCGTGATCCTCGTCAACGGCCTGCTCGCCGCGTACGTCGGCCGCGGCGAAAAACAGCTCAGCGTCTTCCTCCCCGAGGACGAGCCAATGCGCGGAACGGCCGCGAAGGAGATTGCGAGGATGCTGGCCTCACTCGTCACAGATGGTTTTCGCCGCGCGCTGCTCATCGCCGAGATTAACGACGCCCCGGCGTCAAAATCCGATCTCGGGCCGTACCTCGCCGAGGCAGGATTTGCGGCAACGGCGATGGGGTATCAGATGCGCGCGGTGCGATAACGCCGGTCATCCTGAGGGTCTGACCCTGAAGAGAGAGGTTCAACCTCGAAAAGTTAAGGTTCGACCTTGAAAAGTTAAGGTCCGACCTTGAAAAGTTAAGGTTCGACCTTGAAAAGTTAAGGTCCGACCTTGAAAAGTTAAGGTTCGACCTTGAAAAGTTAAGGTCCGACCTTGAAAAGTTAAGGTTCAACCTTGAAAAGTTAAGGTTCAACCTTGAAAAGTTAAGGTCCGACCCTAGAAAGTTAGGGTCTGACCCCGGAAAGTTAGGGTCTGACCCGAGAAAGTTAGGGTCTGACCCTGAAAAGTTAGGGTTCGACCCTGGAAAGTTAGGGTTCGACCCTGGAAAGTTAGGGTTCGACCCTGGAAAGTCAGGGGTCGACGCGGAAAGTCAGGGGGATGTCCCAATAGTTGGACATCTGTGGGCTCTGCAATGCCTGCCCCATGAATCCTGCCATACGCACTAGTGGTACTCAGACGAGAGCTGGTGTGGCACAGACGGCACAGACACTCTTGTCTGTGTTTTGGCAAGGTTCAGGGTTTGATGTTAACCGTGGGAGCTGCTTCGCTGGGAAACGCGAACCTCTGAGCCGCTGAAGGCGTTGAAGCGCACGCCTCCGGGCAGCCTCAGGATGACCGCTTTGCCTACTTCGGATTCGCCAGCCGCATCGGCGTCATGTTTTGCGCGGAGATGTGGATGTCGCCGTCCTCGGCGTAGAGCTCGACGCGTTCGCCGCCGCCGTTGATCTTGCCGGTGGCGCGGATTCTGGTCTTGTTGCCGACCTGCTCGCGGCGGATGGAGATGCCGTTGAAGTCGATGTGCATCTCGTTCATGTCAGGATCCGAGGTCAGGATCGTGGCGTCGATCTCGGCAGCGAAGCGCGGGCTTACGTTCAGGACGATGTTGCCTTGCAGTGTGCGCGCGGTCACCTTGATCGATTTTTGCGCGGGATCGGCGGTGAGCGTCACGTCGCCGGACGATGTTTCCGCGTCCATGAACGCCGAAAACTGGCGGACGATGATGTCGCCACCGCCGGAGCGGAGCGTCATCGGCCCGCCGGCGTAGATCACGCGCACGAGGCCGCCGTCGGTCGTGACCTGGCCGCCCATGCGCGCAGCGCGGACGATGATGTCGCCTGCTCCGGTGTGCGCGAAGAGCGAGCCCATGATGTCGCCGAGGTTGAGCGGACCGCCGAGGGAGGTCACGTTGCACTGGCCGAAGACGGCGCCGAGCTCCACCTCGCCGGCGCCCGTTTCCACGCGGGCATTGCCGCGCACTTCGCCGACCGTCACGTCGGCCACGGAGGCCGCGAATACGAACTCGCCGTTGACGAACGGCATCTGGATTTTCTTCGCCGGCTGCCGGAGCACATCGTTGGGCGCGGCCTGATGTCTCGGCTCATTGATGCGGATCGATTGCGCATCGGCGAGATTCGACCCTCTCACCAGAACCGCGACGTGGCCCATCATCGATTCGGTATTGATGGTCGTTCCGCCCGATCCGACGATGCCGTGAAAGACCGATCCGTTGAAGCTTCTCGCTTTCACGTTGAACGTCGACAGCATGTCGCCGTTGATCGTGTTGGCCACCCACTCGAAATTCGAATTTGCCGGCAGCCACATGTCGATGTCGGCATTGACCGCCTGCACCTGCGCGCGCGCCACCGGCTTCTGCGTGTAGTCGTAGATGATCCGGCCGTTGACCATGTTCACGACCGACGCTCCGACGACGTTTTCCATCATCACGGTGCCGCTGAAACCGTTGATGGTTACGCTGCCGTTTACGTTCGAGACGTGAATGTGATCGGCCGACTTCGAGCCGCCGATCTTCACGTTCACGCCGCGCGGAACGCGAACGATGTAGTTCACCAGGACGTCCCAGCGCGCGCCGCGCATCGGCGGCAGAAGCGTCCGGATCAGGCGCACTTTCGTATCGCCTTCGAAACTCAAGGCCACCGCGTCGGATGCTTCCTTCAGAGTCACGGGGTCGGGCGCGGTGAGGGTCCGTTCCGCGGTGACGGAGATGACGCTGCTGTCCGTGCCGATGACGTCGATGCTGCCGAACGGATTGTCGATCCACACCGATCCGGCCGGATCGACCGGAAACTCGCGCACGACGCGGCTGCTCGTGGCGAAGCTCGTGCCGAAGAGCTGCGTCGATGACAGCAGAATCGCGACTGCGATGAATGAGACGGTAGTTTTCATCGGGGTTGAATACTGCCCAGTGCCTCCGCCGCCTTGACGCGGACGTACACGTTTTCGTCGCCCTGCGACGCTTTTTTGCGCAGCGTGTCGACCATGTCGGGATCGAGATTGCCGCCGCTGCGGGCCAGCTTGGCCAGCGCCTCGACCGCCTTGATGCGCACGGCCGGGTTGGGATCGTTCTTCAGCGCTTCCACCAGCGCGTCGCGCGTGGCGTCCGTCATCGTCGACTGCATCGACTGCAGCGTGTCGGCGGCTTTGATACGCACGCCCTGGTTGTCCTCGTTGCGCAGCACGTTCGCCAGCGCCTCGGTGATCTCGGGATCGGGATTGCCGACGTGCGAGTAGGTCGAGCGGACCCAGTCGATGGCGCGCGAGCGCGAGGGCGACTGCTTGTCTTCATTCTCGAGGACGTAGCGCAGCAGGCGGACCATGCTCTTGTCCGTCGGCCGTCCGGTGACGGTGACGTGCGAGGTGATGTCGAAGGAGACGCCGATCTGGTTGTTGGACGGCGAGGCGTCGGTGAACTGCACGTTCTGAATGTCGGGACGCCCTTCGATCTGCGGGCTGATCGACGCGGCCGGAAGGACGCGCGACTCGGCGATCGAGTAGGTCGCAGCGGCCGGCATCGCCTGCTGAATCGCGGTGACCTGGGCTGGCGTCGGCGTCAAGGCCACGGTCGGCGTCATGCGATGTCCGCCATAGAACGCGCCGCCGGCGATGATGACGACGGCCGCTGCCTGCGCCAGCCAGCGAGCCGCGCCGCGGCGGCGGAACGGGACGACGTTCGGCGTCACCGCTGCCGGCGAGACTTCCGCGAGGAAACGCTGCTTCACGCGCGCGGGGACGTCGAGCTCCGGGAGCGTGTCGAGAATCTGCCACGTCTCCTTGTAAGCCGACCATTCCGCGACGCACATCGGACACGTCTCGATGTGCTGGTGCGTCAGCTCACGCTGGACCGGGTCGAGCGACTCGGTCAGCAGCAGCGGCATGTTCTCTCTCATGGAATCGCAGTCAGGCATCGGTCTCCTCCACGGACATCGCCGGTGAGCGCTTTTTTGAGCACTTCCATGGCGCGGAACACTCTCGTCTTCACCGCCCCCTCGGAGCAGCCGGAGATCTGCGCGATCTCGGCATACGACAGCCCCTGATAACGGGAGAGGAGAATGGCTTCGCGCTGATCCGGCGACAGCAGGGTCAGCGCTTTTTGAATCCGTAATTCATCTTCGCGGCGTTCCAGATGGCGCTCCGGCGAGAGCTCGGCCGGCGCAGGCAACGTGATCAGCACATCCTCGCCGTCCTTCGATCTGTTCTCGGCCTTTCTCAGGTAATCGCGGCACCAGTTGGCCGTGATCGAGAAAAGCCAGGTCGACAGTTTTGCCCCACCATGAAACTGGCCCGCATGCTTCAGCATCTTGACGAAGACTTCCTGGGTCGCGTCTTCGGCCGCCTCGCTGTTTTTCAGGAAGCGGTACGCGAAGTTGTAAATCCTGCTCGAATAACGGTCGTAAATCTCAGACGCGGGAGAGAAATCACCCGCCTGAACGATGCTCATCAACTCCTGATCGCTCAGGTGTTTCATCTCCCGATCTCGCTCATTCGACGCAGCCATGGATTAAAGGTTACGGACCTGTTTCCGCCAGAACCGAGCCGGCTTCCCGTTCATTCGGCAGAGGCCGCTCGATGAAAGCGATCACGATGGCGAAGATGTCGAGCAGGATCCAGAAGACCTCGGTGTCGCCGAAGTTGAACTCGAACATCCCGGCGGCGGCCATGGCTACGGTGACGGCCACGCCGATCTCCGCAAATCTCGCGGATGGGCCGCCCCAGCCGCGCGCGCATTCGCGCAGGAAAAGAAACTGCAGGAAGAGATACGCCACAAGAGCCAGTACGCCCCGCTCCGCCCAAAGCTGAATGACGTTGTTGTGCAGGTGCGGAATCCGGAAGCGCGGCGCATCGTGCTTGCGGTAAAGGGGATAGACCTCCTTCACGTTCGCAGGGCCAACGCCGAGGAGCGGGTAGTCCTTGATGATCTCGACGCCCGCCTCGGCCATCCGAATCCGATCGAGATTCGACGATTGCTTGATGTCGAAGCTCGAGATCACCCGGCTGAAAAACGGCAGCGGAGCGAGGCTGATCGCCAGGATCGCCACCGGAACCACCCACGCCAACGCCTTCGGCCATTTCAGAATGAGAAGGACGGCCACGCCGACGACCCATCCCAGCCACGCGCTGCGCGTGTACGTGAGCAGCAGCGCGAGATGCGTCATCACGACGCCGATCATGGGCACAATACTGCGCAAATTGTGAATCCAAAGGACGAGGAAAACGAGCGAGGCGGGAAGGAGAAGTCCTGACAACGTCATCACATGCGCGGATTGGCCGGTAATACGATGCTCAAGATCGTGATGACCGTACAGTGCAATATACTGCACTAACCCATACCCCGCCGTGAAGATCCCGAAGACAAAGAACATCTTCATCGCGGTGTAGCGGCTGATAGGCACGTTGCGCAGAAGGATCAGCGCTGCCGGAAAAAGCAGAATCTTTCCCCACAGCGCGATCTCCCCGAACGAATGGATGCGCCGCTCGGCAAACAGCGCCGATAGCGTCGAAACGGCGCCATACATTGCCAGCGGGACATAGAGGATGTGAAACGACGGCTTGAACAGGCCGCGGTAGAGGCAATATCCGACCATCGCCATCGTCAGGAACGCGAAGCACTCCGACGACGCAACCCATCCCTGGCAGAAGAGTTGGCCGACGAAGAAGAGCACCGCCAGCGCGACCGGCTGAGGCGTCTCTTCAGGAAGGCCGAGACGTCGCGCGAGAAACACGCGTCACGCTTCTTCGAATGCTTCGTCGACGAGCATCACCGGGATGTCGCTGACGATCGGGTAGACGCGGTGGCATTTGACGCATTGCAGGCCGTCTTCGACGACCAGCTCCTCGCCGCGCATTTTGTCGCGGAACTTGTCGCGCACCGTGGCCCGCCGCGCCTCGGACAGCGGCACCGGCCGGACCTCTTCTTTGCAGATCGGGCAGGCCAGGATTTCGAGGAGCTGAGGCTGGATTGCCATGGCGGCGCGGAGTGTACCATCGCGGCGAATGAAGGTTCTGCACCTCGCCGCGGGCAATCGATGGACCGGCGCCGCCGCCCCCGCATTCGCCGAAACCGAGGCGCTGCGCGAGGCGGGCATCGACGCGCACTACGCGTATGTGGGCGGCTACAAACTGCAGCAAAAGCTCGCGCACCATGACTTCGCGCACCCGATCATCGCCAAGGCCCAGAACCCGTTTTCGTTCGCGCGGACGGTGAATTCGATCGCGCGTCTGGTCGATCATCACCGCTTCGAAGTTGTCCACGCGCATCTGACCTACGACCACTGGCTGGCCGTTGTCGCAACGCGCGGAACGCGGACGAAGGTGGTGCGAACGTTTCACGCGCGTCGCGTTTTGCGCGGCGATCTGCTGACGCGGTGGCTGATCGCGCGGTCGGATCGGCTGTGCGTGATCAACGAAGCGTTCGTCGACGCGCCGGTGATTCGTGGACGGAATCCTGTCTTCACGCCGCCGCCGCTCGATCATCGCCAGTTCGATCCGAACGGTGCCGACGTTCGCGATCGCTACGGCGTAGGCGTCGACGAGCTGCTGCTCGTCGCCATCGGCAAGCTGTCGAAAGGGCGCGGTTTCGAAGACGTTCTGCGAACGTACGCGCACGTGAAACGCGATCTGCCAACCGCGCGGCTGATGATCATCGGCCACGGCGAGCATCGCCCCGCGCTCGAAGCGCTCGCGCGCGAGCTGAACGTCGATCCGATCTGGGCCGGCTATCACGAAGACGATCTCGCCGAGCACTACCGCGCCGCCGACATCCTCCTCTTCACCGCCCGCGGCTCCGACGAAGGCCACCGCGCCGTCCTCGAAGCGATGGCCTGCGGCATCGCGCCCGTGACGTTCCCCATCGAAGGCGTTCACGCACTTCTCGGCGACCTCGGTCCACGTCTAATCGCCGAGCAGTCATCGGCGGAGTCGGCCGCGGCGAGAGTGATCGCCGCATCTTCCGATCTCGCCAACTTGCGCCGTCTCGCGTACGAGCAGTCGAAGAACTTCAGATACGAGCAGGCTGCGGCGCGTCTGATCGACGTCTACCGATTTCTCTGAAGGCACATCACCACAGAGGCACAGAGAACACAGAGTTTCTTCTCGGTGCAGGTTCGGAACACCGCCAGCGGAAACCAAGAGACACCACGCACCGTCGCCGTAGGCGGCGTAAGAGCCGTAGCCCCCATCTTCAGATGGGGGTTTTCGACGCGGATAACCTCGCAAGCCTCAGAAACCCCGACTAAAGCCGGGGTCTACGGTTCTTACGCCGCCTACGGCGACGGAACAAGCCTTTGGGTTGCAAGGCTGCGCTGTGTCTCTGTGGTGATCGCCTTCCGCGCATCCACGCGATCCAGGCTTGATAGACTCCCGCGCCATGCCAGACAACGACCGTGATGACGCCCTCGAATACCACTCGGGTGGCCGTCCCGGAAAAACTGAGGTCGTCCCGACCAAGCCCACCGCCACCCAGCGCGATCTCGCGCTGGCTTACACGCCCGGCGTGGCCAAGCCGTGCCTCGAGATCGCGCGCGAGCCGGGCGACGTCTACAAGTACACGAACAAAGGCAACCTCGTCGCCGTCATCTCCAACGGCACCGCCGTGCTTGGGCTCGGCAACATCGGCGCCGCTGCCGGCAAGCCGGTGATGGAGGGGAAGGCCGTCCTCTTCAAGCGCTTCGCCGACATCGACGTTTTCGATCTCGAGCTCGACACACGCGACACCGAGGCCTTCATCAACGCGGTCAGGATCATGGAGCCGACCTTCGGCGGCATTAACCTCGAAGACATCGCCGCGCCGGAGTGCTTCGAGATCGAAGAGCGGCTCAAGGCGGTGATGAAGATCCCCGTCTTTCACGACGACCAGCACGGAACGGCCATCATCTCCGCCGCCGCGCTGAAGAACGCGCTGGAAGTAGCGGGCAAAGACATCGGCGAGGTCAGGATCGTCATCTCCGGCGCCGGCGCCGCGGCCATGGCCTGCCTGCGGCTCTACATCAAGATGGGATTGCGCAAAGAGAACGTGATCCTCACCGACAGCAAGGGCGTGATTTACAAAGGCCGCACGATCGACATGACTCCGTACAAAGAGGAGTTTGCGGCCGAGACCACGCGCCGGACGCTCACCGAGGCGCTCGAAGGCGCGGACGTGTTCGTCGGCCTTTCCGTCGGAGGAATCGTCAAGCCGCACATGATCCAGGCGATGGCGGAGAACCCGATCGTTTTCGCCATGGCCAATCCCGATCCGGAGATTCCGTACGACGACGCCGTCGCCGCGCGGCCGGACGTCATCATGGCTACCGGCCGTTCCGATTACCCGAACCAGGTCAACAACGTTCTCGGATTTCCGTTCATCTTCCGCGGCGCGCTCGATTGCCGCGCCACGACCATCAACGACGAGATGAAGCTCGCCGCCTCGCTCGCGCTGGCGGAGCTGGCGAAGGAGGAAGTCCCCGACAACGTGCTGCGCGCGTACAGCAGCACGAAGTTCACCTTCGGACGCGAGTACCTGATTCCGAAGCCGTTCGACTCGCGCGTGCTGCTCAACGTTCCCGTCGCCGTCGCGCGTGCCGCGGCGGAAACCGGCGTAGCGCAGGAACCGATCACCGATTACGACGCCTACCGCCGCCGTCTCGAACAACTCCTCGGCCGCGCGCGCGGCATGATGCACGGCGTCTACGACCGCGCCAAACGCGATCCAAAGCGGATCGTTTTCCCCGAGGGCGACCAGGAAAAAATCATCCGCGCGGCGAAGATCCTGATCGACGAAGGGCTCGCGCATCCGATCCTGCTCGTCAAGCGCGAAGTGGTCGCGCCGCTGCTGCAGAAGCATCACGTCGACGAATCGAAAGTCACGATCATCGACGTCGAACGCTGCGCGCAACGCGATCAGTACGTGCATCGCTTCGCGGAGATTCGCCGGCGGCACGGCGTCACCGTCGCCGACGGCTACCGCATTCTCAACAGCCGCAACTACTTCGCCATGATGATGGTCGAGGCGGGCGATGCGGACGGCGTCATCGCCGGTCTGCGCGCGTACTACCCCGCCACGATCAAGCCGGCGCTGCAGATCATCAAGACGCGCACGGGCGTGAAGAAAGTTTCGGGCGCGTACCTGCTGATGTTCAAGGGGCGGATGCTGGTTCTCGCCGACACGACCGTGATCATCGACCCAACCGCCGAGGACCTCGCGGAGATCGCGATCCTGACGGCGGAGACGGCGCGGCGGTTCAACATCGAGCCGCGCATCGCCATGATTTCGTTCTCCAACTTCGGCTCGACGCAACATCCCGAGGCGGAGAAGGCGGCCAGGGCGGTGGAGCTTGTGAAGCAGCAGCGGCCCGACCTCATCATCGAAGGCGAGATGCAGGCCGACGCCGCGGTGGAACCGCATATCGCCGGCGCCGACTATCCGTGGAGCGCGATTCAGGGCAATGCGAACGTGCTGATTTTCCCCAATCTCGACGCCGCCAACGCCGCCTACAAACTTCTCTGGCGCCTCGGCGGCGCGGAAGCGATCGGCCCGATTCTTCAGGGCATGGCCAAGCCGGTGCACGTGCTTCAGCGCGGCGTCGACGTCAGCGACATCGTCAACATGGCCGCGATTGCCGTCGTCGACGCGCAGGAAGCGCGATCCTAAGGAGACTCCGTGTCAGACCACTACTACGCCCCCGACCATCTCAAAGCGTTCGGAACGATCTCCGAAGGCGCGCCCGAGCTGGGCAGGAAGTTCTTCGAGTACTACTCGGCCGTCTTCGCCGCCGGTGCGTTGACCGAGCGCGAGAAGGCGCTCATCGCGCTGGCCGTCGCGCACACGGTTCAGTGCCCGTACTGCATCGATGCGTACACCACCGAGTGCCTGCAGAAGGGCTCCGACGTCGAGCAGATGACGGAGGCGGTGCACGTGGCCTGCGCCATCCGCGGCGGCGCTTCGCTCGTCCACGGAATGCAGATGAAGGAGCACGCCGCCAAGGTGGGGATGTGACGTCAACGCTCTCGTCGCGGCGCGCGCCGCTGGCTGATCCATCAGCCCAGTTGGCCACGCTCGACGCGGCGATGATCGGCCGGGCGACGTTCGACGAAGCGCTTCGCGGCGCCGGCTGGAACGCGCTCACTCCCGCTGCTCTCGAAATCTTCCAGATCAACCTCGGCAAGTTGTGCAACATGACCTGCCGTCACTGCCACGTCGACGCGGGACCCGACCGCAGCGACGCGATGATGACGCGCGAAACTGTCGATGCCTGTCTTCGCGCGCTCGATCAGACCGCGGCGCACACGGTCGACATCACCGGCGGCGCGCCCGAGCTTCATCCCGAGTTTCGGTATTTGGTAGCTGAGGCGCACAAACGCGGCAAGCACGTCATCGACCGATGCAACCTCTCTGTCCTTTTGCTTCCGCGCAACGCCGGCCTGGCGGAGTGGCTGGCCGATCGCGACGTCGAGATCGTGGCCTCGCTCCCGCACTACCGCCAGCGCAACACCGACGCGCAGCGCGGCGACGGCGCATTCGAAAAGTCGATCGCGGCGCTGCGGCTGCTCAACGCCGCCGGCTACGGACAAGGCGATCCGCGGCGAATTCTGTCGCTAATGACCAATCCCGCCGGCGCGTTCCTCGCGGCTCCGCAATCGAGCATCGAGAAGGAGTGGAAGACGGCGCTCAAACGCGACTTTGGCATCACGTTCGATCGCTTGCTCGCACTGAACAACATGCCCATCTCCCGCTTCCTCGAATGGCTGATCGAGTCCGGCAATCTCGATTCCTACATGTCGCGCCTCGCCGAAGGATTCAATCCCGCCGCGATTCCCGGCGTGATGTGCCGCAACACGATCTCGATCTCCTGGGACGGCCGCCTCTTCGACTGCGATTTCAATCAGATGCTCGACCTCGACGCTGCGCCAGCGTCCGCAATGACCATCGAAACCTTCGATTTCGCCGCATGGCAGGATCGCAACGTCGTCACCCGCGCGCATTGCTTCGGATGTACCGCAGGAGCGGGAAGTTCGTGCGGAGGCGCAACGGCGTAAAAGCTTTTAACCACAGAGACACAGAGATCACAGAGGGATTTCTCTGTGTCCTCTGTGCCTCTGTGGTGATAATCATCTTGATGAATCTCCTGATCTTCCTCCTCGCCCTTGCAGCGCCTCCAATCCACGAACAGACCATCACCGTCTCTGCCGCAACGATCGCTGGCCTGCCGCGCGTGAAAGTCGAGGCGAAAGAGCACGACAACCCCACGGCGACCTACGAAGGCGTCGCCCTCGGCACGATCCTCGAAGGCGCTGGCCTCCCACGCGGCGAAAAGCTCCGCGGCAAAGCGCTCACCGCCATCGTCCTCATCACCGCCTCGGACGGCTATCAGGTCGTCTTCACGCTCGCCGACACCGATCCCGCCTTCACCGACCGCGTCATCATCCTCGCCGACCGCAAAGACGGTAAGCCGCTACCGGAAAAGGAAGGCCCCTTCCGCATCATCGCGCCATCGGAGAAACGGCCCGCGAGATGGATCCGAAATGTGAAGACGATCGCCATCAAGACGGCGCAGTGAGACACCCTCTTACTGTTGCGCTTAGAATGACAGCCGATGAAAGCGACTCTCGATCAGGTTGAGAACAAAGCGGCCGAGTACTTTCACCGCGTGATCGATGGCGAGACGATCGTCGTTTATCAGGGAGAGCGCCCGATCGCCGAGATTCGGCCGATGAGTGAAACGGAAACGCTTCGGCCGGTCGGACTTGCTGCCGGCAAATTCGTGGTGCCCGACGATTTCGACGATCCTCTTCCCGACGACATCCTCGACGCCTTTGAAGGCCGATGAAGCTGTTGCTCGATACGCACGCGTTCCTCTGGTACATCAGCAACGACCCGCGACTTCCTCACCATGCGTGCGACGCCATCCGGGATAAATCAAACGAGGTATACCTGAGCGTCGTTTCTGTGTGGGAGATTCTGGTGAAGTATCAGATCGGCAAGCTTCCACTGCCAGCGCCCGCCGATGAGTTCATCGAGGCAAGCCGCGACGAGCATCGAATCGAAGACCTGCCGTTGGATCGTCAGGCAATGTCGCAACTGTTGTCGCTACCGATGCATCATCGGGATCCGTTCGATCGCATGCTCATCTGCCAGGCGTTGAAGGACGATTTGACGATCGTCACGACCGATGAATGGTTCAAGGGTTACGCCGCGAAGCTCCTGACGGCCTGACGCTACGCCTTCCGCTGTTCCAACGCGCGATAGCCGATGTCCTTGCGGTACCGTGCCCCTTCGAACCGCACCTTCGGGGCGGCTTCGTAGGCTTTCGCGAGCGCCTCGGAAAGCGTCGCGGCGCGGGCGCAGACGCTGGCTACGCGACCGGCGACGTTGATCATCTTGTCGCCGCGCTGGACTGTGGCGGCGTGGAAGATCGTGACGGCGGGGTCGTCGATCGGGTCGATGACCACTTCCTGCCCTTTGGCGAATTCGTCCGGGTAGCCGTCGACGGCGATGACGACGCAGGCTGCGGCTTCTTTGACCCAGTTCAGCTTCGTGTCGCCGAGGTTGCCGCGGGCGACTTTGAGGCAGAGATCG
>Ga0207677_10000234_pt1 | contig 43335 bp, 68 predicted proteins | sample KBSMisM42_FD_184311 | JGI IMG/M metagenome (GOLD analysis project Ga0207677, IMG submission 184311) | Miscanthus rhizosphere microbial communities from Kellogg Biological Station, Michigan, USA - KBS Miscanthus M4-2 (SPAdes) (version 2) | ecosystem: Host-associated > Plants > Roots >...
GCTGAGACTTTACGCCCAAGGTGCGAGCCGATGGCGCAATCTCAGCCAAACTCGTTCCCGCTGGCTTTCTGAAACTTACCAAAGCAGCAGTAGACAAGTTCATGGTCGCCTATCCCGACCTCTGTTACGGCCCGATGTACCACCTGGCAGTGGATCTGTTCAATCACGGCGTTCATGAGCGGGTGTGGTGGGGCGAAGATTACTCATTTGCTCGCAGGTGGAAAGAGAAGTGCGGAGACATCTGGTTAGTGCCTGATTTGAGCATCGACCACCACGCCAAAGACAAGGTTTACAAGGGCAATTTACATCAATTCCTACTCAGGCAGCCGGGAGGCAGCGAAGCGTGAACAGCCAGCAAATCAAAGAAAAACTTCACTTTGACCTCTCGATGACCCACTGGCTCAAGGAAATTGCCTACCAGCTTGCGCTGCTGAATGAAGCCAAGCAGGAGCCCCAGTTGGAGACGCGCCCCATGCCGAGAAAGAAAGCTGTTCAGTAATGGCAACCGCCCTCGATTTAATCGCTTCGGCGCTTCGGCTGATCAATGTTCAGGCCGCTGGTGAGCAAGTCCCGCTCGACATGGCCAACGACTCTCTGAACGTGCTCAACGACATGATTGACTCATGGAACACGGACAGGCTTGCCATCTTCACAACCAGGGCAGATGACTTTCCTTACGTTTTAGGCCAGCAGTCCTACACTCTAGGCCTAACGGGAGACTTCAACATCGCTCGTCCGGCGCAGATCGATGCCATGAGCACGATCATTCTCAACCCGGACCCTGCCAACCCCATCGAAATTCCCTTAGCAATGTACTCAGTCGAAAACTGGCAGACGCAGGTTCCTGTCAAGTCAGTAGATGGGTCGTTTCCTCTGCTTGTTTATGACGATGGCGGGTTTCCCTTACGAACGCTGAATTTCTGGCCTATCCCAACACAGGCAGGCAACAAGGTTCGCATCTATTCGTGGCAGGCTCTGAACCAACCCGCAACGCTCGCAACCACGATTACCTACCCGCCCGGATACAAGCAGGCGTTCCGGTTCAATCTTGCTGTCATGCTTGCAGCGGAGTTCTCTGCGCCTGTCCCGCCCGTTGTCACGACTGTTGCAATCGAGTCTCTGGCCCGCGTCAAGACCATGAACGCGCCTGACTTACAAATGCGGTCTGATTTGGTAGCAGATCCATCGGGCTGGAACTATAAGGCTGATTTGTTTGGCATCGGCTGGTAAATGTTCCCTATGAGTCAGCTTTGCATATAGCAATTACTGCATCTTGTATATACAAAGGAGAACACTTTTATGGCAACTACACCGACAGCACCACGGCCTTTAGCGCCTGCGCCGAAACCAACGTTTGGTACGCAGCCTGCGCCAAAACCAGCAATGCCGGTTGCAGCAGTTCCACCGAAACCAAAGCCAGAAGCCTTCAAATCGCCCTACGCGAACAAGACAGTAAAGGAACTTAGCACCAAGCATGTCGCTTCCATGTTTGTCGTCGATCTCGAATTTACAGACGGAACTCACTACTACATCAAGACGAGGCAGGGGGTTCTTGAGCTCGGCGGCACGGCAGATTGGGACACTGGCGCCAAGAGTTAGTTATGAGCCACAAAAAGCACCATCCCGGTCAGCCTACCCAGATTGAAAACCTTCAGCTCGCCCGAATCATTGAGCAGAATGAGGTCCAGATCTGGCAAAACACCCGCATCATTCGTTTGCTCTGCCGTATCGCGCAAGAGGAAGAGCATCCCTTTCTAGCCAGCATCTCACTTCACTTCCAAGGAGTTTCCATGCCTACCCCCGGCCCTGTTACTCTCACAACCGCTGGACAGCAGGTAACTGCGTCCGTCGTGGGCTTTGACCAGTTCGGCCAGCCCTTCACCGGCGAAATGCCCCCCGCAACCCTTTCGAGCGATGACAGTTCCGAATCCATCGTCACGTTTGACCCTGCAACCGGTTTGACGACCGCCGTAGCTAACGGCGTTGCCAACATCACCGCCAACGTTGTTACCGCAGAAGGCCTCAGCCTGACCGATACCGAGTCTGTAACGGTTTCGATCGAAGTTGTGCCGCCTCCGACACCTGTTCTCTCCAGCATCAAGGTGGCGTTCTAAGGCAATGACTGAACCAAAGGCCCCCTGCAAAGTGTATTACCCGCGCGACGGCAAGCCTGCCAAAGTTCTGACTGCCAACACGGAGAAAGAATTGGCAGACTTGCTGCGCATCGGCTGGACTACTGAACCGCCAAAGACTGCTGATAGTCCACAGTCGTCTTAAGAAGTTCCGAGTATGGGTGCCACGAAAAGCCGTAAAGGGTATCTATTCGGCTTACCGCTATAGAATTCGCCGCGTCCCATGAACGAATCATCTTCACAGACAACTCTGCATCTCTCCACCCACCAGTAGGAGCGAAGAAGTATTTGATGATCTTATCGGCAGGAATGACGGGCACAACAATCGGAACAACGGTAGCAAGCCCCGCTCTGCGCAGAAACAACCGTCTTGAAGGGTCGAATTCCATGAACATGATTATAGGGGCAAATAGATAATGCCTCGCATCGGATTTGTCGGCCCATCGTACACAGATGCTTTTGCCGACGAAGAAGCAATTAACCTCTTCCAGAACTCGGTAGAGTCGCAGGGCGCCGTAGCCCCCGGCAAAGCCTATGGAGGAGCGATTGCGGTTCCGACCAAGGGGCTTTTAGGCACACCGGGAACGGAAGTCTTTATCCGCTTTCCCGGTAGTGATGCTCCGCGTGGCTCAGTCGAAATCAATGGCCGCGCCTTCGTTGTGGTTGGATCCAAGCTCTACGAGATATTTGCCGACAAGACGTATACCGATCGTGGCGATGTCGCAGTAGACACGGAAGCTGTATCGATTGCAGCCAGTTCGATTCAATTGCTGATTGTCTCGGCAGGGGCAGCCTACTGCTACACGCTGTCAACTGACACTTTGCTCGACGTAACTATGAGCCTTGCCGGAACGCCCGGGAGAGTTCGCTACTCAGACACCTATTTCATCGTCAATCTGGTAGGCACAAACAAGTTTCAGATGTCGGCGCTGCTCGATGGCGCGACCTGGCCCGGTCTTCAAGTTAACGCAGTATCCGTCTTTCCCGAAAATATTACTTCCATCGACGTGAATCACCGTGAACTGTGGGTCTTCGGCGCCCAACACGCGCAACCCTATCAAGACACGGGCTCAGACAACATCTTCGACGTTATTCCTGGCACCCTGGTTGAGTCAGGATGTGTAGCGCTGAACGCTCCTGACCTGCTTGATAACTCAATCTTCTGGCTTGGACAGGATCAGCGCGGAGTCTGCACGGCCTGGCGGTCAAACGGATACACCCCGCAAAGAATCTCGACGCATGCAGTTGAAATTGACCTGCAAAGCTACACGCCGGATCAACTTTCCAAGATTTGCACCTATTCTATGCAGGTTATCGGGCATCTGTGGTGGGTGATTTACATCCCAGGCGCTCAGTGGTCATGGGTCTATGACGTTACTGAGGGTCTGTGGTTCAAGATGGCCTTTTGGATCTCAGAGAACGGCCCGTATGAGTCCCATCACTCATGGAACCACGTTTACGCCTTTGGCAAGCATTTGGTAGGCGACTGGAGCCAGCCAAACCTCTATGAGATGCACATGCCTGTTGATAATGGCGATGGCTCATGGTCGTTTGTGGATGATGCAGGCTCGGTTATACGGTCTTTAAGACGCACCCCGACAGTTGAAAACGAGATGCAGTGGATGGAACACCCTGCATTGACGATCGACATGGTTACAGGGCTTACCCCGCAGCCTCCCTTTGTGGATGGAGATGGGAATGATAGACCGGCCGAGTGCATGTTGCGCTGGAGCGATGACAGGGGCATGACGTGGTCGAACGTTCATCACGCCCCATGCGGATTTGCAGGCGAGTACAAAACAAGGGTCATCTTCTGGCGTCTCGGCAGATCGCGTTACAGGGTTTATGAGTGGACGATGACTGATCGCGTGCCGCGAGTGATCAGGGATGCTTACTTAGGGAATCCATGAGTTCATTCAACGTCAATGCGCTGGTAGTCTCCCCGCTCTCGGGCAATACGCAGCTTGTAGATGCAAAGACGGGAAACCTCACCCCTTATGGGCAGGTGGTTTTCAATCGCATCATTCAGGCCATCAACAGTGCGCTGAATATCTTAGGTCAATTCAATGGCGTCATCGGAACAGCAGCAACCATCGAAGGACACCCTGGCACGGTAGCGCATATAGCGCAAAACCTGACAGGAGTAGGCCAGCTTAACTCACTGACCAACGTGGTCGCAGATCGCAACCTAGACAACATCGCAGACACGGCAACCTATGCCAAGACGACGGTAAACGGGGCTCTCGGCGCAGCAACGGCTTACAGTTCGCTCGTTGCTTCAAGCCCAACTACAAACAACGCTCTCTTGTGGAGCGGTTCAGCATGGGTGCCAAGCGATGTACCAGTGGGCGCAGTTTCGGGCTTGGTTCCTGCCGTCAACGCTCCGTTGGTGATCAACAAATGGCTGCAGACCTACAACGCTACTACTGGCGTATTTGGTTATGCGCAGGTGAATTTCAACAACGTGGCAGGAAACCTTACCACGGCGCAGCTTCCACTCTCAGGCGAATCAGTCACGGTCCCGCTCGGACCTCTCACAGTAGGCGGCACAACAGGAAGCTTGACCTTTACCAATGGAATCCTCACTGCACACGTCGATCCGACGTAGCACCTATGCCGAGATTCTGGAAGCTCGAGACTTGCTGGATGAGTACGCAGCCGAGTGCTCGATTCCTGAGATTGGCCCGATCAACCCGCAGGCTGAGATGTATCGAGCCATGGAGGGCATGGGGCTTGCTCACATGTTTGCAGGGTTCTATGGAGATCAGCTAGTTGGCTTCGCCTCGCTACTTGTTTCTACTCTGCCGCACTACGGGAAAAAAGCGGCAACTGTCGAAAGTCTGTTTGTTGACAAGCGCCATCGCGCAAACGGTTATGGCATCGAGATCATGGATGCGATGGAGGAATTTGCGAAGGGTGAAGGATGCATAGTGATCCTCTACATTGCACCGATCGGGAGCCAGTTGGAACGACTGCTCTCGCTGAAAAAGGGCTACCGCAAGACCAATTCCGTGTTTTGCCGAGTGCTTTAAGGCCTACGTCACCCGAAATCATCGCATTACTGACTGATACGCAGTCGAAGATGCTCGAAACTGAGCAGGTTCCGATTGTTACCGACCATGTTTTGCACGCAGGCATGTATTCACGAACGATAACCATGCCACCCTACACGCCTTTGGTCGGTGCGCTGATCAAGATTCCCACTTTGGTCATCACGGTTGGCGATGGCTGTGTGTATGTCGATGGCGAATGGAAGATTGTCAGGGGCTATCAGGTCATACCGGGCTGCAAGGGACGCAAACAGGCTTTCTTTTCGGTGGGCCCGCTGATTATCACCATGATTTTTCCGACCTCGGCTAAGACAGTTCAAGAGGCAGAGGAAGAATTTACGGATGAGCATGAACTTTTGCTGTCTCGGAGACAAGACTTGAACACCGTGACCATTACAGGAGAGTAAGCATGTCTGGAGCAATCGCAACAGCGGCAATCATCGGCGGGGCGGCTAGTCTGGGCGGGGCCGCGCTCTCGGCCAACGCAGCCGGAAATGCCGCAGATGCTCAGTCGAGCGCTGCCAAAAACGCCGCACAGCTTCAATATGATGCCTCACAGAAGGCTCTCCAGTTCCAGCAGCAGCAGTGGAACCAGACGCAGCAAAACCTCCAGCCCGGTTTGCAATCTGGCACCGGAGCACTGTCGAATCTTGATTACCTCATGGGCATTCATCCGATGACCTCGCAGCAATTCACCAACGCTGCGGGAACGTCGCCAACGCCTACTTCTCACTCTCTCCTGCCGGGAGCGGGTTCAACTCCAGTCGGCCAGATTCCTTCAGGCGCTCCGGCTCCGACATCTGGCGGCGGTTCACCCATCGGCATTCGTCCCACGGCAGGCGCACAAGGACCAATCGGCTACAACCCGCCAACGGCAAGCCCTGCAGGAGCGATAGGAAGCGGTCCTACGAGCGGTGCGGTGGGCATGTTTGGCAGTGGTGGGAGTTACAGCCCCACATCAGGCGCACAAGGGGCCGTCGGTGGGGTTGGCGGCTTGAATCTCACTGGAGGCCCGCAGGGCGCCATAGGCTCACACCCTGGCGATACGGGCAACGCTTCCTCAATTCCAGGAAGTGGGTTCGGCTCTCTGATGACCCCGTATCAGGGCCACTTTGAAGCACCAACCGGAATCACTATGCAGAACGATCCCGGCTATCAAGAGCGCTTAAACATCGGCGGTGACATCCTGCAACGCTCTGCAGCGGCTCGCGGTGGCGTATTGACTGGAGGCACGGCCAAAGCTCTCGACCAGTTCGGCCAAGACTACGCTTCGAACGAATACAACAACGTCTATAACCGTGCTCTGACAGGATTTCAGACCAACTATAACCAGTACAACAACGACCAGAACAACCAATTCAACCGGCTGGCTGCGATTTCAGGCATCGGGCAGACGGCAGCGGGGCAGTTGAACAGCGCAGGGCAAAACTTCGCCAACAGCGCACAGAGCAACCTGCTGAACACCGCAACCAACATGGGCAACGCCTACCAGAACGCAGGAAATGCGAATGCCTCGGGAATGCTCAACTCGGCTGGCGCATGGGGTGGGGCGCTCAATGGCATCGGTGGCGATCTGTCCAACCTTTACATGCTCCAGCAAATGCAGAACATGGGCGGATATGGCGGCGGTGGCGTAGGTTCAGGTGGTGCATTACCGACAGGATGGGCATAAACAATGGGATCGATCAATCCAATTCCGATTCTTCGCCTACCGCAACAGGATTATCAGCAGCAAAATCCTGTTGGGCGCATTCTTGCCCTCAAGCAGCAGATGGCGGAAGCCCCGTTGCGTCAACAGGCACTCCAGCAACAGGTTCAATCTGGCGAGCTGGAGAATCAGCAGAAGCAGCAGCAGATGAAGGACCAGCAGGCCGCAACCGCCGCGATGCAGGAGTGGGACGGCAAAGACATCAACCAACTGCCTACCCTGATGATTAAAAAGGGTGCTTCGGCTCAGGCCGTCATGGGGCTCAAGTCGAAGGCTCTGGAGATGCAGCAGACCTACTCCAAGATTGCAGCCGACGATGCGACCACAGGCGCAAAGAACATCGAAACGCGCATGAAAAAGAACGACATGGTTGGGGGTGCATTTTCGACCGTGTTGCAGACTCCCGACGCGGAATTGCCGCAGGCCATCATCTCGAAAGCGCAGGAACTTGCGCAACAAGGGCTCCTGGATCCTCAGCACGTCCAAATGGCGCAGCAGATCGCACAGCAGCCCCCAGCGCAGGCTCGGCAGGCGCTCGACACGATGCGCAAAGGGATGCTGGCTGACTCGCAACTGCTGGAGCAGGCCAAGACTAAGGCGCAGATGCAGAATGAGCAGATGCAGCGCCAACAGGAAGCGCAGAGACTCCAACAGCAGGGACAGTACCAGCAACAGGAAATAGGAATACGCAAAGCTCAATTGGGTATCGAAGGTGCGCGCCTTAACTTCGAAAAGGCCAAGCAAGGAACGCAGGACCAGCAGGCCATCGAAACAATGGCACAGCAGATTGCCAACGGCGATGTAAAAGCCCCGTCTCTGTCACGCAACAACCCATTCAACCGCGCTGTTCTCGCCCGCGTCTACGAAATCAACCCGAAGTATTCCGACTCCCTCTATACGGCCACGCAGGCACTGCGCAGCGACAAACCAAATTCGATGGGTGCCAACGTTGGCAGACTGGGAACAGCCATCCTGCACGCCGATAGAGCGCTCGACAACTCGAAAAACCTTGGGTTCTCGGAGGGACTTTTGACAGGCGTTTCGACCTCCGGAACATCTGCATACAAGCAGGATGCCGAGTTCCTGACGGGAGAAGTCGGGCAGTTCGTGACTGGCGGCAAACTGACAGTTGATGAAGGCAAGAAAATCTCCTCCGATCTGATGTCTTCTCGTCAAAGCGTGCGCGATGCTGCGCTCAAGGAAGTAATCAATCTCTCAAAGGGCAAGCTTGAATCGCAGATGAATCAATTCAAGAACGCCACGCAGACGGATTTCCCCGTCGATCGCGTCTTTCAGGATCCAGGGATCAAGGAAGCGCTGCAGAAGCATGGTGTTCTTGGGGGTTCGGGCGGTGGAGGGCTTTCCGTCACGGCGCCGAACGGCAAGGTGTACACGTTCAAAGATCAAGCATCGGCTGACGCATTCAAGCAAAAGGCAGGACTCCAGTGAGCACGTCAACAATCGACTACGATGCCCTTGCAAAGCAGCATGGCGGCTCTGTAGAGGTCGATTACGATGCTTTGGCCGCGCAGCACGGCGGGACAGTATCGAGCGCACCTGCCGACGATCGTAACGCAGTGCAGAAGTACGTTGATAAGCTGACCACTGTTACGCCTGAACAGCAGCAGGGTCATTCAGCCCTAGTCAATCAGGCACAGAAGTTCGGCGCGGGGGCCATCCAAGGCGTAACTCAGCCTTTTGTTCACCCGCTCGATACCCTCAGCGGCATCGGGCAGATGATCGCTCATCCGATCGATACCGGAAAGCAGATGGCGCAATCAGCCATCGAGAATCCCGCTCAGGCAGCCGGAAACCTCGTCGGTGGGGCAGTTTTAGGCAACGCAGCAGGGGAAGTTGCTGGGCCAGCGGCTGAACTGGCAAAGAAGACAGCCGCGCCAATTGCCAAGACGGTTGGCAATGTCGCAGAGGATGCCGGAACCCGGCTAATGAATAGAACGGTCGGGACACTGAAATCAGATTTCAAGCGTGGCGCGAATCCGGCAAGAGGATACCTGGAAACTGGCAACGGCCCAGCTATCTCCATGGCTTCACTCGCGGATAAGGCCTCCAATGCCGTGGACGCTACGGCAAGCAAACTAAGCACGGCATATAAGGCAGCCGACGCCACCGGAAAACTTATTCCGGTTGAAGATGTAGCCCAAGCAGTAGCTGCACCGATGAAAGAAGCCTATGAAGTGGCAACCGGAGTCGGCGCACCTAAAGGGTTACTTGAAGATTTGAAATATCACGCCTCGACGTTCAAGAACGTATTTGAAGAGGGAAATGCTCAAGGCGGTTTTACGCCTTCGCAAGTCTGGAAAATCAAGAAGGACTTAGCCAAGGCTACGAGCTGGTCTGATCCTACCCAGGTCGGGCTGAAATCTGTCACGCAGCAGCAGGTCGGCGCTCTCTCTGGTGTGCTCCAAGAGGCCGTCCCAGAGGTGGGACCACTCAATCAGAACTATATGGACCTGCTGAAGATGGCAGGCAGAGCGGAAGAACGCGCAAACACAGGTTCCAGACCACTCACGGCGCACATTTACAAGGCTGGCATGGCCGCATCAGGCTTGATGGCTGGAGAAGCTGGCGGCCATCCCCTCTTAGGCTTGGCTGCTGGTGCTGCGATGGACAGCGTACCAGTTAAAACTGCTCTGGCAGCCGGACTATTTCGCGGTGGCCGAGGACTCTCTGCGCTTGGAGACAGACTTGCGCCTGGTGCCGTTGTACCCGATGAAGTAGCCGCTAATGCATTGCGCAACAATGGCGCAAATTATAAACCCGGCAATCCAAAGCAATTGACACCTCAGCAGATGCGAGAAATCGCAATCCAAAGATTCCTTGCGGCCCAAAATCGCCAGTAAACGGCAACTCTAGCACCACTTCAGAGGACATTCAAGATGAACTTTAAGCGGTTAATCCCGTTCGCGCTGTTGTGTGTGCTGGCGTCTATTCCTGCGCCTGCCCAAAAAAGGCCGCTGGTTCAGCCTCTCTGGTACTTTGTCGATCAATCTGGCGCACCCTGCGTCGGGTGTAAGCTCTATTCCTATCTTGCTGGCACCACTACACCTACGCCGACATACACGGATTCCACTGGCCTGCACGTCAACACCAACCCCATCATTCTGAGCGTCAATGGCACCGCGCAAATCTGGGTAGGCGACACGCCAACCATAAAGCTGATTCTCAAGGACTCACTCGGCTCTACGATCTGGACAGCAGACAACATTGCTTTGACCTCTTCTGGTGGGGGCGGGTGTTCGGTAGCAGGCACAGCAGGGCAGTTCATCGTTACCAACGGCTCTGGAGGCTGCACGGTAACGGCTATTCAGGTGAACGGAGTATCGCTTCTTACGCCTTCGCCAGTCAGCTTTGACGACTCAACCACTGTGACTGTAGCCAACCCCTCAGCAGGGCATATCCAATTCAACGCCACTTCCCCTAGAACGCTGATACCTCAACATAATGACGTCAACCTCGACGGCCTCTTTGCGACCAATCCGGCATATATCAATTTTGACGACACCCTGCCTACCCCCGATGAAGGGTTCGTGAACTGCAAATGGCAAACTGACCCGATCACGGCGCGTGTAAGCTGCGAAGTTCCTTCAGGCACAACTGCATTTCAAATGACCGTCACGCCCCCAATTGCGGGGCAGTACGTCATCATCTATCCGACCGCCGTTTCGACATCCTTTGTGCCTTCAGGAACAGTCACAGCAACTACTAAGGGTGCGGTATTAGGCCTAGCCCCGCAGTGCGCCGGATCGGAAGGCGCTGGAGCAGACTGGACATATACAGGCGCTTTGTCAGCACAAGCCCCTTGGGTGGTTCCAGGGAACATTACCGCCGTTTACTCGGTGGTGATAGGCGGATTCTCGTCATATTCAAGCTCGCACTGTGCTCCATCTCCGGCTCCCTGGCAGGTTGGCACGTCAGGCGTGACAGATGCCTCGACTACCCTTATTGGCTCGGCAGTCACCTATCCGCTTCAGCAATACACGCAGCTTACTGGATTGAGCGGGGCAACGGTTGAAACTGGCACAGCCCATGCAGGCGTAGGGATGTCGGGCGCAAGCAGCGGAACAAGCGTTTTCACGGTTCCTTTGATTGCCCGCATTGTCTACTACACCGGCACTGCCCCGCCAGCTGACACCAACATCCTTGTGGTGCCTCCGCTGAACTACAGCACGGCATCAGGCGAGCCGGTCCTTTCGCTAGATCCCAATTTCCCGCAATCACTCAATGTCTACACGGTAGCAACCGCTCCAACGGCTCAGTATTCGCAGGGCCTTGCCATTGTAATGAAGGATTCGAACGACTGCATCAACACGGGCGGCACAGGTGTGGCCTGCGATGTTGTTCAATCTGGCAGCTCATTTATCTGGGCACCTCTGACGGGTGGTGGTGCAAGCGGGTTCCCGATCACGCTCGGCTCAACATCGATTGGAGCCAGCAGCACGACCACGGCACTCAATGGTCTTACCGTCAATGGCGTCACGCTGAATGCGGCAGGCTCAAGTTCGCTGTTTCTCAACCAAGCAGGCGGTTACACGACTCCTGCGGGTGGTGGTGGATCACCGGGCGGCTCGACTACCCAACTTCAGTACAACAATGCTGGTTCATTTGGCGGTGACTCAGGCTCTACGACAGATGGAGCAGGCAACGTCACAACCAAAACTGTTTCAACCACGGGCACTGTGGCGGGACAGGGCGGCACATGGGACGCAACGGAAGGCACAGCACCAAGCGGGGCATCCTCGCATGACATCCTCTATGCCTCATCGACCACGCATCAGCCTCTCAAGAACCCGAACAATACGGGCGCTAAGGCTCTCGTAGGCACATCCACGACCGCTGCGACCTCGGGCCACTGCGCACAATACGCAGCGAACGGTTATGACATCGCAGATGCTGGAGCAGCTTGCGGTGGTGGTTCCTCCTCTCTCACGCAAGGCACCGGAGCAGTCGGCAATTCCTCGAACGCCGTAGCTTCGATACCTTATGCTCTCTGGGCACACGCTTTTGCTACCAGTGGAGCAGGAACAGAAGCCTCACCGTGGGTAAATACGACAGATAACAACGCTGGAATCCAGACGGCAATGACCAGCCTTCAGGCAGGCAGGAATGGTGTGGTGCGGCTTGCTGGAGGCAGATACAACGTCCTGACTCCGATCATCATGTCGGGTTATGGCGATCACATCGCAGGCGATTCTCCCGGATTTGATGCGCAGCCCAACGCAGGCGCGGAAGGTCTACAGGGAACCAAGCTCAGAATGGATTCCTCGCTGACCTCGGGCGGCAATCTTGTGCAAGTGGGAGTAGTCGGCGGCAATTACTCAACCCGCGCCGGGTTCAACGTTCTTGAAAACGTCTATCTGTGGGGAACGACAAATGCCATTACCGCAGGCACCCCATCGACATGGGATGCAAACGCCTGCGTCACGGTAAACGGATGGACGGATTCACCAAGATTCCATCGCCTGAACATCAACAACTGCGGCGTCGGCTTAGAAATGCAGAGTCCAACCGGAGGCAATGATGCCGGCGTAGCAGATTCCTTGTACGAAACCAGCGATGGCATCGGAGTTCTCTGGCGCAACAATGCAGGCTCGGGATCGTGGTGGAATAAGCTCCTAAATTCCGGCATCTGGGATAACAACTTTCAAGGGATCTACTCGGAAGGCAATGGTGGAACGACTCCCTCCATGCCGCAAGCTGGCGACGGAATCCTGATCAGTGGAAACACGATTGGCAGAGGATGTATCACTGCGGCCTGCGCTGGCATGACCAACAAGAACGCGAACATCTACTGGGAACGGTGGGGCGCGACGATCCAGAACAATTCTATTACTCAGGCCGGATACAACATCCTCCTCAATTCATGGGTAAACGCTGATGGCGTGATCCTGAACGCGAGCTATGTGAATGTCACCGGCAATTGGATAGGTGGGCAGTCGCAGAGCGGTACTTGCGGCATCCGAATCTACGGCGATCACAACACTATCGCGGGGAATACCTTTGCCGGGAACGTGACGGACATCTGCATCATGTCGGGCGCTACGGGAAACATTATCAACCAGCCGGGTGCGACAGTCAGCGATGCGGGAACAGGAACGATCTACTCGGCTCCTCTTGCTTCGCCTGCGTTCACTGGAACCCCGACTGTACCAACCGCAGCACCAGGAACCAACACAACACAGGCCGCATCGACGGCGTTTGTAACAGCGGCAGTGGTGGGAGGTTCGGCGTTTAGTGCAGGCGTGGGCGCCAGCTATCAGGACGTAACAGAGATTGCTGTACCGTCGAACCCTGGAGCAGGCAACGACCGCCTTTATACCAATGCCTCGACTCACAAACTGGCCTGCCTGACATCGGCGGGGGCAGATTGTATGCCAGCGAGCGGCGGGTCTGGATTGACTGCGGCTCCTCCCTACTTCACTAACGGCACAAACTTCTTTGACCATGACGGATTCCAGGTAACTAAACCTCTCGCCAGCCCGACATGGATCAACAGTCTTGCGCCGACCACGGTAACAGTTGGAGCAAACGGCAATGTTCTGTCTACCTTCAACGGCTCCACTTCTGCGCGGTGGGAGTCGCAGACCTGCACAACCAGCGTTGACTTGGTAGGAAGACTGTTCTCGCTCGAATCGACTTCTCTAGGCGGGGCAGGATCAACGCTTGCAGCCTATGTTTACGACTCGACCAACAGCAAGATATATGCCTTTGGCAACAGCGTGAACATGGACACTTCCGGCAAGTCCATCTTTCAGCTTCAGGTCAATATCTACAACTACTCAGGCAGTGGAAACCCGTCGTATTCCTCCACGCCTAGCACATGGGCCTATGGAGCTTACGGAGGCTCTGAATACTCGCACGTCAAGATCGTGAAAAGCGGCGGAACGATCAGCTATCAGGTTTCGATTGACGGCGGGTCAACTTATCAGACGGTGGGAACGCAGAGCGTCGGAACGCTGTCGAAATGCGGCTATCAGGTGTTCTCGAGCAACGGAAGCGACACCTTCAACGTGATCAGCGAAGTAGTGAACTAAAAGAGATTGCCCTGTGATGCCCAGTAAAAGAGGACTATGACGACACTGAAAGCGGTAAAAGCGAGGATCGATAGCCAGAAGCGTCTTGTCATAGTGGCGGCAGTATACCTCTTTGCCCTTGGCTCAGGTCTACAACTTTCGGCGCAGACATGCACGACTGCAACCTGCAATGCAGCGAGTACGAGTCAGGCTGCGGTTCTGGCTGCGCTGCCCTCCAGCGGAAACTCAAACGCAACGGTCGTGGTCAACATACCTTCCGGCACATCGGCATGGAGCACCCCGCTGGTTTACACGATCCCTGCTGGAGTCACGAGCCTGACGATTCGAGGGGCTACGGCATGTTCAGGTTCAGGCGATCCGCTTCTAGGCGGTTCCGTCACCTGCACAGATCACACGACGATTCAAGATTCAGGAGCGAACAGCGGAGTTGAGCTAATCCAGTTCACTGTGCCGACAGGGAAATTCCTGCGCATTACTGGCGTGACATTTGCATCAGGGTCAAGGTCCGTTGCCGATCATGGGCAGATTGTCGTGGCGTGCGCTGCGGACACCACCGGAAATGGTCAGTTCCGCTACGACCACAACCATTCTTCGGGTGTGTCAACGTTCATGACCACCGAAGACTGCTTTGGCGTGGCTGACCATAACTTGATTCAGGAGTCAGGCGGCAACCTCAACTATCTGCACATCTGGAACCCCTCGTACAACCAAGGCTCCAGTGCAGGATACGGGGATGGATCGTGGGCAGCAAATACAGACTACGGCACAAGCAAATTCTTCTACGTCGAAGCCAACTCGCTTGATAACGGAACCGACGACTGCACCTTTGGTGGCAGGGCGGTAGTTCGCTTCAACACCATGACGAACGGCTCCTCGGTGCAGACTCACCCTACAGGCGGCGGTGGAGCAGACGAAAGAGGTTGCCGGGCATACGAGATGTACCAGAACAACATGAGTGCGCCAAGCCCCGGCTCACCTTCGTTCAATGCATTCTTCATGTCGTCTGGTACGGCGATGGTGTGGCACAACACTACGCTGAATTACTCCAACTTTGCCACGATTCACTCGATGCGCAGAGACAACTCAACGTATTCGGAATCGCCGACACCGGGCGGCTGGGGATATTGCGGAACAGATTCAGGACTTTCGGGTGCTGGCTCGGCGTGGGACCAGAACACCCCAACGACTACGGGATATGCGTGCATCGACCAACCCGGCAGAGGTAAAGGCGACCTGATCACCGGCTCCGCTCCTTCATGGGTCAATTCAACGACGGGAACGATTGCATGGGTGCATGAGGCTTTAGACCCGGTTTACGATTGGGCGAATACCAAGAATTGTTCTGGCTGCGGAGGGTCGTTCTGGGCTGACTACAACCCGGACGTTCTGACATCTAACAAGGATTTCTATCTCTGGTGCGACCCCTCAAGCGGGACCGGCTGTACCTCAACGTTCAATGGCACTGTGGGAACCGGGCAAGGCGTCAGATCGTCGCGTCCAGCTACCTGTACAACCGGCGTGGCCTACTTCTCTACCGATCAGGGTTCATGGAATTCGAGCGGCAACGGGGCTGGAAGCGGCGTGCTGGATAAATGTACGAGTACGAACACCTGGACAAGCGCCTCCTACACCCCATTTGCCTACCCGCACCCGCTCACAGGCGGCGTAACGACTTACACGCTTTCGACTGCCACAGCAGGAACAGGCAGCGGAACCATCACCGGCTGCCCTGGCAATTATGCTTTTGGTGATCCGTATACCTGTTCGGTCTCAGCCTCGGCAGGCTCGACTATCTCTTCTGTGACTGGATGTGGAGGGTCCGGCACGAGCACGTATGCAGGGGCAATGCCCAACAGCCCATGCACCGTAACTGCCACCTTTCAAGGCACAGCAGCAACACCCGCATTCTCACCCACGGCAGGCTCTTACACTGGGCCACAGTTTGTAACCATTTCCACTTCTACGCCAAGCGCAACGATCTACTACACGGTAGACGGGTCTACGCCTACGACCTCAAGCGCCATCTACAAGGTTCCGCTGCACGTCTTTGCTACCCAGACGTTGAAGTCTCTGGCTGTGGCTACGGGATATACCAACTCATCAGTCGGCTCCGCGGCGTTCACGGTGGGCAAGCAAAAAACACGTTTCTCGATGATGCGAAGTTCCCCAACGATGACTCCGGTTCCTTTTCCTGTTGATGACAGAATGCAGCCATCTTCAGGGGTCAGAATCTCGAACATTGAAGGCACGCGGGGCACGTACAACTGGACCACCTACGACCAGTGGGTTTCCTCAACCACTTCGCATGCGTCCAAAGTCGTTTTTACCTATCAGGCGCGGCCGAATTGGATGACTGGGCTCGGAACCACGACAGACGGCCCTCCGACTGACCTCAATACCTCGGCAGCGTGTCAAAACGTCCTTACAGGAACCACTACGACTGACTGCTCGATGAAAGAGTTCACGACGGCGCACATGATGCACGTCACCGGACTCAGTTCTCAGCCTGTGGCACCTGTAGCATGTCCGAATCTCGACGCGATCGAAGCCGGCAATGAGGTAGCAACGTTTTCTGGCTCATCTTCGCTGGTAGGGTGGTCAGGAACCCCTGCGCAATTCATCAAGATGTCCGATGACATCGCAGAAATCAAGGCCAAATGGTGTACCTCGGCCACCAAGATGCTACTAGGGTCTGTTTCTGCGGTGGTAGGGTCAAACGGAACGGGGAACCCTCAGTATGACGTGTACATGGCGGCGCTGCTGGCTCTAGTCCCGCAGGCCGATCAGGGACTTTATCAAGGGGTATCCTTCCACAACTACTCCGCAAGAGACAACTTCGCACCTGAGCCCCCGCCAACGTCCAACGTGGCGTATTCAGGGACCACGTGCACATCTGGAAACACCCCCAATAACTCTTGCTACGTTCCGATCTATCAGCAGGTGGGCAGATTCCAAACTGCGGCTCTCAATCAGGCTGGAAATGTCTCATGGTCTGCCCATCTGCCTATCTACATCACGGAGGGTGGGTTAGGAAAGATCAGTCAGCTAAATGGGGATACCGATTTTGGCATTGCATACGTGAGCGAATTTACCGTGCTTACGGCCGCAGACCCGAACGTGACCAACGGCGTGCCTCCCGTCAATTCCATGCTTTATCTCGCCTTTGACTCGCCCTGCGATTCAACCAAATGGGGATGCTATTGGCAGAAATCAGCAGGGGTCAATTCAGATTGGTACGACGCGCTGCAAAGAACGACCTCTTGGCTGAATGCGGCTACAACCATCGGCGCTGCATCAAGCGCTTCGATCACAGGCGGAACGGGTTGGGTGGTGCCTCTGAATGGGGGAGCTTCTGAAATTGCTTTCTGCGCAGTCCAGAACCCGGCTACCTGCACCAAATCAACGTCTTTCACGCATAAGCAGGACATCTCGGGAACGATTACCTCTCTGAGCGGAACGGTCACGCTGAACTCGACGGCATCTTTGCTGTTCAACGGGGCTACGGCTGCAACTCCGACCTTTCTACCGGCCGCAGGCTCTTACGGATCTACGCAGTCAGTTGCTATCTCGACTACTTCAGGCACCGTAATCTGCTACAACACGACCGGCTCACCTGCAACGAATGGAACCACTGGATGTACCACAGGCACTCTGTACTCTGGGCCAGTCTCGGTTTCAACGTCAGAAACGCTCTATGCGGTAGCAGGTGGAACCGGGCTGGCTGACTCCTCGGTTGGATCTGCTGCGTATGTGATCAACGGGGCAGCTTCCACACCAACTTTTAGCCCTGTGGCAGGAAGCTACGGGCCTACGCAAAATGTAACCATCTCAAGTTCCACGTCTGGATCCACGCTTTGCTATACAAGCGATGGCAGCACCCCTACAGCAAACGGGGCAGGGGCTTGCACGCATGGCACTACCTATTCAGGCGCAGTGACCGTCAGCATATCCCAAACGCTCAAGGCGATCGCTTCTAAGGTTGGTTTCCTTGATTCAGGCGTGGGTTCGGCGGCTTACGTCATCAACGGAGCGGTTGCTACTCCGACTTTCAGCCCTGCAGCGGGAACGTATACCAGCACGCAATCTGTGACCATCTCGGATTCCACTTCTGGGGCTTCGATCTTCTACACGACGGATGGCTCGACGCCAACGACAGGTTCAACGCCTTACACGGGTGCCATCTCGGTTGCTGTGACCACAACCGTCAAGGCGATTGCTTCTAAATCAGGTTTCAGCAATTCATCAGTAGGCTCGGCGCTCTACACGATCACTGCCCCGCCTACGGTACACGTCACTTTGACAGGCACGCAGACATTCTCAGGCACAGGAACGATTCAGTAGGAGGAAACGATGTTAATTGAAAACGGTATAGCTCGTAGATCCAACATGCTTCGTTGGATTCCAGCCGAGAAAGCCATTCACGACCTTATTCAGGAAGTAGAAGCGCTTGGCTGCCATACGCGGCTCACTGATGCTGTCGTGCTGCTCTCGCAAGCTAAAGACGCGGTTGCAGACTGGGCAGAAGAAACTGGCAACATCTCACCCGAATAGGAGCCACATGAAGACCTTTCTTAAACTCGCCGCAATCTTCTCGCTTGCCCTTGCAAATGGATGGCTCTACGGCCAATCAGGGCAAGGGCTAATCCTAAATTCCAACGCACCCGGCACGGCAACGCTTTTCCGTGTAGCGGGCAATTGTCCCACTACAGGCGTTCCGGCCAGTGGCACCACGTTATCGAGTTCTATTGCTGTGACCGCAACCCCAATCACAGCGCAAGCCCCTCTCGGTAATCAGGGAACATTTAACGATTCAACGGCAGTTGCAGGAACCCCATATTGCTATTGGTCAACCTTGGCCACAACGGGAGGTGGTAGCGGCGTCTCGAATACCTTTCTTGGGCAAGTTACCGTTGTCTTCACCCTGTCTGGCAAGTAAGGGCTTCTGGTGCAGATGGTTTGGAATTGGATGCAAGAAATGTTGAACCCTGCTAGGGCAGTAATAGCCCAGCCGCGAGGTGCAGGGATTCTTTGGGGCCTTGGGGGACAAGTTGGCGCACATCGAGTGGGGTAAGTCGCCTACAGAAAATGTGGCAATTCTGAAGCGAATTGTACAGCAAGTTTGTGAGGATCTTTACGACAATGGGCAGCCAGGACTCATCTCACGAGTAGAGGCCCATATGAGCGAAGCCATTGGAGCAAGTTTGGAACAGGCAAGACAGCACAAGGCGAACAGCCTCAAACTGAACATCATCATGGCATTGGCCGCAGTCATGGCCCTTGTCATCAGCGCAGTGGGAATCTTTGTGAGCATCGAGATTTCCAAGCATGGCATTGGCCAGCTGCATCTGCACAGCTCCACCTATTCCGTTTTAGCCAATTACTACGCGCAACAGTAAGGGGGAATCATGCCAGGACCTAAGACAGGACCGTGCGGAGGTGTGGGAGAGCCCGCATGTCCGCCAACTCCAGCCAGTGGCACAACTTACACGCTTGAAGAGATGAAAACCTACGGCCAACTGAACTATCAGAAGGGCGTCTCTGACACGATTCTAGCGAAGTATAAAGAGGCCCAGGGCCATCAGGGAGCACTGTGACTGACAAGGTTCTCGACACGATCATTGCTGGGGGTTTTACCGTGCTGGTTGTGCTAGTGCAGAAGCTCTCAGTGCGTGTCGATGGCAGGCTGACGCAATTGCTCAAGCTGACTGAGGAAACTTTCCTTGCCAAGGGAGAGAAGAAGGAACTCGACAGACCAAAGAGAGCAAAGGCAAAAAAGTGACCTATTCCGATGACTGCGTGAAACTCGTCAAGGACTCGGAGGGCTGCTCATTGCGGGCCTATCGTGATCCCATCGGCATCTGGACAATCGGATTCGGACATACTGGGCCGGAAGTGATTGATGGGCTGGAGTGGACCGTTGCGCAAGCATGCGCACAGCTTGCCGCGGATCTGCAGATTGCCTGCGAAGGCGTGCTGAAACTCGTTCACGTCTCGATTACGCAAGGGCAACTGGACGCGCTCACGGACTTTGCCTTCAACGAAGGCATAGGCCAGCTTCGAAATTCCACTCTGCTGCGCAAATTGAACTCGGGCTATCGGGATGAAGTGCCAGCCGAACTCGAGCGCTGGGTATTCGCGGGGGGAAAGAAACTGCCGGGACTTATCGCACGCAGGCAGAGAGAAATTGGGTTATGGACGAAAACGACCTGAGCACGGCGCTGTGCCTGATTTTAGCCATCATCGTTTGCGGCTTAATTCTGTACGCATGTAAGGAAAGGAACCTTCAATGAGCATCAACATCAACATCGATTCGGTGGTGGCGTGGTTCAAATCCAAGAATGTCACAGCGCATAGCATCGCAGCGGTGGCAATCCTCGCAGCCACTGCCATTACCACCGATCAGCAGTTAAGGGATTTTGTTCTGGGCTTCTTCACTGCCCACCCGAAGATCGGCACAGGCATTCTGACAGCGGCCGGGATCATTCTCAAATACAGCCACTCCAGTAGCGATGCCGGTGCGGTTGCAGCCGCCGAGAAGGTGCTTTCCTCACCAAACCCGCCTACCCCCGCCGCAGTCGCAGCAGCTACCCCACCACAGGAGAAACCATGAGAAAGATACTCGCTCTATCCGCACTGGCGGTCATGCTCTGCGGCTGCCCTAGCGGTACGCAGCAACAGCAGATCGCCGCGGCCGCGCAAAACGCCTCCATTGCCGTCCAAGGCTTTCAGCAAGTCGAAATAGCCTCCTACCAGGCTGGCGCAGTCTCGGCAGAAGATCACAAGTTCATTGAGCAGCAGCTCGTCTCTGTTGCGCAGATGGGCAAGACGGCTGACTCCTGCATTCGGACGGCCACAACCAAGCAGGGCACCATCCAGTGCGTTACCACGGCCATTGCCACGGTGGACCAATTGAACGCATCGGGTGCGCTCTACATCAAGTCTGCCGATGCCAAGCAGAAGTACCAGATTGCCTTGACGGGCGTAAGAACAGCTTTGGCCGTCATTGTCACGATTGAAGGGGGCACCATATGAATGGACTCGCGCTCGCCCAACTCCTGCAACTCCTGCTTCCACTCGGAGCCCAGGTCTACAACCAGATCCGCGCAGCCAACTCGGGAGCCGGATTGCCCGATGTCGAAACCCTGCTTGCTAATGCCGACAAGAACTGGGACTCCGTGATTGCGGCAGCCAATGCGGAGATAGCGAAACTCACCCCGCCAACCCCATAAGCTTGGCGCTTACCCGGCGTCAAGAACCAAGGCAACTTAGGGGCTAGGAGAGCGGTCTCCGGCCCCTCTTTTTGCGTTTTAGCGCAGGTTTAAGTGAGCATCGCCCAGAAGAATAGACAGGCACCAGAACGACATGCCTAGCCATCCCAGATTGACTCTTGGCGGCGTCGGTACATTGAACGCTGCCAGCATGAGGCACACAAACGCAAAGACGAGCAAAATCAGTGTCAGCATAGTAGTGTTCTCCTGCTGACTTGGATGCAAACGCGAGGTCAGGGCTTAGGCTCTGGCCTTTCTTATTTGGGGGCTTTCTGGCCTCGGCGGTAGGCTTCGATGACCAGCTTCCCAACTTCTTCCGAGACGCAGTAACCGCCATTTGGAAGTGTGCCGCGCAGCAAATCCTTCACGTCCTCTGGAATCTCTGGCTCTGGAGCAAGGAACATGCGGCGTTGCCATTCGACAGCCATATACTCTGCCGCATCCCCAACCGTCTTCATACTGTCATACATCGCGTCCAGTTGCGATCTTGTTGGTGTAATCGGACTTTCAATTAGCGCTCTGGCAAATTCTTCGCATACAGCCACGGCGACAACAAGCAATTTGCCGCATTCTTTGCTGTCAGGATGAGGATAATCATTCAGCTTGCGCAACATTAGAAACACTCTTCCGGTGATCCCCTCCGGCACTACAATTCTGCCCTCGCTCATCACTTGCTCCTCAATGTCTTCCAAACCGGATTCTTCGGGCTTGTCCAGAGCACGGCAAAGACCCCCGAAAGCGCCCCGAGAATGAATCCACCGTCCCATGTTTGCAGCAGCCAATTCCAAAGCTGATCCTGTGTCATCACTTGCTCCTCTGCTCCAATGCCCTCGCCCGTTTGTTGCGCATGATTGCGATAGCCATGATCGCCTTATCCAGTAGTTCGATTGTCTCCGCGTTTTCTACCTTGCCACCGGGTTCACGAAGTAGTTGCTGCACCATCTCACGCAACTCGAAAAGACATTCGTCAAACCAAAAAGGGTCCATCATCTATTTTGCTCTAGCGCCTTCAGCCTCGCCATCAACTCCTGCCACTCCTTCTCTGTAAGGGGGTGCATCTGATCTTCGCATCGGTATCCAAGCACCTCGCATTCGGAGTTGTACATGTTCCGCACGCACGGTGTAGTTATCGGAGCCAGTCGTTCATACTTGCCGCACTTCAGAGGCTTGGGCTGTTTAGAGGGGATTAGATTGCACTTTTTCTGATCGGTCGTTAGATACCAACCACTTGGACATGAGGGCGAAAGACATTCTCCAGTAGAAGGAAGGTGCCCAGCACAAGACGGGTCGATTGATTGGCCCCACGCGCTCGTCCCCACCCCCACCACGCTCCCTGCCAGAAACAGAACGGACAGAAGTTTCATGGCTGCTCCTCATTCTTTGGCGAAGACGTCTTAATACGCTGCATGGATTCAGGCTCACCCGCTACCCCTTCGAACACATCTGGATCGATTCCAGAAGGACTAGGTAGTTCGTCAGGGTGCCTAGATTCTGAATATCGTACGACTATGATGTCTTTCATGGCTGCTCCTTGCTTGCCTTCGTAGCCCGTCTTTTTCGTTTCTTTGGCAAGCGCATAAGGATTCTGGCAACAGCCTCGCACAAAATGCGACTATGACTATCCACTGGCATGCCGCTACCCGCATGCTCAAATCGGAGCGCAAATTGCAGTTCCTGCGCAAGCTTTTCGTCGCTCCACTTATCTAGGCGCTCGCTCATTTCACACTCCCTGCCAAGAGAAGGATTGCTCCAATTTTCATTGGGTACTCCACTGCATCTGTATTTGCATCAGCTTTAACACTACCTTCCACTGCTTTTGCGTTTCTTTGTGCTCTATTGATTCAACCGTCCATCCATCTTTTTTGAAATGCCGCACTAAATCAAACACTTGACTCTCGTCAGTTTGGCAGGTCTTGATGGCCTCGGTCGCCAAAGATTTATCGCCAAAGTCATACTGCTCCTCGGTGCTGCAAATTGTTGGGTGGCGCAGTTTCTCAGTCTTCTCCGCTAACGCGCGATGGGTAATCAACATAACCAAGAGAAGGATTGCTGAGAGTTTCATTTGGACCTCCACTTATCCACGATCATGCTCACAATTGGCTGCACGAAGATCATCACGACCATGCCGCAGATGTACCCGCCAAACCAGTCATGCGATAGCCAGTACAGCATTACTTAGACCTCTTTGGCGGCCATGCCTTGACCTTGATCAGATGGTCCAGCACCACCAAGTTGACGACCGCAGTTCTGCTCATTTTAGGCTTCTTGCTTCGGCAGAAGGCATCCAGCGCGTCCAGAATATCTTTGTCGAAGGCGATTGTCGTGATCTTTGTGCCCATAGCAAAACACTAGCACAATTATTAAAATAACTGTTGACTTTCTTTGTTCCCCGTCGCAAGATATTGCCACGTTACCAAAGTCGCTGTTCGGCCCCCAAAACAATTCCCTTTAGTCACCCTCAGGGTAATTCCCTATTCAGGGTATGGACGGAGCTATGTCTCTTGAACGACATTTGCACGCAAGTAATGCCGCACAAGTAGTAGTTCATTCCCCAAACCATGTGAATTGTGCAGCCTGCCGGGGCCAACTTTCGATGGGGTTCGTTTCTCTCGATCCATCCACGCCATTTTCTGAAGCGGCAGATACTTGGTTGCAGCAGCATGATTGCAAACCGAGTACGCGGGTAACCTACGGCAAAAATCTGATTCCCTTGAAGGCATTCTTTCAGCAGATGCCATTGGAATCGATACATATTGGTAACGTGCGCAGTTACCAGGAGGAGCGCCAGAATCAGGTGTCGCGGCCAATGGTCAATATCGAGTTGGGCATCTTTCGGCAGATTCTCGATGAGGCTGGAGTATGGGAGCCGAACATCAAAGCCAAAAAGTACAAACGCCTAAGGGTTCCCAAACGTCGCGGTGGCCATGCGCTCAAAGAAGAGGATGAAAAGGCCTTGCGGGAGATCGCCTTTTCCCGGCCCAAGTGGAGACTGGCCGCGCACTGCATGATCGTCATGCTTTCCACAACATTGGGATTCGGTGAGCTGCGCAAACTAAGACGTCGGGATGTGGATTTGAGAGACCGCGTACTGACTGTAATCGATGGCGCAAAGAACGAATATCGAGACCGCACTATCCCTTTGAATCGCGCAGCTTACGACTCAATACTGTGGATTATCGAGCGTTGGGAGGGCCTTGGAGGCAACAATCCCGCGCAATTCATTCTTCCGCATAGGCCGCGCGGCAAGGGCCAAAAGTGGGTGCTTACTGAGCCTATGGTCTCAATCACAACAGCATTTAAAAACATTCGCAAAAAGGCCGGTTTACCTTATTTCCGCGTGCATGATTGCCGAGTGCAGGCGATCACCAAGCTGCTCTCCAGCCCATCCGTCAGCCCCCAGGTATCAAAGGAAATCGCAGGCCACATCTCGCAGGCCATGCAGGATCGCTATTCTTTCCAGCAATATGACACCAAGCTAGCAGCGCTAGATGCACTCGAAGCACCGGGGCGCAAAGGCCCTCAAAAAGTCATCCCATATGACATCCGAAAAACCTCCCAAAAATAAATATGCTTACCCTATTGACACTGTTAGTCAATCCGGTTTATTGTCTCTCTCATGCCTAGAACATTCACTTCTGAAGACGTGCTAAACGCCATCTGGGCGGAATGCAATAAATCAACCCAGAAAGCAGTTGCCGAGCGCATCGGCGTAAGTGCTCCGTACCTCAGCGACATCCTGCTAGGCAAGCGTCCAATCAGTGATCTAGTTGCAGAAGCATTCGGTTTCGAGAAAGAGATTGTGACCGAAACAGTCTTCCGCAAAAAGGCCGCGGCTTAGTTTTTCTCACAGTTCAGTAGTTCAAATCTGAGGGTTTGAAAACATGAGTTACGATTCGAAATTTGCATGTTTACCGAGCGGAACTAGTGACGACAGTTCAATAGTCGGTTCTGCTCCCGCCGAAATCCGCTCAACCGACATACAAACAAGCTCAATCGGCTGGCAGGCGCTCAAGTCTGTGGCAGTGGACTGGTGTTTTGCCGTGGGCTTTATGGCGCTTGGGGCGCTGGCGTTGTTCTCTGTGCTGCAACTGACAGGCGGGCGGTGAGCAATGGACCTCGCGGCCAAGATTCAGAGCAGCGTTGCAATCAACCCGATCACCCAATGCTGGGAGTGGAAACTTCAGGCGGATCGTGAGGGCTATGGACGCCTCACGCGCAGACGGAGGGATGCAGAAGGCAAGCCCTTAAAGAGCCGCACGCTTGCTGCTCATAGGGCCTCGTATGAGGCATTTGTTGGCCCAATCCCATGCGGACTTGTGATCGATCATCTTTGCCGCAATACGCGCTGTGTAAACCCGCAGCATCTTGAAGCTGTGACTAACCGCGAAAACCTCCTTCGTGCTGCACGCGCCCGCTATAAGACTCATTGCCCGAAAGGGCACCAGCTATCTGGCGAAAACCTCTACGTCTGGCGAGGCACTCGCATCTGCCGGAGCTGCAACCGTATCGCTGCGAAGACATACCACGCGAAGAAAGCGAGGACTCAATGAGATTCATCTACGCAGAACCCAAGCCCCGCCCCTCTATCGAGATTCACTTAGGCCGCCTGCCGCGCTGGACTGCCTTGGTTGTTGTTCTGGCAGTGATGGCGATGATCGTCGGCGTTGTCTCTCTATGGGTGCAGTACGATCCCACTGCTTTGCGCATAGATGTACCCAAGCCCAACGTCCAGAACGTGTCAGCCGAGATCCAGCAGCATGTTGATGACGTTGTGGAGAAGGTGGTGAAGAAATGACGACCGATAAGTCTTACATCAGCGGCCTTGCTGAATATGCGCAATGGCTTGAGAAGCATCCCGAACTTCAGCATCGTTGCGAGATTTCCATTTACAGCGCCAAGCCGGAAGAGGTCGCAATCCTGATTGCGAGTGGGGCAACGATTGACACGCTGCCTAACACGGCAAGCATTTCTTACGTGACCATGAACTTCGGCATTTTGACGGTGAAGTATGTCGTCAACAAGAAGGACATCATGGTTCCTGCCATCCAGAACGGAGACGTGGTTTGGACGCTCAAGCCAGAGTTTGCTGGAGAACTGGCGGTAGCCCAATGATCTGCGGAATTGATTACAAGGCGTGTTCTGGATGCGGGCAGGATGAACCAATCGAGGCGTTTATCCGCAACAACCAAGAAACAGATTATTGCTCTGAGTGCCGGAAGGTCTGCGCAGTCTGCGGTGATTGGGTTGGCGTCTGCGGCGAAGAGCACAAGGAGGCTGCGTGAAGGTCGTAATCAACAAATGCTATGGAGGCTTCGGGTTATCAGCGCGGGCTGTAGCGCGAATCGCGGAGATTGAGGGACGCCCCTGCTACTTCTTTCGCCGCGACATGGGGGCGGATTTGTATGCCCCACAGATCCCCACAACGATTGAAGAGATTGAGGAGGATGCAAAGACTTCTCGAATAGGCATGTGGAGCGCCTATGACATTCCCGACATCTCCGTGCTTCCTAGTCAGCGCAATTGGCATGAGAAGTCCATGGATGAGCGGAGAGCCAGCAACGAAGCGTGGAACAAGCACAGCCACGAATCGCGATACGACCGCGACAAGCGTCACTATGCTCCCCTCATTCAAGCAATAGAGGAGTTGGGAGAGAAGGCTAACGGCGGGTTCGCAGAACTGAAGATCGTTAACGTTCCCGATGGTGTCGAGTATCACATCGACGAGTACGACGGCATTGAATCCATCCACGAAGTTCATAGGAGTTGGGCATGAGCCTAGCTTTGCAACAGCCTTTACCTGGAATCGACCTGCCCAAGCGCGAACCGTCTGCTGGACAGTTGCTGCAGATTGCGCTGGAGAACAAAGCAGGCATTGAAGCCATCGAGCGAATTACGGCTTTGATGGAGCGTGAACGGGACTATCAGAACAACGTTAGCTTTGATGAGGCGCTGAACCGTTGCCAGCGGAAGATGGAGCGCATCTCAGCCGACGCCAACAACCCCCAGACTCACTCTAACTATGCCACCTACGCGAAGCTGGACCGCGTTCTGAGGCCGATCTACACGTCGGAAGGCTTCTCTATCAGCTTTGGTGAGGAAGACTGCCCCACACCCGGCAAGACTCGCTTTGTGGCCTATGTATCGCGCTCTGGCATTACCCGGCCTTACCGCAAAGACCTGACAGCCTCTACCAAGGGACCAAAGGGCAACGACGTGATGACGCCTATTCATGCAGAGGGCGCGGCTGATTCCTACGCCCGCCGCTATCTACTCAAGGGCATCTTTAATGTGGCGATCGGAGAAGACGATAACGACGGCAACGTGCAAGGCCCGCTGATTTCAGAGAAGCAAGAAGCCGAGCTTCAAGACTACGCCGATGCGCTGAGACAGGCCCCTGATCTGCCACAACTCAAGAACGTCTTCGCCGATGCGTACAAGTTCGCCGGCAGCATCAGCCCTCATGAAAAGTCGAAGATGAGCCGCGTTTATGAAGAGTGCAAGCGGAGGTTCCTATGAGGATTGTTTGCACTGAGCAAGGCACGCACGAATGGCACCAGGCACGCACAGGGCGGGTTACAGCCTCCCGGATGGCCGATGCGATGGCAAAGCTCACCCGAGCCTCCAAGAACGGCGGCAAGGGTGATTGGAAGCAGGCGCATTGGAACTACGTCTCTGAGCTTGCATGGGAACGGATCACCGGAGTCTCTGCCGACCACTACGTTTCTAAGCCAATGGAAATCGGAGCGCAGTACGAAGGCGAAGCCAGAGTTGAGTATTGGCAGCGCTTTGGAGTGGAGCCTGATCAGACGGGATTTGTGCTGCATCCCCGCTTTGACTATTTGGGCAGCAGTCCTGACGGGCTCTGCGGGAAAGATGGCGGCTTGGAAATCAAGGTTCCGCTGTTTCATAACCACGTGATGTACCTCGAAAACGATGAAATCCCCGAAGAGTACCAGGCGCAGATGTATACCAACATGCTGTGCTGTGAGCGCCAGTGGTGGGATTTTGTAAGCTACTGCCCGCCCGACATAGCGCCGGAACTGCCTGAAGAGTTCCGCATGTTCCGCAAGAGACTCTTTGCCGATCCCGCCAAGTTCGCGGAAATAGAAGAGGCAGCAACAGCCACCATCGAGCACGTTGCCGAAAAGATGGTCAAGCTTCGCGCCATGTATCCCGAAAAGGGAGCGCCGAAATCAAAGTTCAACGCTGAATTGGAACTGACAAAGCTGGCGTCAGAAGCAGCCGAGCGCGAATCTGCTGGAGCCTTTATTGATTCGCTGGAGATGGCGCCGTGACTGACTTCTCTGTACCTATGCCAGCCAGATCCTCACTGAAGCGCTCTAGCAAGCGTATTAAGCCCAAGCGTAAGCCTCAGGTGCGTGTAGGCAAAGTCTCAGGCACTGTGCGGCTCTCTGGGGCAGCAATGGAGCGTTTACGCGCTGATTGTTATTGGCGGGATGGCGGGATCTGCCAAGAGTGCGGGGTGCGAGTGCATGACCTCTACCCGGACTGGCACCCAAGGAAATATCACATGGCGCACATCATTGGCAGAGGTGCTGGTGGGGGAGATGTGCTCAGCAACGTTAGAACCTTATGCGGCGAAGATCACCGCGAAGAACATGGGAACCCGAAACCGGCAACGGAGAAGTTGCGGAGGAAAGCATGAATCATTACGACGAAATGAACGCGAAGATGCAAGCAGAGCAATCGTATCAATCTCGGAATTTAGGTCCGGCTCAAACGTCAAGCTACTACGGTGACACCTGCACAACACAGGGAAACCTCGCTGGCGAATATCGCCCGTCTCCGACCGAGCAAGCAGAGAAGAACGCAGCCTACCACGCAGATCAAGCATTCAAGGCACAATCCGCCGCAGCATTCTTCCGGCAAAACCCCGCCTTCGATGAGTTCATTCGCCACATTCGCGCTGGAGTAATCCAACTTTAGGTTTTTCCACGCAGGGCATAACCAGGGGGTTCAGGGGATAGCAAGTTGGGACGCATAAGAACGATTAAGCCGGAGTTCTTTAAGCATTCAGGTTTATACGATCTCGAAAAGGAAACGAGTCTGCCCTTGCGGGTGGCATTCGCGGGACTGTGGACTTGCTGCGATCGTGAGGGCCGTTTCAAGTGGCGTCCACGTGAATTGAAACTCGACATTCTACCTTACGATGACTGCGATTTTTCACGCGTGCTCGACGCGTTAGCCACGCGTGAATTCATCGTCAAGTACGAGTCGGGACGCGAGGAATTTGCATACATTCCGTCGTGGCATACGCACCAAGTTGTAAATGTTCGAGAATCGGCAAGCTGCTTGCCTGAACCAGTTAAGCCTAAACCACTTAGCCCACGCATCAGGCACGCGTCAGGCACGCGTGCAGCAGGGAAGGGAAAGGAAGGGAAAAGGAAAGGAAGGGAACAGGAAGGAGATATAGCTCCGCCTGCGGCTCCGCTCTCGTTCTCTTTGCCTGTCTGGATTTTGCCTGCAACGTGGGATGCGTTTGCAAAGATGCGAGCGCGAATTAAAAAACCGCTGACGGACGAAGCGGTCAAGCGCATTCTTGCGCGGCTGGAGAAGTGGCGCAGTGAAGGGCAGGACGTTGAAGAAATCTTAAGCATGGCGATTGAGAACAACTGGCAAGGCCTGTGGCCGCTAGAAAAAACCGGAGGGAAGAATGGCAGCGATCGTGGACCAAAAGGCAAAGGGAGCGGTGCTCTCGCGGCAGCCCAACAGGCAATTCAAAACATGGCTGATCGGGAAGCTCGCGGAGATAGCGATGGCGCAACAGGCAGTGGTGGACGCGGAGACATTGCAGTACTTCGCGGAGATGTTATCGACTTCAGAGCCGCAGGATCTGCTGGCAGCGACCAGCTATTTCTGCCACCGCGAACGGGCTCAAGGTGAAACAGCCTTTCCGAGTCTGCCGGCGCTCGAGAATGCAGTGAAAGACGCCAAGAACAAGCGCCTGGCGGTGGAGCGGGAGCAGCAGGAGCGCGAGGACGCGGTGATCAAGGCCAAGCACTTTGCCGAGCATCCCGAGCAGTACGTGGTGATCAAGGATTTCAAAGCTTTACTCAGAGAACTCATGGATGAAGTTGCCAAGCGAAAGGCGTCCCGATGAAGACCCGCGAAGGCCTGACCATAGCGCCTCTGGTGGTGCATGTGCTGATCAAGAAAGCAGACGAGCCGCTTGAGCCGCAGCCGAACATCTGGCGGGGTGTAGGGTTTGCGCTGCTGTTCTTTGGCTTTGGGCTGGTGGTAATGACATATGCGGTTTACGGATTTTGGAATTGAGCAGGTAAGCCAGTGAGTGAAACCAGCGGCGTCACGCGGCCCATTCTCGATGCACTCAACAAGGCAGGCTATTTTGCCATGCGCTTAAATTCAGGCTCTGCACGCATCGGCAAGTATTGGGTGAAGCTCTGCCCTGCAGGAACCGCTGATATCGTCGTCTACCCGCCCTACAAGCTGCCGCTGTGGGTAGAAACAAAGACAGCCAAGGGCAGAACGAATCCCGAGCAGGTACAGGCTCAAGCTGAGTTTGCATACACGGTGGAAGCGCTCGGCCACAAGTACGTGAGGGCTACCAAGCTAGACGATGTTTTGGAGGCTTTGAAGTGAGCAGACCAATGGATCTACGCCGCGCAAAGTACGTGCAGAAATTCGGCCTCACGCAAGAGAATCCTTATCGGCTCATGAGCAATGGATTCATGGATCAGCTTGACGCCTGCAAAACCGTTGCAGCTCGCAGAATTCTTTTAGGCATCGGCAAGCCACGCAAGGCTGCTGGTAGAAAGGCCGGCCAAAATGGGCGCTTGGAACTTCTTGAACGGAACTCTAGCGCCCTAAACACCGGAGGGACCACATGAGCGACGAAGCCAAAAATGTGTATTACGGCGGCGTAAATGAGGAATGGTTCAATAGTGGGCCATTCGACAGCCGCGAGGAAGCGATTGCAGAGATGCGTGAAACCTATGGCGACCGAGGATTCTGGATTGGGATTCGCGGCGATTATAAGCCATTCACCCGCGATTTCGTTGATGAGTTGCTGGAACTAGAAGCTTGCGACGTTAGCGACGAATGCGGACCGGGAGCAAGCGACGATTGGCCCCCGCGCATCGATAAGGCAGCGCGAGACGAAGCCAATGCCAAGATTGCTGCCATCCTCAATGAATTGTGCGGAGAGTGCTCTGTGTTCCCGATAACCCACAGCGAGCACATCTCTGCTACGAAAGAAGTGCAACGATGAGCGACGAAGCCAAATTGAAAGCTCCGAAAGAAGTTCGATGCGAGTGGCGCTTGGCGGTAGTTAGCGATTACGATGAGCAGCCGCAAGTCGGGTCGGGAGTCTACTTCTGCCCTGCCTGCAAATCGTTTACTGCCAACCTTCCAGCATATCGCTATGACGTATGCGATGCCAAAGACCGACGCAAATCGGCATGGCAAGACCGCCGTGGTTCTGGCTATAAGCCAACGATGAGAAACGGAAAACTGGAATTTGTGAACACGAGGGTTAAGCCATGACCGACGAAGCCCAAAAGCCTCCATTAAAAAGTGGGGCTGCTTTTGGATTGTATTGCGGCCACATCTTGTTTATGGCTGGGCATATAACCGCTGCTATCGCGATTGGCGCGATGCGATTCAAGACGCGCTAGACAGGAATTACGCGAGATGACCGACGAAGCAGGGAGCAGGGATAGTGAACGCTGGGGTGATGGGAGTCCACGGCCCTCACTTAAATGAGGTAATAGTAATCCGCCCAGCCCTACTTTTAGGAGATTAGGGGAGCAGAACAGTGAGCAAAGAATTCTACGGATTCGATGACGACGATTTCAAGATCGAAGGAGAGACACACATGAAACCTTGGCAGCCGATTACATGGGCAAACCGCCGCCCTGACCATCTTGCATGGAGAGAAGTTGATGACGCACAAGGCGGCATTGAGGTGCTGGCCTATAACTACTCTTTCGGTGAAAACCTTCAGGCATTTTATCTAGAACGTGCTCCAAGCATAGCGGTAACCGAGGCCAAACCAGAACGCGACGCTATGAAAACACAGACGTTTAATGCGCTTGCCTTTGCCTTACTGGCTTTTCCAGGCGGCGATTTGAAGGAAGCCGACAAATATGCCCGCAGGCGGTTGTATGCGCGGGATGAAACCAACGAATGCCCACACGGGGTCAGTTATGACACAGATTGTGAGCAATGCGAAGAGGGAGAGGACGAATGTCTAAACAAACCAAAGCCATGACCGACCCACTAGCAGGGGAGGCGATATGACCAAGTTGTTTACTTACAAGCTGAACGGATGCGAATACGCGTTTGAATCCTACTACGACGATGCCGAGGATATCGCAGTTGAGGCCGCAGAAGACTACCACAGTCGTCACGATGGCTGGGAATCTTCATGGCCTATCGCTTTTGAAATCGTTGATGCTGACGGCATATCTCTGGGAACATTCAACATCGACAGAGAAGCAGTGCCACATTTTTACCGTTGCTAAATCGGGGAGGCGAGATGACAGCAGAGTGGATAAGCGTGGATGAGCGATTGCCGGAACCCGGCGTAGACGTGCTAGGGCTGAATACCTTCAATGGCATGAGGCGCGCATTTTGTGTGGTCGTCTACTACGAAGACCCCGTTGAACCATTTGGCACCGGCTTAGATGACTGGTGCTGGCATCAATCCGAGCAGCAAGGATGTGGACGATGGGGAAGACGCGCATTCACCCACTGGATGCCCTTACCAGAACCACCAGCCGCTGCTAAACGAATTGGGGGAGCAGAATGATTCAAAAGCCTAAACGATGGAACGAGATTCTACATTTTCACCAGCATCCAGAGGAACATCCCGGAGACGACTATTGCTGCGATACGGGCGAAGAGTCGGAAGTAGTTTTATGGGCAGCGCAAGCAGAGGCAGAACGAGATGCGCTGCAACGGGAGATAGACCTTCGCGTGGAGCAAGGCAAAGCGCTCAATGAGGATAAGGAACGATTCAAGGCCGAGAATGAGCGGCTAAAGGCTCCGGTGAGCGATGAGGAGATGCAGAAGTATTCCGTGAGAGTTTACAACGAAGCTGGGCAGCATGGTTGGTTATTGCAGCGCAGTGACGTGGACACTTTAATCGCATCACGCGCACAGGCCACCAAGGGAGCACAGCCCGAGGATGAAGAAGAAGTCGAATGCCAAGGTTGTGCTCGAAAGGTAGATCACTATTGCTGGAGCCGTGGTGGCGAGTTTTGGGCCGGGCATAGCTCCAAGGGAGCACTGGAGGAACAGTGAACGAAAAGGGACACAGTCTAATCGAATACGAGTCGGACTTCCTTGAAGACGGTGAGAGGGCGGTATGCGAATGCGGCTGGAAGTCTGAGCGCCAAGAGAGCACCGCTAAGGCAACGATGGCGCATTATGAGCACGTACTTGCCGAGAGGGAGCAAGCTCATGAGTGAACAGAGAGAACGTATTTTTGCCGAGATTTGGCAGCGCTGCGATCCTAACAATCCGAATTTCGCCAATCACCTAGACCAGTTATTTGAAGCCAAGGCCGAGATAGAGCGCATGAGAGCGTTGTTGAGGGAGTGGCGCGGTACTGGAACTCAGACGCTGGATAGCTACCGTAACGGCCTCTGCAAGCGCACCAACGCCATCCTAGAGGGCCAGCCCGACACGCTTAACCAGCGCATCCTTGCCATCACCAACACTCCTGAATGGTTCGACACGCCCTGCGCGAGAGCGATCAGGAAAGAAATCACAGGGAAGCCATGACCTGCCACTGTGGATCTATCGCGCTCTGGAAAGTCGGGAGTCTCGGGTTCTGCCGAGTTCACAAGGATGAAGCATGGACCGCCGCCGCCCAAGCTAAACAGCTTCAGCAATCAGTGGCTGGCCTGTTGGCTCTCGATCATCAGCGCAGAAGGATAGATGAAGGGGAGTTAGCTGCCAGGAGGCACAGGTGAGGTGCTGGAGCAAGGGATGCTTTTATCCCGCAATACGCATTGTGGTGGTTGGCAGTGAGCGCATTCCCACATGCAGATATCACGCGGAATTACTTAGAGAAGACCCAAGCGAAGACGAATTAGCTATCAGATTATCCTTTCTGTCGCATACAGCCGCGCGATCACTGCCGACAATTAACAGAGAGACAGGAAAAACAATTGACGATGGGCTCACGATCCGTGGGGCTCGGCGGTGTTATTACATCCCACTATCTCTGGAAGTAAAAGCTGCGCGCAAGGTATCCCGGAAAGCCAAGCGCCAAGCTTATTATGCACCTATTATTGCGGAGGCTGAACGGCGCATCCTAAGAGAGATTGAATGTCGGAAAGAAAGAGCCACCCTAGCGTATAAGGCGCAATGGAAGGCTCGCTGGGAGGGGAAAAAGATAGAGTGCCAGTCGCTTCAGGTGGAAAGATACGAAAGAATGAGATCAAGAATATATGGCGAAGTCGAAGGCGAACTGATACACTTCCGCCTAAGCGGGGGTTTCGATGCGAAGCGAGCGGCAACTCAGCAAGCAATGAACCGAACGCGAAGTTCATAGATTTTATGCGGAGACTCATCCGAGGAAAATAAAAGCACCCCCGGCAAAAACCGGGGGGATTTTTTATGGATCGATGATAGATGCAAGCTATCGATATGGGTGGTTTCAATAGAATTTGCTTATTGACAATCCCAAAAACATGCTTATACTCTCACCCGTTGATTCCCACAGCAGTCAGCTTCAGGGTTCCGAGAGCCCATCTGCTCGGTCCTGCTTGCCAAAAGAAGCCGTATTCTCTAAATTGTGCGGGAGACAACCCGGGGTACACGCCTAAGAAAGCGGTATTGGGCTATTCGAGCCCTGAGCCTAGCCCCTCCCGCACGATAACCCTCTAAACCAATGACAAAAAACTCTCGCGTCATTCATTCGACTCGCGGCTATGCCATGAAGTTCGGCCAAGTGCAGAAGCGCATGGCTGAAAACTGCTGCTTTGTCTGGGTAATCTACGGGGAAACCTTTAGAGATGCCACGATCCTTGAAGCGGCCAACATGCGCAAAGAACAGGCCAAACTCGCTGAACCACTGCCATTTGCTGAGATCCCTGGATTGATCTATCAGCCGTCAGCCTCAAGTCTTGCATCCACCCGCCAAAGATTCCCTCTCATTCGCCAGGCACATGAATTCGCCGCTGCACAGTAAAAGCCAATGCCTGCAATCAATTGGAATGATGAATTAGAGTCCTCTGTTCTCGCTGATATCGAGTCAGGTCTTTCGCTTCGTGCAACCGCTGAAAAGAACGGGATATCTAAGGCGCTTATTCTCAGGAAAGTGCGCGATGTCGAATCTTTCCGTGACCAATACGCGCGCGCGAAAGAAATACAGCTTGAGCAAATGGCTGACGACATCACAACTATTGCAGATTCAGCAGATGCAGCAGACCACCAAGTTGCAAGGCTCCGAGTTGATACGCGCAAATGGCTGCTTTCCAAGCTGGTGCCAAAGAAGTATGGCGACCGTGTTGAGCAGTTCATCTCTGGGCCCGATGGAGCACCGATTCAAGCAGCGATCACGGTGGAGTTTGTGAAGCCGAAACCATAGTAAAGTGGTATCCTCATAATATGAATATGAGGAGCAATGATGACAAGCCAACCAGAACTTGCAGGCGCTGTGGATACGAATGGGTTCAACGCGGCACAACCTGCCCTAGACAGTGCCCCTATTGCAAATCTCCCAAGTGGGCCATCAACCCTACAGGCAAGACTTCAAAGGTTAGCGACGTGGGCGAAACCCGAGTACCTCTACCTGATAGCTTCTGACGAAATTGGCTTGATGAAGATTGGATACTCTGATTCTCCAGAGCGTCGATTTGATGAGTTGCAGCGCACCTCAGCGTATCCTTTGCGATTGCATGTGACATTTATGGTTCCGTCTGGATGCGGCAGAGTGTTTGAAGAGTTGCTGCATGCTGCCTTGAGGCATTGCCGTACACATGGGGAATGGTTCCGGCTTGGCGCTGAAGAGTTGGCTTTCTTTGACGAACAGCAGCCATTCGCGATTCCGATGGACAAGGTTCTCCTTCTTACCCACCAATGCCAGCAACCTCAACCTCCCAAACCGTAGGCAAGATCCAGTTTCTCGATAAGCTGGCGTTTCTGTTTGAGCACCACCCCTACAAAACGCTTTACGGTGGCAGAGATGGAGTCAAGAGCTGGTCGATTGCTCAGGCTCTTTTGCTTTTAGGCACAGGTTCAATACCAGGCTGGCCGAATCCACTTCGCATCCTGTGTGGCCGCGAAACGATGGACTCGATTCGAGAGTCTGTTCACCAACTGCTTACTGACCAAATCGTTAGACTAGGCCTCGAATCCTTCTATACCCCACTGCAGTCAGAGATTCGCGGCAAGAACGGCACAGAGTTTGTATTCTGCGGGCTCCGCAAGCAGACAGTCTCAAGCATCAAGTCTTACGAAGCCATTGACATCTTCTGGGGGGAAGAGGCCTCAACAGTCAGCCGGCGCAGCTTAACCATTCTCCTGCCGACCATCCGTAAGCCTGGCTCAGAGATTTGGTGGTCGATGAACCCGGACTTAGAAACGGATCCGGTTTACCAAGATTTCATCATCAATCCGCCGAGAGATAAGGCGGGCAATCAGATCGGGGTAACTTGCAAGACAAGCTTCCTTGATAACATCTGGCTTTCGGAAGAATCCCAGCAAAAGATAGACAATCTCCGAGAACGTGATTATGACCAATTTCACCATGTCTATGAGGGCGCTACAAGGTCAACAGTTGAAGGCGCGATTTACAAGCAGGAGATTCAGGCAGCAGAGCGTGAAGGCCGGATAAGGTCAGTTCCGTTTGACCCGCTCATGCCGGTTGATACGTTTTGGGACTTGGGCTTTGCTGATCGAGTCAGTATCTGGGCAGCGCAGCGTACACCTTTTGAAATAAGAATCCTCCGCTACTTCGAGGACGATCATCAGGCAATCGACTACTACCTTCGCGAGATGCAGACATGGGGCTATGTATTTGGAACTTGCTATCTGCCTTGGGATGGTGGCACGCGCAATCTGGGCACAGGCAAATCCATCGAAGAGCTGATGAGGCTGAAAGGCTTTAAAGTTCGCGTAAACAGACAGTTGAGTGTGGCCGATGGAATCAATGCAACCCGTACGATCTTCCCGCAGCTTTACTTCGACGCTTCTCTCTGCGCTGATGGGCTCCAATATCTGCGTCGCTATCAATGGGGTCCGGCTACCGCTCTCGGAGTACCTCGAAGCCAACCCTTACACGACGACGCCTCCCACCCCGCAGACGCCCTCAGAACCCTCGCAGTAGGCATCAAGGAACCAGAACGGCCCTACAAGGAACCCGACGCTTACGTTTATCGCGGCTCAGATTCTTGGATGGGATGAGCAAAGGAGGCAAATAGTGCCGGAGTGTCCCCATAGGTCGATCAGTTCAAAATGGCATGGTTGGCGCTGTGATTGGTGCGGCGCTGAATTTATGTCTAAAACACGCGAAGCCGCTGAGGATTTTATCCGCAGAGACGATGAGCAGCAGGAAGCCTACAAGGAGTTTCTGCAAAAGCAGACCGAGCATTTCAGGAGTATCGCGGAGTCGGCTGGTCTAGCCACAGAAGTTGGAGGCAAATAGATGGAAAACGACAACTGGGGCGCAGCCGAACCAATCCGGCAATCTGTGCATGACCTCGTACATGCGATCGGTACGCATCTGGGCCTGATCCCTTCAGATACGCCAGCTGCCCCTTCGCAGACCGTGCAGGAAATGAACAAGCAGATGAACGACAAGCGCGTGCAGGATGCCAACAAGTCCTTCATCACCCCTGACGCAGCAGCCAATATCCGCAAGAAGATGGGCAAGTGACTGACAACGAAGATACCAAGCAAGACGACTTCTTAGCTCAGGCCCGCAAACGCTTCGCAGCGGCTGCTGAGGATGAGAAGCATCTGCGCGAAAAGTTCATCTCTGACCTCAAGTTTGCATCGCCCGATGGCGAAGATCAGTGGGACCCGCAGGTCAAGCAACAGAGAGAGCAAGCAGGAAGACCGGCAATGTCGTTTCCGCGCTGCCATACGTTTGTGCAGCAGGTATCGAACGAAGCCCGGCAAAAGAAGCCGCAAATCAAGTTTGCACCGCGTTTGGATCAGGACAAGGACACTGCGGAAATTCTCGAGGGCCTTGCAAGGTACATTCAGTACGACTCTCAGGCGCAGGTAGCTTACGAGACGGCCATTGAATACTCAGCAGGCGGTTCGTTTGGCTACTACAGATTTCTGACTGAATACTGCGATGACGAAAGCGATGATCTAGAGCTTAAGATTTTGCCTGTTCTGGACCCGCTGACAGTGTACGGAATCCTCGTGCCTGCCATCTTTGGCCGCAAGCCTCGCTACTGGTTTGTGATTGAGGACATGCCCAAAGAGGATTTCAAAGCTCAGTATCCGAAGTCCATGATCAATTCACTCGCATGGTCTGAAGCTGAGAAGCAGGGCGAAGGTTGGGTTGGTTCGGATGCGGTTCGCATCGCCGAGTACTGGTGGGTAGAAGAAAAGAAGGTTGAAGGCAAGCGTAGACCGCAAGTCACCATCAAGACCTGCAAGACCAACGGCATGGAGATTCTGCCTGGCGAAGATGGGGAAAGCTCCAAAACTGAGTGGCCGGGAACAATCTGCAACATTGTGCCGGTTCTGGGCAAGCAGATGATCATGGAAGGCAAGCCGCAGCTTTACTCTGTGGTGCGCCCGCCAAAAGCTGCGCAGCAACTCATCAATTACTCAAAATCCCGCATTGCCGAGACGCTTTCAACCTCTCCCATCAGCCCGTTCATGGTCGCAGAAGGCCAGATTACCGGCTTTGAGAAGCAGTGGGAGCAGCTAAACAAGATCAATACGCCATTCCTTACCTACAAGGTCATTGACGCGGCCGGCCGACCTGTCCCACCTCCGCAGAGACAGACATTTGAGCCCCCTATTCAATCTTTGTCGTCATTTGTCGCCCAAGAAGTAGACGACATGAAGGCCACAACAGGGATCTTCGACGCATCTTTGGGCAACAATGCCAACGAGACGAGCGGACGTGCAATTCTGGCCCGCAAAGACCAGTCCAATCTGACCACGATGCACTATATCGACAACCTTGCACGCTCATTTAAGCAAGGTGGCGACATCATCGCGGAGATTGTGCCGAAAATCTATGACACAGAGCGGGAAATCGAGATTTTGGGCGAAGACGAGAAGCAAAAGGTAGTCACGATCAACCGCGAATATCAGAACGAATCAGGCCAAACCAAGCATTACAAGGTCAAAGACGCCAAGATGTCGTACGTGGTCACGATGGGCCAAGCATTCGACTCGAAGCGCATGGAATCCTTCGACACGATGCAGCAGGTGCTCCAATCCAGCCCTGACCTGATTCACGTGATTGGCGACATCTTTTTCAGAAACTCCGATCTGGCAGGCGCAGACCAAATCTCGGAGCGGCTGCACAAGATGCTGCCTCCGCAGTTGCAGGATCAGGAGAACCCGCTACCCCCGCAAGCGCAGGCAGCCGTGGCTCAGGCGCAGCAACAGGCACAAATGGCAGGCGCCGAGCTCCAGAAGCTGCAGTTTGAGAAGCAGGCCAAGATAACGGAGCATCAGGGCAAGATGCAGCAGATTCAGTTGCAGGCGCAGGCTGATATGGCGCTTGAGGACAAGAAACTGCAGGCCCAGTTAGCCGTGGCCGAAATCAACACCAAAGCCCAGAGACTGGATGAGCGGCTGGCGTTTGTTGAGGAGTTCGCGCAGCAGATGCACGCTCAGGCGCATGACGTAGCAATGGCCGCGCAGCAGCACCAGCAGGCACTGCAAGCCTCTCAGCAGCAGGCAGCACAACAGAGCCAGCTTGCCGCCCAAGGCGCAGCCCATCAGTCCGACCAGAGCGCACAGGATGCGGCTCAGTCCCAAGTTGCACAGGCACAACAACCAGAAGGGGCAGCGCAGTAACCCTGCCCCGGTGCCTGCCAGTTCTCTGCTGATCAATCGTGCATGGTTCAGCACTGGCCTAGGGGGGAGCAGGGCACGACCTGTGATGATCCCTGCGGCTCCAAGAGTTCACGCTAGCCCGGCGTAAGGGCACAAGGAAAACCAAATGAGCGAACAGACGCAAGCCGCATCGTCACCGGCAGAAACCCCTGATGTGTTTAATGGGCAGACACCCACTCTAAGCGAGTTCAACAAGTACCGCGAAGATGGCACTGTCCCTGAGAGATTCAAGCCTGCTGAAACTGTGGAATCAGCACCCACCGACGCGCCGGAAGAGACGGCGGATACTGATGCCCCGGATTCAGACCCGGAAGAAGCTCAGGAGCAACCGCAAAAACCAGTCTCTCCCGCTGAAAAGCGCATCAAGCAACTGCTCGCCGAAAAAAAGGAACTACAGCGCAAGCTGGAAGCAGCCGCGAAACCGACGCAATCGGACTCGTCAACCGCGCAGGCTCAACCAGTCCCCCAGAATTATGATGAATGGCGCAAAACGTTCAAGCCTTCCGAGTTTGTCACCAAGTACGGTGAACAGAACCCCGAGGCCACATACGAAGATGCGCAGGCGGCCATGTTTGATTACCTCACCAAAGCGGAGAAGCACTTCCGCTCAATTGAGGATCGAGTCAATGCCGAAAAGCAGGCGCTCGATGCAAAAGTCAGCGAAGCCAAGGAACGCTACGAGAACTTTGACGAGATCAAGGAAACATTTCTCAGCAAAGTGCTTCAGGGCACCACTCCCCTGATCCCTCTCGAAGTTCTAGGGCTCATCAACGATTCGGAATACCTGCCACATTTGATCTTTACCATTGGCTCAGACGAAGCGGAACTCGCCAAGTTTGTGCAGATGGCCAAGACCAATCGCAATGCAGCGATCCGATACGTGGCGAGAGCCGAAGGATTGATTGCGGAAGAATTGTCCAAGTCCAAGCCGGTAGATCGCGGCGAAGATGGCAAGTTCAAAGCTCCTGAAAAACGTTCAACCAGCGCTCCGAAACCACCTTCCCCTGTTGGCGGTGGCTCTTCGCGGGCCTTTGACGTGAGCGACGATAGTCTATCTGCCGACGAATGGATGCGGAAACGCAATCAGCAACTTGGCATAAAAGGCTGACGGGCGCTCTTTAGGAGCCCCAAATGGCTGGCAACAGTCTTCTTTCTCCCACAATCATCACGCGGGAAGCCTTGCGCATCCTGCACGCCAACCTCAATTTTGTCGGCAACATCAACAAGCAGTATGACGACCAGTTTGCAAACTCTGGCGCGTCACCTTCCGGCAAAATCGGCCCTTCGCTGACCATCCGTATGCCGAACCAGTACACGGTTCGCACCGGAGCAACTCTGGCAGTACAGGACACCGTTGAAACCTCTCAGGTGCTGACTGTATCGACGCAGAAAGGCGTTGATACCGTATTCAGCACTTCCGACCTCACGCTGACGATTGACGAGTTCTCGAAGCGTTATCTGCAGCCGGCCATGTCGGTGCTTGCAACCAACATCGAAGCAGACGCCCTCTCGATGATCAAGGACGTTTACAACGCTGTTGATGACAACGCGGCAACGTTCAGCTACAAGGACTTCGCCAATGCCCGCAAGCTGCTCAACCTCTATCTGGCCCCCCCGATGGATCGCTGCGCAACCCTGACACCGGGTCACGTGGTTTCCTTCCTCGATGCCATCAAGGGATTCTTCAACCCGCAGGAGTCTGTAGCCCGTCCATACCTCACCGGCAAAATCGGCAAGGTCAACGGCTTCGACACCTACGAAAATACTGTTCTCAACAGCTTCCAGTCAGGCACTGCCGCAGCCACAACCGGCTACACGGCAACTCTGACATCAGGCAGCGCAACTGCTGTCATGGCGGCTGGTTCCACCACCTTCAAGAAGGGCGATCTTGTTACCTTCTCGACCGTGGACGCGGTTGACCCTGAAACCAAGGCTGATCGCGGCTTCCTGCAGCAGTTCGTAGTCACTGCGGATTACGCGGGCGGCGCTGGCAACATGACCATCTCCCCAACTCCTGTAACCTCTGGCGCAACCCAGAACGTTACTGCGGTTGGTGCTGGCCTCACGGTTGTCAAGATTGGCGGCGGGGCTTCTGCTCTCTATCAGCAGTCGCTGGTCTTTCATCCTGAAGCGTTTACCTTCGTGTCTGCTGACTTGATCGATGTTTCCAAGTTCGGCGCATGGGGCGCTCGTCAGGTGATGGATGGCATCTCGATGCGTATTGCTCGCCAGTACGACATCGTGAATGACAACATCCCTTGCCGTATTGATGTTCTGTACGGCTACAAAACCCTGCGTCCGCAGCTCGCGGCCCGCATCATCGCTCAGTAAGTCAACCCAAGGGGAGGTTTCGGCCTCCCCTACTTCTTGAAGAGAGGACAATTTTATGGCAATCGGCAAACAACTGAGCGATGGAAACTCTTTAGGCACAGCGCATGGACAGTCGGCGACTGACCTGATCAGTTTCTACGGCGCAACGCCGGTAGCACAGCGGGCGGCTTCGGTTCAGGCAGCCTCTGTGGTATCGGTTTCCTCCAACATCAGCGTTCTTGCCTCGCAAGTGGCATGGATGCTCGAAGTAACCAACACCCTCACTGCGCTCGGCCTGTGGAAGGGCGGAGCCTAGCTTGAAGGTTGTTTTCTGCACTCCCTCTCTTTCTGGCCCGACAGCCCCATATATCAAGGCACTGGAAGATTCCATACCTCTGATAGTGGCTGCGGGCTGGGAAGAGGGATATACACAACAAATCGCATCACCTTACATCTCGGCAGCACGCGCAACGATGCTGCGTACGGCTCTCGACGCCAATGCTGACGTGATTGTGTTTATCGACTATGACGTTTCCTGGGCTCCGCAGGATCTGCTCAAGCTAATCGAGACAGAAGGCGATGTAGTTGCAGGAACTTACCGCTGCAAGACGGAAGACGGGCCTACCAAAGAGTTCTACATGGGCACATGGGATGTAAATGGAGACTTTACGCCCAAGGTGCGAGCCGATGGCGCAATCTCAGCCAAACTCGTTCCCGCTGGCTTTCTGAAACTTACCAAAGCAGCAGTAGACAAGTTCATGGTCGCCTATCCCGACCTCTGTTACG
>Ga0207677_10000236_pt1 | contig 43130 bp, 9 predicted proteins | sample KBSMisM42_FD_184311 | JGI IMG/M metagenome (GOLD analysis project Ga0207677, IMG submission 184311) | Miscanthus rhizosphere microbial communities from Kellogg Biological Station, Michigan, USA - KBS Miscanthus M4-2 (SPAdes) (version 2) | ecosystem: Host-associated > Plants > Roots > Rhizosphere...
GAAGGGGACGTGGCGCATCGCTACCGGCGGCATCAACAACAAGACCGTGACGCTGCAGCCGAACGGCAACGAAACGATCGACGTTCAGGCGGGCGACAAGTGGCAGGGCGTGTATCACTTCGACACGCTGCGCACGAACAACGGCGAGAACATCCACAGCAGCGATCCGATCCGCCTCGGCGTGAACGGCGTCATCTCGCTGGCCGGTCCGACGGCAGCAGGCCAGTACCTCGAGCTGTTCGACACGATCGCCGGCAACGACGTCACCGTCACGGGCAACGTGTCGGTGAACGGCATCACGGCGACGAACCTCACGGTCAAGTCGGGCGCGGTGCTCACCGCTCCGAACAACAACACCACACCCAACCCGCTCACGCTCAACGTCTCGGGTACGTTCACGATCGAGAGCGGCGGCGCGATCGACGTCAGCGGACGCGGTTACGCGACGGCCGTGACCTACCCGGGTGCGGTGGCGCCCGGCGGCAACAGCGGCGGCTCGCATATCGGCGTGGGCGGCTTGTGGAGCACCCCGACCGGCTCGACGTTCGGCAGCATCTACCGTCCGCGTGAAGCGGGCGGCGGCAACGGCTTCAACGGAGCGTCCGGCGGCGGCATTGTGCGGATCAACGCGGCAACGCTGAACCACGACGGCGCGATCCGGGCGAACGGTTCGGTCAACAGCGGGAGCGGCGCAGGCGGTTCGGTCTGGATCACGGCGACGAACCTCAATGGCGCAGGCACGCTCGACGCGGACGGCGGCGACCAGCAGTCGTGCTGCGGAGTGGCCTCGGGCGGCGGCGGCGCGATCAGCGTCGAGTACACGAACCTCGGCGCGGGCGCGACGGTGCTGAACAAACTGACGGCCAAGGGCGGCCTCCCGAACGGCAACAACCGTCCCGGCATGGCCGGCACGGTCTACCTCAAGAGCCCGAGCTCCACGTGGGGCGACGTCATCATCGACAACAAGGGGCTCGGTAACCCGCAGGGCCTGACGACGGACTTCCCGTCACTCGGCGGCGGCACGGCGCAAGCCGGGTCCACCGGTGCGACGCTGGTGACCGATCGTACGGTCAACATCCCGGCCTACTTCGAAGGCCACTGGATCGAGATCAGTTCGTCCAACGGCACGCTGAAGGGCACGTGGCGCATCGCCACCGGCGGCATCAACAGCAAGACCGTCACACTGCAGCCGAACGGCAACGAGACGATCAGCGTCCAGCCGGGCGACAAGTGGCAGGGCGTGTATCACTTCGACACGCTGCGGGCGAACAACGGCGAGAACATCCACAGCAGCGATCCGATCCGCCTCGGCGTGAACGGCGTCATCTCGCTGGCGGGTCCGATGGCGGCAGGCCAGTACCTCGAGCTGTTCGACACGATCAACGCGACTGACGTGACCGTCACCGGCAACGTGTCGGTGCTGACGATCAACGCCACGAACCTGACGGTGAAGAACGGCGCGTTGCTGACCACGCCGAACAACGGCACGACTCCGAACGCGCTCACTCTCAACGTCACCGGCACGATGACGGTCGAAAACGGCGGCGTGATCGACGTCAGCGGACGCGGTTACGCGATGAACGTGAGCTACCCGGGTGCGACGGTGCCTGGCGGCAGCAGCGGCGGGTCGCACATCGGCGTGGGCGGCTTGTGGAGCACTCCCACCGGCTCGACGTTCGGCAGCGTCTATCGTCCGCGTGAAGCGGGCGGCGGCAACGGCGGCAACCCGGCGTCGGGCGGCGGGATCGTGCGGATCAACGCGGCAACGCTGAACCACGACGGCGCGATCCGGGCGAACGGTTCGGTCAACAGCGGGAGCGGCGCAGGCGGTTCGGTCTGGATCACGGCGACGAACCTCAATGGCGCGGGCACGCTCGACGCGGACGGCGGCGACCAGCAGTCGTGCTGTGGCGTGACCTCGGGCGGCGGCGGCGCGATCAGCGTCGAGTACACAAACCTCGGCGCGGGCGCGACGGTGCTGAACAACCTCACGGCGAAGGGCGGCCTGCCCAACGGCAACAACCGTCCGGGCGCCGCGGGCTCCTTCTACGTCAAGGGTCCGTCGTCGACCTACGGCGATCTCACCATCGACAACAAGACCACGCCGACGTCGGCCCAGCTCAGCGAGCTGCAGGCGCTCGGCATCGGCATCGCCCAAACCGGCAGCAGCGGCGCGACGCTCGTCACCGACCGCACGACCAACATCCCGGCCTACTTCGAAGGCCACTGGGTCAACGTCACCGATGCGGCGGGCACCGTGAAGGGCAGCTGGCGCATTGCCACCGGCGGCATCAACAACAAGACCGTCACGCTGCAGCCCAACGGCAGCGAGACGATCAGCATCCAGCCGGGCGACCACTGGCGCGGCAGCTACAAGTTCGATCACCTCACGCTGAGGAACGACAACTTCCAGACCGCCGACCTCGTCGAGCTCGGAAACCCGGTCAGCGTCACCAACTCGACCTACCAGTTCGGCAACGTCTCGGCTCCGGCCGTCGACGTGTCGAAGATCTCGATTCAGCCGACGCCCACCGGCGCTTCGGTCGTCGGCACGGCAGGCGCCCTGACGGACCCCGACCAGCCGCTCACCGTGACCGCGATCAACGCCACCACCGGCGCGACCTTCTCCGCCCCGGCGCTGGCCAACGGCTCGTTCACGGTCGGCGTGCAGGGCAACGCCAACGACACGATCCAGATCAAGGCGAAGGACAGCCATCTCTATCCGTTGGAAAGCATCCCGGTCACGGTCGGGCATCTCGCGTCCGGCACCCCGGTGCCGACGCAGATCAACGCCTCCACCTGGACCAGCGACACGCAGTTCGCCCCGCGCACCGTCAGCGTCGACGGCAAGACCCTCGTCGTCGCAACGTATCCGTGGAGCAACAACGGCACGAGCGACAAGATCGCCATCGTCGACGTCAGCGATCCGGCGCGGCCGACGCTCAAGCGGATGGCCTCGACGGTCAACCGCGTGCTCGATGTGAAGGCTCTCAACGGCTGGGCCTACGTGGCCGGCGACCGCTTCGGCACGATCAACCTCAGTGATCCGGCAGCCACGATCAACCTCACGGGCGACCCCTGCGGCCGCGATTACTCCGTCGCCGTCGTCGGCGGCTACGCCTTCACCGGCGAGGTCGATTGCAACAACGACGGCCGCATCAACATCTATGACGTCTCCAACCCCGCCGCGCCGCGCTACCTGCGCCAGCAGGGCATGGCCGGATTCGGCGGCTACGCATTCACGCATCTCTACGCCCTCGGCACCGACTACCTCGTCGGCGTCAGCCACTGGGGCCCGGGCCGCGACGTGATGGTCATCGACCACCGCAACGTGAACGCCCTGGTCAAAGTGTCCGAGCTGCAGGTGCCGAACATCAGCGCCTTCCGCGCGAAGCTGGTCGGCTCCAAGCTCTACTTCGTCTCCTTCGACGCCGCGCAGATGGTGGTCGTCGATCTCTCCAACCCGGCCGCGCCGGTCGTGCAGGCGACGCTGGCCCTTCCGGCCGGCGGCACCGGCATCGACATCGTCGGCAACGACACCTTCATCGCCGATGGGACGGCAGGTCTCGTGACCACCACCGCCGATCCGACGAACCTCACGACGACCGGCAGCGTCGCCGTCGGCGGCAACGCCTTCGACGTCGCGGTCGGTAACGGCTACGCCTACGTCGCAAACGAGACCGGCGTCGCGGTCGTCCCGGTCGCCACCGCCCCGATCATCAATGCCGATCACATCACCCTCGGCTTCGACGGCACGAGCGTCACCGTTACCGGCACCGCCGGCGCGGTCCTCGGGCAGGCGGTGAAGATCAAGGTCGCCGACACGAAGTCGAACGCCTTCATCGACGGCATCTCGCCCGCCACCGACGGCAGCTTCACCACCTCTCTGGCCGCGGCTTCGGGTGATGCGATCACCCTGACCGCGACCGACTCCTCCAACCGCGTCACCGGGCCGGTCAGCCTCGGCAGCGTGCCGTTCGGCACCGCCGTCACGCTGACGCCGATCGCCAACCCGAGCGGCGACACCGATTGGCGCGCCCGCACCATCAAGCTCGAGGGGAACAACCTAGCCATGGCCGCGTTCCCCGAGACGTTCGGCACGTCGGACAAGCTGGTGCTCTACGACGTCAGCACTCCGGGCTCGCCGGTGTTCAAGCGCGCCATCCCGACGGTGAGCCGCGTTCTCGATTTCGACATCCAGAACGGCTGGGCATTCGTCGCCGGCGACCGCTTCGGCACGGTCAATCTCAACGATCCGAATTCCACCGTCGTTCTGACGGGCGACCCCTGCGGCCGCGACTACTCCGTGGCCGTCAGCGGCGGCTACGCGTTCACCGGCGAAGTCGATTGCAACAACGACGGCCGCATCAACATCTACGACGTCACCAATCCGGCGGCGCCGCGCTACCTCCGTCAACAGTCGATCGCCGGCTTCGGCGGCTATGCCTTCACCGACCTGATCGCGTACGGCACCGACTACCTGGTCGGCCTCAGCACCTGGGGACCGGGCCGCGACGTGATGATCATCGACCGCCGCGACATCAACAACCTGAAGAAGGTCTCCGAGCTGCAGATCGGCAACATCGACGGCTTCCGCGGAAAGATCGTCGGCACGAAGCTCTACCTCGGCACGTACGGCTCCGGCGGCGTGGCGATCGTCGACCTGAGCAACATCAATGCTCCGGCTCTCGTCACCTCGCAACTGACTCCCACGTTCTCGCGCGGTCTCGACCTCGCCGGTCCGACGCTGGCCGTCGCAAGCGGCAGCGGCGTCACGTTCTACGACATCTCGGCGAACACGTTCGCACCGCTCGGCGTCCAGCCGACCGGCGGCGCCGTGTGGGACGTCGTGTTCGGCAACGGCGCGTTGTACGCCGCGGCGGACCAGGGCCTCGTCACCATCCCCAACATCAGCGCGCCGCCGCAGATCGACACCCGTCTGATCAGCGTCAGCGTGAGCTCCTCCACCATGGCGACGACCACCGGCAAAGTGGGCGCGGTGCAGGGACAGACGCCGTTCGTCGCTGAGCTGAAGAATGCGAACAGCGGCGCAACGATCAGCGTCACCATCGCCTCCGACGGCAGCTTCACGTCCGGCATTCCGGCCGCTCCGGGCGATTCACTGACGCTGAAAGTCACCGACGCGTCGAGTCGCGTCGCCGGCCCGACGGCCGTCGGCACGATGCCGTTCGGTACGGCCGTATCGATGATTCCGATCGCCAATCCGAGCAACGACACCGATTGGCGCGCGCGCACGATCAAGGTCGAGGGAAGCAACCTCGCCATGGCGGCCTTCCCCGGCGAGAGCTTCGGCACCTCGGACAAGCTGCTGCTCTACGACATCACCAATGCCGATGCTCCGGCGCTGAAGCGGATCATCCCCACCGTCAGCAGAATCCTCGATTTCGAGGTCCAGAACGGCTGGGCATTCGTCGCCGGCGATCGCTTCGGCACCGTCAACCTCAACGATCCGAATTCCTCCATCAATCTGACCAACGATATTTGCGGCCGCGACTACTCCGTGGCCGTGAGCGGCGGCTATGCGTTCACCGGCGAAGTCGATTGCAACAACGACGGCCGCATCAACATCTACGAAGTCACCAACCCGGCGGCGCCGCGCTACCTCCGGCAGCAGGCGATGGCCGGCTTCGGCGGCTATGCCTTCACCGACCTGATCGCGTACGGCAGCGACTACCTGGTCGGCCTCAGCACGTGGGGACCGGGCCGCGACGTGATGATCATCGATCGCCGCGACATCAACAACCTGAAGAAGGTCTCCGAGCTGCAGATCGCGAACATCGACGGCTTCCGCGGCAAGATCATCGGCTCGAAGCTCTACCTCGGTACGTGGAGCTCCGGCGGCGCGGCCATCGTCGATCTGTCGAACGTCAACGCGCCGGCGCTGGTGACTTCGGTCGCGGGCGAGCCGATCTTCTCGCGCGGACTCGATCTGGCGGGCAGCACGATCGCGATCGCGAACGGCTCGTCCGGCGTCGCGTTCTACGACGTCACGAACAATACGCTGGCGCCTCTCGGCAAGCAGGCGACAGGTGGCGTGGCGTGGGATGTCGTCTTCAACGGCGCGAATCTCTACGTCGCTGCCGACCAGGGCCTCGTCGTCATCCGCAACGTCACCGCACCGCCGCAGATCGACACCCGTCTGATCAGCGTCGGCACCGACGGCACGAATGCACTGGTCCACGGCAGCGCCGCAGCCATCACCGGCACCGGCTCGCTCACCGTCGACGTGAAGGACACCGCGACCGGTGCCACCATCACGGTGTCCGTCGCCGGCGACGGCAGCTTCGACGCCAGCTTCGCCTCCGTGGCCGGCGACCCGATCACCGTCAAGGCGCACGACGGCGCGAATCGCAGCGCCGGTCCGCTCCTCGTCGGCAATGTGCCGTTCGGCACGAGTGCGACGCTCTATCCGATCACGAATCCGAGCGGCGACACCGACTGGCGCGCGCGCACGATCAAGGCCGAGGGGAACAACCTCGCCATGGTCACGTTCCCTGGTGAGAGCTTCGGCACCTCGGACAAGCTCGTCGTCTACGACATCACCACGCCCGGCACGCCGGTGCTCAAGCGCGTCATCCCCACCGTCAGCCGCGTGCTCGACTTCGAGGTGCAGAACGGCTGGGCCTTCGTGGCCGGCGATCGCTTCGGCACGGTCAACCTCAACGACCCGAATGCGGTCATCAATCTGACCAACGATATTTGCGGCCGCGACTACTCGGTCGCCGTTGCCGGCGGCTTCGCCTTCACCGGCGAGGTGGATTGCAACAACGACGGCCGCATCAACATCTACGACGTCGGCGATCCAGGCTCTCCGCGCTACATCCGTCAGCAGGCGATGGCCGGTTTCGGCGGCTACGCCTTCACCGACCTGATCCCCTACGGCACCGATTACCTCATCGGTCTCAGCACGTGGGGACCGGGGCGCGACGTGATGATCATTGACCGCCGCGACATCTACAACCTGAAGAAAGTCAGCGAGCTGCAGATCCCGCAGATCGACGGCTACCGCGGAAAACTGCTCGGTACGAAGCTCTACCTCGGCGCCTGGAGCACGGGTGGTCTGGCCATCGTCGACGTCGCCAATCCGGCGGCGCCCGCGGTGCTCACCGCCGCCGGCGGCGATCCGAACTTCTCGCGCGGTCTCGACCTCGCGGGGAACGTGCTCGCCTCCGCCGCCGGCAGCAGCGGTGTGTCGTTCTACGACATCTCCAGCAACACCCCGACGCCTCTCGGCACGCAGCCGACCGGCGGCGTCGTCTGGGACGTGGCCTTCACGGCGGGCAACCTCTACGTGGCCAACGATCAGGGGCTGGTCGTCGTCCAGAACGTCGGCACTCCGCCCGACATCAAGACGGGTCTCATCACGCTGTCCGCCGGCACCGGTACGACCACGGTCACGGGCAGCGTGCATTCCATCGGCGGCGTCGGCACGACGACGGTGAAAGTGACGAACACCACCACGGGTGCCAACATCGTCGGCGTCGCAGTCAGCGCTACCGGCACCTTCACCACCTCGATCACGACGACTCCGGGCGACAAGCTCACCATCACCGCCACCGACGGCGCAAACCGCAGCGCCACGCGCTCCCTCGGCATCGCGCCGTTCTTCAACGTCACGAGCGACTTCCGCGGCAACCGCGACGCCGAGCTCAATCTGCTCCCGCGCCGCATCCTCACGGACGGGTCGCACATCGCCGTCCTGCCGATGCGCACCGAGTTCTGGTACCCCGGCCCGTCCGGCAGCGGTTGGATGTTCACGCCGGGCGCCTCCGCGCTGACGCTCTTCAGCGCCGGCACCGGCGCGATCCAGGACGCGACGCTGCGCGGCAACTTCGTCTACACCTCGTCCGACCGCCTCACCACGTTCGACATCACGCAGGCCACGCCGACTCTGAATCTGGCCACCGGCGATCCGTGCGGACGGGAGATCGGCATCGCCGTCTCCGGCAACTACGCCTACACCGGCGAAGTCGACTGCAACAACGACGGCCGCTTCAACATCTGGAACATCACCAATCCGGCGGCGCCGTCGTTCATCGGGGCGACCGGCGGGCTCGCCGGCAGCGGCGGCGTCTCGTGGCACGTGCTCGTCGCACTCGGGACGCAATACCTCCTGGCCATCACTCCCGACAGCGGCGTTCGCGACCTGTACGTGTTCGACATCAGCAATCCGACCGCGCCGGTGAAGGTCGCGTCGCTCGACGTCCCGAACTTCGCGCCCGATGCCGCGACCCTCGACGGCAACACGCTCTATCTCGCCAACGTCGGAGGCAGCATCGCCATCGTCGACCTGACCATTCCGACCGCGCCGGTGCTGAAGTCGACCATCGCCACGCCGGGTCTCTCGCGCGGCCTCGCCGTCGTCGGCACCAACGAGCTGGCGGTGGCCGACGCGGCCAACGGCATCACGTTCATCAACGTCGCCGACAAGGCGCATCCAGTGATCGAAGGCACGCAGGCGGTCCCCGGCAGCGTGCATGACCTCAAGGCGAGCGGCAAAACGCTCTACATCGCGGCGGAATCCCGCTTCATCGTCGCGCAAAGGCCGTGACGCACTCGTCCCCAGGTTCAAGACAGGAAAAAGATCAGATGAATCGTCTCGCAAAAATCGTCCGCGCCGTCGCCATCGCCGCGACCTTCCTCGCCCTGCCGCTCGCGGCTCAGACGGACTCGGTCTACACCGACGACTTCCAGAGCTACGGGACGCAGAAGAATCCTCCGGGATGGGTCGACACGTCGATCGGCAGCTCCAAGCCGGAAGCGGGTGGTCTGTACAAGACCTGGCCCGATCCGATCCAGGGGAACAACGCGACGAACGTCGTCTTCGGCACGAAGCAGTCGTCGGGCAAGCCCGATGCGTCGACCAATCCGCGCATCGGCACCTTCTCGACCTACTCGACCAAGACCTTTTCCGGCAGCGGACGTTTCGAATTCAGCGGCCGTTTCATCCGCACCAACACCGACTCGCGCATCGGCGTCACCTTCTTCTCCTCGTATCCCGAAAAAGATTCGTACTACCTCATCGGAACCTGGCCGCAGCCTGCCACCGGCAAGCTGACGATGCAGCTCTTCGGCTTCGGCGGCCCGGCCCCCGCCGGCACGCTCGACAGCAACTTCTCACCCGATCCGAACAAGTGGTACCGCTTCCTGATCTCGGCCGATGACTCCAACGGCAAGACGACGATCCGCGCGAAGTTCTGGCTCGACACCAACACCGAGCCTTCGGCGTGGAACATCGACGCCGTCGATTCCGCCTCCGGACGTCTGACCTCCGGCCGCATCGGCATCTGGTCCGCGGTCAAGGGAGCGAACTACGTCGACGACCTCGGCGCCAAGTCGCCCGTCGACCATACCGCTCCCGTCATCCGCATCCTCGAGTCGGGGCAGCCGCTCGCCGACAACACGCGCTTCAACCGTGCGCCGTCGCCGGAGATCGTCGTCACCGACGACCTCACGCCGGCCGCGCAGATCTCCGTCACCGCGCAGCTCGACGGCCAGGCGTACACCAGCAAGACGGCCGTCACCGCGCAGGGCAACCACACGCTGACCGTGCACGCGGTCGACGGCGTCGGCAACGCCAGCGACGCCACCGTCCACTTCTACGTCGACACCATTCCGCCCGCCGTCACCGTGATCTCGCCGAAGGACGGCTCGATGACGGCGAACGACGTCACGGTCGCGCTGCAGGTCGTCGACGCCTCGCTGCCGTACACCGTCGCCGCGACCCTCGACGGCGCCGCGTTCAACGTCGCCAACGCCATCACCACCGAAGGGAAGCACACGCTGGCGCTGACGGTGACGGACAACGTCGGTCTCTCGACCGTCGTCCCGCCGATCACCTTCACCATCGACAAGAGCAATCCGGTGTACGTGCTGAAGGAAGGAACGAACGCCTTCCCGAACAGCGGCTTTGTCTTCGGCCGCGACGTCACCGCGAGCGTCGACGTGCAGGACCTGACGCCGACGACCGTGAAGCTGACGCTCGACGGCGCGCCGTATCTGCCGAACACGCCGATCACCGCCGAGGGCGATCACACCATCGCCGGCACGGTGGCGGATTCGGTCGGACACACCGTCACGATCCCGGCGCACACCTTCACCATCGACAAGTCCGCGCCGGTCGTCACGATCACCGAGAACGGCGTTCCGCTCATCGACTTCTACGACCGTCCGGTCACGCCGCTGATCAAGGTCACCGACTTCAGCGACGTCCACGTTACCGCGACGATCAACGGCCAGCCGTTCACCTCCGGCACGACGCTCAGCACGGAGCAGAAGTACACGCTCGCCGGCAGCGTCACCGACGCCGCGAACCACACCACGCCGTTCGGGCCGATCGTCTTCTACATCGACCTCACCGCGCCGGTCGTCACGCTGACCGGCAACGGCACGCCGTTCCCCGCCGGGACGTTCGTCTTCGACAAGGACGTCGCCGCCGACATCACCGTCGCCGACCTCACCGCCACCACGAGCGCCATCACGCTCGACGGCGCGAACGTCACGTTGCCGCTGACCATCACCGCGGAGAAGGCTCATAAGCTGACCGCCGTCGTCACCGACAAGGTACACAAGACGACGACCGTCTCCGCCGACTTCGTCATCGACAAGACGCCTCCGTCGGTCGATGTGCAGGAGAGCGGCAGCACGCTCGCCGACGGCCGCTACTTCAACCGCAAGGTCACGCCGGTCATCGTCGTCACCGACTCGACCGCCACCACGGTCGCGGCGACGCTCGACGGCCAGCCGTTCACCTCCGGCACCGACGTCACCGCCGAGGGCTCGCACACGATCGCCGGCACGGTGACCGATGCCGCGAACCACAAGGTCGACATCGGACCGGTGCACTTCGTCATCGACACGACGAAGCCGGTCGGCGTCTTCAAGGAAGGCGACGCCGACTTCCCCGATGGCAAGAGCCTGAACCGCGACGTCACCGCGCGCGTGGCCGTCACCGACGCCTCGCCGGTCACGACGACGATCCTGCTCGACGGCAGTCCGTACGTCGAGAACACGCCGATCACCACGGAGCAGTCGCACACGCTTTCCGCGACGCTGCTCGACAAGGCGGGGAACAGCAACACCGTCCCGCCGGTGACGTTCCGCATCGACCGGACGCCGCCCGTCGTCACGCTGCTCGCGAACGGCAGCGCGTTCCCCGCCGACTACGTCTTCGGGCGCGACATCGCGGCCGACGTGCGCGTGGACGACGCGTCGACGACCACGACGAAGGGGACGCTCGACGGGACGCAGATCACCTTCCCGTACACGATCACGGCGGAAGGGCCGCACACGATCAGCGCGACGTCGACCGACGCCGCGGGACTGACCACGAACACGCCCACGATTCACTTCACGCTCGACAAGACGCCGCCCTCGGTGGTCGTCCTCGAGAACGGCGCCGAGGCGGTGCCGAACAAGGTGTGGGGCGTCGACGTCACCGTCACCTTCACCATCGCTCAGGGCGCCAGCCAGCGCACCGCGTATCCGACGCTCGACGGCAATCCGTACGTGGCCGGCACGCTCATCACCGCCGAGGGCGTGCACACCATCGCCGGCGAAGTGAAGACCGCCGCGGGCCTGTCGTCGCCGATCCCCGCCACCGTCTTCACCATCGACAAGACGAAGCCGGTGGTGAAGCTCCTCAACCGCGACAAAGACTTCCCGGCCTCGGGGTTCTACTTCAACAGCGATGTCGTGCCGGTCGTCGACTGCACCGACAACCTGACGCATTGCACGGTCAAGCTCCTCCTGAATGGCACCGAGGTGCCGAACAACGCGCCGATCACCGCGGAGGGGGTCTACACCCTCGCCGTCTCCGGGACCGACGAGGCCGGGAACAAGACCGAGCTCGATCCGGTGACGTTCACGATCGACAAGACGCCGCCGACGATGACCATCACCTCGCACACCGACGGCCAGATCGTCACCGAGCCGCAGGCGGTGATCGCCGGCGCGAGCGATGACGCGGTCACGGTCAACGTGAACGGCGTCGTGTCCGACCTCGACTTCAACGCCAAAACGTACAAGACGCCGAGCGCGCTCCCGCTGCTGGAAGGGGAGAACATCATCGCCGTCACCGGCATCGACCGGGCCGGCAACCCCGGCACGAAGTCGGTGCGGATCATCCTCGACACGCGCAACCCGTCGCTGACCGTGAAGACGCCGGCGGCCGGTGCGTGCATCACCGACACCGACCTCGTCGTCACCGGCTCGGTCACGGATCCCAACATTAATAATGTGAGCGTCACGGCCGGCGGCACGACCGTCGCCACGGCGCTCGACTCCACGAAGCAGGGCTTCAGCGCGACGTTCCCGGCCATCGCCGAGGGCACGCAGAACGTCGTCATCGTGGCGACGGACACACAGGGGCACCGGACGCAGGCGCAGTTCTCCGTCTTCGTCGACCGCGGCACGCCGGTCATCAGCGTGCTCGAGTCCAACGCGCCGTTCACGGCCCAGGTGGTCAACCACCCGGTGTCGCTGACGCTGCGCGCCACCGACATCGATCCGAACGTGCAGCTCTCCGCGGTCCTCGATAACACGCGGCCGTACGTCTCCGGCGCGATCATCAACGGCGAGGGGACGCATCGCGTCGACGTCGTCGCTTCCGACTGCGCCGGCCATCAGGCCACCGTCGCGGTGCAGTTCGCCATCGACACCATCGCGCCGGTCATCAGCAGCATTGTGCCGGCCAACGGCAGCAGCATCGCCGCCGCGCCGCAGTCCATCACCGGCACGATCAGCGGCGACGCGGTGCGCGTCGCGATCGAAGGGACGTCCATCGCCTCCGCTCCGGCGGCGAACGGCGACTTCACGCTGACCGGCGCCACGTTTGCGGAAGGACTGAACTCCTTCACGCTGCGGGCGACCGACGCGGCCGGCAACTTCTCGCGTCTCAACTACACGTTCGTCATCAAGTCGCAGGCGCCGAAGGTCGACATCCTCGAGAGCGGCGTCGCGCTGCAGAACGGCACCGTCTTCAACCGTCCGGTCTCGCCGGTCGTCCACAGCGACGACCTCGACGCCACCATCACCGCGCTGCTCAACGGCGCCACGTACGACGGCGCGCCGATCAGCGGCGACGGCAACTACACGATCGAGGGACGCGCCACCGACAAGTTCAATCACACCGGCTCCGCCACGCGGACGTTCACCATCGACATGACGCCGCCCACGGTGCACATCACGTCGCCGCAGCCCGGCGACGTCGCCGCGAGCACCGTCACCGTCAGCGGCACCGCGGGCGACGCCATCTCCGTCACGGTCGGCGGCCAGCCGGCGCAGCTGGCGAACGGCAACTTCACCGCGACCGTCGGCCTCGACATCGGCGAGAACACCATCACCGCCGCGGCCACCGACGCCGCCGGCAACATCGGACGTGACCGCGTCGTGGTCAACGTCCTCGGCACCGGCCCCGGCATCATCATCACCGAGCCGGCCGATCTCTCGCTGACCAACCGCCCGCGCATCGACGTCGCGGGACGCATCCTCTCGCCGACCGACGACGGCCATGTCACGATCGGCTCCGCGCGCACCACCGTCGACTCCGTCGGCGACTTCCGCTTCAACGGCTACCAGCTGGCGGAAGGGGACAACACGATCAGCGTGCAGGCGAAGGGGACGAGCGGCCAGACGACCACCGCGCAGGTGCACGTCACCGCCGACTTCACCCCGCCGGCGCTCACGATCCTCGCCTCGGGGCAGACGCTCGTCGACAACGCGCAGTTTCCGAATACGGTGACGATCACGCTGCACGCCACCGACAACCGCAACGTCGTCACCACCACGCTGTCGCTCGACGGCAGCGCGAAGACGGAGCCGGTCGACGTGAGCGCGCAGGGCGGCCACGTCCTCACCGCGATCGCTCGCGATCAGGCCGGCAACGAGACGCGCATCGACCGTACGTTCTTCATCGGCACGAACACCGCCGGCTCGCAGGGTTGCCACATCGACTCGACCGATCCGGTTGACGGCGCGGTCATCTCCGCGTCGACCGTCACCGTGGCCGGCCGCGCGCCGGGCGCCGCGACGGTGAAGGTCGCGGGCGTCAACGCGACCGTCGCCGACGCCTCGTTCACCGCGTCGATCGACCTCCCGAGCGAAGGGGCGAACGCGATCGAAGTGCAGTGCGCCGACGCCGGCGGACTGACCGCGACGCGCACCATCTCGCTCATCCGGCAGACCGGAAATCCGTCCATCGACATCACTGCTCCGTCGGAGAACTTCGTCACCGGCGACAAGAGCATCACCGTCAGCGGTACGCTCAGCAGCGACGCCGATTCGGCCGACGTGAACGGCAAGGCCGTCACGATCAGCGGCACGACGTTCAGCGTCTCCGGCATCAGCCTGGTCAACGGTCTCAACACGCTCGTCGCGCATGTGCACAACAAGGCGGGACGCACCGCGGCCGACTCCGTCCGCGTCCGCTCCATCCAGACCGCGCCCGACATCGCCATCAGCTCGCCGCTCTCCGATTACCAGACCGGCAACACGAAGGTGACGGTCAGCGGCACCTGGTCGAACCTCGATCCGGCCACGATCGCCATCAGCGGCCAGGCCGGCGCCGCGCCGCAGGTGAGCTCGTTCCACGCCAGCGACACGACCGGCAGCTTCACCATCAAGGACGTCGGTCTCGCGACCGGAGCGAACACGCTCACCGTCACCGCCCGCAACGTCCTCGGCGCGATCGTGACGTCGAAGGTGACGGTCACGGTAGTGCCGAACACGCCGTCGATCGCCATCACCTCGCCGGCCGACAACGCGTACCTGCCGGGCGGCCAGCCGATCAACGTCGCCGGCTCGTTCAACGGCACGACAGCGCCGCAGATCGACGTCAACAGCAATCCCGCCACCATCGACGGCACCGCGCTGACCTACACCGGCAGCGCGGCCTTCTCGACCTCGGGCGAAGTCACGCCGATCGTCGCCCGCATCACCGACGCGAACGGCAACTCCGGCTACGCCGCGATCCGCGTCAACCGCCTCGACGCGCCGTTCGCGGTGAAGGAAGCCTTCCCCGCGCCGAACGCGCAGGAAGTCGATACCGGCGTCATCGTCCTCGTCTCGTTCAACGCGCCGCTCGACCTCACCACGATCGCCGACGCCGTGACGCTGAAGGCCAGCGACGGCACGACCGTCACCTGCACGCCGCTCACGGATGAAGCGGTGCTGACGCTCGCGCCGACCTCGCTGCTGCAGCCCGGCACGACCTACACGATCAACGTTGCGACCTCGCTGAAGAACGCCGCCGGCATGCCGCTGGCGCAGGCCTTCAGCTCGAGCTTCACCACGTCGACGACCGCTCCGGCCACCAAGCCGCACATCGATCCGATCACCAGCGTCGATTGCGCGAAGCCGCTCGTCATCACCGGTACCGCGCCGGCGTTCGCCCGCCTGCGGATGGAAGCCGGCACGCTCGTCCTCACCGGCAACGCCGATGCGAACGGCAAGTTCAGCTTCACCTATCCGTTCAACGGCCAGTCCGGGTACCAGGTGGCGCGCGTCCGCGTCGTCGGCTCCGACGGCTCGCTCTCGCCGGCGGATGAAGTGTCGTTCCGCTTCGACTGCTCCGCCCCGCAGGTCGTCGGCGCGTCGTACGACCGGACGGTCAACACGTTGACCATCTCGTTCTCGAAGCCGATCGACCCGGCCACGATCGTCGTCTCCTCCACCGGCACCGTCGTCATCACCACGAGCGCCGGCAACACCTCCACCGGCACGTTCACGCTGTCCGGCAGCAACGTCGTCGTCACCCCGGCTGACGACCTCCGCACCGCGACGTTCACGCTGACCGTCACCGACAACGTCAAGGACCCGGGCGGCAACAAGCTGGCCGGCGCCTTCTCGCAGACCTTCTCCATCAACGGCGACGACCTCCCGCCCGCTCCGGGCGACGGCTCCGGCTTCATCTCCGGCGAGGTCTACGACGCGAGCACCGGCCGTCCGCTGACCGGCGCCAACGTCACGATCATCGTCCCGACCACCGCCTTCTCGAAGGCGCCGGGCAACTCGTCGTCCGTCAACGGGCGCTACACGATCGTCGGCACGCCGAGCAGTTCCTCGGTGCGTCGCGTCTCCTCGAATTCACTCTCCGTCGCGGTCAACTCCGCGACCGAATCGCGCGGCCGCTACACGCTGCCGCTCCCCGAAGGCGCGCATACGATCCAGGCGACGGCCGACGGCTACACCTCGGTGTGGCGCCAGATCATCGTCCCCGCCGGCGCGGGCGTCGTCCCGATCGACATCCGCCTCACCAAACGCGGCGACGTGAAGAGCTCCGACGGCGCGACCGCCATCTCGCTCTCCAACGGCGGCGACAGCGTCATCACGCGTCACGTCGACGCCACGCTCCCCGCGGGCGCCGTCCCCTCCGGATCGAAGGCCGCACTGACGGCCGTCGGCGCGCAGTCGCTCGCCGGCCTCCTGCCGCTCGGCTGGTCGCCGCTCGCCTCCGCCGAGGTCGCGGTCCTCGACGCGACCGGCGCGGTCACGCCGCATGCCTCGCTCGGCGGCAACGCCTCGCTCACCTTCACGCTGCCGTCGGCCGAAGTCACGGCGGCGAGCCAGGTGCTCTCGCTCGTGCAGTACGACGAAGACCGCGACGAATGGCGCGTGCTCGTCCCGGTGATGACCGCCGGCGCGAACGACAAGTGGAGCGCCACGATCGCGAACAGCGGCGCCTACGCCGTGGTCTTCCACGACAAGGCGTCGGCGGGACTGGCCGAGCCTCCCGCCGCAGCCGGCGGCGCCACGCTGCAGGCCGCGTCCAACACCTGCGCGCCGTGCGAGCTGGTGAAGAAGTCGTTCGACGCCGAGCCGAAGACCATCCTGCCGAACGGCCGCACCGTGGCCACGCTGCAGATCGTCAGCGGCGCCTCGACGAAGTTCCCCAGCGGCACCGCGGTGCAGGCGTACGTCAACGAAGAGCTGCATCTCCCCGGCGGCACGACGCTCGTCGATCCGCCTTTCGCGACCGACATCCTTCTGTATCGCAATCTGGCCGGAGATACGGGCTTCGGGCAGTTCTACCTCGCGCCGAGCGCGCAGGCGACGAAGGTCGTCCTCAGCGACGGCGTCGATCACATCCAGATCCTGCAGTACCCCGGACGCCTCGACCGCGGCACGCTGATCGGTGCCGAGGGTGGACGCGTGCCGGGAGATGAAACCGTGGCGGTGGAGGTCCCGAGCAGCGCGACGACCGTCGAGCTGCACGCCGCCGTCAGCTCGCTCGCGCAGAGCGAGCTCGCCACGTACGGCACCATCGCCGGCTTCAAGATCGTCGGCGGCTTCTCGCTGACGATGACGCGCGCGCAGGCGCCGGCGCCGCAGGACCTCGACGGCGACGGCCAGCCCGACGCGGTCCCGCCGGTGGTGCTGAGCCGCGCGGCTCGCGCGACCGTCGCCATCGACACGGCGCAGTTGCCCACCGCCGGCTCGCTCGTCGTCCTCGCCGAAGTGATCGACGACGCGACGTGGGGCCGCATCATCCGCCTCGCCGATCCGATGTCGGCCATCGACACGCCGCAGAACGGCGTGACCACCGTCCGCTACACCACCCGCGCCATCGATCCGGCCCAGCTGCCGGTCGACGGCGTGATTCGCGAAGGCCGTTACCTCATCCTCGCCGCCCAGGCCCCGATCGCCTACGCGACCGGCGCCGTCCGCGGCGGCGGAGCCGGCAGCGCGTACCTCACCGACGCGCGCATCCTCTCGTTCACGCAACCGGCCAACGCGCAGCTCGGCGTCGCCGACGCCACTCGCAACACCGGCATCTTCGCCGTCCCCGTGTCGGCGATCCCCGCCTCCGGCTTCACGCTGCTGCCGAAGCACGTCGCCACCGGCGACGGCGCCCCGATCAGCATCACGCCGGCGCCCGCGCCCGACACGATCGTCAAGCTCGGCGACGTCGTCCTCACGCCGCAATCGCCGGTGCTCGTCAGCACCAGCCCCGCGAACGGGGCGACCGTCGACGTCTCCGCGCCGCTCGTCATCACCATGAACTTCTCGCTGCCGATCGACGCCGCCACGGCCAAGAATTCGGTCAGCGTCAACGCTGCCGACGGCAACGCATTGGCTGGCACGGTCAGCACCTCGGGATCGACGGTGACGTTCACGCCGTCGCGTCCGCTCTTCGCGGCGACGACTTACGTGGTCACGATCCAGTCGTCGCTGCGCGGCACGAACGGCGCGCCGCTTCCGGGCAACCTATCGTTCCGCTTCCTCACCGGCTCCATTCCGACGAACGCGAACCTCGATCCGCTGAAGGTCCACATCTCGATTCCGGAGAACGGCGTTTCGCGCATCTACGGCGATGCCGGCGCGCTGCCGGCCGGCTGGCGCGTCGTGCCGGTCCGCGCCACGGTCGACTTCATCACCCGCTACCAGGCCGACGTCGCGAACGACGGCTCGTTCAGCCTGCAGGTCGGCAACGGCGGCGACGCCTCCGACCGCATCACGTTCGACGACATCATCGATCTCCGCGTCATCAACCCGGCGGGCAACGTCGCGGCGGTCATCCGCCTGACGCCGTTCGTCACCGCCGACGGCAAAGGCTTCATCGCGCCGTTCGGCGTGCAGACGACGTTCCGCAGCGCGGAAGGGATCGTCGTCAACGTGCCGGCCGGCACGTTCGATGAGCCGACGCTCGTCAGCGTCTCGATCGCCGCGAACAACGACGTCTTCAACGCCGTGCCGAACATCGCGAACGAGATCCACATCAACCGCACGATCCACATCGCGTTCGACGGCGTGGCGAAGCAGCGCATCGACGTCTCCATCCCGCTCAACGGACTGCCCACCGATCGCAACTACTTCCTCGGCATGCTCGGCCAGTCGGTCTGGGGTCCGCGCGTCGCGATCATGGATCTCCTCCGCGTCGACGGCCAGAACCTGACCACGACGTTCCCGCCCGAGGCCTCGGTCAAGAAGATGATCGCGGCGGCGAACGCCAACACGAAGAAGATCGGCGTCAACGCCGGCCTCACCGACATGGAGGCAAAGTTCTGCCTCGCCGGCGTCACGAAACAGGGCGACTACGCGGCGATGGACTGGACCATGCCGGAGAGCTCGCTCGGCTGGTCCATCGTCGCCGGCATCGCCGAACAGGTCGACGTCCTGAGTGACCTGTTCCAGGCGATCTACATGCCCGACTTCGCGTTCGGCTCGCGCCGCAACTGCTACGTGATGCCGATCATCAAGGGCAAGCCGTTCACTCTGACCGGCGTCGACCCGAGCACCGGCATCGTCAAATTCAAGACCTCGTACGATCCGATCCCGCTCACTGATCCGGGTGTGGTCCCGATCGCCAATCCTTCGCCCGACATCCGTGGGCCGTATCCCGTCTTCGCCACGCCGTGGCGCATCGACACCATCGATTTCACCGGCAACCGGTATGACGGCCGCGGCTACCTGCTCGAGCTCCAGCAGGGCGGCGGCACCATCACGCTGAAGAAGATGGTGATGCCGAACAGCGCGCCGATCCCGGCCGAGGTCAAGCTGCCGCAACACGCGAAGATCAAGATCTACAACGCCACCAAGTCGATCTGGACGAGCGGCACGACTGAAGTCGATCAGAACGGCGAATTCGCCGACGAGTCATTCAACGGCGACCGCGGCGATCAGCTGATCGTCTACATCGGCACCGGCGACATCGATCCGGCCGCGCCGCTCAACGTCGTCTTCAGCGAGACGATCGCGCACGGAACCATCCCGGCCGGCGCGACGCCGGAGGAAGAGCAGAAGATCGTCAACGACTACTTCCAGACCGCGGTGAAGATCGAGCGGATCGTCAACAACGCGGCGACGCCGGTCACCACCGATGCGAAGTTCTCCATGGACTCGCAGTACCGCCGGCTCTGGATCGCGTTCCCCGCGCCGCTGGTGCGCGGCGCCACGTATCGTCTGACGCTGCTGCCGGACCACATCGTCGACACCGCTCCGTCGCCGCACGGCCCGAACCAGCTCGCCACGCTGAAGGATCCGAAGAACAACTTCGCGCTGATCGGCGATCAGGCGAAGGAGCTCGCGCTCGAGTTCACCGTCCGCGACAACCCGGACGTGGCCCTCGGCGCGTTCAAGATGAAGGTCGCGCCGGATGACCCGCGCTATCCGTACGGACAGCTCCGCGAGCTGAAGCAGAGCGGCAACCTCGCATTCGTTTCGGCGATGGACGCCGGGCTCCTGGTCTACGACCTCTCCGACGTCGACAAGCTGCGCGTCGATGGTCAGGACAAAAAGCCGCTGCCGCCGACGCCGTACTCGCTCATCCCGGGACGCTGGGAAGGGATCGATCCGAACACAAACAAGCCTGTGCTGCTGCCCGGCGCGAACGGCTACGACCAGACCTGGGCCGTCACCGTCGATCATCACAACCGCGTCTATGCCGCCGGCTTCGTCAGCACGCTCGCGGCCGTGCGCTCCTATCGCGTCGAGGACTTCGTCAAGGCGCATACGGACAACAACGGCGACCAATGCGTTGGCTTCATGACCTTCGGCGGCGGCAGCAACTCGGCTCCGGACAGCCTGAAGACGGCGAACTGCCAATTCTACGGCGCCGGCATCATCGGCTTCCGTCCCGGCTACGCCTCCAGCCTGCCGCTGACGACGAACTACGTCATGACCGATTACCCGGAGGCCTATCCGCGCAAGCTGGAGCTGGCCATCCAGGACGATGAGAAGACGTACGCCGACTTCACCACGCTCTCGTCGAACCAGACGCAGATCAACGACCACGTCTGGGTCGAGCTGCCGAACGAGCTCGGACAGACCGGCAGCGGCAAGTGGCAGTTCGACGTGAAGTTCACGCCGGTCGAATACGCCGGCGCGAACATGTCGGACACCAGCGGCTATCTCACGCAGCGCATCACTCTCGTCAACACCGACCTCGATCTGAGCTGGTCCGTCGACATGTTCAAGGGCGAGGACGCGAAGATCACCGGCGTCATCGGCCGCACCAAGGACCACTTCAAGATCATTCGCAACCAGACGACGCTCGGCATCTTCACGATGCTCGGCTACGGCATCTCGGTCTACGACATGCGGGCCATCGAGTCGAACGATGCCGGCCTGCAGTGCGGCGACATGACCACCTTTGGCTTCCATTCGAAGCATGCGAACTTCTGCGATTACCTGGCGAACCGACTGCTGCGCATTCCGGAGAAAGTGATCAACACCCGCGCGGACGGCGTCTGCGGCGGCGTCACCAAGACGTATCCGCCCGAGGACATTCAGAACGTGACGTTCTCGGCGGAGTCGGTGGGACTGATGCCGGGACATCCCGACCCGAGCAGCAACGCCACGCCGGCGCCTGTCATCTACGACCAGCTGCGGATGTTCGGTCTCGATCCGCGCCGCGGCATCCTCGACATGACCTTCCCGCTGCCGACGCAGCCGGGCGTCTTCATCACGCAGAACGGCTCCAACGGATGCGTGAACCGCTCCGACAACGGCGTCGTGCTGTACGACACACTCAAGCAGCAGTCGCCCCGCGCCGTGCCGCGTCTGCAGGAGATCGAGACGAAGGTCAAGAACTCCACCTTCCCCGCGCCGCGCTTCAACGGCCAGGCGCTGTTCCACTGGGAAGTCAAAGCGGCCGACAACCTGAAGGGCCTTCGCGGGTCGGTGCCGAACACCGACGTCAGCCGCGAATACGACCTGATCCCCGCCGGCAGCTACGGCCTGCTCGTCATGGAGATCGCCGGCAACCCCGCGCCGCCGGCCATCGCTACGTACGATCCGCTGTCCGTCGCGAACCTCGCGGACGTGATCTGGTGCGCCTCCGGCTGCTTCGCCGTGCGCGTGATTCCGAAGACCAACCTCGCGGTCGTGCTCGACGGTACGGGCAAGGTGCTGCTCGTCGATCTTTCCAACATCGACCAGCGCTGGCCGGCGGCCCCGCCGACTACGCTGACCGGCGGCGTCCAGACGCCCATCGCCGACTCCGATCCGTTCCCCCTGACGCACGACGCCATCAACAAGACGGCCCTCAATACCGGCGAGATCGGCGTCGACGATCCACGCGTCCTCTACAAGAGTCCGTACGCCTACACCACTGGCGTCATTACGCCGCTCGTCGATCCGGTCACCGGCTTCGCCTTCGGCGGCGACACGATCCTGCCCGACATGCGGATCGCGGAGCTCTTCGATCCGAAGGTGGAGGTGCTCGCCGATCTCGGCAACGGCCAGCTCGAAACCGTGAACGGCATCATCCCGCTCGGCGTCCCGATGCCGCCGAAGGATCCGACCAAGCAGCCGACCGATCCCGCATACAGCTATCCGAAAGGCGCGCTCGCCGCGTTCCGCATCCGCGTCACGCTGCCCGGCTCGATGAACGAGTCGCTCAGCACGACCGCCGCGATGCAGAAGTTGCAGTTCGCGATCGAGAGCGAGCTGACGCCTGATCAGCTCACGCCGCAGACTCCGGTCGGCACGCCGCGCGCGCATCTGCGCCGCAACGACCGCGAAGGCAGCACCACCGTGAAGCGGCCGGTCGACATCGTCTTCCAGCACGAGATCCAGATCGATCCGACGCTCGACGCCGGCACGTATCGCAACCAGGCGTCGTACAACCGCCTCATCTCACCGTGGATCGTCGCCATCGCCGATCCGCGCGCCAGCGAGCACGTCACCGGCGATCCGGCCGCGAAGAAAAACCTCGGCTGCGTCAACTGCGACCGCCCCGACGTGCTGCACCACCTCGATGAAACGCAGGGCGTCTACGAGCTCTTCACCGCCGGACGCAGCATCACCATCCGTCCCGATTCCGCGCAGTCGCAGACGAAGATGGCCGACGCGCTGAGCGGCGGCGAGCAGCACAGCGCCTATCGCTTCCTCACGCGGAACAACCGCCTGCAGGTCCACATCCCGACCACGATGGCCGATACGGTCCGCGGTCAGGCCATCACCGTCTCCGCGCAGGCGCCGCCGATGGCGAATGGCGCGCTCTCCGAGACGACGTACGTCCACTCCGGCGAGGTCGAGGTCAACGCCGTCGATCTCGACATCCCGGGCCGTGCAGGGAACGACATCGCTGTCGCGCGCACGCATCGCTCGCTCACCCTCGGCCGCACGCCGCTCGGCGAAGGCTGGGAAGCGCCGTTCCTCCGCCGTCTCCGCCAGCTCCCCAACGGCAGCGTCGAATATCGCGACGGCGGGGGAGAAGTGTGGATGTTCGTCCCCGACGCTTCGTCGGCGCAGCTCTCGAGCAACACGAACCCGCAGGGAGTCACCGGCGTCCCGAATGCCGGCGGGACCGGCAGCAACAACAATCAGCAGACCGCGGTCAACGTCGTCGAAGATCAGTTCGGCACCAAGATCCGCTACGTCTCGCCGAAGGGTCTCTACCTCAAGCTGGCGCGCAACGAGAACGGCTGGATGCTGCTCGATCGCCAGTGGCGCATCGCACGCTTCGACAATTACGGCCGCCTGACCAGCATCTCCGACGAGTTCTGGGACAAGGCGCCTTCCGGTTCGCTGCAGAACGCCACCGCTCCGCCGCCGCCGAAGGGCGACCTCGGCAACACGACGTTCTACGCATACGACTTCACCGGCCGTCTCGTGTCGATCGTCGATTCGACCGGCCGCGAGACGAAGCTCGACTACTGGCCGGAGGAATCGGCCTCGCAGGGCGGCGCGACGTACAACTGCGCCTCGCTCGGCTCGCGCCAGAGCCCTTGCGCCTATCCCGGCTTCCTGCGGTCGATCACCGACTGGCGCGGTCCCACGCCCGAGGAGGGCCGCCAGGTCCTCTTCGAGTACGACCAGTACGGCCGTCTCGCCGGCGTGCAGTCGCCGCTCGCGAAGGGTCCGGACGGCAGTGCCGTTCCGGCCGCCGCCAGCAACGACATCCCGCAGCGCCGTCCCCGAGTCACGTACGAGTACGAACCGGTCACCGCGCCGAGCGACAACGAAACGCTGCCGTCGGACGCGTACACGAAGTTCATGAACCGCTACGGCGACGTCAAGAAGATCTTCGACGCCGCGCAGAATGATCCGAGCAACGGCACGCCGCAGGCGCGAGTCGTCTTCGATTACTTCGACACGAACGACTTCAAGAACGATCGCGTGCAGTACCAGCACTGGCCGTGCGGCAACAACACGACCGGTTGCCAGGAGACGACCGCGTCGTTCGATTACACGACCGACTCCGCGACGATCACCGACATGCTCGGGCAGGAGCGCTTCTACAAGATCATCGATCTGCCCGGTCCCGCCGGCGCGAACAACGCGCCGCCCGATCCGCAACAGGACCGCTTCCGCCACATCCAGGCGGAGACGGTGCGCAGCATCGACTTCATCGAGAAGACGCAGCCGCCGGTTGCGACGACCGATTCGCCGTCGACTGCCGACCTGATCACGAGCTACGACGACTTCGACAGCGAAGGCGGCGTCAAGGACATGACGCTGCCGAACGGCGCGAAGGTCCACTACGACACGAAGGCGGCCGCCAACGGCGCGGCCGGCCTCATCCTCGACAAGATCACCGAGTCGGGCGGTGGCCTGCAGCGCATCACGAAGTACATCTACGACACGTCGAACCCGAACTCGGCGAACACGCCGGTGAAGATCTCGCGCGATGACGGCAACGGAGCCGTCGAGCGCGACGCACAGTCGCCGAGCCGCGAGCGCAAGACGGTCCAGGACCGCGATGCCGATCCGAAGGTTCAGACCAAGAACGAGACCGAATTCGACGACTACTCGCGTCCCAAGACCCTCTCCCGCTACCAGTCGAGCGATCCGAATTCGCAGCCCGGCCAGGGCACGCTCGTCGAACAAAAGAGCATCTCGTACAAGGACGATCCGAGCGCGCCAGACCTCGACAAGGGACGCGTCGACGAGATCACCGCGGGCCCGCTGAAGACGAAGTTCGACTACTTCGGCGCCGCGGTCAACGGCCAGCAGGTCATCGAGACCGACACGAACCGCCAAATCGTCACCACCACCGATTACGACTCGATGGATCGCCCGATCCACCAGCTCGTGAAAGATACCTCCGGCACCCTCAGCGAGAGCTGGACCGGCTATGACGCCTCCGGTCGCGTGATCTACAGCGCGCACCAGCAGACGCCGCTCGGCCGCGTCGAGACGTTCTACACGCTCGATCCGCTCGGCCGCGTGACCGCCACTCGCAGCACGCTCAACAAGATCGACGACTTCGATTCCGACGTCTCCACGAAGGCGGAGTACTCGGTGTCCGGTCACACGATCACGAGCTACGACCCGGCCGGCGGAGTCGGAGGTGCGATGGCGAAGACCGTCGCCACGTTCGACAAGCTCGGACGCACCACCGCGACGCAGCGCCAGATCAACGGTGGTCTCGTCGGCATGACGCAGGCGCAGACCGAAGACGCGAAGTTCCTGTACGACAAGACCAGCCAGGTCGCGTTCACCACCGACACGGTGCGGAGCGCGGCCTTCACGATTCACGATGCCTTCGGACGCGCGACGTGGTCGTTCGGCGCCGACAAGCTCGGCGTCAAGACGCAGTACGACGCCTGGGACGAAGTGCTCGATCAGCAGGCCCTCGACGCCAACGGCGGCGAGATGAGCCACGCGAAACAGAAGTTCACCGCCGCCGGCCATCTCATCGGCCACAACGAGCAGGTGAACGCGAGCGGCAGCGCGCCGGCTCGTTATCGCCAGATCTTCAACAAGTGGGACGACGGCGGCAAGAAGACCGGCACGCGCCTCGGTCCCGCCAGCGGTCTCACCGGCGACATCATCGGACCCGACGTCCGCGCGACGGAGATGGAGATCGATACGTCCGGCCGCGTCACGCGCGAGACCTACGGCGCCGCCACCGGCACGCAATCCGGCCTCGTGCCGATCCATGACCGGCAGTACCAGGACTTCATCGGCGACATCCCGCAGAAGACGCTCGACATCGCATCGCTCCGCGGTGGCGCGCAGGTGATCACGAACGTCGTCATCGACGGACTCGATCGCGTCCGCCAGACGACGGTCGCCAACGCCTACACGACGCACCAGGATTACGACGAAGCGGGCAACGTCACGCACGTGGCGCCGCCGGGCAACATCGACGTGCTCGATCGTCAGGTCGACGCGCGCGGCCTTCCGTTCCGCGAGATCCACAGCGGCCAGACGATCACGAACATCTTCGACGAGCGCGGCATGCTCAAGACGTACCGCGACGAGTCTCTCCAGCAGGAGACGAAGTACACGATCGACAACCTCGGCCGCATCGCGAAGATCCTCTATCCCGATCAGACGACAGAGTTGTTCACGTACGAAGACAAGAGCGGGTTGATGCTGTCGCACACCGACCGCAAAGGTGTCTCGCTCGCGTACAGCTACGACGAGAGTGGCCGCACCACCGCGATTTACGCCGGCAACTCGACGTCGGCGCCCGTCATCACGTCATTCGAATACGATCCCATCACCCGTCGCCTCCTGCGCGTGGCGAACAAGGACGGCGCGATCGTCTACCGCGATTACGATTACCTCGGACGCCCCGGTCAGACCGTCACCTATCGCTACAAAAACAACAGCGGACTCCTTCAGGATCCGGCTCAGCGCCAGGTGCTCGACGTCCACACGCAGACGCACTCCTGGTCGATCTACGACGAAGAGCGCCTCGGCTGGAGCATGCCGGTGGCCGGCTCGACGCCCGGCAGCAACGGCACGCCGTGGCTCACCAACATCAGCGAAGTTCGCGATGCGACGACGAACGTCACGCAGCAGCTGAACGGCCCCACGCCGACGTCACCGCAGCTCGTTTTCAGCGGTCCGGGCGGCGTCGGCCAGCTCCTCACGCGCACCCGCGTCACCGGCTCGCAGCAGATCGTTTCGCAGTACGGCTACGCCGATTCGGTGGCTCCGTCGCCGATGGCGCCGCTGCCTCCCGATCCGCAGACCGGCGGCCTTCGCAGCATGGAGACCGCGCTGGCAGCCGGCGGCCCGAACGGTCCGGCGCTCGCCGGCTCGACCGTGTTCCACGATGCCTCGGGGCGCATCGGCTTCATCGCCGATTCCGCCTTCCCCAACCTGAAGTCGGCGTGGACGTATGACATCCGCGGCCGCCTCGCGACCACGAAGCTGATGCAGCCGCAGTCGGCGCTCGGCAGCCTCGTGCCGATCACTGATCACCACACGCCCACGGCCTTCCGCGACCTGCGCGACACCGGCTCGCTCACCGCCACCGACATCGGCCACCTCGGCGTACCGGCGGCGCTGGCGACGGAGCCGGCGAAGTGGATCGCGGCCGACGGTCTGGCACACGAGATCGCCTCGAAGACGCTCTTCCTCGACGGACATGTCGTCACACCGAGCATGACGCTTGGCGCCGTCGTGCCGCCAAATCAGACGCCGACGGGCCCGCCGACGTACACCTTCTCGTTCGAAGGTGGCCGCCGCACGAGCGACGGCGTCTGGAATTCGACGTTCGACGAGTTCGGACGCCTGATGAAGATCGAGAACGCCGATCGCCTGATCGAGTACGCGTACGATCCGCGCGGCCGGTTGATCGGCCGTACGGCGTCGCAGAAAACCGCCGGCGGAAACGTTCTCGAAGCACGCTCCGAAGTGCTGAACCGCGACGGCCTCCCGGCCGACGCGACGTTCGTCTGGGATCCGGTCGTCGATCGCCTCGTGGCGATTTACGAGGCTGGCAAGTCGACACAGTCCGGCGCAACGGCCGACGCCGGCCTGCTGCGCCAGTACCTCCACGGCGATCGCGGCTACGACGATCCGGTCGAAGTGCTGGTGGCGAAGCAGTCGGGCCAGACGCCGACCGCGTACTACCCGGTGTTCGACGAAGCCGGAACCGACTCGCTGCAGGCCGTGCTCGACAAGGACGGCAATGTCGTCGAGCGCGTGCTCTACGGCGATTCGTACGGCGACGCCCCGCACTACCTGCAGGGCCCGCACGTGCAGCAGGTGACGTTCGCCAACCAGTCCGACGGCTCGGTCGACATCCGCATTCACTCCAGCGAAGCGATCAAGCAGCTGACGGTCGCCGGCGGCGTCCGCCTCCGGTCGCTGAAGTCTGACGGCACCCTCGCCGCAACATCATCGGTCCAGCCGACGCTCGAGAGCGGGACGGTCATCCACTGGCATCTCACCCTGTCTGAGTGGACGGCCCTCCGCCCCTCAGGCGCGACGCAACTCCAGATCGCCGTCACGTCATCCCTCCGCACCTACGGCTGGGGCGACGTGGCGTTCTCCGACATCCCCGACTTCGCCAGGACGCTCTACGGCGCCAGGTCCGACGCCGGCGCCCCGGTGATCATCAACAGCAACCTCACCGACCTCGACTCGATCGCCGGCGAGCAACCGATCTACGAGATCAAGTCCCTCTACATGGCGGGCCTCGACTACTCCAAGACGAAGCTGCTGACTGGTTTCCAGGCGCTCCCGTACAACGAGCCCGCGAATGGCCTCATCTTCGCCCGTGCGCGGTGGTACGACCCCGCGACCGGCACGTTCATGACGCCCGATCCTATGGGGTACCACGATGCGTCGTCGTTGTACGCGTTCGCCGGTGGGGATCCGGTTAATGGTCGGGATCCGAGCGGTCGCGGCTTCTGGAAGGACGCCGGGAAAACACTCAAAGGATATGGGAAAGGTCTCGGGAAAGTCCTCATATCGCCGGCGGTCCTCACGTACAACCTGACTGGCGCGCTCATCTACATAAGTACCGAAGGTCAAGAGCAGTATCGCGATCAATATGACACGTCCGTTCGGATGGTTGCGACAGTAAGAAAAGATGGAGTGGTCAGAACGGTCCTGAATGGAGTGTCCGCGGGCGTCAAGCAGACCATTGAATGTCTCGACAAAGGCGACGCCGAATGTGCTGGCGAGGGTATAGGCAATACGACAGGTCAGGCCGTCATGATGGCCGAGGCGGCGAGCGGCACAAACATCACGATAAAGCTTCCGACGCCACCTTTGCCGCTTGTAACCGCAGAAGGCGTCGTCCTCGTTGGTGGTACTCCGGGATCAATTGCGGTGGCGATGACGCCGGGCGCAACCGTGTCGTCGACCGTGTTGATGACGAATACAATCAACCAGGCCGGCAAGAAGACAGGCTCGAATAGGAAAGCTCCTGCGCAAGACAATTATCGCGGGCGCTTTAATGCCGATAGGGCCGCCAAGGGGCAGCCGCGTCTGCCGGAAGATTGGGATGCCCACCATCGTATTCCGCAGGCCTACAGAGACAATCCGGCGTTCAAGGACTTTGATTTCGACGCGCCGGAGAACATTCGTGGCGTAAAAGGATCTCGTTCGGACGTAAACATTCATCAGAAAATAACGAACGACTGGGAGGCCTTCCGCGCTCAGAATCCAAATGCCACGAGACCGCAAATCGAAGAGTTCGCGAAGAAAATTGATGCAAAATATTCAAATGACTGGTTCAAATAACGGTTTCTTGCGGGAGTGGGTAGGCAAGGTCGAAGAACAACTCGATCTTCTGCGCGATATTGATCTTGGATATCCGCAGGGAAGGAATGAGATCATCTTCCGCGATCGCCCCTTCGACGCCGAGCAATTTTGTGATCAGGTGGGGTTGTCCCATGATTCACAGGTTTGCGCGTTTTATGGGCTCTGTGACGGCCTCGTTTGGTCTGATGTCCACGTCGGTTATTTCTTGCACTCGTCGGATCGCGTGATAAAGGCGCTTTCAGACGGAGAGCCGACTGCCATTTCCGGCCCTCTCGCGACTCAGATTCTCGTAGTAGGCTCAGATGGTGGTGGTGGGCGATTTGCGGTTCGTCGCGACGGATCGAACGAAGTGCTGTATCTCCCGGTCGGTGCTGTCCACGACGCAGTGTTTCAAGGTGAGAGAACGCCAGTAAGGGTTGTGTCGCCGGACTTTTTCTCGTTCTTGGAGCGCCTTCGTCAGGACTTGGTCGCATTTGTGGGGGATGACGCTGATTGGCAGTTCATATCTCGTTGAGGATTCGTGCTGACCACTACTGTGCGGCCACGACTTCGCGCGTAAAACTTCTGAGCGTCGTCACTCGAAGAACGTTTCTCGCCGGCGTCGCGGTGGCTCCTCTTGCGAGCCGCCTCGACGCCTCTTGCCACCGAAGCCGCGCATCACCGTCATCGGCGCCGGCTCCTTTGGCGGGTGGACGGCGCTTGATCCCCTGAAATCCAGCCGTGACGTCCCGCGTCGTCGATGCGTGGCGGCCTGAAGCGAGGGCCGAATGACCTGTTCGGCTATGACGTCTTGCGCGGAAGCGTGAATTTCGGCTTCTTTACACACCTCTGGAATCGCTACCCAAGTCGTGTAACAATCGGCCTCATCAATTGATTAAGGGGGCCTGGTATGCACCGCTTCGTGACCCGTTTCCTTTTCCTGGTCGCGATCCTTACCCTCGCGACCCCGGGAATCGTGTTCGCCCAGAACACTCAGGATCAGAAACCGCCTGAACAGCAGAAAAAGACCGCCGAGGAAGAGAAGAAGCCGAAGGTGACGGAGGAGATGGTCGTCACCGCCACCAAGCGCGAAGAAAAAGTTCAGGAGGTGCCGATCTCCGTCGCCGCGCCGACCGAAACCGAGCTCCGCGATCGCGGCGCCGAGTCGATCGAAGACGTCGCCGCGAACGTCGCCGGTTTCACCGTCCAGAACCTCGGGCCGGGGCAGAGCCAGGTGGCCATGCGCGGCGTCTCCGCCGGCCAGATCGTCCGCGATCAGCCCGGCGTCAAAGAGCAGGTCGGCGTCTACCTCGACGAATCCGTCATCTCGCTCTCCCTCTTCACGCCCGACGTCGACCTGTTCGATCTCAATCGCGTCGAAGTGCTGCGCGGGCCGCAGGGGACGCTCTTCGGATCGGGCTCGCTGTCGGGCACCGTCCGCTACATCACCAATCAGCCGAAGCTCGGCGTGAGTGAAACGATCGGCGAGTTCACCGCCGACACCATCGAGCAGGGGAACCAGGGCGGCAACGTGAAAGTGGCGGTGAATGCGCCGATGAGCAACACCTCCGCGGTGCGCTTCGCCGGCTACTGGACGCGCTTCGGCGGCTACATCGATGCCGTGCAGCCCGACCTCTCCGTGAAGAAGGACGTGAACACCGGCAACCGCTACGGCGGCCGCCTCGCGTTTCTCTTCAAGCCGAATGACAGCCTCTCGATCACGCCGCGCCTGATCTATCAGAAGATCGACATGGACGGCTGGAACCGCATCGACGCCTACAACATCCTCGGCAATCCCTACACCACCACGCGGCCGAAGGTGACGCCCGGCGAGCGCGGCCAGTTCACGCAGTTCAAGGAACCGTTCACCGACAAATTCGCGCTCGGCGACGTGAACATCGGCTACAACCTCGCCGGCGGCAAGACGTTCACGTCGATCACCTCCTACACCGATCGCGACATCGACGTCCTGCGCGACGCCACCGCGCTCACCGCGAGCATCACCGGCGGATCCATCGGATTGCCGGCGAACGTCTACACGCTCGATGCTCCGCTCGACGACGCGACGAAGGCGAAGATGTTCACGCAGGAAGTGCGGCTCGCCGGCGCCACGTCGAAACTGCACTGGCTCGCCGGCGCCTTCTACAGCCACATCACGCGCGACTACGGACAGAGCCTCGACGTCGCCGGATTCGAATCGCTGACCGGCATCCCCACCGCGGGCCACTTCGGCGCGGGTCGCGACATCCTTTACTTCTCCGACCTCCACTACAACTTCCGCCAGACCGCGCTCTTCGGCGAGGCGACGTACACCGTCAACGATCGCCTCGACGTCACCGGCGGCCTCCGCGGCTACGACTTCAACGAGACGCGCCGCCAGACCTTCGACGGCATCTTCGCCGACGCCGGCACGTCGCACGGCAAGACCGACGCGAACGGCGTCGCGCCGCGCGTGCTCTTCAACTACAAGCTGAACGACTCGACGCGTCTCAATGCGCAGATCTCCAAAGGCTTCCGCCTCGGCGGCATCAACGATCCGCTGAACGTCCCGCTCTGCACGCCGGCCGATCTCACCACCTTCGGCGGACATGACAGCTGGAAGGACGAGACGCTCTGGAACTACGAGGTCGGCTCGAAGTCGACGCTGATGGGCGGCAAGGGCTCGCTCAACGTCGCCGCGTATCACGCCGACATCAAGGATCTGCAGGCTACCGTGACCGCCGGCTCGTGCTCGTCGCGCGTGATCTTCAACGTGCCGAAGGCGCGCGTGAACGGCGTCGAGGCGGAGTTCCAGGTCGCGCCGAGCGACCGCTTCGACTTCGCGATCTCCGCGAGCCAGGCCGATTCCAAGCTCCGTTCGACGCTGACGTCAACAGATACGGCGGGCCACGTGAGCGTCGTCGCCGGCATCAGGAGCGGCAACCGTCTGCCGACGGTGCCCGAGTTCCAGATGGCCTCGGCCGCGACGCTGCACTGGCAGATGACCGGCGGCATGGCCGGCTACGCCACCGGCGTCTATCAGCACATCGGCGACCGCTACACGCAGATCGGCGATCAGGATTCGTCCTTCGGCACGGTGAACCTGTTGTCGTTCGCGCCGCACAACATCGGCGGGCCGTACACGCAGAACACCTTCACGTTCGATCCGAAGCTGCCGGCGTACGACATCGTGAACCTGCGCGTCGGCGTGCTGAAGAACCGCTGGGACACGGCGCTGTTCGTGAACAATCTGACGGATGAGCGTGCGTTTCTCGCGCTCGATCAGGAGCGCGGTACGCGCGCGCGCGTCGGCTACCTGACGAACCAGCCGCGTACGATCGGCATCAGCACCCGCGTGAACTTCTAGCTCCCGCGGGGCCGGTTCAGCGGAATGACCCGCATCACCGTCATCGGCGCCGGCGCGTTCGGCGGTTGGACGGCGCTGCATCTCCTGCGCGCCGGCGCCGAGGTCACGCTGGTCGATGCGTGGGGCCCGGGCAACCCGCGCTCGAGCTCGGGCGGCGAGACGCGCGTGATCCGCGCGGTGTACGGGCGCGATCGCATCTACGTCGAGCTCGTGAAGCGGGCGTACGCGTTGTGGGAGCAGCTCGATCCGTCGCTTTACGTCGAGACGGGGGTGCTCTGGATGCATCGCGGCGACGACGGGTATGTCCGCGCGGCGGCGCCGCTGTTGACCGAGCTCGGGTTCGCAATCGAGCAGCTCGCGATGGACGACGCGGCGAAGCGTTATCCGCAGATCGACTTCGGGAACGTGACCTCGGTCTGGTTCGAGCATCGCGCCGGCGCGCTCTTCGCGCGGCAGGCGTGCGGCGTCGTGCGCGATGCGTTCGTGAAAGCGGGCGGCACGTATCGCACGGAGGCGATCACGCCGGACGCGCACAAGGACGCGGACATCTACGTCTACGCGTGCGGGCCATGGCTCGGGCAGCTCTTTCCCGACGTGATCGGCAACGCGATCGCGCCGACGCGGCAGGAGGTTTTTTACTTCGGCGTGCCGCGCGGTTCGGATCGGTATCAGCCGCGACGGATGCCCATCTGGATGGATTTCGGGGAGCGCATCATCTACGGCATGCCGGACATCCGCGGCCGCGGCTTCAAGGTCGCGGATGACACGCGCGGCGAGCCGCTCGACCCGACGACGGCCGACCGCACGCCGTCCGCGGACGGCCTCGCACGCGCGCGCGAGCTGCTGCGGCGCCGCTTCCCCGAGCTCGCGAACGCGCCGCTGCTCGGGTCCGAAGTCTGCCAGTACGAAAACAGCCCGGACGGCAATCTGATCGTCGATCGCCATCCGGCCCTACCCAACGTCTGGCTCCTCGGCGGCGGCTCCGGACACGGCTTCAAGCTGGCGCCCGCCGTCGGCGAGCTCGCCGCCGCCGCGATCATCCGCGGCAACGAAATCCCCGCCGAATTTGCGCTCGCGCGGCTTCATCACACGCACAAGACGAAGACCCAATTCGACGCGCGATAACGGTCAACCGGCAACCGGTAACTGATTACCGCACTTCAGCACGCCGAGATACGCGCCCCACGGCCCGACCTCCCCGCGGTACTGGTGGGCCATGATGCGCGAGAGCTGATGGAGGTGCGTGAGGTCGTGTACGGCCCACGTGGCGAGCAGCTCGCCGAGGGTCACGACGCCGAGCTCGGGATGTTGTCCGCGGCGCGCGAAGTCTTCCTCGCTCAGCTTCAACGCGGCGAGCTCGCGCAGGTTTTGCGCGCGCAGTTCCGCGAATTCATCGAGCAGTTGCGGCAGTGATTTGCCCACGCTGTCGCGCTGCTGGGCGAGGCGGTCGAACGGCACGAACGGCCGGCTCTCGCCGAACTCGAGGATGATCCGCGCGCGCGGGATCCAGTCGGTTTTCTCGCCGTGGATCAGGTGGCCGACGACGTCGAAGGCGGTCCAGCTGTCGCCCCCTTCGTTGCGATGCGTCCAGAGCTCGGGGAGGCCGCGCAGCAGCGCGTCGAGGACCGCGGGGGTGCGGGTCAGAAGCGATAGAGTTTCTTCCATGATCAAGCGACTCGATTACGCACGACTTTCACCCGAAGGCTACCGCGCGATGCTGGCGCTGAACAAATTCGCCGAGGAGTCCGGGCTCGAGCAGACGCTGCTCGAGCTGGTCAAGATCCGCGCCTCGCAGATCAACGGCTGCGCGTTCTGCATCGACATGCACACGATCGACGCACGCGCCGCCGGCGAGAGCGAGCAGCGCATCTACCTGCTCGACGCGTGGCGCGAATCGCCGTTCTATACCGACCGGGAGCGCGCCGCGCTGGCGTGGGCCGAATCGCTGACGCTCGTCAGCGAGACGCACGTGCCGGACGACGTGTACGACGAAGCGCGCCGGTACTTCTCCGAGGAGGAGCTCGTGAAGCTCACGTGGGCGGTCGTCGTGATCAATGGCTGGAACCGCGTCTGTATCGCGTTCCGCTCCGAACCGGGCAAGTACCAGGCGCGCGCTCATTCAAAGCCGTAACTCCGAAATTGCCGGTGTCGCCGAAGGAATTCCGGACGTAAGTTGAAGGGCAGTTCTCGCTCGAATCCGCCAGACAACTGAATACGGAGATCCGGCAATGAAACGTGCTGCGCGATTTCTTCTGGTCACGCTTTTCTTTGCACCGCTTCTGTTCGCTCAGCGCGCGCAGCCATCGCCGGGCGTCGGGAACGCCGTCCTCCTGGCCACGAACAGCATTCAGCTCGATCGCGACACCGTGATCGTCTCCGGCGACGTGATCGTCAACGGCGCCACCGTCGGCCCCATCCTCGGCGAGCTCGCGCTGTCGCTCGACCGCAACGTCACGACGCCCGCCGGCTACAAACTCGCCGCGACGTCGATCGATCTCGATCAGGGCGCCGTGGCGGGCGGCAGCGTCTACTACAACACGCTGAACAACCAGGGGACGATCGCCGGCGCGCAGTTCACGCCGCTCGCTGTCCCGGTTTACGCGACGCTCCCGCCGGCGGTCGTCCGTCCGGCCGGGACGAGTGACGTCTCGGTCGCCGACTCCGCAACTCTCACGCTCGATGAAGGAGCGTACGGCAATCTGATCGTCGGCCGATCCGCGACCGTCATTCTGAGCGGCGGCGGCTATGCGTTCCGCTCGATCTCCGTCGCGCGCGGCGGCTCGCTGCGGTACGCCGCTCCGGCGGACGTGGTGGTCAGCGGCGATGCCGATTTCGGCAGCAGTGCCGTCATTGCGCCGGTCACGGGATCCGGACTGACGGCAGCGGCGATGCGCATCCAGATCGATGGCGCCTCCACGCACCTCGGGCAAGGTTCGAAAGCATCGGCGACGCTCTACGCCACCGCCGGCGCGATGGTCATCGAGCAGAGTTTCGAAGGGACCGGCGCGTTCTTCGCGCGCGACATCCGCGTCGGCAGCGGCGGCCGTTTCACCATCGCCAGCGCGTTCAATGCGGCGCCGTCCGCGAACGCGCAGACCGTCTTCACGAATGGTTCCGCGCCGCTGGCGATCACGCTCACCGGATCCGATCCGGAAGGAGCGGCGCTGACGTTCAGCATCGTCGCGGGACCATCGGCCGGGACGCTCTCCGCGCCGGTCTCCACCTCGGCGACCAGCGCGACCGTCACCTACACGCCCGCCGCGGCCGGCGCCGCCGATTCGTTCACGTTCCGCGTGACCGATCCGGGCGGAGCGACGGGCGACGCGAAGGTGACGATCAATCCGGCGTCGGACGATCCGCCTGCCGTGGTGACGACCGTGACGGCGATCGACGACTCGGCGGAAGTGACGAAGGACGTTCCCGCTTCGCTGCTGCTGCGCGCGACCGCGCCCACCGGCGTCACCGTGACGTTCTCCATCGTCGCCGGCAGCGGACCGTCTCACGGATCGCTCGGCGCGGTGACGCAGTCGAGCGTCGTCTACACGCCCGACGCGGGCTACAGCGGCCCCGATGCCTTCCAGTTCCAGGCGTGCGGCGTGATCTCCAGCGTCAACGTCTGCGACAGCGGATTGATGTCGATCACGGTCGAGACGACGGTCACGGAGCCGCCGGCTCTCGCGCATGACGTCACCGTTTCGACGCTCGCCGAACAAAGCGTCGACATCTCCCTCGGCGAGAGCTCGATCACGACGGCGAGTCGCCACTTCACGGCGGCGCCGAATGCCGCGATGCTCGACCCCGTCGAGATCGCCGGCAATGTCGCCGACGCGAACTTCGACGGCTTCGGCGACAACGCGAATGCGCTGCCCGGCTCCACGCCGGTGTTCATGAGCGCGGCCGTGCATGAATCGGGCGGCGCCGGCTCGAACGGCACCGTGCGGATGCAGTTCGAGTGGGACATGGCCAGCATCGCCGGTTCCGCCGATGCGCTGCAGAGCGCGCAGGTGGTGCTGCCGACGCATCGCGGGACGATCGATTCGCTCGACACGTTCTTCTACTGGGTCGGCGCGAGCGGCGACGGCAACCTGACCAACTCCGATTTCGAATCGCCGGCCGAGAAGATTTCCGGCGCTGTGATGCCGGTGCCGCAAACGATGCCGATCGGCGCCGACGGTACGTTCAGCTTCAGCGTGCTCGATCAGGTGCGCTCCGCGGCACACGGCGGCTTCGCCTTCTTCGCCATTCAGGGACGGGTGGACGAGAGCCTGGCCGGAACGGCGCGCGGTCTCGAAGTGCGGACGACGGCCGCCGGCAACATCAGCACGAACGACGTGCCGATGCTCTCCCTCGCGACGCCCGGCGTCACGGCGCCGCTGACGTACACGATCGTGTCGCTGCCGCAGAGCGGAACCCTGAGCGACGGCAACACGCTGATCACGACCGTGCCGTACGTCCTCTCGTCCGCGCAGGTGCGCTACACGCCGAACCTCGGATTCATCGGCGCCGATTCGTTCTCGTTCAGCGCGAGCAACGGCGTGACCGCGACGTCCGCGTCCGCGCACATCAACGTCGTCCTCGCGAATTGCGCGCTCGACGGAGGGGCTTGCGACAACGGGCGGTGAGTGGTGGGCATGGCCGGACTACAATCCGGCCATGCGCGCCTTATTTCGGGCCCTCCTGCTCTTTGTCGCCCTTCCTCTTTCCGCACAATGGACGTCCCTCGGCGACATGCCGGCGCCCGTCCGCCAGGGCAACGCGCTCCGATTCACGAACGCGCAGGCGGTGGCGATGGTCACCGTTCTCTCGCCCGACGTCATTCGCGTGCGCGTGTCGCCGGGACACGAGCTGCCCGATCATTCCTACGCCGTCATCACGCACGACCTCGGCGACAACACCGCGGCCTTCACGACCGACGCCGCGCACTCCACCATCGTCACGAGCTCGTTGCGCGTCGACATCACGCATGCGCCGTTCCGCGTCGCGTTCAGCACGAAGAGCGGGCAGTCGCTCGACGAAGATCGCGGCATCTCGATCAACGGCCCGGCCATCCGCGTCGCCAAACGGCTGCGCGACGACGAGCACGTCTACGGCCTCGGCGAAAAAACGGGGCCGCTCGACAAGCGCGGCTCGAAGCTCGGCGGCTTCAGCTACACGATGTGGAACAGCGACACGTTCGGTTACGACTCGAGCACCGATCCGATTTACGTCTCCGTGCCGTTCTACATCGACCTCCGCAACGGCGTCGCGTACGGCGTCTTTCTCGACAACACCTGGCGCACGAATTTCGACGTCGGACATCAGACCGCGGGCGTGCTCTCGTTCGGTGCCGACGGCGGCTCGCTCGATTACTACTTCATCTACGGCCCCGCACCGAAGCAGGTCATCGAGCGCTACACCGCGCTCACCGGCCGCATGCCGCTGCCGCCGCTGTGGGCCCTCGGCTATCACCAGTGCCGCTACAGCTACTACCCCGAGGCGCGGCTGCGCTTCATCGCGGAGAACTTCCGCCAGCGGCAGATCCCCGCGGACGTGCTCTGGCTCGACATTCACTATCAGGATCAATACCGGCCGTTCACCTGGAACAAGAGCCGGTTTCCCGATCCGCCGAAGATGCTGAGCGATCTTCGCAAGGAAGGGTTCCACGTCGTCACCATCGTCGATCCGCATCCGCCGATGGTGAAGGGCTACGCGCCGTACGACACCGGACTCGCCGGCGACGAGTTCGTGAAGAACCCCGACGGCTCGATTTACGAGGCGCCGGTGTGGCCGTCGAAGGCGGCGGACGGCGATGCGCCCGACTGGTCGAAGCCGCCCGGCGTGCGCAGCGTCTTTCCCGATTTCACGAAGCCGTCGGCGCGCGCGTGGTGGGGCGGCCTCTATGCCGACTTCGTGAAGGCCGGAGTTGCGGGCATCTGGAACGACATGAACGAGCCGGCGGTGTTCGACACGCCGACCGGCACGATGCCGCTCGACGTCCGCCACGACAACGAAGGGCTGCCCACCGATCATCGCGAGATCCACAACGTCTACGGCATGCTGATGAGCCGCGCGACGTACGAAGGGCTGCTGCGGCTGCGCACCACGTCGCGGCCGTTCGTGCTGTCGCGCGCGTCGTACGCGGGCGGCCAGCGCTACACCGCGCTCTGGCCCGGCGACAACACGAGCAACTGGGCGCACCTGCGGCAGAGCGTGCCGACGCTGCTGGGGATGGGGATCTCCGGATTTCCGTTCGTCGGGAGTGACATCGGCGGCTTCGTCGGCGCGCCGAGCGCGGAGCTCTACACGCGCTGGCTCGAGCTCGGCGTCTTCTATCCGTTCATGCGGACCCACACGATGTTCGGCTCGCCCGATCAGGAGCCGTGGTCGTACGGCACCGCACACGAAGCGATCAATCGCCGCGCCATCGAACTGCGCTACCAGCTGCTGCCGGAGATCTACAACGCGATGAAGGAAGCGTCGGACAGCGGCGTCCCGGCGATGCGTCCGCTGATGCTCGACTATCCGAACGACGGCGCGACGTACGGCATGGACGACGAGTTCCTCTTCGGATCCGACCTGCTCGTCGCGCCGGTGCTCGATGAAGGAGCGACGGAGCGCGGCGTCTATCTGCCCGCGGGCGACTGGTACGACTACTGGAGCGGCGCGAAGTACAAAGGCGGCACGGGCATCGGCGTCCCGGTGACGATGTCGTCGATCCCGCTCTACGTCCGCGGCGGCGCGTTCGTCTTCACGCAGCCGGTCGTGCAGCACACCGGCGAGATGCCGGGGCAGCCGCTCGAGGTGATGCTCTTTCCCGGCGGTGCGTCGGAGCGCTGGCTGTACGAGGACGACGGCGACTCGTTCGATTACCGCCAGGGCGAGTACGCGCGCCGGCGCTTCTCCGCGAACGGCAACACGATCGAGATCAGCGCGCCGGAAGGGATGTATCGGCCGAAAGCGCGCGCGCTGGAGTTGATCGTTCGCTCGCGCACCGATGCCGCGAAGGTGTCGCTGCAAGGTGCCGTGCTCCCGCGCCTGGCCCCCGCGCAACTCGCGCAGGCTGAGCGCGGCTGGAGCGTGCGCGACGGCTCTCTCGTCATCCGCATGCCCGACACGTTCGAAGCGATGCGCATCGCAATCGAGTGAGCCCATCTTTTGCAGTAAGTGCATCGGGGTCTCATGGCTCGAACCCAGTACGATGCCGAATTTCTCTGCCGGCTGCTGGTCGATCAGTCGGCAGCCTACGCGATGGTTTTCTTCGACCGCGACGGCCTGATCCGCCACTGGAACGCCGGCGCGCAGCAGCTCTTCGGCTACACCGAAGATGAAGCGCTCGGCCGCGGACCCGACCTCCTCTTCGCGCCGGAAGACGTCCGCAACGGCGTCCCGCTGCTGGAGCTCGAAAAAGCGACGGCCACCGGCTCGGCCGAGGATCGCCGCTGGAAAACGCGCAAGGATGGCTCGCGCTTTTTCGCCGACGGCATCCTCCTCGCGCTCCACGACGGCAAGAGCGACATCATCGGCTACGCGAAAGTCATCCGCGACGCGACGCCGGAAAAACATGGCTCCGAGGAACGCGCGCGCAGCGAGACGCAGCTCCGCCTGATCGTCGACAGCATCCGCGATTACGCGATCTACATGCTCGATCCGGAAGGGACGATCCGCACCTGGTCGCGCGGCGCGCAGCGGATCAAAGGCTACACACCCGAGGAAGTGATCGGGCGCAACTTCGAGATGTTCTATCCGCCCGAGGATGTCGCCACCGGCAGGCCGCGGCGGCAGCTCGACATCGCGGCGAAGGAGGGGACGTACGAGGACGAGAGCACGCATGTGCGGAAGGACGGCTCGCGGTTCTGGGCCAGCGTGTCGGTCAGTCCGATTCGCGATGTCGACGGCCACCTGCGCGGCTTCGTCAACCTCACGCACGACGTCACGGAGCGGAAGCTCAACGCCGAGCGCGTGGCGTTTCTGGCCGAGGCCAGCCGGCTGCTGGCGTCATCGATCGAATACGAGGAGACGCTGCGCCGCATCGCGCGCATCGCGGTCATGCGCATCGCCGACTGGTGCGCGGTCGACCTGCTGAGCGACGACGGCCGCTCGCTGACGCGCGTCGCGGTCGAGCACATCGATCCGGAGAAGGTCGCGCTGGCGAAGGAGCTCCAGGACAAATATCCGAGCGATCCGGCGGCGCTCGCGATGTCGGACGTCATCCAGCATCGCAAAACGGCGTTCTATCCCGAGGTCACCGACGAGCTGCTGCGCGGCTCAATGCGCGACGAAGAGCATCTGCGCATCCTGCGCGAGCTCGGCCTTCGTTCGGTGATCGTCACGCCGCTGGTCGCCGCCGATCGCGTGATCGGCACGATCGTCTTCGTCACCTCGGGCGATCGCCGCCTGACCGAGGCCGACGTCACGATCGCCGAGGACATCGCGGCGCGCGCCGCGGTCGCGGTGCAGAACGCGCAGCTCTATCGCGAGGCGCAGGATGCGAATCGCGCCAAGGACGACTTCCTCGCCACCGTCTCGCACGAGCTGCGAACGCCGATGACCGCGATCCTCGGCTGGGCCAAGCTCCTGCGTCTGGAGACCGATCCGGCCGTGATCGCCGAGGCCGTGGTGGCGATCGAGCGGAGCGCCTCGGCCCAGGCGCAGCTGATCGACGACATCCTCGACGTCGCCCGCATCCGCGTCGGCAAATTGCAGGTGCGCTTCGGCGAAGTGAACCTCGCCGACGTCGTGCAGGCGGCCGTCGATACCGTGCGCCTGATCGCGGAGGCGAAAGGGGTGCGGCTGCGCATCGAGATGGACCGCCGCGTCGTGCCGGTGCGCGGCGATGCGCAGCGCCTGCAGCAGGTCGTCTGGAACCTGCTCACGAACGCGGTGAAGTTCACGCCGGAAGGCGGCCGCGTCGACGTCGTGCTGGAGCAGGAAAAGGAGAAGGCGCGGATCATGGTGCACGACACGGGTCCCGGCATCGCTCCCGATTTTCTGCCGCATCTGTTCGAGCGTTTCCGCCAGGCGGAGACGACGCAGCGCCGCTCGCACGGCGGCCTCGGGCTCGGCCTCAACATCTCGCAATACATCGTGAACGCGCACGGCGGCACGATCCGCGCGCAGAGCGAAGGCGAGGGGAAAGGGGCGACGTTCGTCGTCGAGCTGTCGCTGCTCGAGATGCCGCTGGCCCGCACGTCGCAGGCCGGCGGACGCCGCGCCGGCGATGATTTCGAATCGCTGGAAGGGACGACGGTGCTGGTGGTCGAGGACGATCCCGACACGCTCCAGTTTCTCTGCCGCGCCCTCGGACATGCGTCGGCGAACGTGCACGGCGCGTCATCCGTCGACGAGGCGCTGAAACGTTTCCGCGACTCGAAACCCGACGTGGTGGTGAGCGATATCGCGATGCCGCATAAGACCGGCTACGACCTCGTGCGCGAGCTCCGCGCGTCGGGAGAGAACGATGTCCCCATCATCGCCGTGACCGCCTCCGGCACCGCCGGCGATCGCGACCGCGCATTGTCGTCGGGATTCGATGAGTATTTGCGCAAACCGGTCGAGCCGCACGCGCTGATCCGGTTGATCGCGTCATTGCGGCGGCGGTGAGTTCTCCAACCCGCCCCTCCGTTGGCCGGGCGGGTTGGAGAACCCGCCCCACATCACGACACTTCACGTCTGCGGTTGATTGCGTCGCGGCGTGAAAGCACTTTTCGAACGAGGGAAAATTCGCTCTCTGTCCCTCTCATCAGCAGCAGGTTCCCGCAAACACTTCACGTCTGCGTTTCGTAACAACAACCGGTTCCCGCGAGAGACACTGCGGTGTCTCTTCAATAGGAGACATCCATGCGTAGAGCGGCGATTTTTCTCGTCGTCCTCATTTCGTTCGCCCACCGCCTCGCCGCCGATTGCACTGCGCAGGTTTCGGCCACATGGGATGAAGCGAACAATTACCTCATCACCAACACCTATTACGGCGCGAACACCTCGGGCTACTGTGGTGGCACAGAGCTCTACACGAGCTGGGACGGCGGCCCCTGGAACTTCGTCGACGGCGGCACGGCCTACTCGGTCGTCGGCGGTACGTTCTCCTCGTACCATTCGTGCTGGTTCGAGGGACAGCACACCATCAATGTGCGCGTCGACTGCTATAAGCCCGTCGCCGGCAGTTGTGTCCGCGACAATTCCGCCTATGCCAGCACCAGCTTCCCCGTGCATCACGGCGTCTCGCTCGACGCGGCGACGGCAGGACGCCCGTACTACGACTCCTACAATTCGCTGGTAGTCGACGTCAAGGCGAAGGTCTCCTGGAAAAGCTCCGGGCCCCTCGCGGTCCACCTCTGGGCGTCGCAGGAAATGACGAAGACGCTGCCGACCCTGTTCGTCAACGACGCGTCGATCGACAGTGCGGGGAATG
>Ga0207677_10000238_pt1 | contig 42939 bp, 41 predicted proteins | sample KBSMisM42_FD_184311 | JGI IMG/M metagenome (GOLD analysis project Ga0207677, IMG submission 184311) | Miscanthus rhizosphere microbial communities from Kellogg Biological Station, Michigan, USA - KBS Miscanthus M4-2 (SPAdes) (version 2) | ecosystem: Host-associated > Plants > Roots >...
CCGAGCGCGCACTTGCGATCTCCGAGCGCGCACTTGCGATCTCCGAGCGCGCACTTGCGATCTCCGAGCGCGCACCTGCGATCCCCGAGCGCGCACTTGCGATCTCCGAGCGCGCACTTGCGATCCCCGAGCGCGCACCTGCGATCCCCGAGCGCGCAATTGCGATCCCCGAGCGCGCACTTGCGATCCCCGAGCGCGCACCTGCGATCCCCGAGCGCGCAGTTGCGATCCCCGAGCGCGCAGTTGCGATCCCCGAGCGCGCACTTGCGATCCCCGAGCGCGCACTTGCGATCTCCGAGCGCGCAGTTGCGATCCCCGAGCGCGGAGTTGCGATCTCCGAGCGCGCAGTTGCGATCCCCGAGCGCGCGCATGAGCACCCCTTGCTTCTCGCTCTGACCCTGAAAAGTAAGGGGCTGACCTGGAAAGTCAGGTTCGACCGGGATGACAAAAGCGGGCTGCCGGGACCCTGATTCCCGGCAGCCGACCTTATCAATTACCGGTTCGCCGCCACCGTCTCGTGCGACAGGTTCTGCGCGTCGCTGATCATCGTTAGGAAATCGTGGCGGTAGCCTTCGAAATCGCGGCCGAGCGATTTGTGCGCGAGGCTGCGGACCTCGTCGTAGGTCGCGTCACCTTTGAACTTCGAATCGCGCAGGAGCATGCCGAGCTCCGCGACTGCTGACGCGAAACGCAGATTGTCCGACGCCGCGGTCACGTCCGGGTGGTTGTCGTTGACCGTGTACGTCAACAGCTTCGACGTATCGCCCTCGGGCTCCTTGTAGCGCAGCTTGAGCGTCAGCAGCTCCGGCGACGCCGCGGTGACTTTGGTGGTCTGGTACTTCAGCGGATCGACGCTCGCGGTGCCGGCGTCGTCGCCCGGCATCACCAGCTCGTACAGCGCGGTGACCGAATGGCCGGCGCCGATGTCGCCCGCATCCTTCGCGTCGTTGTTGAAGTCTTCCTTCCGCAGCAGGCGATTCTCGTAACCGATCAGGCGATACGACGCCACCTTCGCCGGATTGAATTCGATCTGCAGCTTCACGTCCTTCGCGATCGTGAAGAGCGTCGCGCCCATCTCCGACACCAGCACCTTGCGCGCCTCGGAAAGGCTGTCGACGTACGCGTAGTTGCCGTTGCCCTTGTCGGCCAGCAGCTCCATCTTCGAATCCTTGATGTTGCCCGTGCCGAATCCGAGGACGGTTAGGAAAATGCGGTCTTTGCGTTTCGATTCGATGAGCTGTTCCAGCTCGCCGTCGCTCGACGCGCCGACGTTGAAATCGCCGTCGGTGGCCAGGATGACGCGGTTGTTGCCACCGTCGATGAAGTTGTCTTTCGCCACCTCGTACGCGAGCTTGATTCCCGCGCCGCCGGCAGTGGAGCCGCCTGCTTCGAGCGACTGGATGGCGGAGAGAATCGTCCCCTTGTCCGAGCCGGGCGTCGACGGCAGCACGAGTCCCGCGTTGCCTGCGTAGACGACGATGGCCACGCGATCCTTCGGCCGCAACTGATTCACGAGCAGCTCCAGCCCTTCCTTCACCAGCGGCAGCTTGTCGGGCGACATCATCGAACCGGAGACGTCGATGAGGAACGTGAGATTGTTCGCCGGCAGATCGGCGGTTTTCATGCGACGTCCCTGCAATCCAACCAGCAGTACCCGATGGCGCTCGTTCCACGGACACGACGCGACCTCGGTCGTGACCGAGAACGGCTGCGCTCCGGACGGATCGGGATAGTCATACGTAAAGTAGTTGACCATCTCCTCGATGCGCACGGCGTCGCGCGGCGGCCGCTGCCCGTCGCGCAGGAAGCGGCGCACGTTGCTGTACGCGGCGCGATCGACGTCGACAGAGAACGTGGAGAGCGGGTTCTCAGCGACGGACAGGAACTCGTTCTCGACGATCCGTCCGTACTCCTCGGTGTTGAAGTTCGACTGAGCGGCATCGATGGCCATCGGTGCGGGACTGGTCCCGATCATGCCGCCGGCGATGCCGCCCACCACTTCGCCTTCGACGCCGCCGTAGACCGCTTTAGCAGCGATCGCAGGCGGCGGCGGTGGCGCCATCGCGGAAGGCGGCATCTCGCTCGGTTTCGGCGCATTGCGGCCGAGCGGCGGCGGCGCGAGCGCAGCGGTGTCCGGCTTCATCTCGCTCTTGCACGAGACGAGCGCCAAAAGTGTGAATAGAACCGCGGACAAGATGAGCACAACTCCATCGAGCGCGGATCGGATCTGTCGATTTCGCATGATGTCTTCCTCCATATCGAGCCGTTGGACACGATGTGGAGCGGGATGGAAACCGGCAACGGCGCAGAAGGCGGTCTCGGTGGGAAGCCGGACGCGAACACGCGTGTGCGATACTGTGCGACGGTATGCCGGGGCGGGAGGGGAAGCGCGGTTTGACGCGGCGAACGGGCTCGTTCAAGACGGTCGCCCTCCTGATGCTCATCCCCGTCGGCGGCATCGTCCTCTTTTTCGCCTGGAGTTTCCTGCACAACGCGCTCTCGCTGCTGCACCGCGCGCCGCATTCCGAGGCCTCGGTGCTCGGGACTCCGACGCATCGCGGCGACATCGTCCTGATCCTCGACGACGTCGGCTTCGATCATCAGCCGCTCGACTCGGCGATGACGATCGATCCGAACGTGAATTTCGCCGTGCTGCCGAATGGCAAGCGCTCGATGGAGTTCGCGTCGACGCTGCACGCCCGCGGATTCGAGCTGCTCTGCCACCTGCCGATGGAACCCGAAGGCTTTCCCCGCATCTCGCCCGGCGATGGCGCGGTGCTGACGACGATGTCCGATTCACAGATCGCCACGGCCACGCGCGAGAACATCGAATCGATCCGTTTCGCGCGCGGCGTGAACAATCACATGGGCTCGCGCGCCACCGCCGACCGCCGCGTGATGACGGACGTCCTCGGCGCGCTCCCGAAAGGGATGTACTTCATCGACTCGAAGACGACCGGCAACTCGATCGCCGGCGCGCTCGCGCGCACGATGCGCGTGAAGACCGCGTCGCGCAATGTGTTTCTCGATGACGTGCAGGATGTCGCCGCGATCCGCCGGCAGTTAGCCGGCCTCGCCGAGACCGCGTCCACACGCGGCGTCTCGGTCGGCATCGGACACATGTATCCGACGACGATCCAGGTCCTCACCGAGGACGCGCCGAAGCTGCGCGCCGAAGGATTCCGTTTCGTGCGCGCGAGTTCGGTCGTGCGGTGACGCCGTAGCGCCAGCGGCCAGCGCTACACTCCACCACCCAATGCTGCTCGCGCTTTTCCTCATCGACCTCGCCGCCGGTTTGTATCTCTTCCTCCCATTCGTCGGACGCCGCAACGCCGGCGTGAAGTTTTACCGGTTGATCCTCATCACTACCGGCTCGCTGGCGCTCGGCGCGCAACTGGCGCACATCCAGCGATTGCGGCCGTTCGAGATCGGGGCGGTCGTGTTGACGATCATCGTTTACGTCACGCTGCGATATCCGAAACGGCTGATCTTTCGAATCCCTGCGACACTCCTCGGCATCGTCTACGTCATCGCGCCGGTGATCGCATGGCGCGACGCGATGCATGCGTCGATTGCCTGGTCGATTCTCGGCGCACTTTCCAGCGTCGCCATCCTCGGCAGCGTCACGCTGGCGATGCTCCTTGGGCACTGGTACCTGGTCGTGCGCGGCATGGCCATCGATCCGCTGAAGCGACTGACGTTTGCCACGCTCGGTGCGACGATTTTCAAAATCGTGGTCGTGACGATCGCCATCCTTGCCGGCGGCGCGTGGTACGAGGTCGCCGTGCGGCAAGGCATCTTCTTCTGGATGCGCGCGGGATGGGGACTGGCCGGACCGCTGCTGCTCTATCCGATGGTGTGGGGAACGATGAAAATCCGCTCGACGATGGCTGCGACGGGGATTCTCTATGTCGACGTCGTAGCCGTTGTCATCGGCGAAGTGCTGGGTGCCTGGATCAGCGCCATCGTGCACTTGCCCGTTTAAAAAGCGTTAACCACAGAGGCACAGAGATCACAGAGGTGCCTCTGTGTCCTCTGTGCCTCAGTGGTGAGAGCCTTCCTCGGCACCCGGAGGTGCAGATCCATACACGTGCCGATCATGAATCACCAGATCGAACGGTTTTAGCGCAGGATTCGCCGGATACCCGCGATGCACGGCCTGGCATTCGTAGCAGACGATGACGTCCTTCACGATGCGCCAGACGATGTAGTCGAGGATCGTCACGCCGAGGAGTGAGAGGCCGTAGGTCCACGGAACGAAGATCGATCCGAGGACCACCAGCGCGATGCCGGTCTTGCGGTTGAAATCCTTTTGAAAGTAGAGCTGCTCGTGTCCGCACGCGGCGCAGCGATCGATGATCGCACCTTCGTCCGGTGCCACGACCTCATTCGCCGCTCCGCAGAAATCACAAGGGCGCGACGCTTCGCCAGCATCGCGCCCGAGGCGTTGTTCGCATTGGGGGCAGAGAAAATGGACGGACGGCAAACTACTCCTTCTTCGCGCGCTCCAGGTACCGGTTCTCGCTCGGGTCGACGATGATCTCTTCGCCTTCGTTGACGAACGGCGGCACGAGCACGGTCACGCCGTTCTCGAGTTTGGCCGGCTTGTAGGATGCGGACGCCGTCGCGCCCTTCACCTGCGGCTCCGTCTCGGCGATGCGCACGCGCAGCGTCTTCGGAAGCTCGATGCCGATCGGCTTCTCCTCGTAGAACTGCACCTGCAGCTTCACGCCCGGATTCAGCCACGCCGCGGAGTCGCCGAGATCCTCTTCGGAGATCTCCACCTGCTCGAAGTTCTCCGTGTTCATGAAGTGATGCGCGTGGCCGTCGGAGTAGAGGTACTCCATCTCGTGCTGATTGATGTAGGCCTGCGTGATTTCGTCCTGCGAGCGGAAGCGGTGCTCGAACTGATTTCCGGTGCGCATGTTGCGCAGTTTCGCCTGCACCATGGCGCGGAGGTTTCCGGGGGTGTGGTGATTGAACTCCATCACCTTGCAAAGATCGCCGTTGAAGACGATGACGATCCCTCGCCGAATGTCGTTGGCCTGCATGAAGTTGTGAATCCTTTCGCTGGTAAACTCCGCGCCCTGATGAGAATCATGAGCCGGACGATTACGATTTTTCTGTGTGTTGCGACGGTCCTCGGCCTGAGCTGCCGTCCCCGTGCCGAACGACAAACTGACGCCGCTGCGAGTGATATTCCAGTGGGCGTCTACGCCGCGACCAGCGGTTCCGAGGCCGCCTTCGGCCAGGCCACGGTGCAGGGCGAGAAACTTGCCGCCGAGGAGATCAACAAGAACGGCGGCGTCCTCGGCAAAAAGATCCGGCTCATCATCGAAGACGACCAGGGCAAAGCGGAAGAAGCGGCCTCCGTCGTCACAAAGCTCATCACGCACGACAACGTGATCGCGATCCTCGGCGAGAACTCGTCGAATCAATCGCTCGCCGCCGCGCCGATCGCACAAACATCGAAGGTGCCGATGATTTCGGTGTCATCCACCAATCCCGCCGTGACGAAGAAGGGCGACTACATCTTCCGCGTCTGCTTCACCGATCCATACCAGGGCAAAGCGCTGGCGATGTTCGTGCGCACGAACCTGCACGCGACGACGGCGGCGATTCTGCGCGACAACAAGAATGACTACTCGGTCGGCTTGGCCGAGGTGTTCCGCAAGGAGTTCACGACCCTCGGCGGAAAGATTCTGGCCGAACAGAGCTACGCGGGCGGCGACAGCGATTTCCGTCCACAGTTGACGGCGATCAAAGGCACCAATCCGCAGGTGCTGTTCATCCCCGGTTTCTACACCGAGGTCGGACAGATCGCGATCCAGGCGCGCGACCTCGGCATCAACGTTCCGATGGTGGGCGGCGACGGCTGGGATTCGCCGACCGTCATCCAGATCGGCGGCAAGTCTGTCGACGGCTGCTATTTCTCTGATCACTATTTTGTCGGCGCGCCCGATCCGGCCGTGAAGCGTTTCGTCGCCGAAATCAACAAGCGCTCCGGCAAGAATCCCGACGCGAACTCCGCCCTCGGCTACGACGCGGTGTACGTCCTCGCGAATGCAATCAAACGCGCCGGCTCACTCGACCGCAAAGCGATCCGCGATCAGATCGCCGCGACGAAAAATTACCAGGGCGTCTCCGGCGTCATCACGATGGGACCGGATCGCGACCCAATCAAGCCGGTTGCGATGATCAAAATCGACGGCGGGACCACGCATTTCGCGGGGTGGATTCAGCCGTAGGGTGCGCCATCAGTGCCCTGCCGCACGTCGGCGTTGCAACGGCGCTGGTGCTCTGACGGTGATCGTGGCCGGTTGCACGGTTCGGGCAGGAACTACGGCGCTGATCTGCGCTCTTCCTGCGGCGCGCGGCTTCAACTCGACTGTCGCCTTGGTCGCGCCGGCCGGGATGCTCACCGGCGCCGGCGTTGGAACGATGTCCGGATCACTCGATGTAAACACAGCAGTCACAGGCGTGAGATAGGGCGATCCAATATCGAGGCCTAGCAAAGCTGTTGTGTTTGCCGCAGCGGTCGATTGCGCTGGATACAACGCGGCATCATCATTGAGGATCGTCACGGTAGAAGGCGCCAGGTTGAAGATAGGGTCGCTCGTCGTATTTGCCGGGTCGAGCCGGATCTGGAAGGACTTGTCTGGCTCCGGCAGAGTGTTCCCTCGAATCCACGCTGTGACGATGCCAGAAGTCTCGCCTGCATTGATCCAGGCACCGCTTACAGAAGGAACATCGTTCCATCCCGCGGTGCCTGGTTCGAAGAATGTGTTTGCAGAACATCCGACGCCCATGGGCGCACTGAGATGAATCGGGATCGAAACCTTCGTCAGCCCGGAATCGCCTTCGAAAACAGTGGCCGCACGTTCAATCGAAAAGGTTGGAGCCGGGTCGTCTTCGATAACGACCAGTACGGGGGAAAACTGCTGGTCCGCTGTCAATGTCCCTCCTGTGGTCTTGCCGAGAACAAGCAAGAAAGATTGACGGCCACCCGAGAAAACCTGATCGTTGGTGATCGGCATCGTGAAGCTCTTCGAAGTTTCACCAGGAGCGAAAGACAAGTTAGTCCTGAACGCCGGATGGCCAGGAACATACACTTCGGTCGAGATACTGCGGCCTAGATCCAGAGTGCGAAGGACGGTGATGGTCAAAGGCCCATTGTCTTCGCTGACCACGATGCAATGGTCGCAATCGCCGCCGGGATACTTTCCCGGACCAGTCAAGAAGCTCAAACGTGCGGGTGAGGTCGCGATCACGGCGCTATTCCAATCACCAAACGCAGACTCAGCAAACGGCACCGTCTCGCTACCGAGCAAGTTTGTTACGGTGGCCTTAATGATGTAGTTGCCAGGAAACGGATAGTCGTGTGTGACCCGATCCGCACCTGTCAATGATTGCGTCGTTCCATCGCCGAAATCCCAAGTGACCGTATCGCATGGCGAAATCTTGTATCCGTCAATGAAAGGAGGAAAGAAGCTGTTCAACGGCTCGAGAATGAGAGTGTGCATTCCGTTCGCACATCCGGCATCCGCGCGACATCCACCCGAGATGCGGAGTGACATCGATCCCGGCGCGCTGACGGGGCACGCGGCGCGGGCGCAGATTGCGGCTAGCAGATTGACGAGGACAACCAGCGCGCGAATTCCTGAGACTAGACGCATCGAGCGATTATAGGCCTTAAGTCCACTTTTTATGATATTACAGCATCACATCTCGATCTGCGCGCCGAGCTCGATGATCTGATTCGTCGGGAGGGAGAAGTACTGCGCGGCACTCGAGGAGTTGCGCATCATCGAGGCGAAGAGTTTCTCGCGCCAGAGGGCCATGCCGGGGCGCTTCGTCGGGATGAGAGTCTCGCGGCCGAGGAAGTAGCTGGTGGTCATGGGACTGATCGGGCCGAGGCGCGGGGCGAGACGTTCGAGGTAGGCGGGAAGGTCGGGGTCTTCCATGAAGCCGAAGCGGAGGACTAGGCGCGCCACGCCCTGGCCGAGGTCCTGATACTCGAAGCGCTCCTCGTCGGCGAGATGCGGCGCTTCTTCGACGTTCACGCTGAGCAGGATCACTCGCTGATGGACCACCTTGTTGTGTTTCAGATTGTGCAGCAGCGTCGTCGGGACGCCCATGGCCTGACGCGAAAGAAAAATCGCGGTGCCTGGGACGCGGTGAATCCGTCCGCCGGCGAGGTCGCGTAGCAAGTCGTCGGTGGAGAGCGTCGATTCTTTCAAGCGTTCGGTGAGGATCTGGCGGCCCCGCGCCCATGTCGTCATCGCGGTGAAAACGAGCGCGCCGATGACCAGCGGGAACCAGCCGCCCTCTTCGACTTTGATGATGTTCGCGCCGAAGAAGGCCATGTCGATGATGAGCACGGGGATGGTCAGGCCAAGGATGCCGATGAGCGACCAGTGCCACCGTTCGCGCTCCACGATTGCCAGCAGCGCCGTGGTGATGCCCATCGTCGCCGTCACCGCGACGCCGTACGCGGCGGCCAGCGCGCTCGAGCTCTTGAATGCGAGCACGAGTCCGATCGCGGCCACCATCAGGAGCCAGTTGATCGAGGGGATGTAGATCTGTCCGATCTCGCGCGCCGAGGTGTGGCGGATCTGGATGCGAGGAACGTAGCCGAGCTGCACCGCCTGGCGCGTCAGGGAAAAGGCTCCGGAGATCACGGCTTGTGATGCGATGACCGCGGCGACCGTCGCCAGGATCACCAGCGGATATTTGGCCCAGTTCGGAGCCATGTGGAAGAACGGATTTTTTACGGCGGTCTGGTCGCGCAGCAAGAGCGCGCCTTGTCCGAAGTAATTGAGCAACAGGGCAGGGAAGACGGCCACGAACCACGCCAGTCGGATCGGCCGCGCGCCGAAATGCCCCATGTCGGCATAGAGCGCCTCGCCTCCCGTCACCGCCAGAAAAACGGCGCCGAGGACAAGGAAGCCGTGCATTCGATTGGCGATAAAAAAGTGCACGGCATGGTTGGGGAGAATCGCCAGCAGCACGCGTGGCGCGGTCATGATCCAGCGGATGCCGAGGATGGAGATGACCGCGAACCAGACCAGCATCACCGGTCCGAAAAACGCGCCGACTCTGGCCGTACCGGCGCGCTGAACGGCGAAGAGGATGATCAGCACAACGACCGTGATGATTACGACATACGGGGAAAAGACCGGCGTGGCCACTTCCAACCCCTCGATCGCGCTGAGCACGGAGATGGCGGGCGTGATCATGCCGTCGCCGTAGAGCAGTGCCGAGCCGAAGAGGCCGAGCGCGATGAGGACGGCGCGGCGCGCCGACTGCGACTCACGCGTTCGCGCGAGCGACATCAGCGCCAGGATGCCGCCTTCGCCGCGGTTGTCAGCGCGCATGACGAAGATCAGATACTTCAGCGAGATGACGATGATCAGCGACCAGCAGATCAGCGAGAGGATGCCGGTGATGTTGTCCGGCGTGGCCGCAACGCCATGCTGCGCGTGGAAACACTCCCGCAGCGCGTAAAGGGGGCTGGTGCCGATGTCCCCGTACACGACGCCGAGCGCGCTCAGCGACAGGACGGCCAGGTACCGTCCGCTGATCTTCTTGTCCGGAGACGCATCCATCGGGCGCGCGGGAAGGTAACACAGGACGAGAGAGGGCGGCTCAGCTGGTGTCGGAACTTAGTCGCGGCTACCAGACTTCGTTGCCGACCGATGCGCCCGTCTCGGCCTCGGCATGTCGATTCTCAGGCGTAATGCGGGCGACGAGTTCCTCGAGCGAAAGCGGCAGCTCTGCGATCGCGACGACCTTCACCAACGATTCTTCGCAAAGATCATGAGTACGCGCTTGCATGTGTAGACATGAGGATAACGCCAATCGATTGACTAAGGGACTCGTCGGAACGCTGGCGTCACGCCGGCTGGCTCGGCTGCGTCCTCGCTGCCGAATGGGAGGCTTGCGCATGAGTTGTGTTGCCAGCGAAATTTGAGGGTTTGGCGGTTCGGCAGCGAGGACGCAGCCGGGCCAGCCGCCGAGGACTGTACGGACCGGGGACATGGTGGACAGGTGGCCGGAGACATGGTGGACACCCAAGAAGCGCACAGTGAGTGGCGAAAGGAAGCTGCTCGATGGCGTTTAAAGAAGGGTCCAGGATGTCGAATCGACGAGAGTTTGCAACGCTGGCCAGGATTGAAGGGGCGAACATCCGGGAGTTGTGCCGACGTTTCAGCGTCAGTCCAACTGTGGGCTACAAGTGGATCGAGCGATCGAAGCAGGATGATGAGACCTTCGAGGATCGCTCTCGAAAGCCGCACCACTCACCAAAGCGCACCGAGGAGCGCATCGAGCAACTCGTGCTCGAAGTGCGCGATGCGCACCCGGTGTGGAACGCGCGGAAGATCCGGCGGGTGTTGCAGCGAACGCAGACAGCGGTGCCGGCAGCGAGCACGATCGGGCAGATCCTCAAGCGCCACGGACGAATCAGCGCCGACGCGTCGGCGCTGATTCATCCGTGGCAGCGCTTTGAGCACGACGCTCCCAACGATCTGCTGCAGATGGATTTCAAAGGGCACTTTCAGGTCGGCCAGAGCCGCTGCTTCCCGCTGACCGTGCTCGACGATCACTCGCGTTACTCAATGCTGCTTGAAGCCTGCGAGAACGAGCGCACCGAGACGGTCCAGCCGCATCTGATCGCCATGTTTCGACGCTATGGCCTTCCCTGGCGCATGAACATGGACAATGGCAGGCCGTGGGGCAACCCGACTGGCGATCCGTACACCAAACTCACCGTTTGGTTGATCCGCATCGGTGTGCGCATCTCGCACTCGCGTCCTCTTCATCCGCAGACCAACGGCAAGGACGAGCGCTTCCATCGGACGCTCAACGCCGAGGTGCTACAGAACCGCAGCTTCGCGTCGATCGGTGAGGTTGCGCGCGCCCTCACCGCGTGGCGCGAGATCTACAATCACCAGCGGCCGCACGAGGCGCTTGGCCTCGAGGTTCCCGCCTTTCGCTACCGTCCCAGCGTACGGTCGTATCCCGAGGTTCTACCACTCCCTGAGTACGGCCCTGATGATCGCGTCTACAAGGTGCGCGTCAAAGGCAAGCTCCACGTCGACAAGCTCGACTTCTATCTGAGCCAAGCCTTCGCCGGCCAACTTCTGGCCGTTCGCCCCTCGGCCGAAGATGGCGTTTTCACCGTCCACTACTTTCACATGCAACTCGGGTCAATCGACCTGCGTCACCCCGGTTCTGTCGTACGCTAACCATCGCTGAATGTGTCCACCATGTCTCCGGCCATGTGTCCACCATGTCTCCGGTACGTACAGAGGACGCCAGCGCTCCGTTGCGTGATGCTAGTGCCGGAAGTGGCGTTCGCCGGTGAAGATCATCGCCAGGCCTCGCTCATTCGCGGCCGCGATCACCTCGGCGTCGCGGACGGAGCCGCCCGGTTGGATGATGGCGGTGATGCCGGCGTCCGCGAGGAGGTCGAGGCCGTCGCGGAAGGGGAAGAAAGCGTCGGAGGCGGCGTAGGTGCCGGACGTCGGTGCGATCGATTTCATGATCGCCACTTTGGCGGCGTCGACGCGGCTCATCTGCCCGGCGCCGATGCCGACGGTCTGGTTGCGATTGGTCAGCACGATCGCGTTCGACTTCACGTGCGCGCAGACGATCCAGGCGAATTCGAGGGCTTCGAGGTCTTCAGCGGTGGGCTGCCGAGTGGTTACGACCTTCCAAGCCTCCCAGGGCACAGACAAGAGTGTCTGTGCCACATTGGCTTCTGCAGTAGCCGCAGGACTGTTGTTTTGATCAACGGGATGGTGTGGCACAGACACTCCTGTCTGTGCTTGTGACTTCACGACATCGGAACCTTGAGCGAGGATGCCTCCCGCCGCACTGCGATATTCGATTCCCGGCGCTGGTTCCGCAGCCACGATCAGCCGCAGATTCTTTTTCTTCGAGAGAATCGCGCGCGCGTCGTCGCTGAATGATGGCGCTACGATCACTTCGAGGAACATCGGCTCGACGATGCTCGCGCAGCCGGTGTCGAATTCGCGATTGACGCCGATGATGCCGCCAAACGCGGAGACGGGATCGGCGTCAATCGCGGCGCGAAGCGCATCGGCAATCGACTCGCGCCGCGCCACGCCGCACGGATTCGTATGTTTGATGACCGCGGCCGCAGGTTCGGCGAACGCGTGCGCGAGACGCATCGCGGAGTCGAGGTCCAGCAGGTTGTTGTAGGAAAGTTCTTTCCCGTGAATCTGCTCGAACGGCCTCGCGTCATGCGGGACGTAAAAAGCCGCCGATTGCTGCGGATTTTCGCCGTAGCGGAGGTCCTGGAACTTGCTGAGATGGAGCGTGAGGTCGCCGCCGTCGCCGAGGAACTGCGCGATCATCGCGTCGTACCTGCTCGTTTTGCGGAAGACTTCGACCGCGCAACGGCGGCGGAACGCGTCGCTGATCTCGCCCGCCTCGAGCTCGCGCAGGAAATCGCCATAGAGCGACGGATCGCAGAGCGGCAGGACCGATCGATGATTCTTCGCCGCGGCGCGCAGCATCGATGGACCACCGACGTCGATCTGTTCGATCGCTTCGGCGACCGTCACGCCTTCCTTCGCAATCGTCTCTTCGAATGGGTAGAGATTGACGACGACCAGATCGATGGGCGGGATTCCGAGTCGGTCGACGTCGGCGCGATGGGAATCGTTGCCGCGGTCGAAGAGGATGGCGCCGAAGACGCGCGGCGTCAGCGTCTTCACGCGTCCGCCGAGGATTTCGGGAGCGCCCGACCACTGCGCGATCGACGTCACCTCGATGCCGTTGTCGGCGAGATGCTTGGCCGTTCCGCCGGTGGAGAGAATTTCGACGTCCTTCGCACGCAGCGCACGCGCGAGCTCGACGATGCCCGTTTTATCGGAGACCGAGAGGATGGCGCGCTCAATTCGCATGCGATGAATTCGGGCCGCGCACGCTGCCGCCCGCCGTTTTCCAGATGAAGTAGTAAAAGTTCACGGTGTCGGTAATCGCGTGCGAGTAGCAGACCGAGGCAACACCAAAAGCGGTCGACCGATCGTCGAACGTCGCGCCGTTTCCGCGTCCGTACTCCTCGGCCATCAGCGGTCCGAAGCGTGTCGTCCGCGCGAAAACTTTGTCGAGATACGCGCTGAGCACGAAGTTGCGGTCGACGCCGTAGAACATCGGCGAGAAGCGCGCCAGCCGGCGCTCGAAGTACTGCTCGAAATCAATGCGCTCCTCGGCGTCGTCATCGCCGATGTGAAACGGATTGTTCGCGTCGCCGATGAGATGACTGAGCACGCCGAGCTGCCGCACGACGCTGTACATCGGCTTGTTGGTTCGGATCATCGTGACGATCGTGTGCGTCTGCTCGACGATCCGCTCGCGCAGTTTGCGGCGATGAATGTCAGTCCCCTCGGTGGCCAGCGCGTCATCGATGCCGCGCATGTAGTCGTCGTTGAACTTTTTGATGATGAGCCGCAGATCCTCGGGCGCGAGCGACGCGCTCTTCGCGGCGATGCGCTGGTCGGCGGCGCGCGTCCACGCCATGGCGGGCAACGCGATCGAGAGGAAGAGCAGTGCGACCGCGCGGCGTTTCATGGGCGACGCGATGGTACAACACGCTTCTTTCACCCAACACATCGAGCTGCTCACCGCCTGCGCGGCCTGCCCGAACGTGGTCGGATCGCCGGTCGTCGGCGCGGTGCCGAACGCGCGCGTGATGCTGGTCGGCCAGGCGCCCGGACCGCATGAAGCGGACTCGCGCCGGCCGTTCGCCTACACCGCCGGACGGCGCCTTTTCAGTTGGATGGCGGACCTCGGCGTCGATGAAGCGACGTTTCGCGAGCGCGTGCACATCTCCGCGGTGATCCGCTGCTTTCCCGGCAAGGATCCGAAAAGCGGCGGCGACCGCGTCCCCGACGAGGAAGAGATCGCGCGCTGCGGTGCGCACCTCGATCGCGAGATCACCATTCTCAAACCGAAGCTCGTGATTGCGGTCGGCACGCTGGCGTCGCAGCAGTTAATCGGAATCGCGCAATTGAAAGACGCGGTTGGCCGCATGCATCGCGCGAAACGCGCCGGACGCACGTTCGACGTCATCGTGCTGCCGCATCCGTCCGGACGTTCAACCTGGTTGAACAAGCCGGAAAACGCGTCGCTGATGCGCGAGTCGCTGCGATTGATCGCGGCGCACGAAGCATTTCGAACAACGTTCGCTTAGCGATCGAGCACCGCTTTCCACGCCGCCACCGCCTCCGGCATCTCCGGCGATTGCATCTGCGGCACGCCGGCCAGTTCGAGCAGCTCGTGCGGTTTGACGTTGCCGGATTTGCCGCGCAACAGGCCGCGCACGTAGGCGTGCGCGGCCACTTCGCCGCGGCGCTCGAGGATGTGTTCGAAGTAGATCCACTTCTCGTCCCAGCAAACGACGTGCGAGCGGATGGTGAAGCGTTCGAATGGCAGCAGCGATTTCTTGTAGCGGATCAGCGTCGCGCTCACCAGCGGACGCCATCCGCGTTTCAGCACCGGCCGCAGCATCCGCGTGCGCGCCAGGATCTCGACGCGGCCGATATCCATCATGCTCAGATACCGGCCGCTGTTCATGTGCATGTTCAGGTCGAGATCGTTCGGCCAGACGCGCATGGTGATGACGCAATCGTCGAGGATGCCCAGCCGCCGCCGGAAGCGGCTCTTGAAGATGGCGAACAAGAAGCGGAGCAGAACAACCACGGTGAAGAATTTTATCTGCGTCGCATCTGCGTCATCTGCGGAAAAAAGCCTTTAGTTCAAATCGAACAGCAGCGCCTCACCATCCCCCGCGATCGTGACCTGCGATTCCTTTTCGATCGCGGCGCCGTCGCCGGCGCGCAGCTCTTCGCCGTTGAGCGTCACCGCGCCGCGTGCGACCTGCAGCCAGCCGTAGCGGTTCGGACGGAAATCGAACGTCACGCTGCCGTCGCGCAGCGTGGTCGTGTAGAGATCGACGTCCTGATGGATCGTCAGCGATCCATCGCGGCCGTCGTGCGACGCAACCAGTCGCAGACGGTTCTCGCGCTCGGACGCCGGAAACGCCTTCTGTTCGTACGACGGCGTAATCCCATGCCGCTCCGGCAGAATCCAAATCTGGAGAAAGTGAACCGGCATCGCCGACGCGTTTTTCTCGCTGTGCATCACGCCGGTGCCGGCGCTCATCCGCTGCACCTCGCCGGGGCGGATCACCGAGCCGGTGCCCATCGAGTCGCCGTGTCCGAGCTCGCCTTCGAGCACGTACGAGATGATTTCCATGTCGCGATGGCCGTGCGTTCCGAAGCCGCGTCCCGGCTCGACGCGATCCTCGTTGATGACGCGCAGCGAACGGAATCCCATGAAGTCGGGATCGTGGTAATCGGCAAACGAAAACGTGTGATAGGTGTTGAGCCAGCCGTGGTCGAAATGGCCGCGCTCCTCTGCTCTGCGCACTCGGATCATCGAACGCCTCCTGCCGCTGAAAACAGAATCGTATTCCGTGCTACAACCGTACCGATGACGGGCGACTCGCCGCGGCGAACGATGAACGAACGCACGGGCCGGCACGTGTGCGTGCGCTGCCTGGCCGAGGTGGAGATGGAAGAGTATCTGCGGAACGATCATCTTTGCGATGCGTGCGCCGCGCAGGGTGACTATCCGCTGGCATCGACGCCGGAGCCGAAGCGGAAGAAGAACGAGCGGCGATGAGCAACGAACCCAACGTTCAACTCCTCGGACACGTATCGAGGAACGAGATGGGAACCTGGGCGTGATCGAGAAAAAACACCGGACGCTGTCGTCGATCTACCTGATCAACGATGCCGTGGCATCGAATCTGGCGATGCTCTGCGCCTGGTTCCTGCGCTTCAGCCTGAAGATCATTCCGGTCACGAAAGGGCAGCAGGAGGTCGAGACGTATCTCCAGCTTCTGCCGATCGTGACGATCGTTTTCCCGCTCGCATTCGCGGTGCAAGGCCTCTACCGGATTCGCCCGACACGATCGCGAACGGAGGAGTGGCTGTCCGTCGCCATCGGCTCGATCGTCGCCACGGTCGTCTTCTCCGGCGTGCTGCTCTGGGTTCGCCCCGGCCGTCCGGACGTTCTCTATTCGCGCGCCACGCTCGGCATCTTCCTCGTCTGCGCGATCGTCTTCGTCGTCCTCGGGCGCGCCATCGTGCGCACGATCGTCGAGCGCGGACATCGCGATGGCAAGCGGCTCGATCGCGTCCTCATCGCCGGCAGCGGCGAGCTGGCCCGCGCCGTCGTCGAGCGCGTCAATGGACATCGCGAGCTCGGGTTTCTCGTGGTCGGCTATCTGAAAAATGGCGAGGAATCAAAGGTCGACCTTCCCTGCCTCGGCACGATCGACCAGGCCGAACAAGTGATCGCCGAACAGAACATTGACCACGTTTTCGTTGCACTGCCGCATGCGTCGTCGCAGGCGATGATGGCGCTCCTGGATCGCCTCGTGCGCAGCGTCGTCGCCATCCATGTCGTGCCCGATCTTCTGCAATTCATGGTGCTCCGCTCGCGCGTCGAAGACCTCGACGGGCTGCCGACGATCAATCTTTCCGAAACGCCGCTGGAAGGTTGGAGCCGTTTCCTGAAACGCGGTTTCGATCTGGTCGTGGCGACGGTTGCGTTGATCGTCTTCTCGCCGGTGATGCTGATCGTGGCCATCGCCATCAAGCTCGGCGATCGCGGGCCGATTTTCTACAGACAAGAACGGATGGGGCTCGACGGCAAGCCGTTCGACATCGTCAAGTTCCGCTCGATGCGCGTCGGCGCGGAGAAGGACACCGGCGCGAAATGGGCGGAAAAGGACGATCCGCGCCGCACGCGCGTGGGACGTTTCATTCGCGAAACCTCACTTGACGAGCTCCCGCAACTTTTCAACGTCCTCCTCGGCGACATGAGCGTGGTCGGTCCGCGCCCCGAGCGCCCGCAGTTCGTCGAACAGTTCCGCGCCGAGTTTCCGCACTACATGCTCCGCCACAAAGTCCGCGCCGGCATCACCGGCTGGGCGCAGGTGCACGGCTGGCGCGGCAACACGTCGATCCGCATGCGCATCGAGCACGACCTCTACTACATCGAGAACTGGTCGCTCATGCTCGACCTGAAGATCCTCTTCATGACGCTCGTGCACGGGCTGCGTCATGAAAACGCGTATTGATGAAGTGGGTCATTAGATCAGTGATCAGTAGATCAGGGTTCGTAGATTAGGATTGCCGTCCTGACTGCACCACCGCATCACTCATCCACTGATCTACCGATCCACTGATCACTGATCTACTCGACTAAAACCATGGGCAAAAACTCCGACACTCTCTTTCAGCGCGCGCAGGAAACGATTCCCGGCGGCGTCAACTCACCCGTTCGTGCATTCAAAGGCGTCGGCGGCACGCCGCTGTTCGTCGACATGGCGCAGGGCTCGCGCATCTTCGACGCCGACAATCTGCAGTACATCGACTGCGTCGGCTCCTGGGGTCCGATGATCCTCGGCCACGGCCACCGCTACGTCGTCGAGGCGGTGAAGAAGGCCGCCACGCGCGGCTTCTCCTTCGGCGCGCCGACGCTCGGCGAAATCGAGCTGGCCGAGATGATCGTGCAAGCCATTCCGTCGATCGAGATGGTTCGCCTCGTCAACTCCGGCACCGAGGCCACGATGAGCGCGCTAAGGCTGGCGCGGGCGGCGACGGGACGGAAGAAGATCATCAAGTTTGACGGCGGCTATCACGGTCACGTCGACTCGCTCCTCGTCAAAGCCGGCAGCGGCGGCGCGACGTTCAACGTCCCTGACTCCGCCGGCGTGCCGAAGGAAGTGACCGAGCTGACGATCAGCGTCGCGTTCAATGACCTCGAGGCCGTCCGCACCGTGATGGACAAGGAAGTCGCGGCAGTGATCGTGGAACCGGTCGCAGGCAACATGGGCTGCGTCCCGCCCGCCGAAGGTTTCCTCCAGGGCCTGCGCGACCTCTGCACGGAAAACGGCGCGCTGCTGATTTTCGACGAGGTGATGACCGGATTCCGCGTCGCCTACGGCGGCGCGCAATCAATCTTCAACATCAAACCCGACATCACCACGCTCGGCAAGATCATCGGCGGCGGCATGCCCATCGGCGCCTACGGCGCCAGCAAGGAGCTGATGCAACTCGTCTCGCCCCTCGGCCCGATGTACCAGGCCGGAACGCTCTCCGGCAATCCGGTGGCCGTCGCCGCCGGCAAGGCCACGCTCGGCGTGCTGAAGAACTCCTCGATCTACGCCGACCTCGAAGAACGCTCCGGCGAGTTCGAAACCGGCGTCCTCAAAGCCGCCGAAAAACACGGCGTTCCGCTCACCGTCAACCGCGCCGGATCAATGTGGACGATTTTCTTCACCGAGGGACCGGTGACGGACTACGACTCGGCGAACCGCAGCAACCGCGAAAAGTTCGCCCGCTTCTTCCACCTCATGCTCGGCGAAGGCGTCTACCTCCCGCCATCCCAACTCGAAGCGGCATTCTTCTCCGCCGCCCACGCGAAGAAGGACATCCTGCAACTCATCGAACGCGTCGATCGGGTGTTGAAGAAGATCGCCTGGGAGTTCGAGAAGTAAAGGCGTTTCACCACAGAGGCACAGAGGTTACGGAGAACCTCTGTGTCTCTGTGGTCATTCAACTCTCGGCACTAACCACGACTTCGACCCCACGCGCACCGCCTCCGCATCAAACCCGAACAGTTCACGCACGACGTCCGGCTGCATCACCTCGGAAGGCGTCGCGTCGCGTGCAAGAACGCCGCGCTGCATGACCAGCATGCGATCGCTGTACGCCGCAGCCCAATTCAGATCGTGCGTCGCGTAGAGGACTGTTACGCCGGTGCGGTCGACGATGTCGCGCAGGAGGGCCGAGAACTGCTGGACGTGCGATACGTCGAGCGACGACAGTGGCTCGTCGAGCAGGATCAGGCGCGGGCGCGCGGCGAGGACGCGCGCGAGGAAGACGCGTTTGCGTTCGCCGCCGCTCATCTCGTCGAGATAGCGTTCGCCGAGGTGCGAGGCATCGCATAACGCGAGCGCCTGGGCGGCTTCGTCGTAGTCGGAATCGCGCTCCCAGGCGAAGCGGCCGAGGAACGGCGCGCGGCCGGACACGACGACGTCGATTGCGCGCATGGAGAACGCGGGATCGGGATCCTGCGGCAGGTACGCGACCTGTTTCGCGTACTCCTTGGCGGGCCAATCGCGCAGGCGCTTGCCATCGAACGCGATCTCTCCGGCGTGCGGCGTGAGCACGCGCGCGATGAGTTTCAGCAGCGTCGATTTTCCGGAGCCGTTCGGCCCGGTCAGCGCGATGAGCTGCGTCGCATCGAACGATGCCGTGATGCGGTCGATCGCCTGCGCGTTCTCATAGCCAAACGACACATCGCGCAGCTCCAGCATCAGCGATTCCTCCGCAGCAGCGAGAGGAAAAACGGGACGCCGAGGACTGCCGTGAATGCGCCGATGGGCAGCTCGGACGACGTCACCACGATGCGCGACAGCAGGTCCGCGAGCACGACCAGAATGCCGCCGCCGAGAGCGCAGAGCGGGAGGAGGAAGCGGAAGTCGCGGCGCCACATCATCCGGATGAGGTGCGGCACGAGCAGGCCGACGAAGCCGATGATGCCGCTCACCGACACCGCCGCGCCGGTGACGATCGACGCGGTGACGAAGCCGATCAGTTTCACGCGCTCGACGTTCACGCCGCGCGATTTCGCGTCGTCTTCGCCGAAGGAGAACATGCGCAGGTCGTTGCCGATCGACGCCAGCGTCGCCGTGGCGATGAGGAGCAGGATGGTCAGGAGCAGGACGTCGCTCCACGTCGCGCCGAAGAGCGTTCCCATCATCCAGCGTAGCGCCGCCGTCAGATCGCTCTGCCGCGAGATGCCGAACGAAATCAGGATCACCGCCGAGAAGAACGCGTTGAGCACGAGACCCGAGAGGAGCAGTCGCGTCGGATCGGTGTATTCGCGCCGTCGCGCCAGCAGGAACACCGCGCCGGTCGCGCCGCACGCGCCCGCGAAGGCGATCATCGGTACGACGCCCGGCAATCTCGCCAATCCCGCCGCCGTGGCGATCGAAGCGCCGCAAGCCGCGCCGCCGGAGACGCCGAGGATGAAAGGATCGGCGAGCGGATTACGCAGCAGCGTCTGGAAGGTGACGCCGGCCACCGCCAGCGTCGCACCGACGAGCGCAGCGAGCAGCGCGCGGGGAAGTCGTATCCCGATCAGGATCGCCCGCGCCGTCACATCGCCGTTCATCGCCGCGCGCCACGAAACGTTCGTCGCGCCCGCGGACGACGCGAGCAGGAGTGCGATCACGAGCAGCAGCGCGAGCAACGCGAACGCGCCGATGAGGCGTGGTTGTCTGTGTGTCGAGGACACGAGGCGCAGTGTAGCAGCGAAGTTGACACATGATACGTGCGCACTTACTATGTGTCTCGCATGAACGTCACGCTCTCGATCGACGACGAAACGCTCACTCGTGCTCGTGAGCTCGCGACTCGTCGCGGCACGTCCCTCAACCAGATGATTCGGGACTACCTCGAGGAAGTCGCCTCCGATATGTCGACTGAAGAGATTTTGCAGGAGCTGGAGTTCTTGTGGGAGACCGGCTCAGGCAAGTCAGAAGGACGTCGATGGACGCGTGAGGAGCTTCATGAGCGTACCAATCTTCCTTGATACGAATGTTCTCCTTTACGCCGACGACGAGACACAGCCGGAGAAACGTGACCGAGCGAAGAATCTGATTCGAGATGCGTTGCACGATCACAACGGGCGAGTTTCGCTGCAGGTTCTTCAAGAGTATTTCAGTGCGGCAACGCGCAAGCTTCGTATCGACGCAACGATCGCGCGGCGGAAAATAGAACTCTACTCACGCTTCGATGTTGTGAAACTGAATCCCAACGATCTACTGGCCGCGATCGATCTTCATCGGCTTCATCAATTCTCAATCTGGGACGCTTTGATCCTTCGCGCCGCGATCATTTCGGGCTGTCGCAGGCTTTATACGGAAGACCTGCAAGCTGGATTTCGTCTCGACAGCTTGGAGATCGTGAATCCCTTCGCGGGAGCCACCCGGTAAACGTCCCGCCCTCCCAATTCGTCAAAGGGTTCATGAAACTCGCGACGAAACTCCTCGCCGGACTCATCGCTTTCGCGATGCTCACCGGCGCGACCTCCGATAACAAACTCACCGATCGCCAGCGTGCGCTGCATGTACTGAATCGGCTCGCCTTCGGGCCGCGGCCGGGCGACGTCGATGCGGTTTTGAAGGATGGCGTCAACACCTGGATCGAGCAGCAATTGCATCCCGAGGCCATTCCGGATCGCGCGGTCGAGGCGCGGATTGCGGCGCTGCCGACGATGACGATGTCGAATGCGCAGATCGTGAAGACTTACTACGAGCCGATGCTGATGGCGCGCAGGAAGGCGAATGCCGAGGCAAAGGATGGGGAGGTCGACAAAAAGGATGTTCGGCGCGAACTGATGCGCGACATCCCGTTCGACAAACGGCCGCAGATCGTGATGAACGACCTGCTCACCGAACGCATCCTGCGTGCGGCGGAGTCCGACCGGCAGCTCAACGAAGTCATGGTCGACTTCTGGATGAATCACTTCAACGTCTTCGCCGGCAAGGGTATCGATCGCTTTCTGCTGACGAGTTACGAGCGCGATGTCATCCGGCCGCACATCTGGGGGCGCTTCGAGGATCTGCTGATGGCCACGGCGAAATCGCCGGCGATGCTGTTCTATCTCGACAACGCCCGCTCGGTCGCTGCGCCGGAAAATCGTCCGCTGCTCGCACAGCGTTTTGGCCGCCGCGCGATGGAGATGAATCCGCAGTTGAAAAATCGCCAGGGCGGCCTCAACGAAAATTACGCGCGCGAGATCATGGAACTGCACACCCTCGGCGTCGACGGCGGCTACACACAGAAGGACGTCACCGAGCTGGCGCGCGTGCTGACCGGCTGGACGATCACCAACCAGCGCGACGGCGGCCAGGGCGCCGCGTTCATCTTCCGCCCCATGCTTCACGACTCCGGCTCCAAGACCGTCCTCGGCATCCGCTTTCCGCCAGGCGGCGGCATCGAGGAGGGGCAGAAGATGATTCACGTCCTCGCGCACCATCCCGCCACGGCGCACCACCTCGCCTTCAAACTTTGCCAGCGCCTCGTCGCCGACGATCCGCCGCCGGCGCTCGTCGACCGCGTCGCCGCGAAGTTCCTGGCCTCGGACGGCGATCTGCGCGAGACGGTGCGCGCCGTCATCAGCAGTCCGGAGTTTTGGGATCCGAAGTCGTATCGCGCGAAGGTGAAGTCGCCGTTCGAGTACGCCATCTCCGCGGTGCGCGCCGTCAACGCGCAGATTACCGACGCCACGCCGATCGCGCGCGCGTTGCAGCAGATCGGCGAGCCGCTCTACGGCGCGCAGCCGCCGACCGGCTACAGCGACAAAGCTGACGTCTGGATCAACACCGGCGCGCTGATGAATCGCCTCAACTTCGCGCTCGCGTTGGCGTCGAACAAACTGCCCGGCGTGCATGGCGACGTCGTCGCGCTGATTCCGGCGAAGGAAGCGGCCGACGCGTCGCACTCGGTCGAAGCGCTGGCGCAGGCGCTGACCGGCGGCGGTCTGACCGAAGAGACTCGCAGCATCATCAAATCGCGGATCGTCGAGCGGAAAGCGCCGACCGAAGATCCGTGGGACAACACGCAACTGCCCACCGTGGCCGGCCTGATTCTCGGCTCGCCGGAGTTTCAGCGGCAGTAGGAACCACGCATGATCGATAGACGCTTCTTCCTCAAATCCTCCGGTCTCGCCCTTGTCGGCGGGACCTTGCTTCCGAATGTTTTCGTCAGGATGGCCAACGCCGCCACGACGAAAGGCAACAAGACGCTCGTGGCGATTTTTCAGCGCGGTGCGGTCGACGGTTTGAACGTGATCGTGCCGTACGGAGAGCAGGCCTACTACGCGGCGCGGCCGACGATTGCCGTGCCGCGTCCCGGCGCCGAGGGCGGCGCGATCGATCTCGACGGCTTCTTTGGGTTGCATCCGTCGCTCGCGTCGCTGTCGCCGTACTTCAAGGATCACAGCCTGGCCGTGATTCACGCCGTCGGCTCGCCAGACGCGACGCGTTCGCACTTCGACGCGCAGGACTTCATGGAATCGGGAACGCCCGGCGTGAAATCGACCGAGGACGGATTCCTCTCGCGCGCGGTCGGATTGAAAAAAGAGCCGGCGGTTTCGCCGCTGCGCGCGGTCGCGCTGTCGCCGGCCATGCCGCGCATTCTCTCCGGCGCCGCGGGCGCGGTGGCGATGACGAACATCAGCCAGTTCGGAATCCGCGGCGGCGCGAACGTCAGCGGCGGATTCGAATCGATGTACGCCGAGGCGGTTGCGGGGACGCTGGGTGGAACGGCGAAGGAATCGTTCGAGGCGGCGCGCATTCTCAAGAGCGCCGATCCGCAGAAACTGCAGCCGGAGAATGGGGCCGTCTATCCGAACGGAGCGCTCGGCAATTCGCTGCGGCAGATCGCGCAGCTCATCAAGTCGAACGTCGGACTCGAAGTCGCATTCGCCGACGTCAGCGGCTGGGACACGCACGCCGGCGAAGGGGGCGCGCAGGGGCAGCTCGCCAACAATCTCCGCAATTTCTCCGACGCCATCGCCGCCTTCGCCCGCGACCTCGGATCGCGCATGGGCGACGTCGTGCTCGTGACGATGTCCGAGTTCGGCCGCACCGTCCGCGAAAACGGCAACCGCGGCACCGACCACGGCCACGCCAACGTTATGCTCCTCCTCGGCGGCGGCGTGAAAGGCGGCAAGGTCCACGGCAAATGGCCGGGACTGTCGTCATCGCAGCTCTACGAAAACCGCGACCTCGCCATCACCACCGACTTCCGCGACATCTTCGCCGAGCTGCTGACGAAACAGCTCGCGGTGCCGTCGTTGAAGAGCGTGTTTCCGGGGTATGAGCCGAAGCTGCGCGGCGTGGTGGCGTAACGATCACTTCACCACTTTCACATCCCCGAACGGCGCGATCTGATCCTTGATCTGCTTGTAATCGCCAACGACCACGATCGCGCTGCGGTACGTGTCGAAGTACTTCGCGGCCGAGCTCTGCACCTCGGCCGGAGTCAGCGCGGTCACCTTCTCGCGGAACGTCTGCAGGAAATCCCGCGAGAGCTCGTCGATGTAGATCGTGCTGATGCGGCTGGCGAGGCTGGATTGCGATTCGAGTTCCAACTCCATGCCGCCGATGCTGTACGTCTTCGCCGACTGCAGCTCCTCGGCGGTCACCGGCTCGACGCGCATGCGATCGAGCTCGTAGAGCATTTCGAGGATGGTCGGGCCTGTGACCTCGTTGCGCACCGAGGCGCCCGCGGTGAAGGCGCCGGCAGCGCGGCGGAGGTCGGCGGAGCTGAACGGCGAATACGTGTAGCCCTTCGACTCGCGGATGTTGCGCGTGAGGCGCGAGTAAAACGCCCCGCCGTAAATCATGTTCGTCGTGCGCAGCGGGATGTAGTCCGCCGAGCGGCGCGGCGGCGCGGGCGCGCCGATCAGGATCGTCGACTGCACGGAACCGGGACGATCGATGACGTAGATCTGCCGCTTGTCGCGAACGGGGAGGACGAGCTTCGGCGCGGGCGGAAGCGGAACGCGCTTCCACGATCCGAACGCTTTCGCGACCTCGGATTTCATCGTCGCGGCGTCGAAGTCGCCGACGATCACCAGCACCGCGTTGTTCGGCACGTAGTACGTGGCCGCAAACGTCTTCAGCGAATCGCGCGTGACCTTCTTGATCGCGGCAGGATCGGGAACGCTGAAGCCGTACGGATGGCCGCCGAAGAGCGCTTTGTCGAGTTCCTCCTGCGCCAGGAAATCGGGCGACGAACGCTGCTCCTCGATCTCCTGCGCGAAGTTCGTCTTGGCCAGCGCAACCTCGGACTGCGGATACGCCGGATGGCGCGCCACGTCGCTGACGATGTCGAGCAGCTTCGGCGCGAAATCGGAGAGCGACGTCGCGGACAGCGTGGTCGCGTCGTTGTCGACGCCGACGTTCAGCGAGCCGCCGATCGAGCGCAGCTCCTGCTTGATCTGCAGACTGGTGCGCGTCGCCGTCCCTTCATTCGCTACGCGTCCCGCGAGCTGCGCCACGCCCGGCTGCGTTTTGTACGCGGTGCCGCGTCCGGCCAGCAGCGAGAGCGCAACGGTGATCTTTGGCACGTTGTGCAGCGGAGCGAGGACCACCGTCAGTCCGTTGTCGAGTTTCGATTCAGAAATCGCCGGCCAGTTGATCGGCCGCGGCGGCGCGGGCGGGGGAGGAGTGGCTTGCGCAAAAACGCGCGCGGTCAGGAGCGTGCAAAGGATGATGTGTTTCATCATTTCGCCTCCTTCGCGGCCGGCACCCGGTCGATCGATGTTCGATTCGACGGCACCAGATACTTCTGCGCGGCCGACTGAATCTGCGCCGCGGTCACCGCGTCGAAAAGCGGCAGCACCTTGTTGATCTGCGACGGATCGTCGCGAAACAGCGCGAACGACGCCAGCAGATTGGCCTTGCCGCCGGTCGTCTCCAGGCTGTCGTAGAAATTCGAGCGGAAGCGGACTTTCGCGTCGGCCACTTCGCGCGCCGTCGGTCCGTGCTGCTGGATGTCGACGATGATCGCGTCGACTTCGTGCAGGATCTCGGCGGCGGTGTGGCCCGGCTTGTACGTCGTGCGCGACACCATCAGCATCGGCCCGTCGTAATCGAACTCGTTGCCGAGCTCGTAGTTGATGCCGCCGCCCCAATCGATCGAGGTCTGCTTCTCTTTGACGAGGCGCTGGTAGAAACGCGAGCTGTCATCGCCCTGCAGGATGAAATCGAGCAGCACCGCCGGCGCGTAGTCGGGCGACTGCTGATCGGGGAGGTGATAGCCGAAGGCGAGCGCCGGCAGGTTGGCCAGCTTGTCGGTCTGATCGACCTTCTTCTCCTTCGTCTGCGGCGGCTCGCTGACGTCCGGACGCTTCGGAATGGGCTGCTGCGGAATGGACGCGAAGTACTTGTCGACGAGCTTGCGCGCCGCGGCCGGATCGACGTCGCCGACGATGGCCAGCACCGCGTTGTTCGGCGCGTAGTAGGTCTTGAAAAAGTTGCGCACGTCGTCGATCTTCGCCGCCTCGATGTCGTGCAGGTCGCCGTAAAAATTGTGCGCGTTGAACCAGTTCTGATTCGCGTTCTGCCAGAGGTCGAGCCATTCGAAGATTCCGTACGGCTGATTGAGAACGTTCGCGCGCACTTCCTCGGAAACGACGTTCTGCTGGTTCTTCAGATTCTCCGCGCTGACGTCCAGCGAGCGCATGCGATCCGCCTCCAGCCACAGCGCCGTCTCCAGCCCCTCGGCCGGCAGCGTCTCGTAATAGTTCGTGTAATCGAGGCGCGTGGAACCGTTCAGATTGCCGCCGTTCGCCTCGACGATCTTGGCGTGCTCGAACTTTTTCACATGCTCCGAGCCCTGAAACATCATGTGCTCGAAGAGATGCGCGAAGCCGGTCTGCCCCTTCGGCTCGACGCGAAATCCGATGCCGTAATAAACAGCGACGGTCACCGTCGGCGCCGCATGCGCCTCGGAGATGACCACTTTCAATCCGTTCGGAAGCTTGTCGTAGACGACCGGAACGTTCACCGCCGCCGCATGCGCATTCGCGGCGGTCAGTAACGAAACCGCCAGCCAGAGTCGGACGTTTTTCATGCGCAGAATCGTACATGCGCTGGTGCCCAAGCGCCGTAAACGTTCGTGCAACGTGATGCCATTTGCCGCGGAGCGGCTTCAGAAGGTAGCGAGGGGTGAGAGCGAAGCGAACACCCCTCGAAGCGGGAGCGCCAGGGTTCGTGCCGCGTCAGCGGCACTGGAAAAATGTGACATCCATCTGGTGCCGCTGACGCGGCACAACTTCATTCTCGACTCTCGTTCGAGGGGTGCTCGCGATGAAACTGCTCGCACCCCTCGCTACCCTCTTGAAGCCGCTGACGCGGCGGTAAGGCACTTCGTCACTCGTCCAGACGCCCGTCCGGGAGCGCTACGCGCGCGCCCTGGATCGCAGCGACGATGCGCGGCACGTGCACGTGACACGTCTCCACGATCACCGTCACTTTGCGCGGCGGTGTTCCCGCGACTGCCGTGCCGGCCACGAAGACGCCCGGCACGTTCGTCTCCATCGTCTCCGGATCGTAAACAGGTTGACGATCGTCGCCGCGCAGCTCGACGCCGAGCTGTTCGAAGAGCGTTGGATCCTGCCGATAGCCGGTCAGCAGTAGAACGAAATCGGCTTCGATCTCGAACTCGTCGCCGCCATCGACTGATCCGAGGAGCACCGTACCATTGCGAATCTCAAGCGGCGTCGTGCGCGGCAGATAGCGGATGCGATCGTCGCGAATCAGCGCGCGTACTTCCGGCAAGAGCCAGAACTTCACCACCTTCGGATCGAAATCGTCGCGGCGATAGCTGAGCGTCACGTCCGCGCCGGCGCGCTGGCAGCGCACCGCCGCTTCGACGGACGAATTGCGCCCGCCGACGATCAGCAGCTTTTTCTGAAAGTACGTGTGCGGATCGTGGAAGTAGTGGCTCACGTGCGGCAGCTCTTCGCCCGGAATGTCGAGCATGCGCGGCGCATGAAAGGCGCCGATGGCGATGACCACCTGCTCGACGCGATAGCGATGCTCGCCGTCGATCGCCTGGGTAATCAACTCGAATCCGCCCGCGACTCGCGACGCATTCACGACGCGCTCATACGAACGAATCTCCAATCCGAACTGCAGCACGATCGAGCGCAGGTAGGCCAGGTACTCCTCGCGCGTGATCTTCTGCTGCGTCGCCGTCTGGATCGGAACGCCCGCCAGCCCGAGCCGGTCCGAGCTCGAATGAAACAGCATCTCGATCGGGTACCAGGCGATGGTCGTTCCGATCTGTCCCGCATCGAACTGGATGTAGTCGATCCCGAACTGTTTGAACGCGACGGCGAGCTCGAGTCCGATCGGTCCCGCGCCGATGATGGCGACTTGATGAAATTCAGGCATGGTTATTTTTCTAATCCCGAGCGAAGGAAGAGTGAAGGGTGAAGAGTGAAGAGTGAAAACGACGAATCTTGAACAATTTCACTCTTCACCCTTCACCCTTCACTCTTTCACGTCGTCGCCAATCCCAGCTCCTGCAGCACGCTCACCTTCGCGTCGATCATCACGTGATGCTCGAGGCCGAGGAGGTCGGCGAGCTTGCGGACGAGATAGTTTTCGTATTCGGTGAGACGGCCGTCGGCGTAGGCCATGCGCCACATCGTCTTCACGATCTCGATGCGGTCGGTCAGCGTCGCGTTGCGGCGGATGAAATGCGTCAGCGCGAAATGGTCGATCGTCTGCGCGCGGATTTCCGCGGCCGCCTTCACCAACTCCTGCGCCATCGTGTCGTCGAGCGCGAACGTGCGCTTGAGGTACGTGACGAGATCCTCATCCTCTTCGCGGCTGAGCGTCCCGTCCGCGTACCCGATGTCGAGGAGTACCGCGGCCGTGGCCAGACGGAGCGGATCCTGTTGTTGCGGCGGCTTGTCGTCCGTGCAGACGCCGCCTTTGAAACGTTGCATCAGTTTTGCGAAGGACATGGATCAGTAGATTAGTAGATTAGTGGATCAGTAGATCAGGGCGGCTTCGATTCGACTGATCCACTGATCCACTGATCCACTGATCGACTAATCTACTAACCATGCCCAGAGTTGAAATCGAATCCCTCCCTCCTACTTCCCGCACCTGGCTGTTCGGCATCTCGCCGTCGCTGAACGAAACGCAGAGCCGCGATCTGCTGCAACAGGTCGATGCCTTCCTCGACGAATGGGCCGCGCACGGCGCGCCGGTGACGTCCGCGCGCGCGTTGATCGAGAACAGCTTCCTGGCCATCGCCGTCGACGAACGCAGCGAGACCTCCGGCTGCTCGATCGACCGGATGTTCGGACTGCTCCGCCAGTTCGAGCGCGACCTCGGCGTGCAGATTCTCGACTCGAACCGCGTCTTCGTCCGCCACGCGGACGGCCGCGTCGAAGCGCTCAGCCGCGCCGATTTCCGCGACCGCGCCGATCGCCACACCACCGTCTACGACACGCTCGCGGAACGCCTCGGCGACATCCGCAGCGGCCACTGGATCCGCAAAGCCGAGGATGCGTGGCCGGGGAAACTGCTCGGAGCGTAGCTTACAGATCCCTCGGATTCATCACGATCGCCGCGTGCGCGGGCACGATCCACGTTCCCTTCGTCTCGATCGGGATGACGCCGGGGCCGCCGTACTCGGGTGAATCGCTCGACCAGCGCAGTTCCCATCGGCGATCGAGTGGCGGCGCCAGCAGCGGTTCGGGGACGATGTCCATACGAATCTCGGCGCCGAGGTTGACGATGATCAACCGCTGCTCGTAACGCAAGGCGAGTACTTCGGCGCCGATGACCGCGCCGCGTACGCGTCCAATCATTTCCCTCCGCAACCGCAGCAGATCGCGATGCAGGGCCACGACCTCGGGATGCGCATCGCGCTCGCCATGATCGAGTTTGCATCGCTCGAATGTGGACAGGTCGTGCGGCGCCGGGAAGTCGCCGTGAAGCGCTTTCAGTGACGGAAACTGTTCGAGAGAATCGCGGCGCCCTTTCGCCACCGCCGCCCCGAGATCCGGCTTGTGATCTGCGAAGAATAGAAACGGCGTGGACGCTCCGAACTCCTGTCCCTGAAAAAGCATCGGCGTGTTCGGGCCGAGGAGCAGCAGCGCCGTGAGCGCGCGGAATCGGCCCGGGTCGGTGAGGACTTGCAGACGATCCCCGCGCGCCGAGTTCGCGATCTGATCGTGATTCTGGAGAAAACAAACCAGACTCTCCGGCGGCAGATGCGCCGACGGAGTTCCGCGCCGGTCCTTCTGCCACGAGTAGTACTGCCCCTGATACAGAAATCCGAGCTGCGCCATCGACACGAATTCCTGCGGCGTGCCGCGATAGTCGGTGTAATACGCCTCGCGCCGCCCCGTCGCGGCGACCATCGCCGCATGATGCCAGTCGTCGTTCCAGAGCGCGTCGAGGCCGTACTCGTCGATGAGCTTGGCCTCCTGCGGTTCGTTTTCGCCGACGATGAAAATCGCTTTCGCCTTGGCCGCTTCGCGCGCGCGGCGGACGATGAGCGTGAGGACGTTTTCCTCCGAGGCGTCCTTGATTGACTGCGTGGCGTCGAGACGCAAACCATCGAGGTGGAACTCCTCGATCCAGTACGCAGCGTTCTCCGCGAAGAACTCGCGCACGCCCGAGGCATTGTCACCATCGAAGTTGATCGCCTCGCCCCAGTCGTTCTCGTACTTTTTCGTGAAGTAGTCGGAGCTGAACTTCGTCAGATAGCAGCCGTCGGGCCCCAAATGGTTGTAGACGACGTCGAGGATGACGCCGAGGTTGTGGGAGTGGGCGGCGTCGACGAAGGCGCGAAAATCGTCGGGCGTGCCGTAGATGTGCACCGGCGCCCAGAGATCGACGCCGTCGTATCCCCAGCCGAATCGGCCGGGAAACTCGTGCACCGGCATGACCTCGAGGAGGTTGATGCCGACGTCGCGTAACGCCGCGAGCTGTTCGATCGCCGCGCGCCACGTCCCCTCGCGCGTGAACGTGCCGATGTGCATTTCGTAGATGACTAGGTTTCGTTTGTCGACGCCGCGCCAGTCGCCATCGCGCCAGCGATACGAATCCGGATCGACAACCTCGGAATCGTCATGCGGACCATCCGGCTGAAATCGTGAAGCGGGATCGGGATAGGTCTTCTCGTCGTTGTCGACACGAAACCGATAACGCGTCCCGGCGCCAGCACCGTCGACCAACCTCGAAAAATATCCGCCATCCTCGGCTTGCAGCGGGTAGTCGACGCCGTCGATGACGACGCTGACCTCGCGATGTCCGGGCGCCCAGACGCGAAAGCTGGTTCCCCCTCCGATGATCTCCGCACCGACCGGCCGCCGTCTTTTCGCCATCGCGAAAAACCACGTGCACATCTCCGTCCAATCTGCGTAATCTGCGGATCGTGAACCTGCTCCACCTCTTCGACCTCTCCCTCGTCGGGCGTGCGAACGACGTCGCGCTCGAATGGGAAGGTGCCGAGTTCACCTTCGGCGAAATCGAGCGCCGCAGCAATCGCGTCGCGCACGCACTGCGCGAGCGTGGACTCACGAAGGGCGATCGCCTCTGCGTCTACCTCGCCAATCGCATCGAGCTGATCGACGTCCACCTGGCCTGCATCAAGCTCGGCGTCATCTTCGTTCCGATCAACATCCTCTACCGCGACCGCGAGATCGCACACATCACCAACGACGCCGAGCCGCGGCTGACGATTACCGAAGCGGAATTACCGCAGTTGACGAGTGATCGCGACGATCGCCCCATCGAAGATCTCGACGGCGATATGCCCGCCGCGATCATCTATACCTCGGGGACGACCGGCGCATCGAAAGGCGCCGTCCTGACGCACAACAACTTTGCCGCCAATGCCGTCAACTTGTTGACCATGTGGCAGATCACCGATCGCGATCGCTTCCTCCTGGCGCTCCCTCTCTTTCACATTCACGCCCTCGGCAACGGCCTGCACTGTTGGCTGGCCAGCGGATGCCGCATGCGGCTGCTGGAGCGATTCGATCACCGCATCGCCATCGACGAGTTCCGCGATTTCCGTCCCACGCTCTTCTTCGGCGTCCCGACGATCTACGTACGCCTGCTCGATACACGGCCGGAGATCGCGCGCGAAATCGGTCAGCGAATGCGCCTCTTCGTCTCCGGCTCCGCGCCGCTGCCGGTACCCGTCTTCGAACGCTTTCGCGAGCTGTTCAATCAAACGATTCTCGAGCGCTACGGGATGACGGAGACGTTCATGACGCTGAGCAATCCGTATGTCGGCGAGCGCCGCGCCGGAACGGTCGGCTTCCCGCTGCCCGGCATTTCGGTGCGCATCGACGACGGCGAACTTTTTGTGCGCGGACCGAACGTCTTCGCCGGCTACTGGCGCCGCCCCGATCCGTTTGTGGACGGCTGGTTCCGCACCGGCGACCTCGCCACCCGATCCGCCGACGGCTACTACACGCTCCTCGGTCGCAAGTCCGACCTGATCATCTCCGGCGGCTTCAACATCTACCCGCGCGAAATCGAAGAGCTCCTGCTCGAACAACCGGGTGTATCCGAGGCCGCGGTGGTGGGCGTCGCGGATGACGTGCGTGGCGAGGTTCCGATCGCATTCATCGTCGCGACCTCCTTCGACGCCGATTCGCTCGAACGCGCATGCCGCGACAATCTCGCGTCATTCAAAGTGCCGCGGCGTTTCGTGCAGGTCGATTCGATCCCGCGCACCGCGTTGGGGAAAGTGCAGAAGCACTTGCTGCCGCGGTAAGAGTGCGCGGCCGGAACGCTGGCGTCTCGCCGGCTGGCTCGGCTGCGTCCTCGCTGCCGAATGGGAGGCTTGCGCAGGTGTCGTTGTTACCAGCAAAAGTTGAGGGTTTGGCAGCTCGGCGGCGAGACGCCAGCGTTCCACCATTGATCGCGCGCTCGTAGCGCCGGCAGCCCGCTGGCTCGGCGGCATTAATATCGAATCGTTTTGTGCCTCATCGCCATCGCCTTTCACGCCTCGCCGCGATATCCGATCGTGATCGCCGCGAACCGCGACGAGTTCTACGACCGTCCTACGCGTTCGCTGCACATCTGGGATGACGACCCGAACGTCGCCGGCGGACGCGATCTCCGCGCCGGCGGCACCTGGCTGGCCGTCACGCGCGACGGCCGCTTCGCCGCGGTTACGAACATCCGCGGCAACGACGGTCCGCCGGATGCCCGCTCGCGCGGCGCGCTCGTTGGCGACTTCGTCCGCTCGAAGATCCCGCCGCTGGCGTACGTGGAGAGCATCCGCGCCGAGGATTACGCCGGATTCAATCTCTTGGCCGGCGACCGCGAATCCGTTGCCCACGCCGCCAGCGATGTTCCTGCGCGCCTCCTCGGCGATGGCATCTTCGCCGTCAGCAATGCCGCCTCCGCGATCGACTGGCCCAAGATCATCCTCGCCCGCGAAGCGATGTCGCACGCGTTGAAAGGCGACGATGTCGTCGACGATCTCCTTCACTTCCTGACCAGGCCGCGCGGTGGTCCGATCGAGGAGGAAGTCTTCGTCGCGCTTCCCGATCGCGGCTACGGCACGCGCTCGTCGACGGTGATTGCAATGACGAATGACACGATCGTGACGAAGGAAATCAGCCATCCGCGCAGGACTCAGATAGACACAAGCACCAGATCTGACGCCATTCTCCTGACTCTGCACGTCGATCAATCCTCGGTTTGAGCCGATGCTTCGTTTCTTAACGCACGCTCAAACCTCGGTGACCATCAACCCTCTGATTGGCGGCTCAAACTCAAACCTCGGTAACCATCGATGCCTCGATTTGAACTGCGGCGCTGCACGGAAACACCATCAATAGTCGCATTCGCCCGCCGAAATCTTTCCTTGGTTTAGCCAACGTTAGATAATGAAGCATCAACTCTTTCCATGGAAAGAGTTGATGCTTCGAAAACTGGCAATTACTCAAACCGTGGTATGTATTGATGCATCATTTCGGAGCATCGATGCTCCAAAACGAACCATTGACGATTCCGATCGCAGCATGGATTCAAACCTTGGAAATGGTGAAATCTGGACTATCATCCCCGCATGCCTCGCGCGATGCGGATCGACCCTGATGCGGCGCGCTTCGGAGCGATCCTGAAGCAACTGCGCGAGCAGCGCGGCTGGACGCGCCAGAAACTGGCGCAACGCGCCGGCATAACGCCTACCTACATCGGCATTCTCGAGTACGGCGGTAACATCCCGAGCCTCCCGACCGTGTTGGAACTGATCGAAGTCCTCGGCGCCGACATCGGCGACGTCATGCGCCGCCTCGCCGCCGCCCGCATCTCGCCGGCCGCTATCCTTCCGCCGACGCCGCCCGCGTCCGAAACATAGCGGGTTGCGCGCGCGTTCCTCATTGGCGCATGGCGTCTCCTCTTCTCTCGCTCTTCACCGGCCGCGCGTCGCGGCGAGCCGTCGAAACGATCGTTCCCGAGCGAACGTTCGCGGACGTCGTCCTGCCGCCGGAAACACGCCGCACGCTCGACGACGCGCTGGCGCAGGTGCGCAATCACAACCTGATCTTCAGCCGCTGGGGACTCGGCGAGCGTCACGCCTCCGGCCTTGGCCTCGCCTTCAACTTTGCCGGGCCTCCCGGCACCGGCAAGACGATCTGCGCCGAAGCGATCGCGCACAGCCTCGGTATGAAGCTTCTCGTCGTCGACTATGCGGAGCTCGAGTCGATGTGGATGGGCGAAACGCCGAAGAACATCGCCGCCGCGTTTCGCTCAGCGGTCGAACAGAATGCCGTCCTCTTTTTCGACGAGGCGGATGCGATCGCGGTCCGGCGCTCCGCGGGCGCGGCATTGGCCCAGGAGCGCGAGAGCAACGTCACCGTCAACGTGCTTCTGCGCGAAGTCGAAGCATTCAACGGCGTCGTGATCTTTGCCACCAATCTCGCTGCGAACTTCGATCCGGCCTTCGAGCGCCGCATCCGTACGCACGTGCGCTTCCTCATGCCCGGCGTCGATGAACGCGAGCGCATCTGGCACGTTCAGATTCATCCGCGCAAGACACCGCTCGCACCCGATGTGAACTTCCGCGAGCTCGCCGAACGATTTGCCGCCAGCGGCGGCGAGATCAAGAACGCCGTCCTCAAAGCGGCATCCGCCGCCGCGGCCGAACCGGGCGCCGACAGCAACAAGGCCATTCACCATCGCCATCTCGTGCGTGCGATGGAGGAGGTCCTGGCCGCGAAAGCGGTGATGAAGCAGTCGCTGTTCGAAGACGATCCGACACAAAAGGAAGATCCCATCATCACCGCACTGCAGGCCGCCGAGCAGCGATGGCGCTCCGTCGCGCTGCTCGCGCTGACACTTGCCGGCGGCGCGCTGCTCGCGGCAGCCGTGGCCGTCACCGTGGCGCTGATGCGATGACGACGCGGCATTCGGCGTTTGGGGATCGGATCGAACGGGCCAGTTAATCAGGAGAGTAAGATCGCAGCATGACTGACGCTACCAATCGTGTTTTGCGACAGGCGCTCGAACTCGAGCCAGACGAGCGTGCCATTCTCGCCGCGGAACTTCTGACCAGTCTCGAAGAGTCCGACGATGACGTCCAGCGCGCCTGGGCCGCCGAGATCGACCGCCGCTCACGTCACGCAGCCAGCCATCCGGGCGAAGATTGGCGCGTCCTTCTCGACGAGATCCGCGCGGACCTTCAGCGTTGAAACGCGTTGTTATTCAGGACGCCGCCCGGCAGGAGCTTCGCGAAACGACAGCCTGGTATCGCGCGAGTAATCCATCGGTTGCGGATCGCTTCGTCACCGAAGTCTTCAAAACTCTCGAACAACTCGAAAGGTTTCCGACGCCCGGTAAGAGGATTCCGTTCGTCGCCGGGAACGCAAGGCGAACGCCTGTCGTTGGGTTTCCGTATTACGTCGTGTTCGAGGAGTTTGCCGATCGCATCGAGATACTCGCGATCGCACACAACCGAAGGCGCCCCGGCTACTGGCTCGGCTAGATCTACTTCGCGAGTCCACGTTCTTACAATTCGTTTGATGATTTGAACCACAAAGACACAAAGGACGTTTCTTTGTGCTCTTTGTGTCTTTGTGGTGAAACGCTTTTTACAAGCCCACTTTCCGCAACCGCAACGCGTTCCCAATCACGGTCACCGAACTGAATGTCATCGCGGCGCTGGCGATCATGGGGCTCAATAGCAGTCCGAAGAACGGATAGAGCACTCCGGCGGCGATGGGGACGCCGAGGATGTTGTAGAGGAAGGCGAAGAAGAGGTTTTGTTTGATGTTGCGCATCATCGCTTCCGACAAATTGCGGGCGCGTACGATGCCGCGCAGGTCGCCCTGGATCAGCGTGAGGTGGGCGCTTTCGATGGCGACGTCGGTGCCGGTGCCCATGGCGATTCCGACGTCGGCACGCGCGAGGGCGGGCGCGTCGTTTACGCCGTCGCCGGCCATCGCTACGCGTTTTCCGCGCGACTGGAGATCGCGGACGACTTTTTCTTTGTCCGCGGGGAGCACCTCGGCGGCGACGTCGTCGATGCCGAGCTGACGGGCGACCGCTTCGGCGGTGGCGCGGGCGTCGCCGGTGAGCATGGTGATGGCGATCCCTTTTTCGCGCAGTTGTTTCAACGCATCGGCCGTCGTCGGTTTGATCGGATCGGCGATGGCGATGAATCCGGCGGGTTTGCCGTCGATGGAGACGAAGACTACGGTCGCTCCGTTCGCGCGATGTTGATTCGCTTTTTCTTCGAAGGCGGGTACGTTGCCGATGAAGGCGGCGTTGCCGATGGCGATCGCGTGTCCATCGACGTTGCCGCGGATGCCTTGGCCGGCGATCGTCTCGACATCCGTTGCGATTCCGATGTCCGTCGCCGCGGAGACGATCGCATTGGCCAGCGGGTGTTCGCTGGCACGTTCTACGGCTGCCACCATTCGGAGGAAGTCACCTTCTACTGCCACAACTTTCGGCTTCCCCTCCGTCAGCGTTCCCGTTTTGTCGATGACGAGCGTGTCGACCTTCGACAGCATCTCCAAGGCCTCGGCGTTTTTGACGAGGATGCCGGCGGTCGCGCCGCGGCCGGTGGCCACCATCACTGACATAGGAGTGGCCAGGCCGAGGGCGCAGGGGCAGGCGATGATGAGGACGGCGACGGCGTTTACGAGGGCGTGTGCGAAACGTGGCTGCGGACCGATGAGCGACCAGACCACGAACGTAATCGCGGCGACGGCGATCACGATCGGGACGAACCATGAGGCCACGACGTCCGCGAGGCGCTGAATCGGGGCGCGGCTGCGCTGCGCTTCGCCGACCATGCGCACGATCTGCGCGAGGAGGGTGTCGGCGCCGACGCGCTCGGCTTGGATCAGAAACGCTCCGCTCGTGTTCACGGTACCGGCGGTGACTTTCGTCCCGGCGCGTTTCGCGACCGGCATCGCTTCGCCGCTGATCATCGATTCGTCGACGTTCCCGCTGCCTTCGGTGACGACGCCATCGACCGCGATCCGTTCGCCGGGGCGGACGCGGATGCGCATGCCGGGCGCGACCATCGCTACGTCGACGTCGTCTTCGCTGCCGTCGTCATTCACCACGCGCGCGGATTTCGGCGCGAGGCCGAGCAGCTCGCGGATCGCCCCCGAGGTTTTGTCGCGCGCGCGAAGCTCCAGCACCTGGCCGAGGAGGACGAGCGTGATGATGACTGCGGCCGGTTCGAAGTAGAGCGGCAGCACGCCCATGGTTCGGAATGACGCCGGGAACGCGCCGGGGACGAGCGTCGCCGCGACGCTGTAGAGATACGCCGCGCCGGTGCCCATGCCGATGAGCGTGAACATGTTCAGGTGCCGCGAGACGATCGACGCCGCTGCACGGACGAAGAACGGCCAGCCGCACCAGAGGACGACCGGCGTGGCCAGAGCCAGCTCGAGCCACGGCAGCCATGGCTTCATCGCCAGGCCGTGAATGCCGAACATCTCCGCCATGCCGAGGAGCAGCAGCGGGATCGAGAAGATCAGGCTGATGGTGAAGCGCCGCCGCATGTCGAGCAGCTCCGCGTTCGGCGCATCGTCGAGCGAGGCGGTCATCGGCTCCAGCGCCATCCCGCAGATCGGACAGATCCCCGGCTTGTCGCTGACGACTTCGGGGTCCATGGGACAGGTAAACAGGGAACCAGGGACGAGGGACGAGGGAGGAGAGGCAGGGACGAGGGGAGAGTCGCCGTGTTCGTAGCAATGGTGGCAGGTCTCGTCGGCGTCGCTCATTCGGACTTCATATCACCACGCCCCCGGCGACCGCGGTGATCGCTCGTCCCTGCCTCATCCCTGATTCTGACGCTCATGCGTTCCGTATTTGCTGCTAGACTCCTCAACATTCCCGTGAAACCGATTGACGCCGAGGAAGTCTTCCTGACGAACCTGTGCCTGATCGACAAGGCCATCGGGTACGTTTGTCATCGCAATCACGTCAATCGCGACGAGGAAGAAGAGTTCGGGTCGTACGTCAAGTTCAAGCTCATCGAGAGCAACTACGCCATCATCCGGAAGTTCGAAGGACGGAGCGCGTTCTCGACGTACATGACCACGGTCATCCAGCGGATGTTTTTTCAATATCGCGTCCAGATGTGGGGGAAGTGGCGGCCGTCGGCGCAGGCGCGGCGGCTCGGCGACAAAGGGATCGTGCTGGAGCGGCTGCTGACGCGCGATGGCTACTCGTACAGCGAGGCGGTCGCCGTCCTGACCACCGGTGAGCCGCCCGTGTTTACCGTCGAGGAGCTCGAAGCGATCCATGTCCGCCTGCCGATCCGACATCCGCGGCCGGTGCTTGTCGCGGCGATGGAGAATACGGACAACGGGCCGGCGGTTGAGCCGGCGTTGTTCAGCGGCGAGCGCGCGGTGATCGCGCGTCACACGACGGCCACGATCGACGCGGCCATCGCCACCATGAAATCCGAGGATCAGCTCATCCTGCGCATGCGTTTTTGGAATGGCAAGAAAATCCCCGACATCGCCCGGGCGCTCGGCCTGGACGAGAAGAAGCTGTACAAGCGGATCACCAAGCTGCTGGCGCAATTGAAGTTCACGCTGGAAGGGGCTGGTGTTGCTGCCGCGGACGCGCGCGAGTTGCTCGATCATTCCGATCACGAGCTGGCCTTTGCCTTTCCTGGTGCCGAGGGAAAACCGGAGTTCCGTCACTCTAAGCCGTTGGACGCTCTCGGGGCGGCCAAGGGCAGTTGAAAGAGTGACGGCGATGGAGCACACAGGTTTTCCTTCCGACGAGACGCTGGCGGCATTCATCGACGGCAGGCTCGATGCGGAAACCCGCGCGAAGGTCATCGCGCACATGACCACGTGTTCCGAGTGCTATTCGGTATTTCTGAGCGCGACGGAGATGCCGTCGCGTGTCGCCGCGCGCGATGGTTGGCGTCCCCGACGCGCGTGGATCGCGGTAGCGGCGACGACGGCCGCCGCCGGCATCGCCTGCGCGTTTCTCATCACGCCAGTCCGCGACCGCATCCTGCATCGCGAGGATGGGATGGCGTTGCTGGCGAACGCCGCGCCCGCACAGCGAACGATCGCCGGGCGCATCTCGGGATTCCCGTATCAGCCCCAGGCGCCGGTGATGCGCAGCAGGAGAGCCGATCCGCTGCAGAATCCCGCGAATGCGTCGCTGCTCACTGCCGCCGCGGGCGTGCAGCGATCGGTCGCGGCGCGCCGCACCGCCGCAAACCTCCACGCCTCCGGCGTCGCGAACCTCCTCCTCGGCAATGACGACACGGCGATCGATACGCTGCACGAGGCGCTACTGCGCGAGACGGAAGAGCGCACGGTGACCGCGGCGATCGATGAGTCGGACAACGTGTCGCTGCTCAATGACCTCTCGGCGGCGCTGTCGAACCGGGCCATCAACAAACGGCGTCCGATCCCCGATGCCGCCGAAGCCGTTCGCTGCGCCGACCGCGCCTGGCGCATCGGCCACACGCCCGAAGCGGCGTGGAATCGCGCGGTTGCGACCGAAGCGCTCCGCGGCCGCGCGGGCGCGATGGTGGCGTGGCGCGACTACCTCGCCATCGACGAGAAGTCGGAATGGGCGGCGGAAGCGCGCAAGAAGTTAGCGGATTGATTCAACCACAGAGGCACAGAGATCACAGAGGTGTCTCTCTGTGTTCTCTGTGCCTCCGTGGTCCAAAGCTTTTCACTACGACGCGAATGCTTGCCGTGTGAGGTTCACATGGCCGTCATCTGTGACTACGACGTCGTCCTCGATGCGGATCCCGCCGAACTTCCGGAACTCGTCCACCTTCGTCCAGTTCACGTACTTTGCGTTCTCGTTTTTCTGTAAGTCCGCGAGCAGCGACTCGATGAAGTAGAGGCCCGGCTCGACCGTGAAGACCATGCGCGGATCGATGATGCGCGTCAGGCGCAGGTAGGGATGTCCCTCCGGCTTGGCGATGATGCATCCGGCGCGATCCTGGTGGAAGCCGGCCACGTCGTGAACCTGCAGGCCGAGGAAGTGGCCTACACCGTGCGGGAAAAAGGTGGAGCTGATGCGCTTCTCCACGATGCCGTCCGCATCGAGATCGCGCACGAAATCGAAGTCGTGGAGGATCTTCGCGACGCCATCGTGCGCGGCCATGTGAATGTCGATGTAGTTGACGCCCGGCTTGGCCATCGTGCAGAGGTTCTGCTGCATCGCGTCCATGGCCGCGATCAGTTTCGCGAACTCGCCCTGCTCGTCGCGCGCATACGTGCGCGTGATGTCCGACGCGTAGCCGTGATACTGCGCGCCGGCGTCGATGAGGAACGAGTAGCGAAGATCGCCCGGCTGCTCGCGGATGTGATTGAGATAGTGGAGCACCGATGCGTTCTCATTCAGCGCGATGATGTTTCCGTACGGCAGTTCCTCCTCGGCCTGGCTGGAGTGGAGGAGGAAGTCGATGTGGATTTCGAACTCCGACTTCCCTTCGCGAAACGCCTTCGCCGCCGCGCGATGCCCGCGCACGCCGCGAACATTGGCCTCGGTCAGACAGGCGATCTCGTAATCGGTCTTCCACGACCTCTCGAAGTGCAGCGCGTTCAGCAACGCCTCGGGATTGACCTCGCCGCCATGCAGCTCGTTCGGCTCGCCGACGAACGCGCTACGACCGCCCTTCGGAAAATGCTCCTTCGCTTTCTCGGGCGAGTCGATGACGCGGATGTCGAAGTGCTCGGTCCAGTATCCACTCGGCGCCGATGCAGGCTTGTACCAGTAATCGACCGGCTGGTAGTAGACGAGCCGCGGCGTTTCTCCCGGCGTGTAGACGATGAAGCAATGCGGGTTATCGACGACCGGCAGCCACGATTTGAAGTGCGGATTGACCTTGAAGGGGTAGTACGTGTCGTCGAGAAATTGAATGTGAATCTCGCCGCCGAAGATGATGACGTGGTCGTACCCGGTTTCCGCGAGGGCCTTGTCGTGGCGGGCCTTCACGGTGTCGAGATGCTGCGGATAGAGCTCGGCGAAGCGATCGTTCATGGCCGCGAATCATAACGTTGTCACGGGAAGACGCGGAGACGCCGAGGTATCATTTCGCGAATGACGGAACTGGCGCTGCGACCGGCAACGTACGAGGACCTGCTGAAGGTTCCGGATCACCTCGTCGCCGAGTTGATTGATGGAGAGCTGTACACATCACCGCGTCCCGCTTCGAGACATGCGCGAGCGAGCAGCGCTCTCGGAGCAAAGCTCTTCAACTCATTCGACAGCGGCGACGGAGGGCCCGGTGGCTGGTGGATCATCGATGAACCCGAACTGCATCTCGGCGCGAACGCCATCGTTCCCGATCTCGCGGGGTGGCGTCGCGAACGAATGCCGGTTTTTCCCGATGCCGCGGTCTTCGATCTCGCACCTGACTGGTTGTGCGAAGTGCAATCGCCGAGCACCGCGCGCATCGACCGAGTGAAGAAACTGCCGATCTACAGGGAGCATCAGGTCCAGCACGTCTGGCTGGTCGACCCCGTCGACAAAACGCTCGAGGTTCTGCGGCTCGAAAATGGCCGGTGGGTCGTGGCCGGAAACTACGGCGGCGATGACGTCGTGCGCGCGGAACCCTTCGAAGCAGTTGAGATCGATCTGCGCGCGCTGTGGATCTAATCGCTCAAGACGCGCCGTAGGAATCCCCGCACCACAGCCATCGACTCGTTCGTCACGTGATGCCCCATCGGGAACTCGTGGTACTCGGGATGGACTCCGTTCTCCTCGAGCACGAGACGCGTCCGCTGCGCGGCCCAGAGCGGGATCATGTCGTCCTCGGTGCCGTGAACGATAAGCACCGGAAGGTCGCGCAGCGGAGGCTGGCCTGCCTCGAAGATCGCGCCGCTCATGCAGATGATGCCGGCGATTTTCTGCGAAGTGCGGAAGCCGACGTCGATGGCCATCATCCCGCCCTGCGAGAATCCGGCGATGACGATCTTTCCCTCGGGAGTCGGATAGCGCGCAACCAGTTCGTCGATCAGCGTCAGCAACTTCTCCCGCGACTGCACGATCGAATCGCCCTCCGGTGGCCAGCCGTCGAACCATGAGTATCCAAACGAATAGCCGGGCATCGGCTCGAACTTCTTCGGCGCGTTCGGGAAGACGAAGCGATAGCCGTCGTCGATCATCGGCGCGACGTCCGCGAGGTCGTTCGCATCCGCGCCGCGGCCATGCATGACGACGATGAGCGGCAACTTGGCGTCGTTGGGTTTGCCGCCGGGAACGTTGAGCACGTAGGGAAGCGACAGATCGTCGTGGCGAGTCATTGTCATGAGATGCGCGATTGTACCGGCCTCGCAATTTGAGAGACACTGCACGCATGCGATCCATCACGACGGCGTTCCTGCTCGGTCTGCTGGCTCTTCCACTGATTGCGCAATCACACTCCAGTCACAAGACGCTTCCGGATCTCTCGCACAAAGAGGTCGATCTCGTGCCGTCGTTCGACTTCAACGGGCGCAGGGTCTTCGTGGTGTCGACGGAGCGAGGCGGACCGCCCATCATCCTGCTTCACGAATTGCCGGGCATGACTCCGCAGTGCTTCTACCTCGCGAGGCTGCTCGCCGCCCGCGGCTACACCGTCTACATGCCGCTGCTGGTGGGCTCGCCGGGGAAAACGTCGACGAATAGCAACGTCGTCAAGGTTCTCATCGGCGGCGGCTTCTACGCCGAGCGCGACGAAACCTCGCCGATCATCAAATCGCTGCGCGCGTTGCGCGACGAGATTCACAGCCGTCATCCGTCGCAGAAAATGGGCGTCATCG